>ERZ1034949.99-NODE-99-length-53714-cov-66.139026_pt1 | contig 53714 bp, 38 predicted proteins | sample MGYA00520590_ERZ1034949 | MGnify/ENA primary metagenome ERZ1034949 (study PRJEB33766, sample SAMN09781752) | gut metagenome | biome: gut microbiome | host: Homo sapiens | place: Madagascar | study: EMG produced TPA metagenomics assembly of the PRJNA485056 data set...
ATAAAAATGAAAAAAATGATGGTTTTACTTGCTTTTTACGAGAAATAATGGTAATTTTGCAAACAGATACCATTTGGGCTTTACTTTGCAAAAATGAAGGCAGAATGGTAAGGACAGATAAAAACTATAATAACAGGAATATGAAAAAAGTATGGGTTATGATGCTGGCTACATTGATGGTTTCTTCCACGATGATGGCTGGAAATGTGAAGAAATCAACTACTCTTCCTATTGAGGGAGAGATCGTAAAGGCTTCTCATCCGATGATTCAGTATGTTGGGCGTGTGAGCTTTGCTAAGAATCCTGACGTAGCCAGTTTCAATTATCCGGGAACTACGATTGAGGCTAGTTTCCAAGGGTCTTCTCTGAAAATGCTGTGTCGCCCGAAAACTGGATATTTCATGGCGCAGATTGATGGTTGCGAACCTTTCAAAGTGGGCTTTAATGCCGAACGTGATTCGGTTGTTACCCTGGCTGCGGCTTTGCCAAAGGGGGTGCATCATGCTAGGGTGATGTATGTGATAGAAGGCTTATTCCGCAAACCGGAATTCAGGGGATTCGTTCTTGATAAGGGATGTCATCTTGTTGAGGCTCCAGCTCTCCCAGACCGGAAGATTGAATTTATCGGAAACTCCATCACCTGCGGTTATGGTGTAGAAAGTATCAACATGTCTGATCCTTTTGAGGATGAAACGGAGAACCATTGGCTTACTTATGCCAATATCGTAAGTGACAGTCTGAAGGCTCAGCATACTTCTATATCCCGCAGTGGTATCGGTGTATATCGTAATTATAATGGTCCGAAGACGGGTGATGCCGATAACATGCCTTGGCAATATGAATATACCTTATTTGACCAGCATGATGAAAAATGGGATTTTGCCAAGTATCAGCCTCAGTTGGTCTGCATCAATTTGGGTACGAACGATCTTTCTACCAAGAATTATGATATTCAACTCTACGAGAAGAATTATCGCATGTTTATTAAAACGGTACGTAGCAAGTATCCTCATGCAAAGATTGTGATGTTGACAGGTCCGATGCTCGGCGAGAAGGAGAGTAGCAAGCAGCGAACTGTGCTTGATAGAATCTGTGCAGATGCCAATAAAACCGATAAGAACATTTACCGTTTCGATTTCAGTTTCCAGAAAGGAGATTTAGGTTATGGCGCCAGCTGGCATCCTAGTATGTTGCAGCATCGGAAGATGGCGGCAGAATTGCTTCCGTTCCTGAGAAAACTGATGAATTGGAATTAAATGAGACTGTATGTTTCCAAAACAAAATTATATGATAACAATGAATACAAAGAATCTATTATTGTTGGCATCTCTTACATTGACGATGCCTCTGACAGCACAGACTCCGCAAGAGGATTTCAAGCGGGATATTACGCTTTCGGGTAGTAACTATGTAGCTTATCGTGGTCCTCAGAAGCAGTTGACTGCGGCTCCTAAGGGTTATAAGCCTTTCTATCTGAGCCATTATGGCCGGCATGGTTCCCGTTATATGATTGGCAAACAGGCTTATGATGTGCCTTATTTCTCTCTGCTCAAAGCGAAGCAGGAGGGCAAACTGACAGCTAAGGGCGAGGAAACGCTGGCTAAGGTGAAGATGATTCGTGAGGAGGCGAAGGGGCGCGATGGCGAACTGACTCCGCTCGGAGCTCTCCAGCATCAGGGTATCACCAGAAGAATGATGGAGCGATTCCCTGAGATTTTTGCCGGTAATACGAATATTGAGGCCCGAAGTACTTTGGTAATCCGATGCATCCTCTCTATGGAGAACGGTTTGCAGCAGATGCTGCGTATCAATCCGAAACTTCATATCTTCCATGATGCCAGCGAGCATGATATGTATTATATGAACCAGGGCGACAGATACCTGGATAGCTTGAAGCATAGCGTGGGTATCAAGGTGGCACAGCAGGAATTTGCACAGAAGCACATTAGCTATAGCCGTGTGATGCAGGAACTGTTCAACGACCCTGCCTGGGTGAAGCAGAATATCAACCAGAGTGACCTGAACAGAAAACTTTATGAGATGGCAAGCTCAATCCAAGGCACGGAACTGAGAGGCAAGGTTTCGCTCTATGACCTCTTTACTGAGGAGGAACTGTATCAGAACTGGCTGAATGCCAACATCTGGTGGCAGATGGCTTACGGCAATTCGCCTTATACGGGCAATGTGCAGCCATTCTCCCAGCGCAATCTCTTGAGGAATATCATCCAGAAGGCAGATAGTTGCATCGCTCTTCCGCATCCGGGTGCTACCCTGAGATATGGACACGATACAATGGTTACTCCGCTTACCTGTTTGTTGGATTTGAATGGGTATGGCGAGGAGATTAAGGATCCGGAGAAGATTGCTTCTCAATGGTGGGATTATAAGATTACTCCGATGGCTACCAACCTGCAGTTCGTTTTTTATAGAAACAAGGCGAATGATGTACTGGTGAAGGTGCTTTTGAATGAAGATGAGGCTACTTTGCCTATCAAGAGCGATGTGGCTCCTTATTACCACTGGAATGACTTTAAGGAATACTGCCTGAAAAAGCTGGCGGGGTATAAAAGGTAAAAATGAAGGCTACTGACTGCTGGGGGGACAGGCGATGGAATCGCCTGGAACGGGGGTAGGAGGGGGACTGGCTTCTTTTTTGCTGAAACGAGAAATGCGAAACGCGAAATACAGAAATGCAAATAGCAAGATAATAAAAAAAAGGGCTTAAGCTTTTGGGGGCTTAAGCTCTTTTTTTATGATGGGCGCTTTTCTTACAGCTTTTCTTACAGCTTTTCTTACAGCTTTTCTTGCTGCTTTTCTTTAGCGCTTTGCTGCTTTCTTTTGCGCTTTTCTTGCTGCTTTTCTTTGCTTTTTTATTGCTTCGATAACCAGTCTTTATCCTTCTGATCTTCTTCGAAATCTTTTTCTGAGAAGAGATTGGTCTGACCAGTCAGTTCGTCAATCACCTGTTGCTCGCTTTTGCCAGCATCCGGATCCAGGTTTTCACCTTCATTCTCTGAGTCAGAACCATCCTGTTTCTCATCATTATCCTCAGAAGGCGGTTCAGGGAATCGGGTTGGTTCCAGTTCCTCGATACTTTCAATCTTCCATGTCGTGAGGCGCTTACCCTTTGCCTTGAAACTCTTCTGCGCAATGAACTGTTCGGCATCGATTTCTTCGGCAGGACGGATGGCATCCACACCGCCATAAGTAACCTTGATACGTGGATAAACCGTATCGGTAAGCAAGATGAGCTTGCAGTTAGGGTTCTCGCCCATGAAATTCTGATGGCGCTTGGTGGCATCCATCGTGAACCGCTTGATGTATGGATATCCCTGATTGTCGGCATCGTAAAGGATAGCCGTCCATATCTTATGCTCATCCCATTTCTCTAAGCGGATGATGTTGTCCTCGTAGTGGTTGTTGACATCGAAATTGGTGATGTAGAATTCACCATTGTCGAGTACAACCAAGATAGAATCATCATCATTGAATTCGCCTAGGAATCGTCCGTTCTCATCGTAGTTGATGCGGTTTACGTCTGGATCGAACCAAACCTTTCTGCCTCCTAACGTGCTGTGACCGTGACTCTTCAGACCGATGCGTCGAATGGTGCGCTTGGTCAGGAGATTTCCTTTGGCAGCACGTCCCTTGATCAGAATGTCTGAGAAATCCTTCTCCAGGAAGATGCTCTGGCGCTTCTTCGTCAGGTCGGGCTCCATCGTACACTTGATGATTTCTGCCTCTCCATTCGGGTTGGCGGTGAAGTAGATGACGCGGCTGCCAGGTGTGCCCTGGGTGATGTCATACAACTTGTCGCGGGTCATGGCGGTTACATTGAATCGCTTGATGAAGTAATCGCCTTGCTTGCCGTCGCGGTAAACACAGTTGTAGATGGTGCGCTTATCGTTCTTCTTGAATACCTGTACATGGAGGATATTCTTGCCGACGAATATCTTGTCTGCTACCTTGGTGACTTTAAACTTGCCATCCTTATAGAAGATGATGATGTCATCGAGGTCGGAGCAGTTGCATACGAATTCATCCTTCTTCAAACCTGTACCAACGAAGCCTTCCTGACGGTTGATGTAAAGTTTCTGGTTAGCTTCTACCACCTTGGTAACCTCAATGGTATCAAAGTTTCTTATTTCTGTTTTGCGAGGATGGTTCTTTCCGTATTTCCCCTTGAGATATTCAAACCAGTTGATGGTTACATCGGTCATGTGAGCCAGGTCGTTCTCAATCTCTGCCAGTTCAGCCTTAATCTTCATCAGCAGTTCGTCTGCCTTATCCTTATTATATTTAAGGATTCGCTGCATCTTGATTTCCAGGAGTTTGAGAATGTCCTCGCGGGTAATTTCCCTATGGAAGGCATATTCTACCATACCCTTACCGTCTACTTCGGCAGTAAAGAGTTTGTCCTTGAATGGTTCGAGTTTTGAATCGATGAAGGCAACAACCTCATCCTGACTCTTACTCTGCTCAAACTTTCGCTCCTTGTAGATACGTTCTTCGATGAAAATCCGTTCGAGAGAAGAGAAGAAGAGCTGTTCCTCCAATTCACCCTTTCTGATCATCAGCTCCTTGCGCAGCAATCCCATAGTGCGGTCTACGCTGTGGCGCAACACATCGCTGATGGTGAGGAATACAGGCTTGTTGTCTTCGATGACACAACAGTTGGGCGAGATATTGATTTCGCAATCGCTGAATGCGTAGAGTGCGTCCATCGTTTTATCTGATGAGGTACCTGGTGCCAGATGCACAAGAATCTCAACATTTGCCGAAGTAACATCATCTACCTTGCGTGCCTTAATCTTACCCTTTTCTACCGCTTTGGTGATAGAATCGATGAGGCTGCCTGTAGTCTTGCTGAACGGTATCTCGCTGATAACAAGCGTCTTGTTGTCGAGCTTGTCTATCTTGGCTCTTACCTTCAATGCACCCCCTCGCTGTCCATCATTGTATTTACTTACATCGATGGCACCGCCTGTAGGGAAGTCGGGATAGAGTTGGAATGGCTCGCCCTTGAGATAGTGGACGGCAGCATCGCAAATCTCATTGAAATTATGTGGCAAAACCTTACTGCTCAATCCCACGGCAATACCCTCGGCACCTTGTGCCAGGAGCAGCGGAAATTTGGCAGGGAGCGTGATAGGCTCCTTGTTTCTGCCATCATAAGAGAGTTGCCAGTCGGTAGTTTTTGGATTGAAAACCACGTCGAGAGCAAACTTAGAGAGGCGTGCCTCGATATATCGGGGAGCAGCAGCACGGTCGCCCGTAAGAATGTTTCCCCAGTTACCCTGCGTATCGATGAGCAGGTCTTTCTGTCCCATCTGTACCAAAGCATCTCCGATAGACGCATCACCGTGAGGGTGAAACTGCATGGTATGTCCCACGATATTGGCAACCTTGTTGTATCTTCCGTCGTCCATGCGCTTCATAGAGTGGAGGATGCGTCGCTGTACCGGTTTCAAACCATCCTCAATATGAGGAACGGCACGTTCGAGGATCACATACGATGCATAGTCGAGGAACCAGTTCTGATACATTCCGCTGAGGTGATGTACAGCAGAAGCATCGAATCGGTTCACCGGCTTATAATCGGAATGTTCTTCGGTCGAAATCTCCTCGTTGGCATCTTCTGCAGCATCCTGTTCAGATTCTGTAGAAGAATTTTCCAAATTTGGTGATTTTTCCTCTTCAAGACCGTTTTTATCTTTAATTTCGTCGCTCATATATAGCTTTTAATACTTATTTTATTAATTTATGGCAAAAATACAACAATTTTTCGAGAAAAAAGAGTATCTTTGCCGAAAATTTGAAAAAAATAAGATTTAATCATGGCACAGGAAGATGTTTTTAAGAAAATTGTAAGCCATTGCAAGGAATATGGCTTCGTGTTCCCAAGTAGTGAAATTTATGATGGCTTGGCTGCCGTTTATGACTATGGTCAGAATGGTGTTGAGCTCAAAAACAATATCAAGCAGTACTGGTGGCAGAGTATGGTATTGTTGCACGAGAACATTGTTGGTCTCGATGCAGCTATCTTCATGCACCCTACAGTATGGAAGGCATCTGGACACGTAGATGCTTTCAATGACCCATTGATTGATAACCGCGATTCAAAGAAGCGTTATCGTGCCGATGTGCTCATCGAGGATCACATGGCTAAGTATGAGGAGAAGATTGCCAAGGAGATTGCCAAGGCTAAGAAGCGTTTCGGCGATAGCTTTGATGAGGCTCAGTTCCGTGCAACTAATCCTCGCGTTCTGGAGAACCAGAAGAAGTTTGATGACCTCCATGCCCGCTATACTGAGGCTATGCAGGGTCCTAACCTGGAGATGCTGAAGCAGATTATCGAGGATGAGGGTATTGTCTGCCCTATCAGCGGTACCAAGAACTGGACTGATGTCCGTCAGTTCAACCTGATGTTCTCTACCCAGATGGGTGCTGCCAGCGATGCTACAAGCAAGGTATATCTCCGTCCTGAGACTGCTCAGGGTATCTTCGTTGATTATCTGAGTGTTCAGAAGACCGGCCGTATGAAGTTGCCATTTGGTATCTGCCAGATTGGTAAGGCTTTCCGTAACGAGGTTGTTGCCCGCCAGTTCGTATTCCGTATGCGTGAGTTCGAGCAGATGGAGATGCAGTTCTTCTGCCAGCCTGGTACTGAGATGAAGTGGTTTGAGTATTGGAAGAAGGTTCGTCTGGCTTGGCACGAGGCTCTCGGTATGGGTAATGAGAATTACCGTTACCATGATCACGAGAAGCTGGCTCACTATGCCAATGCTGCTACCGACATCGAGTTTAAGATGCCATTCGGCTTCAAGGAGGTAGAGGGTATCCACAGCCGTACCAATTTCGACCTTTCTCAGCACGAGAAGTACAGCGGCCGTTCTATCAAGTACTTCGATCCAGAGAAGAACGAGAGCTATGTACCTTACGATGTAGAGACATCTATCGGTGTAGACCGTATGTTCCTCAGCGTAATGTGCCACTCTTACTGCGAGGAGAAGCTGGAGAATGGCGAGACACGTGTTGTTTTGCGTTTGCCAGAGGCTTTGGCACCTGTTAAGTGTGCTGTGTTCCCATTGGATAAGAAGTATGGTTTGCCAGAGTTGGCTCACGAAATCGTTGACGAGCTGAAGTTCCACTTCAATACTCACTATGGCGATCCTAAGGATTCTATCGGTAAACGTTATCGCCGTCAGGATGCTATCGGTACTCCATTCTGTATCACCGTAGACCACGAGACTCCAAACGATCATAAGGTAACTCTGCGTTATCGTGATACCATGGAGCAGGAGCGCGTAGCTATCTCAGATCTTCGTAGCATCATCGAGGAGCGCGTAAGCATCACTAGCGTATTGAAGAAGCTTGGCAAGGAAATCAAGAACTTCTAATTAATCAAATACATTTAGATGAATCTTAAGAGTTTGAAATATTTCTTCTTCCTCATGATGGCAGTGATCACACTGTCATCATGTAGCGAAGATGATGATACCACCGACGAGTATGCCAACTGGCAGGAGCGTAACGACAAGGCGTTCGCCGACACGCTGGCGTATGCCAAGGCACAGATTGCCGCTGGCAGTACCGAGTGGAAGGTGATACCCAACTATAGCCTTGCCAACCAGAAGCCTAATGTGGGCATCAATGGTAGCCAGGTGGTGCTCAAGTACAAGGACACCGACTATATCGTAGTGCATGTGCTCAACAAGGGCAATGGCAACGGGTCGCCCCTCTATACCGACTCCATCCAGGTGAGCTATCGTGGCAGGTTGATACCTACCGACTCTTATGCCACAGGTTATGTCTTTGACCAATCGTTCACCGGAACGTATGACGTGACGACGGCATTGCCTATAAAGGCAAAGACCGATAAGGCCTCAAGTCAAAGCTCTGGCGGGTGGATAGATGGTTTTACCACAGCGTTGATGGCGATGCACCCTGGCGACCATTGGCAGGTGTTCATGCCAGCCGACTTGGCTTATGGCTCCTCGGGGAATGGTAGTGTTCCTGCCTATTCAATGCTCCGTTTTGAGATGGTGCTCAAGAGTTATAAGAGAGCTTCTGGCAAGAAGTGGATTGCTGAACAAAAAGATTAAGATTAAAGAAAAAAGTATGTGCATATGTTTGAAATGATATATGCACATATTTTTTTGTATGAGCGATATACGAGAAATTAATTTATGCTTTATAGCAAGAAGACAGATTATTTGATGGAGTCGATTCGCCTGGGTAGGGAGATGGATCGGCGCGAGAAACTCAATCTTATTGTAGGGTTGAGTATACCTTCTATGTTGGCTCAGATTTCTACGGTGATGATGTTCTTTATCGATGCTTCGATGGTGGGTCATCTGGGAGCAGAGGCTTCTGCCAGTATCGGATTGATTGAGTCAACTACCTGGCTTATTGGTAGTTTGCTCAGTGCAGCGGCTACCGGCTTTTCTGTACAGGTGGCTCATTTTATCGGAGCCAACGATTTTGCAAATGCCCGTCAGGTGTTTCGTCATGCGCTGATTTGCGGTGTGACGTTCAGCATTTTTGTTTCTCTTCTCTGTGTCGGCATTCATTCTTATCTGCCTTATTGGCTGGGTGGAGGTGCTGATATAGCCACCAATTCCTCTCGCTATTTTCTGATATACGGTCTGGTACTGCCATTCGTTTTCCTTTATCATATATCCGAGATGATGCTGAAATCGGCGGGCAATATGCATACGCCTAGTGTGATGGCAGTATTGATCTGCATCTGCGATGTGATATTCAATTACCTGTTTATCTATATCCTGAAGTTGGGTGTTGTGGGGGCTGCCTTAGGAACGGCGATGGCTTATGTCTGCATCTCTCTGCCTAATCTTTATATTGCAGGTTTCAAGAATAAGATACTGAATCTCCGTCAGGACCATGTCCGTTTCCGTTGGGTCAGGTCGTATGTTCATAATGCCTGTAAAATCAGCATTCCGATAGCCATACAGAACATATTGATGAGCGGGGCGCAGATAGTGAGTACCATGATTGTGGCACCTCTTGGCAATATAGCCATTGCTGCCCATTCTTTTGCTATTACGGCAGAGAGTCTTTGCTATATGCCGGGTTATGGTATTGGTGATGCGGCTACCACTCTGGTGGGACAGACGCATGGAGCAGGGCGAGTAGGGTTGTGCAAGAATTTTGCTTATATGACAGTAGGACTTGGAATGGCTGTGATGGCTGTGATGGGAGTGGTGATGTATGTCTTTGCTCCTGAGATGATTGGTGTTCTTTCTCCGGTAGAAAGTATCCGTGAGCTGGGAACCATCTGTTTGCGCATCGAGGCTTTTGCTGAACCATTCTTTGCAGCCAGCATCGTGACCTATTGTGTTTGTGTAGGAGCGGGCGATACCAGAAAACCGGCGATGATCAATCTTGGTACCATGTGGCTGGTGCGCCTCACTCTGGCTTATGCGCTTTCCAAGAGCTATGGCTTGGAGGGAGTATGGATAGCGATGGCTACCGAACTCACATTCAGGGGAATCCTCTTCCTTATCCGCCTCTTCAGAGGTTCATGGATGAAGAGTTTTCATGTAGGTTAGGATTGGTTTTCTGCCTCCAATGTTAGTTTTAGGTTAAGATTTGCATACGTCGCGAAGATATTCTCTAAAATGTTTGCAAATCTTTTCTATTTTTCTTAATTTTGCATCGCAGACGGTAACCATGTCACAGGTTTTGTCGTTATATATAGGCGAACTTGTTAAGTAGCATGATATATATATAATAAGGTATAAAGAAAGAATGATATAGAATACAATAAATACATAAATAATTAAAATCAGATGAAACTAAGAAAGATTTTTGCAGCAGTTGTGCTGTTCCTTTCTGCAGGTACAGCGATGGCACAGCAGATGCCAGCTATTCCAGTAGACAAGAATGTGAAGATAGGTCGTCTTGATAATGGATTGACTTACTACATTCGTCACAACAGTTATCCTGAGCATGTAGCCAGTTTCTACATCGCACAGAAAGTGGGTTCTATCAATGAGAATGATGACCAGCGCGGTTTGGCTCACCTCTTGGAGCACCTTGCCTTCAATGGTACCGACCATTTCAAGGGCAACTCTTTGCAGGACTATCTGCAGAGCATCGGTGTACAGTATGGCCGTAATCTCAACGCCTATACAGCAGTAGAGAAGACAGTTTATTACTTCACAGATGTTCCTACTACCCGTACAACAGCCGTAGACTCCTGTATGCTTATCCTCAAGGACTGGAGTAATGGTATCAGTCTTACAGAGGATGCTATCGAGAGCGAGCGCGATGTGGTACACAATGAGTACCGTATGCGTATCGTAGGTCAGCAGCGCATGATAGAGCGTTCACTTCCTAAGCTCTATCAGGGCGAAAAGTATGGCTACCGTTTCCCTATCGGTTTGATGAGTGTTATCGATGGTTGTAAGCCAGAAACTCTCCGTGCTTACTACCGCAAATGGTATCGTCCAGACAATCAGGCTATTATCATCGTGGGTGATGTAGATGTAAATCATATCGAAGCTAAGATTAAGGAACTCTTCTCTGGTATCAAGGTACCTAAGAATGCCGCTAAGATAGAGAAGGTACAAGTATCTGATAATGATTCAGCCATCTATGTTATCGACAAGGATAAGGAGCAGCAGGTTGATCTCTTCCAGGTTTATATGAAGCACAATGCTGTGCCTGATTCTCTGAAGAGCAACATGAGCTATCTCTTGAAGGGATACATGGATAACGTGATTTCTTCTATGATTGCTGCCCGTTATGCAGAGAAGGCATTGGAGCCAGACTGTCCATATCTCCAGGCAAATGCCGGTGATGGTTCATACCTGATTTCAAGCACTAAGGATGCTTTCACCCTTACCGGTGTGGCTAAGCCAGGAAAGATTAAGGAGGCTTATGCTGCTGTTCTCCGCGAGGCACAGCGTATGCATGAGTTCGGTTTCACTGCTACTGAGTATCAGCGTGCCAAGGATGAATTCATGAGCCAGGTTGACAAGGCGCTTGCCAACAAGAATAAGATGAAGAACGAGCAGTTTACCACCCAGTATGTGGATAACTTCACTTCTAACGAGCCTATTCCATCAGTAGAAGAGGAGAGCCAGATCTGGAAGATGGTAGTTCCAAACTTGCCTCTTGAGGTTATCAACAGCTATGCCAAGCAGTTGGTTTGCCAGAGCGATACCAACCTTGTATCATTGGTAATGATGCGCGAGCAGGCTGGTGCCGTTTATCCTACCGAGCAGGAACTCTCTGCCATCGTAAAGCAGGTACGTGCTGAAAAGCTCGAGGCTTATGTGGATAATGTTAAGCAGGAACCTCTCATCGCTCAGGCTCCTAAGGCTGGTAAGATTAAGAAGACTGTTGAGAACAAGAAGTTGGGCTTCAAGGAGTTGACTCTTTCTAATGGCGCTAAGGTGGTATTGAAGAAGACCGATTTCAAGGACAATGAGATTGCTTTCGCAGCTTCAGCCAATGTGGGCTATTCTACTTTCGGCAAGGCAGATTTCCTGAATGCTACATTTGCAGCAGATGTTCTCGATGCCAGTGGTCTTGGCGATTTCTCAAGCAATGAGCTTGATAAGGCTTTGGCTGGTAAGCAGGCTGGTGTTTCGTTCAGCTTCAGTCCTTTCAATCATGGCTTGAAGGGTAATTCTACTCCTAAGGATATCGAAACCCTGATGCAGCTCATCTATCTCAAGATGACCGCAGTAAGCAAGGACCAGAAGAGCTTTGACAATATGAAGAGTATGATGGCTACTGTTCTTGCCAACAAGAGCAACAACCCAAACCTCGTATATCAGGATTCTGTTCAGAGCACCCTCTATTTGGGTAGCAAACTTGCCCGTGTACCAGAGGCAAGCGATATAAAGGATATCAACTACGACCGTATCCTGGAGATTGGTAAGCAGTTCTACGGCAATGCCAAGGACTTCACCTTCTATTTCGTAGGTAACTATGATGAGAAGACTCTCCTCCCACTCATCGAGCAGTATATCGCCAGTCTGCCAAACAATGGCTTCAAGCTTAAGAACAAGCAGATTCCTTATGCTAAGGGTAAGGTAAGCAATATCTTTACCAAGGCAATGGAGAACCCACAGAACCAGGCAACAGAGATTTGGTATACCAAGGCTCCATTCACCTTGCAGTATATGGTTCTTGCTGATGTTTCAGCCCGTTTGCTGGAGATGAAGTATTTGCGTACTATCCGTGAGGAACTCAGCGCTGCTTATCATGCAGGTGCAAACTATGGTTTGCTTCGCGATTATGATAACAAGGCTGCCATCTCTATTACAGCCGTAGCTCAGCTGAACCCAGAGAAGTCGGATATCGCTATTCCTTACTTCTTCAAGGGTATGGATGAGACTATCGCCCAGCCAGATGCAGAAGACCTTCAGAAGGTGAACGAGATTCTCCTGAAGCAGGCTGCTGTTAGCGAGAAGTCTAACGGTTATTGGCTTGGTGCGTTGAGCACATACGAGCGTATGGGTGTTGATACTCATAGCGATTACAAGGAGATGGTGAAGAATCTGAAGGCATCTGAGATTTCAGACTTCCTGAAGAATGTCATCCTGAAGAGTGGTAATCACTTCGAGATTATCATGAAGGCTGTGAAGAACGAGAAGTAAATCTCGGACTTGATATAATAAACGTAAAAATCCCGTTGTACAAGCCAGATGGCTGACAACGGGATTTTTTACGTTTTTTTCTTTTCCCAAAATTTTTGAAACTCATCATTTAAGAGTCGTTTCGAAAAATCTCTCTTTAAACAGAAAGGATGCGTCCTTATTATATATGTATAAGAGCACCATCTTTTCCTTCTTTTACTTTCTGTTTCTGAAGAGTATTAACCTCTTCTCTTTGCCTTAGAAGCAAGAGCTTCACGGCGATCCTGAAGAATCTGTTGGCATCTATCGATAGCCTGATTCTGATTTTCTGAATTTACCTTAATTAAATCATTCATAACCTATTGATATTTGTTAACCGCTTGCAAAGATAGGGGTTTTCTACCTATTTCTAGGTACAAAATGCATGAAAATGCGTGTTTTATTCGTTATTTTTTGATTTATGTCAAAAAAATGTGCAATCGTTTGAACAGTTTCCCCCCTTTAGAATGATAATTGGTATTTCCTGAACGATTTTTTCATAGTCTTTTAAACGAATTGTCATCGCAATCGTCTATAATAACGTAGAAAGAGTAGAAATGATGAGTTTTTAGGGAGATTCATACGCGAAATAGGGATTTTTCTTATCATATTCCCGATTTTTTTGCGAACTTTGCACCCGAAAGAACAATAGAAAGTATGGGTATATATAAATAAGAGTGATAAATATATAGAAAGCAATGAAAAAGGTATTTCTTTTGGCTGCCCTCGTGCTCGCATGCACAGCTGGCAGCAACGCAAGCGCTATGAACGAGGCAGCGCTTAATGCCTCAATGTCTGAGATGATGCCGGTTAAGAAAACGGCTAAGAAGACAACAAAGAAGACTTCGAAGAAGACTTCTAAGAAAACTACGACCAAGAAGACTTCTACAAAGAAAACAACTTCTGCAGCATCTAACACTACAGCAGCGACAACAACAACTGCTGCAACAACCAGCAATGCCGCCGCTTCTACCAGTGCAACCGGCAATTCAGGCTCTGCCATAGCTGGTATCTTGGGTGCTGTACTGGGCGGAAACTCTAACAGCAGCAGCTCTGCAGGTAGCAGCATTATCAATGGCATTCTGAATAATGTAATCGGTTCAGGTACCTTCAGCAAGCAGGATCTCTGTGCCCATACCTGGAAGTACAGCAAGCCGGGATGCGCCTTTACTTCTGAGAATCTCCTGGCAAAGGCTGGCGGTGAGATTGCTGCCAACAAGGTAGAGGAGAAGTTGGGTGAGTATTACAGCAAGTTTGGTTTCAGCGGCTCAAACACCTATTTCACCTTCAAAACTGATGGAACTTTCGCTGCCAAGATAGATGGCAGGTCATGGCAGGGCAATTATACTTTTGATGAGAAGACTCACGCCATTCAGATGAAGGGATTAATCTTGAGTATGTCGGGTTATGCTACGAAGACTGCCAATGGCATCAGCCTGCTCTTCGACCAGAAGAAGTTGCTCAACCTCATCAAGACCATCGGTTCCCTCAAGGGTAATTCTACGCTCAGCGCTCTCGGTACTATCGCCAATAATTACGATGGTATGCGTGTAGGTTTCGAGATGACTAAGTAATAACCGAGCCTTCTGTTGGAGTGGGCTCAGTAGATGATAATCGCCCTGTAAGAAGTAAAGCATCTTTCAAGCTATGCTTTTGCTTCTTGCAGGGCGATTTTATTGTTTATTTTACGCTCAGTTTCATTGTCTTTACATCCTTGCTGTTGGTTCCTATCATAATCTGGAAGTCGCCAGGTTCTATCACGTGCTTCAGATCTGAGTTGTAGAACTTGAGCATATCTGGGGTGATATCAAAGCTTACCTCCTTGCTCTCACCTACTGCCAGATGGATGCGCTGGAAACCTTTCAGCTCCTTTACAGGACGGGAGATGCTGGCTACCATGTCACGTATGTAGAGCTGCACAATCTCGTCGGCATCGCGGGAACCACTGTTCTTAACGGTGACGCTAGCTGTAATCTTCTTGCCATCCTGCCATTCGGTAGCCTCCTCATTGCTGATGCCGGCCTCCTGGCTGCTCAGGCGGAAGTTGCTGTATGAAAAGTTGGTATAGCTCAAGCCGTAACCGAAAGGATAGAGCGGACCATTGCTTACATCCAGGCAGTTGCTGGCAAACTTGGCAAACTTCTCATTATCGTCTGCTACAGGGCGGCCGGTGTTCTGATGGTTATAGTAGAGAGGCTCCTGACCGGTAGTCTTAGGCATCGAAGTGGTGAGCTTACCCGATGGCGATTTGTCGCCAAAGATGACATCGCAGAGTGCATCGCCCATCTCTGAGCCTCCAAACCATACATTCATGATGGCTGGTACATGGGCTTTCTCCCAAGTAAGAACCGTAGGACGGCCCGCAAAGTTGAGGAGCACTACTGGCTTGCCCGTCTTCAGGAGTTCGGCAAGCAGTTCGCGCTGTACGTCCGGCATCTCCAGGTTGGTACGGCTACCGCATTCGCCGCTCATCTCGGCACTTTCGCCCATAGCACATACTATCACGTCGGCCTCTTTAGCTATCTTCAGCGCTTCAGCCTTCATCTCAGCCTCGTTGCCCCAGTTGATCGGTTTACCGGATTCGCCGTTTTTCTGCAGCTCCTGATTGCGCCAGATATTGCTTCCCTGGGCATATAATAAGGTGGCTTTTCCGGCAAGCGCATGCTCCATTGCCTCCTTGATGGTGGTATATTTAGATGGTGCCTGAGCCACACTCCATGTACCGGCTATGTTGTTTCGGGTGTCGGCAAGCGGACCTATCAGGGCTATCTTTCCTTCCTTCTTCAGTGGCAGGATATTGCCTTCGTTCTTCAGAAGCACGAAGGTCTCTGCTGCTACATCGCGGGCTGCCTGACGGTTCTCTGCGGTATAAATCTCGCTCTTGCTGCGCTTGGTGTTGCAGTAGCGGTAAGGGTCGCTGAACAGGCCCAGTTTATATTTCGCTTCCAGGATGCGGCGGCAGGCGATGTTCACATCCTCCTCGCTCACCTTTCCTTCTGCTATGCTCTTTGCCAGATGCTTTACGAAGGCGTTGGAACACATGTCCATGTCGGTACCTGCCTTCAGCGCCTGTTCTGAAGCCTCCTGGATGTCTTTTGCCGTTCCGTGCTGCAGAATCTCGGCGATAGAAGCGTAATCGGTAACAACGAAACCGTTGAATCCCCACTGCTTTCTCAAGACATCGGTCATCATCCATTTGTTGGCTGTAGCAGGTATGTAGTCGATGAGATTGAATGAAGACATCACGCTGCCTACACCAGCCTTCACCACTGCCTCGTAAGGTGGCAGATACTGGTTCATCATGCGCACGCGGCTCATATCTACCGTGTTATATTCCTTACCGCTCTCAACGCCTCCGTACAGGGCAAAATGCTTCAGACAAGCCATGATGCGGTTGGCTCTCAGAATCTCTTCTGTGCGCATATCCACGCCCTGGTAGCCCTGGGTCATCGCTGCTCCCATCACGCCGCTCAGGAAAGGATCCTCGCCATTTCCTTCGCTGATTCGTCCCCATCGGGCATCGAGTGCAATGTCTACCATAGGAGAGAATGTCCAGTTGATGCCGTCGGCACTGGCTTCCTTGGCCGATACTTCGCCTACTATCTTCAATGCCTCGGTATCCCATGAGCAGGAAAGGGCGAGAGGGATAGGGAACATCGTCTCGTAACCATGAATCACGTCCATACCTACGAGCAGCGGGATGCCCAGACGGCTGTTCTTGATGGCGATTTCCTGCAGAGCCTTGATTTTATCGAGCCCTTTTATATTGAAAACTCCGCCCATATTGCCCTGGGCGATATCGCCGCCTACCTGGGTGTCAAGTGCGCCGCCGGTGGTGATGTCGCCAGCTACCATCAGGTTCAGCTGGCCAATCTTCTCCTGTAGCGTCATCTTCGCCATCAGTTGGTCGATATACTCCTTCATGGGTAGAATCTTGCCTTTCTTGGTTGTGGCAGTTACTTTTTTCTTAGGGGCTGCGGTATGGGCGAAAGCAGGTGCTGCCATAGAACCAGCCAAAAGAAATGTGAGTGATAAAAGTGCTGTTCTCATTGTTTATTATGTTAATTGTTATTTTTATGTTTATCTTTTGCAAAGATAATAAAAAAGATGATACGATGCGCGATAGAAATGTTAAAATGTGGATGAATTTTTCTTTTTAGATAGGAATGTGTCTGATAATGAGATGGATAAGAAAATGGAGAATATATAAAAAGTGGATGCGGTATAGACGAAAAATACGAAGGAATCTACATTTCTTCTATATCAGATTTTGTCGTTTCCGATTTTTTTATTACTTTTGCACATGAAACCTCATGAAAATAAATCAATCTTAAACGGAATCAAGTTGATGTATCGCGTAAATGAATTATGGGGAAAGGCATTCTTCTTCCTGCTCTTTGTCTTGATGCCTCTTTCTCTTGCAGCAAAAACAACAGATAATATGGAGCAGCTTTTTCAGAGTCTGGACAACGCTATTGCCCATTCGGCTGATTATGTGAAGGTACGTGAAGCCCGAATTCGCGATTGGGAGCAGAAACTGAAGACCGCCAGGCGCCTAAGCAGTAAGTATGATGCCTGCTTTGCGCTCTTTGAGGAATACCGCTCCTACAAGAACGACATGGCGCTGAAATACATCAACCAGTGTATGGAACTTGCCTTCAGAATGGGTGATAAAAAGAAGGTGGGAAATGCCAAGGCGCTGCTTGCTTTCCAGGAATCTACCACGGGCGATTATGCCGAATCGTACGACCTGCTGAAGTCTGTCAATATCGCTGATCTTGATGCTGAGGGCAAACGCAACTACCTCTGGGCTTGCCAGCACCTGTATGGCGAGATGGCATATTATTCCAACGTTCCTTCCTTGAAGAAATATTATGCCGGCAAGCATAATGTCTATCAGGCTGCAATAGACAGCACATTCAGCCATGATGATGACCTTTATCTGCAGATGCAGGAGGTGAGGGCACGCGATGCAGGCAATATGAAGGAGGCTTTGCGATTGAGCGATAAGCGGCTGGCGATGACGAAACCGGGCACCCATCAGTATGCCATTGTACAGTTTTATCGCGGCTTGACCTACAATCAGTTTGGTGATAAAGAGCAGTTCCTCCGCTGCCTCTTGCGTTCTGCTATCTGCGATGTCCAGTTGGCTGTGATGGACCAGGGGTCGCTCTGGGAACTCGCCAATCTGCTCAACGCCGAACCGGGCGAGCAGAAGCGCTCTCATGAGTATATCAAGTTTGCCTGGAAGTCGGCTACCGTTTTCAATACGCCTATCCGCAGCCGCCAGATCATGCCTGTGCTCACGCAGATTGAGGAGGGATATCAGAAAGAACTTTCTTCGAGCAACCAGCATCTGCGGCTCATGGTAGCGTGTTCAGCCTTGCTTCTCTTTGTGGTTATGCTCTTGCTCTACTATGTCAACAAGCAGCGCAAGCGCATTGCTGCGGCCCATCATAAGCTGAAGGAAACCAACCATGCCTTGCAGTTGGCAAATGAGCGTCTTAACGAGATGAACCATTCTCTCAACGAGATGAACCAGTCTCTTAACGAGATGAACCATTCTCTCAACGAGAGTAACAAGATGAAGGAGGTATATATTGGTCGATTCCTGCGCCTTTGTGCCATCTATGTCGACAAGATAGAGACCATGCGCAAGCGAGTAGTGAAACTGGTGAAGGCTAGAGAACTCAACAAGTTGCTGGAGCAGATGCAGGCTGGCGAGGCCTACATGGGCGAGTTGTATGAGTATTTCGATTCCGCCTTCCTGAAGCTCTTCCCTGACTTTGTTGAGGAGTTCAATGCCCTCTTGAAGCCTGAAGAGCGTATCGTGCTCGAAGATGACAGCCGTCTTTCTACCACCCTCCGTATCTTTGCCCTTATCCGTCTGGGCATCGAGGACAGTTCTAAGATTGCCGAGTTCCTTCACTATTCTGTGAACACTATCTATAATTATCGCGCCAAAATCAAGAATAGTGCCATCTGTGACAGGGAAGAGTTCGAGCAGCGTGTGAAGCTGATTGGCATGAAATAATAAGTCAAGCTTTTTTTGAGTGGATAGAAGTTTGACGCCCTATTTCAAGGCGCCAAACTTTTAAACATGCTGAAGTTTCGCAAGTAAGCTCCTAGCCCGTACTTGAACCACTTGCGAAACTTCAGTAACATGTATAGAGAAGCTGTGTCTCATAAGAGTAAATGCTTCGGGGTAGTCATCATTTTTTTAAAAGAGTTCGAAGACTTTCTTGAGCTTCAGATTATCGGCTGCATTACCAACAAGAGCCTCAAACTTTCCGGCTTCAGCCTTCCAGGATGAAGATGCCTCATCGTAGAAACTGAGGGCCTCTTTGCTGATGGTGATGCTGATATCCTTGCTCTCACCTGGCTGGAGATAAACCTTCTGGAATCCCTTCAGCTCCTTCTGAGGGCGGTCTACTGATGCCTTGACATCGTGGATATAGAGCTGAACCGTCTCAGCTCCGGCACGCTTACCTGTATTCTTTACGTTTACGGTAAAGGTGATTGTACCGTCCTGCTTCATCTGCGCCTTGTCGCTGCGGAGATTAGAGATGGCAAACTGGGTGTAGCTCAAGCCGTGACCGAATGCAAAGGTAGGCTTGATGCGCTCCTTATCTGTCCAGCGGTAACCTACATAGATGCCTTCCTTATATTCCTCATCAATGATGTTGCCCTTCGTGCTGGCTCCACCTTCCTGACGCCAGGTTCCCGGATAGGTATTGAGTGCATGAGCACCTGTTTCCTTCAGCGAGTTGACCCATGTAAACGGCAACTTTCCGCTAGGGTTTGCATCGCCTGTAAGGATGCTTGCAAGGGCTTCGCCGCTCTCCGAACCGATGAACCAGCCCTGTACGATGCCGGCAACCTTAGCCTTCCAAGGCATAGCTACCGCATTGCCCGAGATGTTGACATAAACGAAGTTTCTGTTTGCCTTAGCCAAAGCCTCGATCAGCTTATCCTGATGGTATGGCAGCTCATAATGCTTGCGGTCGTGACCCTCACAGTCCTGGAAATCGCTCTTGTTCAGACCACCAAACATGATGACATAGTCGGCAGTCTTGGCTTTCTTTACGGCTTCGGCTATCAGTTCAGCCTCGCTGCGCTTGTCTTCCAGGTTCTGACCGGTTGTAACGCCATTGTAGTTGCCCGTTACATCGCCCACATATCCGCGGGCATAATCTACCTCGATGCCGTCCTTGCCCAGGCGCGTCTTCAGACCATCGAGAGGCGAAATCTCGCGCTGTACCTTGAGCGAAGAAGAGCCTCCGCCTACGGTCATCATCTTGATGGCATTCTCGCCTACTACCAGTACGCGCTTAGCCTTCTGGGTGTTGATAGGAAGCACATTGTTCCTGTTCTGGAGCAATACGATGCCTTCCTCAGCAATCTGTCTGGCTGCTGCATAATGGCTCTCTGAGCAGAGGAAACCATGAGGGCGGTTCGGATTCATCGTGGTGCGATAGAAGAGGCGCAATACGCGGCGCACCTTATCGTCCAGCTCCTTCTGGGTGAACTTGCCTTCCTTTATGGCCTTCATGTAAGGCATGGAGAGATAATAGTTGTCGTAGGCATTGGTAGCGCCCATCGTAAGACCGTCTGTCCAGGTGCCGAACTCCATATCCAGCCCGTTCTTTACAGACTGCTCCAGGTCGTGAGCACCGCCCCAGTCGCTTACCACGACACCATCATACTTCCAGTCGCCCTTCAGAATCTTGTTCAGGGTCCACTGGTTGTGGCAGTTGTGCTCATTCTTATATAGGTTGTAGGCTCCCATGATACCCCATGTCTTACCCTTCTCAACAGCCGCCTTGAAGGCAGGGAGATAGATTTCGTGGAGAGCACGGTCGCTGACGATTACGTTGACCTGATGGCGGTATTCCTCGTCATTGTTCAGACAATAGTGCTTAACGCAGGCTGATACGCCCTTAGACTGCAATCCCTGGATATACGGCACTACCATGATGCTTGCCAGGAACGGATCTTCGCCCATATACTCGAAGTTGCGGCCGTTGAGAGGCGTGCGGTAGATGTTGACGCCAGGACCCAGAATCATGTCCTTGCCGCGATACAGGGCTTCTTCGCCCAATGCTTCGCCATAGATGCGGCTCATCTGCGGATTCCATGATGCGGCAAGACAGGTGAGGGCAGGGAAGGCTACACAGGAGTCGTTGGTCTGACCAGCCTGTTCCCACTCATCCCACAATACGTCAGGACGCACTCCGTGAGGTCCGTCATCCGTCCAGAAGTCAGGAAATCCCAAGCGTGGTACACCGGTTGATGAAAACTTGCTCTGAGCATGGATGATGCGTATCTTCTCTGCCAGCGTCATGCGGGAGATGGCATCATCGATGCGCTGCTCTACCGGCTTGGTCTGGTCGAGATAGACTGGCAATTGTCTGGTAGTCTGCTGTGCCTGAGATGGAGCGATGGCTGCAACCGACAGGACACATGATAAAATGAACTGTTTCATAAGTAATGAATATTTATTATGGTTTGTTTATTTCTTGCAGTTGTTTGTTTTGTACACCGCCTCTCACGTTTTTTGTGCGTTTAGGCGTATTTGCTCATTCATCTGCAAAATTACTAAATAAATAATGAAAAAATGGTGGGTGATAAGTGAAAAGTGGATGGGTGTAAAAAATATAACTTTTGTAAACGGCTGATAATTAATAAGATAAATGTACTGTGGCGCGAATGAAAAGTGGCAGAGTGTGAACACTGAAATATACTGATATAACGTTTCAGTGGTGTTCTAGCCTCATTTCCTCCATTTTTCCCCATCCACTTTCGTATAGTTGTTAAAAATAGATAAGTATCTGAAAACAAACTATATAAGTTGTTTTGAGCAAGCATTTTTTCCACTTATCTGTTGAAGGGGCTAGGATTTATCAAAAAATCATATTATATTTGCAATCGAAAACACGGCTTAACGCATTTTAGAAAATGCACAGCCGCACAGTCTTAAACATTATTATAATAGAGTGAACTAACAAACAGATATTTTTCTAAACTAATAATCGAATATGAAAACAAAAAGTCTATTGCTGGCGACTGCATTATTGATGTCGACGTCAGCGCTCGCACAGAAAAACACCTTCAAAGGTGTCGTGTTGGATGACCTGGGTGAACCCGTTATCGGAGCCACCGTACAGGTTAAAGGCGTCAAGGGTGCCGGTGCAATTACCGACCTTGATGGTAACTTTGTCATCGATGCAGATGCTAACCAGACCTTGGTTATTACCTACATTGGCTACAAGGATGCAGAGATTCGTCCTTCAGCCAACATGAAGATTACTCTGAAACAAGACGACAAAGCTTTGGACGAAGTGGTTGTTGTAGGTTACGGTGTTCAGAAGAAGAGCGTGGTAACTGCTGCTATCGCTAAAGTGAGCACCGAAGATTTGGCTGGCAAGAGCCCAGTGCGTGTTGATAACGCATTGAAGGGTCTGGCTGCCGGTGTCAACGTAACCTCTTCTTCAGGTCAGCCTGGTGCATCTCCTAAGGTTCGTATTCGCGGTACAGGTACTATCAACAATTCAGATCCTCTCTACATTGTAGACGGCATGCCTATCGAGGGTGGTCTCGACTATCTCAACCCTAGTGATATCGAGAGTATCGAGGTGTTGAAGGATGCTGCTTCTGGTGCCATCTATGGTGCCCGTGCTGCCAACGGTGTAATTCTCGTAACCACCAAGAAGGGTAAGATGGGCAAGGCACAGATCAACTACAATTTCTCTTACGGCTGGCAGAGTGCATGGAAGAAGCGCGATGTAACAAGCGCCACTGACTACGCCATCCTTCAGAACGAGCGTGCAGTGAATGGTGGTCAGGCTCCTATCTATGCTGATCCATACAAACTGACTGACTCTAATGGCAATCCTATCAATGGATTTGGTACTGATTGGCAGGACTTGGTATTCAATGACAATGCGCCAGTGCAGAATCATGAGGTGAGCATCAGTGGTGCCTCTGAAAAAATCAACTACTATCTCTCTATGGGCTACTACAAGCAGGAAGGTATCGTAGGTGGTAACTACGGACAGAGCAACTATGAGCGCCTCTCACTCCGCAGCAATAATATATATAATGTGTTGGACGCCAGCAAAGAGCGCAACTTCCTCAACAAGCTCGATGTAACTGTCAACATGGCTTACACCCGAGTAAAGAGCACCGGTATCGATGCTAATAGTATCTATGGCTCAGTATTGGGTAGTGCCCTCTATCTTGCTCCAACATTGGCTCCTACGGTAACCAATGGCAATGTGGCGAAGAAGTATTATGATGCCTACGAGGATCCTAATACATACGATAAAAATGGTAAAGTGAACGGTACTCGTGATACTTACGAGCTTCTCCGTGATGCCAATGGCAACTATTATACTATCCCTGGTATGGGTGGTACCTATCAGGAGATGAACAATCCTCTTGCCATGATGGCTCGTCCAGCAGCTAAGAACTGGTCACATAAGTTTGTGCCTAAGTTCTCTATCGACCTCCAGCTCTGGGATAACTTGAAGTATCATTTCACTTATAGTGCAGACCTCAGCTTCTGGGGTACAGATAGCTATACTGCATCCAAGTATTACCTCTCAGGTAATAACTATTCTACACATACCTCAGCTTACAAGAGCTCTGACAAGGGTATCAACTGGCAGGTAGAGAATACTTTGACTTACGATAAGACTATCGGCAAGCACAGTTTTGCTGTTGTCTTAGGTCAGAGTGCAATGAAGAATAAGAGTGATTATCTGAACGGCAGCCGTTGGAATCTTGTGAATGTCAACAAGCCTTCTATCGACTATGCTACCGGCAACTACGAGCAGACCATCGTGAAGGATGCTGACGGAAAGATCATCTCTGTAGGTGCGCCTCAGATTCAGCATAGCGTATCGGGCGGTAACAACGTGGTACATGCCATCTCTTCACTCTTTGGCCGTTTGAGCTACAATTACGATGAGAAATATATGCTCCAGGCTACAATCCGCCGAGATGGCTCAAGCCGTTTCGGACCATCTCATAAATATGGTACCTTCCCATCAGCTTCTGTTGGTTGGAACATCATGAATGAGAAGTTTATGGAGGGCACCCGCGACTGGTTGAGTAACCTCAAGTTCCGTGCCAGCTGGGGTAAGAATGGTAATGATAATATCGGAGACTTCCGTTATACCGTATTGACCTCTATGGGCAACAACGTACTTTTCGGTAAGAACGCTGTCAAGTTTAATGGTTCTAAGGCGAATGCCACAGCCAATGAAGACTTGAAGTGGGAGGAGAGTGAGCAGACTGATATCGGTCTCGACTTCGGTTTCTTCGGCAGTGCTCTGACCTTCTCTGCTGACTATTATGTAAAGAAGACCAACGGTATGTTGATTACTATGCCTATCCCAAGCTACGTAGGTGAGACCAAGCCAATCGGTAACGTGGGTGATATGAAGAACTCTGGTCTTGAGTTTGAGCTCGGCTATAAGTGGCACATCTCTGATGCTCGCTTCAATGCCAAGGCTAATGTTACCTATCTGCACAATGAGTTGACCAACCTCGGTAATGATACCGGTTACATCGACCTCGATAGCTTCCAGGGCATCTCTGGCGGTGGTACACGCGGTAGTAACGGCCAGCCATTCCCTTACTTCTATGGTTACAAGACAGCCGGTGTCTTCCAGAATATGGCTGAGGTTCAGGCTTATGTCAACAAGGATGGCGAGATGATTATGCCAAATGCCAAGCCGGGTGATGTACGCTTCGTAGACGTAGATGGAAATGGAACAATCAGTCCGGACGACCGTACCAATATCGGTAATGGCACACCAAAATGGACCTTCGGTTTCAACCTCAATGCAGAGTGGAAAGGCTTCGACCTCAACCTCTTCTTGCAGGGCGTAACGGGCAATAAGGTATTTGATGCAACCTATCGTACAGATGTGTTCTCTGGCAACTTCCCTACTTGGATGCTCGATCGATGGACTGGCGAGGGTACCTCCAATAAGTATCCTATCCTGAAGAATGGCGATGCTACCAACTGGCAGGTTTCTGACCTCTATCTTTGTGATGGCTCTTACTTGAGATTGAAGAACATCTCTTTGGGTTACACCTTGCCAAAGCAGTTGACCCAGAAACTCTCTATCAGCCGCTTGCGCTTCTACGTGATGGCAGAAAACCTCATCACATGGACCAAGTACTGGGGCTTCGACCCAGAGATTTCATCAGGTGGTACATCTCTCGGTGTAGACTATGGTGTATATCCACAGGCTCGCACCTATACCATCGGTTTCAATCTTTCATTCTAACATCAATAACCTCTTAAAACATTGACAATTATGAAAACAAAGAGATATATAGCTTTTGGTATGTTGGCAGCCAGCATCACATTGGCAACCACATCCTGCAGCGATAGCTTCCTAGAGGTGGAGAACCCATCAGGTGAAAACCTCGAAGAATATTATACCACAGATGCCCACATCAATGAGGCTCTGAATGCGGCTTACGATCCTACCCATTGGCCAGACTGGGCTTTGGGACAGTATAATGCCCTCAATATTGATGCCGAGATTATGGGTGATGACTTCTGGGTAGGCGGTTCTAACAAAACCGATAGGCAGGAATGGCACATGCTTTCTAACTATGAGGCAAATTCCAGCAATACCCTTAGCTCACTTTGGACAGTGGACTATTCAGGCATCAAGCGTTGCAATGACCTCTTGAAGTACTTGGGTTGGGCAGAGGCTAACCTCACCGCTGTTAACAAGGCATCTTACGAAATGCAGGGCAGAGCCCTCCGTGTGTATTACTACAATAACTTGTGGCACTACTTCGGAAACATTCCTTTCTATTTGGAAAACCTCTCTTCTCCATATACCGCTCCTCAGTTGAGCGCTGATGAGGTATACAACAACTTGATTACTGAGTTGGAGTCAGTCATCAAATCTAATGTATTGCCTATGCGTTGGGATGATGTCAATTGTGGCAGAATGTCACAGGCGATGTGCTATATGATGTATGCCGAGATGGTGATGTATCAGAAAGATACTTCCCGTTATGCCACGGCATTGCAGTATATGCAGGAAATCATCAACGACAAGAATGAGTATGGTATCATGGACGACTTTGCTTCTATCTGGAAGAACAGTGGCGAATGGTGCAAGGAGAGCATCTGGGAGGTGAACTATGAGATAGGTTTCAGTGAGCGTTCTTGGAGCAATCCACAAGGTATTGGTGGAACAGTACTTCCTACCTTGATTTCTCCAAACTCCTGGCCTGGTGGCGAGGGCTGGGACGCAGGTGCTAACGGCTGGGGATTCATGCCTGTTAGAACTGAGACTTATAATATGTTCGCATCTAATGACAAGCGTCGTGATGCTACCATATGGGATTGCCGTGGTGTAGAATATACCAAGCGATATCAAGATACAGGTTTCTGGCTTGGTAAGTATCGTCCATATACAGAGAATAATGCTACTTCTGGTGATAAGGACTTGAACTACAACAATAATCTCCGTGTGTATCGCGTAGCTGAGGCTTACCTCAATGCAGCAGAGTTGTTGCTTGCGACTGGTGGCGATGCAACCAAGGCTAAGGATTACGTGAATATTATTCGTCGCCGTGCCGGCATTGCAGAACTTGGTGCAGTGACAGTGGACGATGTCATCAATGAGCGCCATTTGGAGTTCGTAGGTGAGGGCAAGCGTTACTTCGACTTGGTTCGTACAGGCAAGGCTGCCAGCGTATTGGTACCAGATGAGTATGGCTATCGTACCAATTCTTGGACAGAATCTAAGAAGTATATCCCAATTGCTCAGGCAGAACTTGACTCAGACCCGGCATTGGTACAAAACAATTACTAATACATTAAAATGGTAACGATTATGAAAAAAATATTATATCATTCAGCATTTGCATTCCTAGCAGCCTTTCTGCTAGGAGCATGCTCCCCAGAAGATTTTAGCGGTGCCAATGGCGAATTGCCTAACATTGCTGATTATGCTGACAACTTCAATATCAGTGTTGATCAAGACATCAATACAGCTAATTTCAGTTTTAACTCAACAGAGGGCATCACCCCAATTTGGGTAATTGATGGTGCTTATTCTTCAGACTATACATTGAGCAAGTATTATCGCAAGAAGGGTACTTATGATGTGGAGTGCTTTGTGAAGAATCGCAATGGTATCAGTAAGGAGTCTGTGAAGAAGCAATTCACGGTGGAGAAAACCAAGATGAATGGCTTCGCAGGTTTCGTAGAGGATAGTGAGTTTAATCTCTTCAAGAAAATTACCTTCCCTGAAAAACCTTCTGCTGGCTATTATGCTCCAGGATGGAGCCAAATTGCTGACCCGGTTTGTAGCTACAGCAAGGGATGCTATACATTGAAGCTCCCTGTGGCAACTACCGAGCGTTGGCAAGCTCAGGTTCCTTTCACCAACTTAGGTATCTCTACTAGCGCAGATAAGCATTATGACTTCTCTTGCATCATTACATCTGCCAAGGGACATAATGCCGTTAAAGTGAAACTTTGTGATTCTGGCGCAGGTGGTGATGACATCATTCTCTTTGACTCTAAGGATGTAAATACCGGTCTTGAGGCAGGAGAGCCTAAGTGTATTTTCGGCTCAGACCTCGAAGGTAAGGATATTCAAAACCTGAAGGTGGTATTCGACTTTGGTGGAAATCAGGCTGATGATGAAATCATGATAGAAAGTCTGGTGTTAAAAGATCATGCCAACGATGACGGTACTGTGGTTCCGGTAGAATTGAAGGTGCCATTCGACTATAATACAGCTGGAAACCTTTGGAAGGATGTAGATGAGAATCAGTCATTCGTAAACACCAATTGGTTTGGTGATGCAGGATGGGCACCTATTGAGTGTACTCCTGTTGTCAAGCATGAGGGTAACAAGCATTCTATCGTGATACCTGTAGAAACTCCAGCTGAGCAGTGGCACGCACAATGGGCTTTGACAGAAGTTCCTGTCGCTATCAAGATGGGACAGAAAGTTGATTTCTCTTGTAAAGTAAAAACTTCTGCTCCGTTACCTCTTGCAACCTTTAAGCTTTGTGATACAGGCAATGATGATAGCTTCTTGTTTGCTGATATGTATACTGATATACAAGGTGAATATGTTGTCCGTTATGATGATGCCGTGATTAAAGGTAAGAATCCTGGAGATATGGCCAAAATAAAACTTGTAATGGACTTTGCCGGTGCTCCTAAGGATGCAGAAATAACTGTCAGTGATATCGTTTTGATTGTGAAATAGGCTTTAGGTTTTATTGGTTTATATAGAATTATACAGGAGCTGCTCCTATGAATAAGTAGGAGTGGCTCCCTTTCTAAATTTTAAATGACATGAAATTCTTGAAAATATTTTTCTTCCTTCTCTCGCTTATGCTGCTTTCTTGCAGTAGTAGCTCTTCTGACGGCGATGAGAGGAATGTAACGATATCCTGCTCTCCTACGCGCATAGATGTTCCTGCCAAAGGCGGTACTTATAAAATCATGGTTGTGGCTTCTGAAGGAGGCTGGGAAGCGAGAGCATCCTTCCCTGGAGAAGGTCCTACGGCAAATGTATACCCTTGGTTTAAAGTGAGTGCCAGCGGTAATAACAAAGCTATGGGTATGGTAACTGTAGATGTGGAAGAGAATAAATCGTCTGTAGCTCTTGACGGAAGTGTCGAGATTTCATTAGAGGATAAGAAGGTATCGGTGCCAGTGCATCAGGCAGGAAAACAGGTTTCTCCTATTGAAGGGGGCGAAATGGTGATTCCGGAAGGTTACAGACTGGTCTGGAATGATGAGTTTAATGAAGGCTCTGAATTGAATAGTACCGACTGGCGTCATGAGGTGCAGAAGTCGGGCTGGGTGAACAATGAACTTCAGAATTATGTGAATGGCTCTGCTGATGGCAAACGCGTAACAGAAATTGCTGATAACCGGCTTTATATCAACTGTTTCAAGGGCAGCGACGGCAAGATTTATTCGGGGCGCGTATATGCTCACGAAAACCAAGGCTGGCTTTACGGTATCTTCGAAGCTCGCATCAAATTGCCTAAAGGTAAAGGTACATGGCCTGCTTTCTGGATGATGCCTTGCAACAATGATTTCGGAGCAAATCCTTGGCCTAAATGTGGCGAGATTGATATTATGGAAGAGGTAGGCGTTAATCCTAACTATACTTCTTCGTCGCTCCATACTGAGAAGTTTAATCACGTGATGGGAACCCAGATTACCAAGGAGCGCCTGACTGCGGGTGCTGAAGACGGTTTCCACGTTTATCGCCTGGAGTGGACTCCTGATTATATCAAGACCTATGTGGATGGTAAGGAACTGCTCAATTTCAACAACGACGGTAAAAATGATGTAGGTTCATGGCCTTTCAATAAACCATTCTATGTTATCCTCAACCTGGCTTGGGGCGGTGACTGGGGCGGCATGAATGGTGTTGACGAAAGCGCCCTCCCTGTTCAGATGGAAGTGGATTACGTGAGAGTATTCCAGAAAAAATAAGGCTTGATTTTTTTAAACTATATAAATAATAAGGTCTTAGGAGAAGTCGTATCTGCACTTACTCCTAAGACTTTTTCTTTTGTTCCAATTTCGCTCTATTTATTGTCTTTTTCTGCTTTTCTTGCTTACAATTTGCTCATTTCGAATAAAAGTTATAATTTTGCAGTTGAATTTCAAAAATCAGAAAAATAGAATGAAACAGAATAATAGCAATTTATTATATCATCTTGTGGCCTTCATCACCGTAGCCATCTGGGGAACCACCTTTGTTTCTACCAAGGTGCTGATGCTGAACGGGCTTTCACCAGCACAGATCTTTACGCTCCGTTTCAGTATTGCATACATCCTGATGCTGATTGTGAATCATAAGAAGATGTTTGCTGACAGCTGGAAGGATGAGTTTAAAATGGCGATGCTGGGCATTACGGGCGGTTCGCTCTATTTCCTGAGCGAGAACGAGGCGATGAATTATACCACAACGACCAATACATCGCTCATCGTATGTTCCTGTCCGCTCTTTGCTACCTTGCTGGTACGTCTGGTTTATCGCCATTCTTCGCGCATCAACATGATACAGCTGCTGGGCTCTCTGCTTGCTTTTGTAGGTATGATTATCGTGGTGCTGAATGGCAGATTCGTGCTGCATCTGTCGCCTGTAGGCGATGCCTTGGCGTTTACGGCATGTATGAGCTGGGCTGTCTATTCGCTCCTGATGAAATCGGTATCGGGCGATTATGGCGCAGCTTTTATTACTCGCAAGGTCTTCTTCTATGGTGTGCTTACCATCTTGCCTTATTATCTTATTATCCCTGGGTGGCCGGCATGGAATGTGTTTATGAAGCCTCAGGTGGTGGGTAATCTCTTGTTCCTGGGCTGTTTGGCATCCATGATATGTTTCCTTACCTGGAACTGGTGTATCTCTAAGTTGGGTGCCGTGAAAGCTACCAACTGGGTTTATTTCAACCCTATCACCACTATGATTTTCGCCTCTCTGGTTTTGGACGAAAAGATAACTCCTTACTTCCTGGCAGGTGCCTGCTGCATCCTGGCAGGTATGTATATTGCGGATAGAATGACGAAGGCGGAATAAAAAATGACGAAGCATAGCTGTAGGTAGAACTAGTCAATGCTAAGAGCATCATGATACTCTTTACCATTTTGCTTTTCATTTTTTCCATATTGATTTGTCTTTTGGTGTAATACGAATGAATAGTTGTTATTACTTATATAATATTTTTTAAGGTTTTTATTAGGCGTTCCGCCGGATTTACTGTCCGGCGGAGCGTTATGGAGATTTCTTATTCCTCGATGACAGAAATCTGCATAGAAACATCCTCTTTTGGACGATCGCCACGCAATGTTTCGCAGTTCTGAATCTTCTCTACGATGTCAAGTCCTTCCTCTACTTCACCGAAAACGGTGTATTGGTTATCGAGGAAAGGAGTTCCGCCTACTTCAGTGTAAGCCTTCTGCTGCTCTTCGGTAAACTTAGGATAGCCCTGCTCTTTGCAGCGCTTCTTGGTTTCATCCACCAGTTCGTCCTGAAGTTTCATCAGGCCTTCACGGTCGCGGTTGCGGCGGAAGTTCATAATCTCATCATGATGCTCCTTGGCAAGCTGATTGAAGATGTTCTGCTCCATCTGCATGCCCATCTGCTTCTCCATCTGCTTCAGTTCATTCTGCTTGTAGGTCTTACCCCAAACGATATAAAACTGGCTACCGCTGCTCTCGCGTTCAGGGTTTACCTCGTCGCCAAGACGGGCTGCACTCAAGGCACCGCGCTTGTGGAAGAGCTGTGGATAAACGAACTCGGCAGGGATGGTATAGTCAGGACCACCTGTGCCCAGCATCTTGCCTTTAGGAGCGCCTTTGCTGTCTGGATCGCCGCCTTGAATCATAAAATCCTTGATGACACGATGGAAGAGAGTGCCGTCAAAATATCCCTCCTTTGCCAACTTGATGAAGTTGTCACGATGCTGAGGTGTCTCGTCGTAGAGGCGCACCTTGATGTCGCCCTCTGATGTCTTTATCAATACTTTAGCCATAATAATTTATAATCAGTATATTTTATTAATCGGTATATGTCGTAATCAGTATGTTTTTACCTTTTTACTTTTTTACCTTTTTACTTTTCGTAATACTCATTCCACTCCTTCATAGCCTCCTGCCAGTCGGTCTGTTCACCGCTGGCTACGGCTTCCTTCTGTTTCTCTGCCTCATCGCGAGCCTTATCTCGGGCACGTTTTGCCTTCATTGCCTCGATGGTGGCATCGTCGAGAATCTGGATGGCGCCACGCTTGATGGCTGCCTGCAACTCCTCTTCTCCGAAAGCCTTGCCAGGCTCATTGAAGTCAGAGATATTGAATTCATAATCCACACGAAGGTCGTGGCGTATCATTTTCTGTTGTAAACGGTTGCCTGCGTTCTTGAGGCGCAGCAACTTGCCGATTTCCTTGATTTCTCCTGCTGAGTATTTGTTTCTTCCCATTAATATGATTTGATATTATTATTTTTGCGTGCAAAATTAAGCATAATCCTCGATAAAACCAAGAAAAGTTTCAAGGAATTCACAAAAGAATCCCTTTCTCCCTTTACTTTCTTGCCCTTTTTACCCTTTTTACTTTTTTACCCTTTTACCTTTTTACCCTTTTACCTTTAAATCACTTCCATGCCTTCTTCTGGTTCAGCTCTATCAGACGGTCGAATTCAAAGTCGGCTTTGATTTTATCCAATATTCTCTTTACGATGATATTCATCACGCTTCCTTTGCTGTAGTTGGCAGAGCACATGAAGTTTACTCGTCCCTCCTTGACAAGCTGGCAGGCTGTTTTCTGTTTATCCTCGTTATCATATACAGCAATCGAGTGGCCGCCATGTTCCTTTACCATTTTCATGCAAGGCACATCGGTTTCTCCATCTCCGAAGTATATCATTCGGGGGAAAGGGATAGGGCGCTTTTCGTCGGGGATATACTGGTTTACTCTTCTGTTGTCGCTCACCTGTTTGATACCCTTGTTGATTTTGAAGAGGAATTGCGTCTTGGTAGTATAGTCTACGGCTACGGCTGGCCAATAGGCGATTCCCTCCTTGTTGTAGAGGAAGGAGCAGGCGTAGATGTTCTCAAATTCGTGGGCGATAGGTGTGCCCTCTATCATTTCCTTCAGTCCCGAGGAGTTGATGTAGTGCTTTACGTCCAGTCCGATACTGTTGCCATATTCATTCACGAGCGAAAACCATTGTTTTACGCCGCGGAACAGTTCAACATCCTTGCCGAATTTCTGAAAAGATTCCCGGGTGAGCGAGATGTTGTTCTTCTTGGCTTCGTCGAGCATCAGATACATATAGGTCAAAATGCCATTGGCATCCTTACCCTCTGCAAACTTTCTGTTTTTCTCCCAGAACTCGTCTTTTGTCTTGCCTGTAGCCTGTATGAATCCAAACTCTTGCATATTGCCCGGCGACAGTGTGCCGTCGAAATCATAAACCAGCGCTACCTGTGGTCTCTTCTTTGTCATATCTCGTTCTCCTTTTTTGTTATATTTACCCTAAACTATCTATCTCTTTGGGGGCGATGTTCTTTCTCCCTTAATTTGCAAATATACATAATTTTCAGCGAATTAGCAAACTATTGGGATATAAAAAATCATAATGAAACAAAAAAGGCGTACAAAACCCATTTCTGAGCATTGTACGCCTTTATTATAATATTAATCTGATTACTTAACCTCTTCGAAAATAAAGTGCTTTGATAGTCAACACTTTAAAAATGTTATGGTACAAATATGGATGATAATTTAAGGCTTAAAAGCAAGTCAAAACAAGCTAAATATAGATATTTATGCTCCCATTATGTATTTTCAATAACAAAATATTGTTTTGGGGGATAAAATATAGTCCTATTACACCTATTTTATATATGTACTTGTTTCTTGTGATCGTCTATCAGAGGAAATTCGCCAAGTATTCTCAAATGTTAAAAACCAACCTAAACACAAAGATTTCTACTCTAAAAGTCTTTAATCTCAATCTTTTTTCTTACCTTTGTGGTCAATATTTGACAATTCTTAAAAAGAAAAGTCATTCTGTTTTTCATCTAACCTCTGGATATAACATTGGAAGATAAAATCAAACAGCCTTTAACGGCTAATGCTTCATTGTATAATGGGCAACCTACCGACACAGGTTCATCGTGTCCAAGTGCAAGACTTACCTCTTGTACGCCCTCCATCTCAAAGAACAAAGGTGGGGTGTCGGTAGAGAATGTGCCATTTGAAAACAAGCAATGGTTTGTTCTGCGTGTTTCGTATGGGCGTATTATCAAGGCAAAAGCATTGGTAGAAGCTAATGGACTCGAATGTTATGTTCCTTTACGATATAAAGAGGTAAGGAAACAAGGTAAGAAACGAATCATAACAGAGCCTCTTCTCCCCTCATTTCTCTTTGTTCATGCTACAGCAGAACAAGTAGAAAACATGATTCACGACAATAAGGTTGTGACAAATGAAAGCAGAGTTTTACTCAGCTACTACTTTGACCACACAATCCATCGTCAAGACAATCCTAATTGCAATCCACCGCTCACAATCCCGGATGAAGCCATGAACAACTTCATCCGTCTTACCGTCATCAAGAATCCCAATATTATCCCTATAACGTCCCCAAATATACAATATAAACTGGGCGATAATGTTGTTATAACTGAGGGAAAGTTTAAGGATATTCATGGTAGAGTTGCAAGGATTGCTGGGCAGCAAAGAGTTGTCGTGGAGTTATTTGAGGGCTATTTGGTCGCAACCGCTTATATACCCAAAGATGCTATAAAGATAATCAATGATTAACAATACATAAATAAAAATATTAGCTAATGGAATTAGATTTTTTATCCAGCATAATAAAAGGTGACAATAATCCTCCTAGTGGGAAAATTGTTTTCGATTCATCAGACCATGTCCGTTTCCAAAATGGGCAAGATGTCTCTGGGCATAACTACAATTGTCATCGTAGAATAACAATTGAAAAGAATATTGAAGGTGCCGAAGGATACACTGTAACAATGTACAATATGGATGGCGTGCATCCATATTGGCAGAACAATATTCAAATGTCCCCAAAACGAATGAAAATCGTAAATAAGCAAGAGAACATTATAGAATTCAGAGGTTATGGTTATGACGAAAATGCTTTAGCAATCGGAGCTCCTATGGAAGCAGCATCATTTGCAAATTATGGTTTAGTTATTATGATTGAGGACAATAGTATTGTTCGAGCGCAATTAAATATGTACGATCGAAATATAAGCATAGTTTATCTAAAATAAATAGACATGGCAGAATTAGATAGAACGTTCACAGAGGAACTTTTTACAGAGGTATTGGAGTCAACGCCATGTATTATTGTGTATTCTCAACAAGCCTTTGAGTATAGCAAAAACTATATAAATTCTATTACTCAGACAGCAAAAGAAATCTTTGATAGCATTCTTGGCGTTCATGAATGTAAAATCGTATATAAGGGAAAGGATAAAAAAGATTTTCGAAAGTATCAATTCATTATTGAAGAATTGAGGTTGTCCATTTATGTGACAGCAAGACAAAATTTAACTGAATTTTCCTTAAGTTACATCTCAGATGAAGAGATTGTTGTGCCTACGGATCCTTCTGAATACAAAAGCATGAATCTAAAATTCATGGCAGAAGAATACATTAACCACAACCTCATGGATTTCCTTGATCGTAATGACCTTATGACATCCTATCGCGAGATAAAGGATTTCTGCACGAGCCTAACATCTTTAAAAGAACCAATACGAGAAATTAACAGAGAGCAATCTCGAAGAATGTGGAAAGCTTATATTGATGGTGAAAGAGCTCTAAATACAGACAAAAAAGAATTGTTTATTGTTGAAGAAGTAGGTACTATAGAAAAGGAACATTTTAATAACCGAACTTATAGTACATTGACTTTAAAGGTTAAGGCACCTACTCTGCAACAAAGATTAGTTTCTGCTATTAAAGGTGTTCCATCAACAAAATACCGCAATCCTAATATTGAATTTGTAACAAACAAGAAGGGCGAAATATCTTTTGCAGGATATGTTGATATAACTGAAGAAATATTGGATGAATTGTCAAGTGCTGCAGCTGATAACTGCTATAAGTTAGCTGAAGATGTAAAGCATGTTATTTCTGGTAGTCTAACACTTCAGTCATCTGATAATCTTGACGAACTGTTGGAAGATATAAATTTATCTTTAAAAGATTTTGATGCAAAATTTGATTATGCTGAAGGTGTTTATACCTTTAAGGATGATAGCGAAGCGTTATATCTTGAAAAATTAGTGCAATCAAAATATCCAGAAACTTTAACAACGGAGCGTCAAACGGTTATCACTACTTCTTTTAAGAGTAATCAGGATATTTCTTCTATTACGTCTGCTATAAAGAAAATGGTAGGTGTAATTGATGTATTGGATTCTGTTAGTGGTCAACTACTCATCAAGACCCAAGGTAAAACTTATCTAAATTTAAATGAACCTGCACTCCAAAGTATAAGAATTGCAGCGTGTAGAGCAATTTTTACTCCAACAGAATTCAGGCCAGATGTACAAATTGAGGGCCTTTCTGTAAATGGTACCTCTTATATTTTCAGTACAAATGATTTTTATTCTTTTTTCAATACAGCGTATGAGATGCATCAGAAGGTCATTGCTGCTTATGACAATAAGACTTTCATAAGAAAAGAATATGATTATGGTTGTTTTGTGATTCCAAATAAAGGTTTGCTGCGTGATATGCAGCTACATTTTGTTTCAAAAAAGCAGATCAAAATCAAAGCTGCATCAGGATTAGTTGAGTTCTATCCAACTGATTACGATAATTATGTTGAATTATTTTCTGAGGTTCGTCAATGTTGTGGTGAATCTCTTAGCATTCAAGAACAGGAATATCATCCTTCTGTTGTCATCAAGCTCTTGAGTGAAGATGTTAATTATTGCAAAAAAGTATATAAAGAAATAGTGGAGAAAATCACAGAGATAACTCCGTCTTTTACTGCCTCATTTGAAAACGATGAGACATGTAAAATTCTTAATTATACCATAGAATATACAGATATGGATGAGTTAAGCTCTTTCCATAATGCTATAAACTCTTGTATAAGTTTATATCCATCTTTGCTTACTAATGAATTTGAGACTAATGATGAAGGTAAAACCATATTATCTTTTGAGTTTGATCACCAACTCAATATAAAATTTGAAAAGAATCTTAGAAATGGTTATGTAAATGAAGATGTTAATCTTATTAAGGCGAATGAATATGATGCTATTAGCGAAGCTATAGATATGGCATATGAGGAAGAATATCAGGATTACGACGAAATCAATGAATTGAAAAGGAATAGGTCTCAAATGCTAAGAAATGCTTTAACATTAGGCAGATGTATTGGCAGGAAACTCAATAGTATAAAGTTAGAAATCAGTTCAGATTTTATAGATTACATGGAAGATCGCAATGCCAAAGGGCAAGTTGCGAAATTTATTCATGTCGGTGACTACTTGCAATTCCCAATGGTTGGCAAATCTTCTGAGTTAAGAAGATTGAGCGATTCTATGTTGCGTATTACCAATCCTAACCAATTCTATCCTCGTTCTAAAACAAAAAGAATTCCCGCTCCTGCCAATCCAAGGTTATGTGATTTCTTATTTGACCCCAGGTATGCAGGTGAGTTTGACGAAGATCTTGAAGAGGTAAAGAAACGAATAACAGAAACTAAGATAGAGAATTATCTTAATGAGAAACAATTAGAGGCAGTAGCAAAAGCTGTCTCTGCTCCTGATATAGCCATTATTCAAGGTCCTCCTGGCACTGGTAAAACAACTGTCATTGCTGAGATTATATGGCAACAAATTCTTAAGAAACCTGATTCGAAGATTCTTCTAACATCCCAAACAAATCTTGCCGTTGACAACGCACTTGAACGATTGCAGGGACGTAGAGGTATTAGACCTGTTCGAATTCAAAATGCTTCAACAGAAAAAGAAGTTGGAATAGAAGCTAAAAGGTACATGCTTAACTTCATGGAAGATTGGTGTAAAAAAACAAACGCTGAAAATGAAGACAATGGAGTAAATATTTGGATAGACTCAATTCTTCGAGACATGACAGAAGATGAGAAGTATGCGTCCGTTATAGATCAATGGAAGAAAGATCTTATTGTTCGTGACCGAAACACGAGAGAACAATTCTACGAAGCCTATAAGAGTAATGTAAACCTTGTAGCTGCTACATGTAGTATCTGTGGTTCAAAGCAACTACAGGAAATATATGCACTATTGTTTGGTAACAATGAGAATGCTTTTGACGTTGTAATAATGGATGAGGCAAGTAAAGCTACACCATTGGAGATGTCTGTACCTATGGTTTGGGGAAAGAAAATTATAATCATAGGTGATCACAAGCAGCTGCCTCCAATGATGAATGAAGACAACATTGTATTATCATTGAAGAAAGCTAATCAGAAGGTGTTGGCGGAAACCATAGAAAACTTCCAAGAGTCGCAATTTGAATTATTGTTTAGGTCTGCATTTAAACTAAAGCCTTCAATAGTTGCTACCCTTGATACCCAATACCGTATGCATAAGCAGATAATGAATACGATAAGTCATTTCTACAGTGAAGAACTTGAAGAAGGATTGAAGTGCGGTCTTGCAGATGAAGATATGGATAATGAAGAATATAATGCAAGAGGAAGTCGATATCACGGTCTTACCCTTCCAGGATTCATTGATCCCCAGACACATGCAATCTGGGTTGATGTAGATACGCCTGAAAGCCAACCAAGTGGTTCTACTTCTTACGTAAATAATGGTGAACTAAATGCTATTAGGACTGTTATTAAGGCTTTACAGAAGGCAGACGGATTCCAAAAGTTTATGGATTCACAAGAGAAACCTGAAGACAAGGAGATTGGTATTATAACGTTCTATGGAGCTCAATACGGCAAGATTAAAGAAATGTATAAGGATGGAAAAATAGACAAATCACTTCCATTACGAATTAATGTTGTCGACAAATTCCAAGGAATGGAACGTAACATAATTATAATTTCAACGGTGAGAAGCAATAAAGAGCATCGCTATGGATTCGCAGAAGATATAAGGCGTATTAACGTAGGTTTCTCCCGTGCAAGAAGACTGTTAATCGTGGTCGGAAACAAACAGTTCTTTAGACAGAATGCTCACTATCAAAGATCAATTGACGAGATGGAGCATTTTGACATTAAACAACTTCAAGACTTGGTAAGATGAAACAAAATACATATAACAAGGGGCGAAACAAAAATTTCAACCCAAAGATAAAAAAAATAAAGTCTAAACCTCAAAAGAAAGGTGTTGATAAAAATGAAATGATTGAAGAGACGTTAGATCAGCGCCTCAATCGAGTCATTGAAAATAACAAGGCTATATCCGAGCTTATTATCGGATATATTCCATATACAATAAAGTTCATTGCTCAGTCGTATAAAGGCATAACTAACAAACCTGAGAAGATTTCTGCATTCGAAAAGGCAGTTGTTGGCATAATCAGTATAGATGGTCAAACATCCCTTTCCAATATTGGTAAAATATTGGGATTGGATATTGAACATGACATTGCTGAACAAAAAATGATTCGTAGTGCCATCGACACTATGATTCGATACAACCTTGTGCGAGGTGACGAGTCTGCATATTTTATAACGGAACAAGGTAAAGAATTTGCGTCTCATGGTGAGAGAATGAAATCTTTTAGTTCAGATTTTGAACTTTGGTATTTGAATAAAAATCATTCTTTTACCGGATTGCGAGATTGTGTTTCTGCTGACGATATTCAGCTTGTTGACGAATCTGATTTTTTCAAAGAGAACGAATCGTTATTGCCTCTTTCTTTTGAGGAAATCAAAAAACTTTCGGAGATCCAAGCATCTAATATGCAGAGTTCAAAAGAAAGATTTATTCTTCAGGAAGCTACGCCACAAAATCATAATTTTTATAAGTACGATTTAACAGTATGTTTTGTTCAGAGTATCAGAACGAAACATGTAAGGACAATTGTTTATGATGATACGATACAGGCTGTTTTACATCCATTATCTCAATTAATTGAGGAGGATGTAGATTTAAAGCAGGCATTGTTTTCACAAATGCTGCAAACTGCCAGTGAGAGTGAAGACCTTGCTATATATGATGACTTAGAACTCGCGAAGTCGGATCCTTTGGTTAAGGAAGATATTAAAAATATTATTTCTGCAGAGAAGAAACTTATAGAACAAGAAGATAAGCAAGCTGCAGTAGGTGAAGAGAATAAAGGAAAAGAAGAAATAAACCCAGATGACCTATCAGAAAGACTTCATAAGCGGGCTTTGTACGACTCTATTGCATTTGAGTCAGAATTGCATAGTATTTTCCAAACAGACAAACCTGATGAAATTTGGTTGTCTAGCCCTTGGGTGGGAGATAGTGCTTTCATACGTAACCGTCTTCCATTGATTAAGAACTATCTTAAACAAGGAGGCAAGGTGTTTATCTCTTACTCAGCTCCTGATGGAGGACTTGACAGCTACAAAGATAAAATGGTGGGAGATCAATCTCAAAAGGCCCTTAAATCTTTAGAATCCAAATATGTTAAACAATTCTTCCATGTGGAACTTCCTGCATTTCATAAAAAGAATGTTATTGAAGTAAAAAATGGACAATGTGTTCTTTTCACTGGTAGTTTTAACGTTTTATCTTTCTCTGTGACATCTAAAAACATCACTCATATCAGAGCTGAAGAAATGTGTCTAGCACATTATCAAGCAGCAATAAATCAATATCAGTTATCAAAGAAACTATTTGCAGAAAAGTATATTGAAAAAGCATTGCAAGAGATTTCTACATTGTCATCTAATGAAATACAAAGCTATCATAACGATAAAATTGAGTATTTTAGAAAGGATGATAAGCTAGAGCAGTTGTTTATTGATTACGATAATATGCTAGAGGAGCGCAAGACACAAGCGAAATCAGACATTTTAGCGAAAGAAATTGAATCCTTAAAAAGCGAAATAGAAAGCAAGATTAACCATGGATTGTCTCAGAAAGAGATAAACTCATATAGAGCAAAACTGTTTAAGTTATCATCTCTTTGTGATACCTTGCTCATAAACGATGATATTCTAAATGTAATTCAACATTTACAGAACATAATCAATACGTCTATAAAGGGACCAAAGATCAATGGCAATGAATCTGGCTGCCAATCTATAGCAAATTCCCAAAGCTTGGATGGAAATCAAACTTTAGCGATGTCCTTTTATGAATTAAATCCCACAGATTCTGCATCCATACTGAAGCATCTAGTAGGTTTGTTTTACTTGTCGTTATATAATAATGCGTCAAAAGCAAATGTGGGCGATAAATGGAAAGAGAAATTGGTAACATTATTAAGTGACTCAAACCTACAAAAGTTCTTTAAATATAATATTTTGAAGGATAAAGAGGAGGGCACTTCTAGAGTGTTTATTGCTATTGATGGAAAGTTGTTTTCATTTTATAATGTCAAATTGGGCAATAAATTAGTTAGGCAGTTATTCTCTGGCAAAACATTTTTAGATAAGAACGATTACCAAAATCCATTTAAAATTATTGGTAAATTATTACATTCATTATAAATATGTCAAGATTTGAGTCATCTAGATTCGCTCGGAATCCACAAGTTATGAATGCTAATGTCTTGAAGGCTGCGTGTGAAGCTTTGGGATGGAAGTATTCGATACAGAATAATATACTGTTGGTTACTGAGGTTGGAATTGGTTCCAACTTCTATGGCGAGTTTGCATTAAAACTTGATGTCTTAACCAATGAGGTTACTTATAATACTTTTTATATGCCAAATGCGCTTGAAAAAGTAGAAGAACTAAAGGAAATGTTTCAAGTACTGAATGCGGAATACTCGAAAAATGCCTTAATCTCAGAATTTGAAAAAGCAGGATTTGCATATCGATCAAATTTTGACTTTACACCAACCGAGGAGGAAAAGTTTAGTTTTTATATGGAAGCAAAATCATATGATCCTTTGGAAGATGAACCTTTTGCTTCTATTAAATTTACTATTCTTAAAGATGGAACCATTGTGACAGATTCTGACTATTTACCAAATGATGTAAATGAAAAGGCTCATGAGGCAATGGATATTTTAGAGCAGCATTTGGGAAACAAACGTGTAATGACAAAAAAGCCAGTACCTGCTAAATATGCGAGTAAAATGAAGCCGCGTAGAATTATTAATATAGAACAAAATTTATAATAACATGGAAGATGTATTTCAGAAACTTATACTAATGATCAGGGCTTACTACCCTGTATTATATCTTCATAGCTACGAGTATTACAGAACGAAGCAAAAGATAAAGGGGATTGTTGAGTTGTTACGGAGAGAAGGTAAAAAAGTTAATTATTACCAATGGGATTGTGTCTACGGACTAGTTGAGATTTTACCGGATAAAACAGAGAAACGAATTGAACGTATGCAAAATCCCCTTGAAGTGTTGGCGTATATTCTTAATTCCAAAAAATCTGGAGAGAAGAATGTTTTTGTTCTTGAGGATATAAATAATCATATTGATAGGGATGAAGTGAAGTTGATGTTTCGAAAGATTGCAGAAGCAACAAACAATAATACTCATGCAATAATTCTTTCATCAAGTTATAAACTCCCAATAGAATTAGAAAAATATATTACAGTATTGCAAATGCCGCTCCCCAAGCGAAATGAATTGGGGGAAGTATTAGACATTGTAGCTAAACAGTCAAAAGTTGAACTCAAAACAAATCTAAGAAATAGACTTATAGATGCAGCATTAGGAATGACATCTATGGAAGCAGATTTAGCATATTGCCTTGCTTCTGTAAAAGATAGTTTAGACGAGAAGTCTCCTTTCACAGTTTCTTCTGAGAAGGAACAGATTATCAAAAAATCAGGTATTCTTGATTACTTTCCAAAGAATGAGAGTCTAAAAGATGTAGGAGGTATGGAAAACTTAAAAGAATGGCTAAAAAAAAGACAATTAGCTTATGACAAAGATGCTCGCGATTGGGGGTTGAAAGAACCTAAGGGCCTACTTTTATTAGGTGTTCCTGGCTGTGGAAAAAGCTTAATAGCTAAAAGTATTGCCTCCAATTGGAGTATGCCATTACTTCGTTTAGATGTGGGAAAAGTTTTTCAAGGTATAGTAGGTTCGAGCGAAGACAATATTAGGAAGGCTATTGCTACTGCAGAAGCTGTAGCTCCTTGTGTTTTATGGATTGACGAAATCGAAAAAGGACTTAGTGGCGTACACTCAAGTGGAGCAACAGACGGAGGAGTAACTTCTAGGATTTTTTCTACAATATTAACATGGATGCAAGAAAAGACGGCACCTGTATTTGTCGTTGCTACAGCCAATAATATAAATCAACTACCTCCAGAGTTATTAAGAAAGGGACGATTTGATGAAATTTTCTTTGTTGATCTACCTAGTCAAAAAGAAAAAGAGAATATTTTTTCAATTCATCTTCAAAAGAATGGGCAAAACGCTAGTTCATTTGCTTTAGACATTTTAGCCCAAAATGCAGTAGGTTTTAATGGAGCAGAAATTGAAGAATGTGTGAAAGAGGCTATGTTTACAGCATATGTAGAATCTCAAGAATCCCATATTGCTCCAAAATTGCAGATGATACACTTAATTGATGCAATAAAGAATACTGTTCCGCTTTCTAAAACTATGGAAAGACAGATTACAGACCTTAGAAAGTGGGCAATATCAAGAGCTAAGAATGCTTCTAGTGAACCGAATATGGAGGATAAAAAAGAAATGCCTGTACTTCTAACTCGTCCTGAATTAGAACTTGAACGTTCATTTGATATAAATGCAGATAATAATAGGTGTCTATAAAGCATTGTCCCACCTCTTACTATTCCGAACCGAGAAGTGAAATGTGCTAAAACTGATGGTACTGCAAATATGGGAGAGTAAGTAGATGCCAGTCCGGAAGCATACAGGGATAATAACGTGTTATGCACCCTATAATTCTAAAAGTCATTATGACTAAAATCATATGTACACACAAACGACATACCATATAAGAAGGATTCTTGAATATAGTGAGTTTTTTAAGGGAGAAGATCCCCTTGACATACCTTCTACATTAAAACTCTTTAATCGTAATAAACTCGTTCGGATGGCGGCTATTATTAGCCTCCATTATGGTAATATGCATATTCCAGACAATGAAAAGACACTTTTTTCAGAAAGTAGTAAGAAACATATTACTCGTATTAACGAGTTGTTTCTGTCATATTATAGAAGAACTGGAATAAATCCAAATGAAAAAGTGCAAGTTGTTACTTTCCGCACAGGATTAGAACTTTGGCGTCAAATTTTCGCAATAAGACCAGAAGACTTTAAGGATACTATTGATGATTGCGATGTTGAATTCACTCTTTTTAAAATAATTCTTACGCTAAATGAGAAAATAGCAAGTTTTAAGAATCGGAAAGAAACATACAAACTTGATGAATTAATATTTCTCAATAGCTTCCTCACCAATGACACAAACAATTACTCTTTGAAAACAGCTCTTCAACCACAGATGTATTATTTTCAATTGCTAGTTGATTATATTCCATCCAGCGAAGTGTTGAGAAAAGCGACCAAAATACTCTTCAATTATTGGGGTATCAATAATTGGCTACAATATTATGCAACCATAGTTTGGTTAGCCTACGAAACAGATAAGTATTACCAAGATAATCAAAAAGGCCTTCCAATTATCTCATTGGACAAAATTAAATCTAATGATGAGACGAAATTGTTCTCTCCTTCTCTTCTGGAATATCTTAGTATAAATGAAGATGAATACATACCCTATTTGGATGATGAAAATGCCTCGAAAGTTGACTTAAATGTTGATTACAGAAAATTTCGCTCAAAACCATTCGTAAAATTGAAAGATGGATCAGGTTATTTAGTTATAAACAACCAAATCCTTTGTGAACGTTTATTTAATAGTTTATACTTTGACTTTTTCCCATATATCAATGGTAAAAAAGGGAGCTGTGGATTTTTCGATTACAACAAGGAATTTATAGAGAAAATTTTATTTCGACAAACGTTCTTCAATTGCTTACCAACAAATTGCGTTTCTTTTCCAGATCGTAATTCACGAGAAATGTCAGAAAAACCAAATGAACCTGACTTCTATGCCCGTACAAAACGTGCAGAATTGATAATTGTTGAGTGTAAGGCAATAAAAATGAATGGAGAGTGCAGAGATGACGGAGATTACATTCGTCTACTTGATGAACTACATGAGAAGATAGTCTTTAAAACTCGTAATCTTGACAAAAACAGAAAGGCATGTAGTTTGCAACCGAAACCAATTGGAATTGGTCAACTCATTAAGCATATTGATTCTATAGAAGCCGATGCGTTTGAATGGGATGAAAACATACCAAATGATGTTTCTTATTATCCAATATTAGTTTTTGAGGATGTCAGACTACTTCAACCAGGATTCTTCTCTATTTTGAATAGATGGTATTACGAGGAAATTGCAAAAATGCCAGAAATGATATTGACAGATATGGATTGTAAACCTATTATCCCCGTATCAATCAATACTCTTTATCTACATGATAATCTCATTCATAAAAAGGGGCTTCCAAATATCATTGATTCATTCATTGACAGAAATGCTACATTTGACAAGCTAACAGGAAAATATAATATCAATGAACTTGCAGACTTTGATGATTATCTTAGAAAATATCCTTTCAATAAATCAAATGATATAGAAAAATGGTTACATAAAGTTATGAAAAAGTTAAATTCATAGGTGTGGTCACATAATATCCCAATATAAATATTTTATGGCACTTGTAATAAACATAAACGACCTGCTTAACAAGCAGAAAATAGAATCCAACCGCATAGAGTTTAAGAAAGGTTGGAATCCTGGAAGCATATATCACAGTATATGTGCTTTCGCCAACGACTTTGACGACCTTGGCGGTGGATATATCATAGTTGGTGTAGATACTGACGATAAAACAGGTATGGCAGTTCGACCCGTAGAAGGTGTGCCAATGGAAAAGATAGATAACATCTTGCAGGAGATGGTGGGCTACAACAACAAAATGGCTCCATACTACTTACCTCGAACTTCTGTAGAGGAAGTAGATGGGAAGCAGTTGATTGTTATATGGTGTCCTGCTGGTAGTTATCGCCCTTATTCTGTACCTGTAAATGTAACAGCGAAAGGAACCAAAGAATACTTCTACATCCGCAGTGGTACAAGTAGCATTGAAGCAAGAGGCGAAGCTCTTGTTGAATTGCGAGAATTGGCTAATCGTATGCCTTTTGACGAACGAGGTAATAGTGACATTCAGTTGGAAGATATTTCTTTGGTACTTCTTCGTGATTATCTTGTAAAGGTGGGTAGTAAGTTAGCTGACGATGTGATAACAACACCGCTTTCTGTTATACTTGACCAAATGGAATTATATACAGGACCTAAGGAGAATCGCTTACTTCGCAATGTGGCAGCCATGATGTTCTGTGAGAATCCAAGCAAATTCTTCCCTTATACTCAAATTGATGTTGTGACATTCCCTAACGGAAAAATGAAAGATCCGAACAATTTCACTGAAGTTACATTCAAAGGAAGTGTTCCACAGATGATAAAACAGGCAATGGATTACATCAAGAGCAATGTTCTCAAAGAACATGTACGCAAGATTTCCGGCAGGCAGGAAGCGGAACGCTTTTGGAACTATCCTTTTGAAGCTATAGAGGAAGCTGTTGTAAACTCTGTGTATCATAGAGATTTCTTACAGCATGAGCCAATAGAGATTACCATTGAGCCAAGTGGAATCTCTATTCTCAATTGTCCGGGGCCTGACAGAAGCATCTCCAAAGAGGACATAGAAAAGGGCGATATGCTAAAAAGCCGTCGTTATCGCAACCGTCGTTTGGGTGACTTTTTGAAAGAGCTTGACCTTACAGAGGGTCGTTCAACTGGTGTTCCAACAATACAAACAAAGTTAGCAGAGAATGGTTCGCCACGTGCTATCTTTGAAACGACAGATGACCGCTTAACATTCTTGGTTACCATTCCTGTTCGTGAAGGGAGTGGCGAAAGTTCGGAAACAGACATACTCGGTTCGGAAAGAGGTTCGGAAAGAAAAGCTAAAAGTTCGGAAAAAATTATGGAAACAAAGGACTTGATAATAGATGTTATAAAACAAGACCCACATATAACAGCCGCTGAAATCGCAATGCAATTGAATATGTCTTCACGAGGAGTAGAGAAACAAATACGTAAACTTCGTGAATTAGGTAAAATAAAACGAATAGGTGGAAGATTCGGGGGGTATTGGGAAATCGTAATATTAAATAACGAATAAAGGCAGACATGTTGTTAGGAAATAAGATAAGATCTCTTAGAGACGAACAAGGAATATTGCAACGCCAAGTGGCTGCATATTTAGAAATAGATACCCCCATGTTCAGCAAGATTGAACGTGGTGACAGGCGCGCAAAGAGAAGTCAAGTGCTTCAACTGGCAAAATTCTTTCATGTTGATGAGAAAGAATTGCTCATCTTGTGGCTGGCAGATAGAATCTTGGATGCAATCGAGGGCGAAAAAGAACTACAGCTTTATGCTATTGAAGTCGTAAAATGCGAATTGGCGAAGGCTGACCTATAAGGGTTATATAAGTCCTCATGAACAAGGCGATAGGCTTGTCCGGTTTTGGATAACCCTATCGTCTTGTTGTTTGTAAGGCTTCAATGCTCCAAAGTCCAATAGGTCTTGAAGAATGAATTTGAATGAATGAGCGAATCTAGCTCTTGATAGTCCTTCTTTCTCTTTTCGTTAATGATAACATTTTTATAGAAAAGACGATTGGTTCTGTCAAGATCCATAGTCATTTTTTGATGTATGGATGAAAAGAAAATACAAGCCGTAATTCCTATGATAACAAGCTGCCACTGGAGCATACTCCACTTATCGGTTCTAACCTTGAACTTTTCCCATTTGTAAAGCAACCAAGCCTTCAATGTTGGTGGTGGAGAAGACTTGGGGCTTGTGATGGTTTGCAAGGCATCTCCCCATAGTTTCAAAAGTTCATGGACTTTCTCCATTGGTTCATCTTCATTGATTGTTTTCCAGCCTATATAGCGAATCACTCGTTGGATCTCTGGAGAATATTCGGATGCCCATTCTGCCACTTGCTCTATGGTATTGATACCTTGTGCCTCTCTTTTGAGTTTATACTCTTCACGCTTGCCTTCAAATTCTTTTTTGGTTTTATCATGTTGCTTTTTTAACTCAGCTCCATAAACACGCATGAAAGTATTTCCTATGCTCTCAATGTTTTTGTCTGACAGCACCCCAGTTGAGTCTGGCATATCCGAATAGTAGCATGCAATTCCGTCATAAACAGCATCCTTTAAGATGCTATAAGGAATAACTGCTTTTGGCGAATCCTCCTTTTTGGGGATAGGTGGCGGACTTTCTTTTTGCAACAACTTTGTTAGCAAAGACTCGATGTGAGCAAGCCTTTGTTCACTTGCGATATTCTTACTCTTGAGGATAGACAATTCATCCAGAATCTCCTCATACTGTTCATTTGGTTTAGCCATAATTATGATGTTTAAAATTATAATTAATGTCTGCCTCTTCCGAAGCCACGACTTCTATTGTTATACTTTTTCTTGTATTTGTCATCGTCTCCCCAACCAAGTTTGGAAGATGAACTTCCACCACCTGCAGATATGGCAGGTTGATATGGTGGAAGGAGAATCGCTTCAAGGGAAGTGAGACCTACTTGAATTGCTCCTTTGCCTATATCGGAAATATCGTTTGCAGTTTGGTATAGCCCATCAAAAAAATCTTGCTCCAAAATCTGATTATTTCCACCCATCTGTGGAGCTTCGTACATTTTTGCTTTGGATTGCCAAGGAAACTGCAAATCGAAATCAGGAAATAGTCTATCTATCTCTCTTACTTCATAGGCATTATGCGAGTCGTACCATTCTTGCCGAGCATCATCATACATATCTCTTGCCTGTTCATGCACGATAGCTATAGGATTACCAAGTTTCTTGCAAATGCATGCAAGAGTGAGAGATGAATCTAGTTGCTTTCCACTGTAAGAAATGTCATGTTTCATCTTATCGCTGATATGTTCTTTGGCAAGTGTGAATGATATTCCTTCTATGCCGTTTGTATGAGTATTATATCGGAAACGCAAACGGATTCCTCCTTTTACCAATTCCTTTTCAAACTCTTTCCAATTTCGAGCAACTTGCAACGACTCGCTTATATGATGCAGCATTTGATAACGGATGGCATCCATAGAGCAAAGTCTTCTTTCCTTGATAGTTTCTTTTCCTTTTGCTATATATAAGCCATATTGCTCAGTTAATTCCTTGCAGACTTTTATATTTTTATCTTTCTCGTGCGAGTCTTTAGTGCATTTACCTTTAAAGTTTACTCGGTTTACCATGATGTGGACATGTGGATGCTCTTTGTCCAAATGGCGAAATGCAACGAATTGATTATCGTTATATCCCATACGATTCAGGTAATCGTTGACTATCTGTTCCAGCATCTTGTCATTGATACGTAGTGTATCATGAGGTGAAAACGATAAAATAAAATGCCCGACTGGTTTCTTGGTTCGAGTACTCAAACCTGCTTGCATTACGAAACTATCTGTTATAGTTTGGTTATTTGTAACATTGACTCCATCACTATAAGCAACTAATGTCGCTTTTTTGCGAGGGTCGTTGATGTAGTTAACAAGTCCCCCGAATGATGCTCCATGAAGAATTTTACCATACATATGTTGTTGTGTTTTGATGTTTAACTTTGATTTTCTGGCTCGTCTTTCTCTTTGATTTTAAGACGAGCTTGATGGAGGACCGCATTGACTCCATCAATCGCATCGTTGGCTTTGCCTGCAATAGCCATAAGTCCTACTTGATGAGCAAGCTTAACTAATGTGTTGATGTTCGTTCCAAGATTATTCAAGTCTCTTATCTCTTTCATCAACTCCTTTGTAACAGGTTGGCGTACGATTGCATGAAGTGCTCCTTCACGGATGTATGTACTTATGGGCATTTCTCCAGCTTTGCGTTTGATGCGAACAAACTGTTTTGGTGTGAAACGAACAGGTATGGGCTTGCCATACTTTTCCTCTTCAGAGAGAGGTCTGCGTCCTCCGGGATTGTTGATAACATGTTTGGCCATTATACTTATTCTTTCTGATTTCAGTTCTTGAGAGGACAAGTTTTTCAATAGCAATATCGGATATACCTTTAGCTACAGTTTTCGTATATCGAAAACACAAACTTGCTCCCGAAAGAACTTCTCTAAATGATTATACTGATTTTTGACTATTGTTGAAACGAGATTTATCGTTTGAAACCACAATTCTGAACTTGACTATTTTTCTTATTACAAAGGAACTCGTTCAAGTCTTTGGCTTCTTTATATTCGTCAGAAGCGTCTATCACATTGCCCTTGCACAAGATCTTAATTTGTTCGGTGGCATCGTGTCCTGCTTTATCGTTGTCCAGATGGCAATAGACATAATCATATCTGTTCAAGTAGTCTATTGCCTTAGGAACATTGATGACCGAATTAAGAACAATAGCATCGCAATCTCCATGTAACACTACATAGGAAAGCAAGTCGATGAATCCTTCGAATATATGGCAATCTTTGTTTCCATGGGATATTACTGAAATATCCTTTGGAGAAATACAGCCCTTGAAATAAGCATTGCGAATCTCATACCCTCCAAAGCGGTTAGGAAAGCCTATGGCAAAATAGCTCTTACCATGGTTTAGGTAATGTATTTCTACGCAGTATTGTATTGCTACTTCCTGGGTAATGCCTCGTTTCCCTAGGTATCTCAATAGGGCAGAATTGCCCAAACCTTTTACTTTAACATTACAGAAAGGTGAAGACTCCTCTCTTGTTGCTTTTGGAACAGCAGATAATGAAGTTCTGTTACCCACAAGGTGATGGAGGTAATCTTGTAAGCTATTCGGGTGGTATAGTAGATTGACTAATGTTGCAAGTCCACCACCTTTTCCCAAACCAAAATCATACCACACATTTTTATCCACATTCACCTTGAAGGATGCAGTATTCTCTTTATGCAATGGTGACAGATACCACCAATTAGCACCTTTCTTAGAAATCGGCAGATAATCTTTCTCTGCGAGAAAATCTGCTATTTGTATATTCTTATAGTCGAGTGTATTCATTATTTTTATGTTGTTGAACTGTTGAATTGTTGAGTATATATGGTGAAAAGAGAAAAGGTGTTGAGCCTTTGTTGAGGTTTTGTTGAAGCATAAGTGCCTATGCCTCTGTACCTAACTTTTTCCTTTCATCATTTCAACAAATCAACAGGGATTATATGTTTAGTGTTTCTATGAACTCTTTTGTGACAGTATAATAGCGTCCAACCCTATTGACTGCCCCATACTTTGAAGGTTTGGAGTATTCATATTGATATGTTGTATATGAAAGGGCATTAGGAGCTGGTTTCAATCGCCAAAGTTCCTTCACGACTTTACGAATGTGCCAAAGTTCCACCTTCACACCATTAAGGGAAAGCAATGGAAGCAGGTCTTGTGGAATAAAGCAGACCTTGTCCACATTCTGGCATTCCATGATATTACGCAACAATTCCACGAGATCTATCTCTGTATGATTACGGTTGCATTGCATGATGTGTTCCAATGCCTCGGTATGAATGAGCGCTGGGTTAAACCACATTCTGCTTTCTTTAATGCTAACCAGTGTTCTTTGCTGCAAATAATACAGAAAAGCAGGAATCTGCTCCTTTAACTTTTGTAGAAAGTTCGTGTCGTCACTCTCCAACTTCATCACTTTGCGCACCCAATAGCGTGTTTCACCGGTATCAATGATAACTGGAAACAACTCGTTGTTGGAACATAGCACAAATTTAGCGAAGAAGTTTACTTCTTGTCTGTCTTTTCCCTTTGCTTCCACCTTATAAGTCTGAGCTGTACTGAGATTCTTCAATCTTTCAGAATCTTCTCGTCGGCAAAGCAGTACTTCATCTACAACGATAAGTAGTTTGCCAGCCCAATCCGCATTAAATTGACTGCGAAAATCCTCATTGGTGTTGAAGGTTACATTGTCTTGGAACATCGCCTTTAGAAAATTCAGAAAAGTTGTCTTGCCAGTATTACGTTCTTCCGATACCAATAGTAATATGGGAAGCTTTTGTGTAGGTTTGGCATAGAGCAACTGCATGTAATCCATTCCTAATTCAAATTGCTCGCCAAATATATGACGTATCAACTTGGTGATGTCTGGGAACTCGCCTTCTAATGGTACATGGTTAATGGGTTCATATAAGTTGTAAAAGCCACTTATCTCTTTGTGATAGTTAGTATGACTTGGAACAGTGCAAAAACCATCGTACTTTGTGATGGGTGGAGTGTGGTTCTTACCATAGTCTTGTCGGATAGTGCCAAAACTCCATGGAATACGGCGCAATATACTTGTTCCGTTAGCCAATGGTTGCTGCGCTATCTTGTATAAACATGTCCCCACTCTGATGTATTCTTCTTTATTTCTTTCCATAACGCTTGTTATTTATGAAAGCCATAGCTTCGTTCTCTAAATCTGTCTCTGATTTACGGTAAGAACCTTCTCTTAACCACTCCTCAATTTCCTTCTTATTGAATATGACACTCTTTCCCTTTTTGTGGAAAGGAATCTTCCTTGCGCTCGTCCAACCATAGATAGTCTGCTCAGCCGGGTGAGTAGGCAAGAACTCTATAAGGGCAGCCACATTAAGCCACTGCGATTCTTCATCTTTCTTTGGTGGCATCAGTTTATCCACCTTATCGCCCAACTCATTGAGTTTGGCATACATGACAGCCAACATTTGTGGCATATCATTGAATGTGATATTTTCTTTTTCCATATTGCTTTGTTTTGAATTCTGGGTGCAAAGGTACTACTGTATTCCTGTGGATATATGTGTGCTTTTGTGGAATGCAAAAAACAACAGATGCGCTATCCGCCTGATAATAAGCGAATAGCGCATCTGCAGAATGTTAATCTATGTAAGTTTTGTGGGAATATGTGAAATTCTGTGAGTATTTATAATTTACACCCTCTTTTTATGGCTTCATCTATACGTTCACGATATTCTTTGTTCTTCTCTGAAGCTCCTATGCTAAGAAAATCCTTGTGATGTTTCTTGTAATATTCTAGAGAAATTCCGCATAAGTCCAAAAAGGCAGCAACCCAATGCTTGGAAAAATTAGCTGGTTCAATGGTGCATGACACTGCATATATCATGTAACAAATACGTTGTTTCTCCTGATTCAACGGTTTCACGAATTCTTTAGATAGCTTGAGATTCAAGAAATTTACAAAGTCGCTTGCTGGCATACTTTTGAATTGGATGCCATTACACGTTTGATAAATCCCGACACACACACCAAGACTAATAATGTCTCTTAGTTTGGCAAACTCTTTTAGTAATGAGGACTCTTCTTTCATGTAGTACCCTCCTTTCCTAAGAGTTCCTTGTCATTCAATATCACTTCAACCAACTTTGACAGTTTCAGAATAAGCAACTCTAAGAACTGCATCTCAAAGAAGTGTATGTGACTATATTTCATTTGTTCTTTTCTGTAAATGTTGAATGCTTCATCGTTCTGCTTATGGACTATATCGTATGTTAACTTCGTTTGGTCGCACTGAGCATCTAACACTTTAAAGTTCTCGTCATCATAGCTCATCATGTCGAGACGCTTGCTTTGCGACTGGTACTCTTGCCACAGTTTGGTTGCCTTTTCTTTTATAAGTTCATATTTGTCCTTATATACTTTCAGGTGCGATTGCTCTATGCCCTGATAATCCAATGTTCTCCACATTTGCAAGTCAGTTCTCATAAAACAATCGACTTCTTCTTTCAATTTTAGAGAAGAGGAATACAATGTTTCTTTATTCTGATGTACTAAATCTACTACCATATCAATAATGTGGTTCGTATTTTGATAGTCATTGTAGAATTGGGCAATTGTGAGTGCATCATCGAGGGAGGCGTCTTTGACATTTTTCTTTGATGTCAAAATATGGTTAACCTCCTGCAAACGGATGGCGATTTCTTCAATTATGTTTGCCATATATATATATTAATGTGTATTTGTTATTTGCTGTTGTCTAAATCAATCTTGATGGCATCGGCTGCATTCTCTTTCTTTTCATCTACCACCTTAGTGTATCTTTGTGTAGTACGGACGTTGGTGTGTCCCAACATCTTGCTTACTGTAAAGATGTCTGTGCCATTGCTCAGTTGGAGTGTAGCATAAGTATGGCGGCTCATGTGCACAATTTAAGCAAAAGCAACGGAAAGTGAAGATGAGAGAAATGAACTGCAAGTGGTTGAGAATGAGCAATATTTCATAATTCTGCC
>ERZ1034949.100-NODE-100-length-53541-cov-49.048181_pt1 | contig 53541 bp, 47 predicted proteins | sample MGYA00520590_ERZ1034949 | MGnify/ENA primary metagenome ERZ1034949 (study PRJEB33766, sample SAMN09781752) | gut metagenome | biome: gut microbiome | host: Homo sapiens | place: Madagascar | study: EMG produced TPA metagenomics assembly of the PRJNA485056 data...
AATACCTTAGGGAATAAATGCGTCGGATTTTAAACGGATTTTGAACACCCTACCCAACGCCTTAAATACGCTTCTGTTTATGCTTTCCAAGATGACAAAAATTGAACCTATTGCCAACAGTGACAAGAATTGACAACTTGCAAACCATTTCTCACCCAAAAGTATAGCGACTACAAGTTTGGAAGTTATAGCCAGCAAGAACAACATAGGTGTAACTGTAAACGAAAAAAATGATGACGTCTTCACCAATAAAGCGGTTATCTCGTCTTTCGTTTCACACTTGCTCATTATCGGAAATAAGGAATTATCAAATGTTCTGCTACATAGTTGTACAGGTATTTCCTTGATTTTATTAGCTTGATTGAAATACCCTGCACTTGATATAGTAAAGAATTTACCGATAATCTGCAAATAAATGTTGTCATATATGGTCTTTACTAATGAGGAGAATGCCATTCCACTACCATATTTCCAATGCTTTTTTAAAAGTGTTATGTTGATAAATGATTTTGGAACAAATCTGTTTCTTATACACAGCGTTGTTGTTTGAATGACGCTATACAAAACTTGATTGGCAACTAAAGCCCAAAGTCCAAAGCCACACAATCCCAAGCCTATCGAAACCAAGAAAGCTAAAAATGTAGAAGTGACTGAGGTAACTGCCAGGACTTTAAATTTTAACTGCTTATAAAGGATAGTATATTGAATCAATCCGAATGAATTAAATACTAAAACAAGTCCGATAACCTTTATCACCATCGACAACTTTTGTACATGATAAAAATCAGCAATTATTCCTGAAGTAGCAAAAAGCAACAGATAGATGCCAATACCCATCAGAAAATTAAACCAGAAAACCGTACTAAAGTCTTTTTCGCCCACATCTTTGTAAAAAATCAATGAACCACCAAATCCCGATTCAATAAACAGGGATGATATTGCTATGAAAATAGCAACCATTGCTATTATACCGTAATCTTCTGGACAAAGAAGGCGAGCCAAAACAACATTTCCAAAGAATTGGATTAATGTTATCAGCATTTTCTCACTTCCTACAATAAGAAGCGACTTTTTAAGATTATTTTGAGCCATAAATTTTATTCATAATCATTGTTTCTAAGAATTTCACCAAATATCCCATGCAAAAAGTAACGGCACAGACAATAAGAATCCAACATTCAGATGTTGCCTCCCCAGACAAAGTGTTTATTTTATTCAAAAATATATAACCTATATTTTGATGTATCAAATACCAATAGAAACTCATATTGCCTATTTCTATTATTGTCTTGTTCTGGAATATTGACTTTACTATTTTATTTTCACTTGATAATAGAAAATAAAACAGTATTGAATAAACACAGATTAAGACTTGAGACAACCATATCGACAAGGAACATATCGTAAAGCTGACTAGCATCAAATCAATTTTTACTTTGTCTCTCCTATATAAATATATTCCGATGCCAACCAAAACTGCTAATGTACTTTTAAAAGGGATAAATGTATCCATCACCAAAATGCCATGAGAGGGAGCCTGGGGTATTGATAAGATAACAATAAACAAATTGAAGCAGATGATTAATATCCTAAACAATTTAACTCTATTACATTTACTTACTTTATAAAAGATAACTCCTAAAAAACATTGCACAAAAATGAGATGCGCTATAAACCAATGTGCCAAATCTACATATCCTATCATTGGATGATAAATAAAGAACACATCTATGAGGAATGTTTTTAATGAGCATTCTCTGCCAGAAAGTCCAAAAATATTTATGCATATGAATATCAATATGATAGAGACTACATACGGGAACCACAAGCGTAAGTATTTATGCATGCAAAACTCTAATAGTTTTTTATGGGATGAATCTAACCCTAACAATCCTTTCGCTAAGAAAAAACCGGATATGATAAAAAATATAACTATACCAACCTCACCGCCATTTTCAAAACGTATAGGCATATCCATGTTTACAGAAGGATAAAGTATTGGATAGCGAGTCGTATAATGGAACAAGACTATCCATATCATTAAATAGCCTCTAAGACCTTGTATTGATAAGTTTCTCATTGATTGTAGTACTCCAAATCAGAAAGTTGCAACATTCGTTCTTTGAAAAGTTGGCTTTCATGCATTTTGACATCATTTATATTCTTAAATCTTTTGCCAATGAATTTTGCAGGAATACCTCCAAAAATCACATAAGGAGGAACGTCTTTAGTAACCACAGCTCCTGCTGCAATGATACACCCACGTCCCAATTTCACACCTTTTAGAATTGTTACATTAGTACCAACCCACACATCGTCCTCAATCATTACATCCTTATCATCTTGTGGCCTTTTATCCTTATCTGTAAAATCTAAAATATATTTCCCTGGTATATCAAAGATATGGTCTCCTCCTCGAATTGTGACATTTGGTCCAAAGACAACTTTATTACCGATATAAATATTTGCAACACTTGCCATAAAACAAGCTCGTGGTCCGATATACACGTCATTACCAATATAAATATGAGAATAAATGAAATCAGAACTTTCAGGATGAAAGCGTAAACCATTTCCACATTTTGCGAAATCATGAATTTTACACTCGCGCAATATATGGCAATATATTCTATATAAAAGATTAATTATTTGTAATATTACATTCATGATAGCCTATCCAAAGAAAAATTCAACAACTTTAACATTCAATTTTCTCAGCACCTCATTCATGTCCTTATCCTTCGGAATATAGATATAAGAGAAAGGAAGCTGTTCGGGCACAAAAGAATTTTTATCGCCCTTGAATAAATCTGTGTAAAGATGTATCTTACCATTTACATATAAATGCACCTTGCTGGCAAGGCTACGTTTGTCCTTTGATGTTGCTGGCCTTATCCAAATAGAAGTGCCATCTATTCCAAATTGCTCAGATATATACTTTCTACATTCATCAGAGAACAACCAATTCTTCTCTCCGAACTTTTTACCTATCAACATCGGGAATAAATGGAAGAAATCAGCCTTAGATTTCCATAAAGGTTTCATTTCGTATTGGCGACTGAACCATTGCTTGACATATCTATCTTTTGGAATGTATTTCATCAATGAAACGAAATCATCATCCATTGGATAAAGCAAATTCACTTTACTTGACTTTAGCTTCATAGGGTTATAAAAGCTATCTATACAACACAACTGTTTTAAAGCAGATAGTCGCTCATTTTCATCCTCAACATTCTCTCTGCCCTCTATATGGAAAAGTGCAGCAGACTCCATAGCTTTCACAAGTAGATGCTGTTCGTACACTACGGTATGATGAGTTATCACATTTGTCTGCTGGAAACTCTTGACATTCAATACGGCTTCAATCTCATTCAATGCCTTTGCTGTATAGCAAACCATGTACTGCCCATCTTCATCTTTTGCAATAGAAATGGAATCTATCAAACGGTCAACATCAATTTTGCTTGTACAATATCCTGAAGCCCATGCATCTCTACAAGCATAATCCAAACCATCGGCATCAATAATGTCACCATGAATCAAATCTATAAAAGCGTTTTCAAAGCTCTTGTGCTCTTTATCTGCAACATATTTACAACCTATAATCATTCTGGCTATCAATTGTACGTCTGCATCTGTACAACTTTCTATCCATGCCTTATATACTCTTACAACAAGCAAAGCACTCATAATCTCATGTGGTGCTGCATTGGAAAAACAAGCATCCCAATCTGATTTAAAAGAGCTGTCATTTAAAGCTGATTCAAGTAGTCCACGCAAATCATTTCCCAGTCCATAGAAAGTTTCAAAGGTATGGGAAAAAGGACTATGACAAACATCATGCAACAAGCAAGCTATAACATAGCTATCATACACTTGTGAATCATGATCGGTAAATGGTTCTGCATATCTGCGCTTGATGCTATCAACAATTTTTTGCCCCAAGCTAAATACTCCCAAAGAATGGATGAACCGGTCATGGCGCGCACTTGGAAACAATGAACGACCTGAAGTTTGCTCTATTCGGCGCAATCGTTGGAAATAGACTGTATCTATAATATTGTCACAATAAACTTTCGGCACATTGATATATCCATGTACACTATCTAATATTCGCTTAAAATCACTCATCTGTTTCCTCCCAATATTTTAATAGTTCACTATTACTGAGTATGTTTGAGTCAAAACGAAAATCGTTCTGTATAGCAATTGAAAAATTAGAACTTGGCTTTACTTTCACTTCAAAATCTGTCATGGATATTTCTGCTGGAAACCGAAGCAAAAGTTCTTCAAAATCTATCAGATTTAATTCACAGAAAATATCTTTAATGCGCATTCTCTGGCATAAGCGATTTACTCTTATAGCAGATATTTCGATTTCATGCTGTTCCTCACCTTCATATATAGAATATATTAGTTGAGATGCTTTAATGACTTTCATAACGATTTATTCAAATGGACTATCAAAATCTCTTAACAATTTGTATTTTGTATCTTTATCTGAAAGAACAGCTTGTACAACAGGTATTTTCCAGTCAATCCCTAAGCTCTCATCCAAAACAGAAATTCCATCTTCGGCTTCATGATGATAAAAATTATCACATTTATATTGGATAATTGCTTTTTTACTCAATACAGAGAAACCATGAGCAAAACCTTGTGGAATAAACAACTGGCGGTGATTCTCCTCTGACAACTCTACAGCTACGTGTTTGCCGTATGTTGGTGAACTTTTACGAATATCAACCGCTACGTCAAGCACTTTTCCTTCTACACATCGCAATAACTTACTCTGTGCAAATGGTGGACGTTGGAAATGAAAACCTCGCATCACGCCATAATGGCTCATGCTCTCATTGTCTTGACAAAAGTCAATATTACCTACTTTGTCCTTAAACTCTTTCTCTGAAAAAATCTCAAAGAAATAACCATTTTGCGTTTTGATAAGGTGTGGCTCAATGATTACCACACCTTCAATCTTTGTTTTAATTATATTCATTGTTTTTAAAATTCTAAATTCTTTCTTAATGTTTGATCTTTCTCTTCAAGGATTGAAAGGAGATACTTGCCATAGTCATTCTTCAACATAGGCAGAGCATTCTCTCTCAACTGTTCTGCTGTAATCCAGCCTTGGCGGTATGCGATACCTTCCAGACAAGAGACCTTCAAGCCCTGGCGCTTCTCCAAGACTTCAATAAAGGTTGATGCCTCTGAAAGGGAATCATGGGTTCCGGTATCGAGCCAGGCGAATCCTCTTGCCATGGTCTGAACCTTCAATTGCTTATCCTTCAAGAACTCCTGGTTTACCGTTGTGATTTCCAACTCACCACGAGCAGATGGCTTAATATGCTTGGCTACTTCCACCACCTTGTTAGGATAGAAGTACAAGCCTACCACAGCATAGTTACTCTTTGGATGCTGAGGCTTCTCCTCAATGCTGAGACAGTTACCCTGGTCATCGAATTCTGCAACACCATATCGCTCTGGATCGCTTACACGATAACCGAAGACGGTTGCCTTGTTGTTCTGCTCAGCATCTACTACTGCCTGATGCAGCATCTGGTTCAATCCTGCACCATAGAAGATATTATCGCCTAATACGAGGCAAGCAGCCTCATCGCCAATGAATTTCTCTCCGATAATGAAGGCTTGGGCTAAACCATCTGGTGATGGCTGCTCGGCATATTCGAACTTAACGCCGAACTGTTTTCCATCACCTAAAAGGCGCTTGAAGCCTGGTAAGTCGAAAGGGGTTGAAATTATGAGTATCTCACGGATACCTGCCAACATCAATACTGATATTGGGTAGTATATCATTGGTTTATCAAAGATAGGAATCAGCTGTTTGCTGATACCTTTGGTGATGGGGTACAAGCGTGTACCGCTACCACCTGCTAATACTATTCCCTTCATCCTTTATAAAATGTTGAATGTTAAGTGTTAAATGTTGAATTGTTGGAATAAGGCTGCTACTCATACAAGTTTACATTGATGTCGAACGGACTATCAAAGTCCTTCAGCATTGCATGCTTTGTATCTTTCTCTGAGAGATTGGCATGTTCTGTTGGGATTTTCCAATCAATACCAAGGCTATCATCGAGAATAGAAATACCTCCATCTGCCTCAGGATGATAGAAGTTATCACACTTGTATTGGAAGACCGCTGTCTCTGAGAGGACTGCGAAACCATGGGCAAAGCCCTTTGGAATGAAGAACTGGACATGATTGTCTTCTGTCAGTTCTACAGCCACATGTTTGCCATAAGTAGGGGAGCCTTTACGAATATCTACTGCTACATCGAGGACTCTACCTTTTACGCAACGAACTAACTTGCTTTGGGTATATGGTGGGCACTGGAAGTGCAGGCCTCGCATCACCCCATAACTGCTCATTGACTCGTTGTCTTGGCAAAAGTGAACACTATGTCCCAGGATAGGTGAGACCTTCTCTTCAAACTCTCGCTCGCTGAAGCTCTCGAAGAAGTAGCCACGAGAGTCGCGGAAGAGGCGTGGCTCTATAATGAGTACGCCTTCTATTTCTGTTTTTTCTATTTTCATCGTTTCTTTTAATTTCCAAACTCCTTAATTCTCTGTTCTTCTTTCAATGAGCAAACAAGCAGCTGTCCATGCTTCTCGGCAACGATATAGCCATCCAAGCCTTGAACTACCACCTTGCTTTCATCGGCTGCATGAACCACGCAGTTCTTGCATTCATACAAGCGGATCCTTGCCTACCTTGGCATTGCCAACCTCATCTTGTTGAAGTAAGGTACGGAGGCTGCCCCAGCTACCTAAGTCGCTCCAGCCGAACTCGGCTGGCAAGGTATAGATTTCCTTCGACTTCTCCATTACGGCATAGTCAATGCTTAAAGAACAGCGTATTGTTTGTATAAATCCACGTTGATATCGAATGGGCTATCAAAGTCCTTCAGCATGGAATGCTTCGTATCTTTCTCTGAGAGATTAGCATGTTCTGTTGGGATTTTCCAATCAATACCGAGGGTATCATCGAGGATACTGATGCCACCATCTGCCTCTGGGTGATAGAAGTTATCACACTTGTATTGGAAGACTGCTGTTTCTGAGAGAACGGCGAAACCATGAGCAAAACCCTTTGGGATGAAGAACTGGCGATGATTGTCTTCTGTCAGTTCTACAGCTACATGCTTGCCATAAGTAGGAGAACCTTTACGAATATCTACAGCGACATCGAGCACTCGGCCTTTTACGCAGCGTACCAGCTTGCTTTGGGTATATGGTGGGCGTTGGAAATGCAAGCCTCGCATTACGCCATAGCTACTCATAGACTCGTTGTCTTGGCAGAAGTGAACACTGTGTCCCAGGATTGGGGCAACCTTCTCTTCAAACTCTCGCTCGCTGAAGCTCTCGAAGAAGTAGCCACGAGAGTCGCGGAAGAGGCGTGGCTCTATAATGAGAACGCCTTCTATATTTGTTTTGATTATATTCATGATTCTAACTTAAGTTCTTACATAAGATTTTCGAAAACCTACCCGTCCTTCCTTACCGTTAAGGAAGGCTCCACCTCTCATCTCGGTCTTCTCTCCTCAGGCGAGAAGAAGGAAACCGCCCTACAGTGCTATTTATGCCCCACCTGTCCCTCCCCAGCGGGAGGGTCCTTACCCTTACCCAAGCCCTAAATCCCTACCATAGGGATTAGGGATGTAACCGCCCTCCGGTGCTCGGAACCGCTACGCTATAAGGTTGGCGGACCAATCAAAGGTCTCGCCATATTGTGCGGGATGGGACCGCCTTGCTATAAGCTTACACAATTAGACTATTCGATGCCTCTCTACCATTTTTCTGACATCAGAGATTTTATAGAATATGGTATTACGAATTTTATAATATGGTAGCTCACCACTTTCACGAAGATCTCTCACAAATTCCTTGCTTACACCACCGAGATAGGATAAAATAGTTTTATTCGTCAAAAACTCCTGATCTTGTTCTTTCAACGAAATCACTTTCTCTACTACGTTGATGCCAATACGATTTTTATTTTTGTTATTTTTATAATCCATCACACAAATCCTCCAAATCATATCCCTTAGACAAAGTTGACCTTAATTTATCCAAGAAAGGTATTACTTTATCTATATCTAAGTATAAGAACTGTGCTGCATTACCTATGAAATTATTTAAACTATCAAAGTCATCAACCGAATTTGAATTACTTTTTATGTCATCAACCAAAAAACTGTCTTTAACAAAAAATGTGTCTTTAACAGTTCCTTTATGATGCGAAAATAATTCCGGTTCTTTATCTTTTAGTAATTTCAGGATATAAGCCTCTTTGTGATAACAATCTGCAATATAATACTTTGGATGAAAGAAAGTTACAGATTTAACTTTTATACCATATTTGTTCTTAAAACATTCACCAAAATCCTCTTCGAAAAGATGATCACCATTTCCTTGTATTCCTATCACAAAAGAATGTCCAAACAAGTAACCTAATCTAACATCTACAGATAACTTAGGTAGATTTGGCTTTATATACCTTAAAGAATTGTAATATGACACAAAATTATCCAACAAAGGTATCAGAATATATTTTTGAAAACCTGTTGGATCTATATCAATGTATAGGTCCAAGAGATTAATATATCGCTGAATATTATCACTCTCATATATTGAGGTTAATATTTTCTCTTGACTATTCTTAGAGTCAATACTTATAAATAACGCTGCAAAATATTCCTGAAGAGATTTATGTGCCCATTTATAATAATTACCATCCTTACAAAAGAGAGGAACTGAAGTTAATAAATCCTTTAATAAATCAGAACTAGCAAAGTTCATATTTACATAAGTTCCTTTAGCTTTATCGATAATATTGAGAATATCTGTCTTTAGAAATTCAACTTGTTGCCTCTTTTGACATTCATAACCAATTCTTCGCAAAATTTTCACAAAATCATCACTATTCAATTTTGAGAGTTTTTCGTGACAATAACTATCACCTTTAGATAGATCATGAGCTTCAAATAACGCATCAAAAACTTGACGATAAAAAGCCTGTTTATTTATAGGTATAGTTGGCTTATAGTCAAATGCTGTAAATAACAAAGAAACCAATAATGGATTTTCCAAAAATTCAGTAATCATTTCATACTTATGATCTTGTAATTTTTCTATCAAAGTTTTAGAAACGATACCATTCTCGTCATATTTTCGTAGAAGTTGAAATGACTCTTTTTTTGTTAAACCTTTTATTGACATACGTTTAAAATTTCCAAAACAATTAAGGACTTCATCTGGACGAGAAGTTATAATATATGTATTGGCACTAGCTTTGCTAATAAAATCTTCAACGCAATGCATGGCAAAGGCACGATCAACTATTGGAATTTCATCACAACCATCAAAGAAGAATATAAACCCTCCAGACATGATCAGCTCCAACAATAATTGATGATTAAAATTTTGAGCTAGGGAACTAATTTGTGATTCTATCTCAGAAATCAAATCATGACTTTCATTAATTCTACGCAATTCTATGAATATAGGAATACCATACCCCTGATCAATAACATCTAAGAACAAACGCTTTACTATTGTTGATTTACCCATACCAGCAGTATCCATTATTAGAAGTTTCTTGTTCTTCTGGAAAAACTCTTTTGGGTATCCACATAGTTTTATACGTTCCGTATTCTCTACATTTTCCTGACTTTCTAAAGTTAAAGGAACATATATGTTTTTTAACTGTTTTATCCGATTTCGCAATACCAACGTATTTACAGTGCTATATTTTTCATAAGCACGAAGCATATATTCTGTAAAATGCTCAGCAGTTGGTATTAACTTCTTGTCATACTCTAAAGATAGCCTTTCACAAAACTGCTTGATTTTAGGGATGACTAGCTCTTTAGTAATATTATCAACTAAAGACTTGATCGAAGCAGTTACCATTATCTCTTGTATCATTATACTATCGTTTATTTTAAAACATCCATCTTCTATGACTATACAACTTTATCCCAAACTATTATTGGAAATACTCAGTATTTCTAGAAAATTAAGTTTGTTGTTTAACATGTATATCACCAATACAGCGTCCCAACTATATTACAAGCAGTAACACCTATCAGTTATTTGAAAAAAGTTATATTTGTTCCTCATTGCAGTATCGCTCTGCACTTGTCGCCACTCGAATGAGGAATGTTTTTTATTCTACTTTTGATAGGATTACTTCGGGAGAGGTGCCCATCAGGGTTATGGCGGAAATCTTATGACCGCCATTGGCATTTAATGAATGACCACAATGATAGAGGCTATCATCTATGATAAGCCAGCGGTCATGAGACTCGTTACTCCATTTTCTGATGTTTATATGACTATCGGGGAATAGGCGGTCATGCTCATCCATGAGACGTTGCATTCCGTGACCTACACCTGCAGTATAAATTGTTGCTGTAACGTCCGGTTTGCGAACATCTAACACACTTAGGGTTAGCGATGAAACATAGCCATCTATAATGATTATTCGATGATTGGCTGTACGAATCAAGTTTTCTAAAGCGACTCTTGCTGTGTAGAAATCACCTTCGAAGAAGACCATCTCTGCTGGAGGAGTGGAGGTTCGAATAAAGAAGTCGAGCTGCTGTTGTTGCTTGACCTGAGTATCCTCGATTCGAGTCATGCGTTGTGAATGTGCATCTAACCGTGTATCTAATTGGCGCTGCATAGCCAATAGTTGCTGATTGACAGAATATCCTTTAAGAAGATAATCCTTTAGCACACCCGTTGCCCACTTTCGAAAGGCTGTAGCATTGATACTATTGACACGATATCCAACAGAAATAATTGCATCCAAATTATAGAACTGTGTCCTGTATACTTTGCCATCAGAGGCAGTATGTTCCAAAATGGAACTAACTGAATTTTGATTCAATTCTCCACTTTTAAATATATTGCCAAGATGCTTGGTTATTGCAGGACGCTTGATACCGAAGAGATCTGCTATTTGCTGTTGGGTAAGCCACACCGTTTCATGAGTAGCATCTAACTTCACTTCAAGTTTTACACTTTCGTTTGGTTGGTAAAGTACTATCTGAGAATCATCAGTAGTAGCCTGTATATTGTTATTTTTGTTTGCCATAATTCTAATCTTACCTTTATAATAAAAAACTATAAATATGCATTTTTATTATAAATCTGCCAAGAAAAATAGCTATTCATTTACAGATTTCATGGAAATCTCTTAGTTGCAGCAGAATAGAGCCTGACCAACTCATTGGTATTAAGAGCACATTTGTCTATATCACCTCGCTTACGCTCACTTCATCCATAATCTTGCGCCATAAGTCCTTGGTCATGGCGATGGTGGGGGAGACGCTGAATTTATATTGCTTGCCAATAGAACGCAAGTTGTACACCACATTATGGCGACTTCTTTTTATTTGTTCTGTTTCATCGGCATTTCCTTCCTTGGTGATGATAGGGAACATATACTCTGTGTCGGAGGTATATTTGTCGGCTATCTGCTGCATTGCCTTGTCCCATTTAATCGTGACAGCAGGATTGTTGTCTGATGTATGGGAAATGTAGGTGAGCATTCCGTCTTTAACGTTGGATTTCTTCAGATATGCCATATCCACATAGTTCATGCCTCTTGCATAAAGTGAGAACAGGAACATGTCGCGTGCGAAATCCTGCGACTTATTAAGATTGAGAGTTTGCAAATAGCGCAACTCGGCTATCGAGGGAAACTGTTGGGCGGCAAGTTTTGGCGCTGGAGTCTTGTTTACCAGGCGAAAAATGTCGTGCCCTTGTATTTTGCCTTTTTTTACAGCTTGCTTATAGAATGCACACAATTGCGACAGGTAAAAAGCGGTTGTAGATGCCGACAGCCCTTGTGTTTTCAGCCATGTCTCGTAGTCCAGAACAAACAAATCGTCCCATTTGTCCATAGGTGTGGGATTGTCGCCCATAAACATCAATAGGCGATTGGCTGAATACTTGCGTGTTTCAGCGGTATGCTTTCTACCTTCTTTCGTAAGCTCGTCGATGATATTGTTTACAAAAGTTGCGAAATCGGTCATGGTATGATGTATGAATCTTTAGAACAGATAATCATATTGCGAAAAGATTCTTTGATAATCATTCTCATATCTGGTCTTGTCGTTAGGATAGATATGAGGACTTTTGATAATCTGTTCCATTTCTTGGAGTACCTTACCTCCTTCGCGCATGATGGGGTCGAGGTGTTCCTTGAACTGTTCTATGAATGGTGAATAATAGTAGCCAATCTCCTCAATGATGAAGGAATAGATGTTCCATGTGTCATTGAAGGTTATGCGATTGTGAGCCACCTCATCCAAGGCATACTTTCTCAGATAATCGATGTTTTCTGCCTGCAACGCCACTTCCTTGTCATCTTTCACAGGATGGAAATAACGGTCTATCAGCACTTGCCGTTCTTGCAGGTTGCGCTGGTAGAAGATTTCCTCATTGGCTAGTCGTGTCTTGTCTGGCTCCACTTCCTCAAAATGCTCGGCATGAACTCCACTGATGGCTACGCTCAGTCCACCGACGTCCATCACCAAACGGCGATCTCGGTCAATGCGAATGATGTAGCCTTCCAATCCTGCCATCTCACCTGTGGTGATACGGAGGAGGATGCGGTTGCGAGCATAATAATGATAAGGGTGGAGAAGGAAACGGATGCGCTCAGGTGAAGTCTCTACGACACGCATGAAGGGTTGCATCTGTGAATCTTTGATTTCTGCCACTCTGCCTGTGCTACAGTTTTTGCACAAATAAGTGCGAGGGAATTTCTCGTCAAGATAGGTTTGTATTTCTTCTGGAAAACCTTGGAAGAAGACCAGACCGCTGACGGTCGGCACTTCCTGATGCTGCACCCTATGTTTGCCCTGTTTCTTGAAATACCGTATGGTTTTATGCACAAAATAGGTTCTGCCGTCTTTAATCAGTTGTGCCTCCATGCTCTTCACTTTGCTATGATGCATAAAGAGATACGACCATGTGGTTCCGTCCGATTGACGACACTTCTTTACCTCTGAACCAGTCTTTACGTCTGGCTCAGTAACGTGGTTGCCCTTTGGAGAAACAAGTTTCTCGTCGGCTGTAGAAAAAGAACTCGTACCATCCGGTTTCATAAATTCTGCTCTACTTTATGTCCTCAGCTGCAACCATACATGATGGTTGTGGAAGCCTAGTCCATTTGTTAATGTTGTGCATAATCTTAATCGTAATATGAGTGCTTGGCATGCAGCCTCTGCACATGTATCTTTATCTTACATTTGTTGCACACTCTTATGGTAAGAGAGCAAAAATGGCCGAAGTGACCGCAAATCTGCCGTTTGGAGAGTTCTTCCGAGGCAGATTTGCTAAACAATTGTGTTAAATCTGGGGAGTGACATACAGAAAAGGAAAAAAACTGACACGTAATTCAACTATTTTTCGTACTTTTGCACCAAGTTGTATCTCTTACCATAAGAAAGGGCGAAGTTTGCTAAACATTTTACCCTATCATTTGGGAAAGGGGTAAATATAACGATTTATTTACAACTCTTTCAAGATTTTGCTTATAATCCGCTTGTTGGCTTCATTGATGGTTGCTACGTCTAATGACTGTAAGTAAATCTGTGTGGTCTTATAGGAGTTGTGTCCCATGCCCTCGCTGATGGTGGCTATCGGGATGTTCATGTGCAAGGCTACGCTTGCCCATGTGTGGCGTGCCACATAAGTGGTGAGCGGTATCTTCAAGCCTACCATCTCACCGATTTTCTTCAGGTTGTAGTTGGTGTTGTGCTCCACCTTGCGGTATGCAGTGTATGGAGAGGATTCCGTGCCTGTCAAGATGGGTAGCAGGTAAGGGGAGTCCTTCGTTTGTTGGGCGTACTTGTCGATGATGGCTTGCATCGGCTTCATCCACTCGATATTGAGATTTTGGTGGGTCTTGCGACGGTTGTAGTTCACCAAGCCACATTTCAAGTCTGTTTTCTTCAGGAACGCCATATCCACGAATGCCATGCCTCGGAGATAGAAACTGAGCAGGAACAGGTCTCGTGCCTTGTCAAGGGAGGAACCTGTTGGCAACTCCAGGTTTTCTATTTTACGAATATCCTTTACAGAGATGGCTCGTTTGGCAGTTCTCACGTTAGCGGTCTGCACGTGAGCAAAGATATCCTTGGCAGGCGCATGGCCTGTTTCCACTGCCTTGTTGTAGAGTGTGCGCAGGGTTCGCAGATAGAAGGACACGGTGTTTTGTCCGATACCTCTGTTGAACAGCCATGCCTGATACATTTCCATCATCTCGCTGGTCATCTGAGAAAAGGTGAGGTCTTCGTGATTACGAAACTCTATAAATCTGTTGGCGGCACTGACATAGTTGCTCTTGGTGCCAATGCACTGCATCTGCTCCTTCTTGGCTATCTGCTGGCGGAAGAAGGTGAAGACGCTCTTGTTTGGTGGCAGCTGCTGTATCTCCTTAGCTATGTCATCAATGGTATAAGGGATACCATCCATCTCCTTGTCATGGATGATACGCTGCATCTGCTTCATCTCCCAATCTATTTGTGACTGGATGAGCTGTAGATGCGCCTGTCTGTTGTTGCGGTTAGAAACAATGAAAGCCGACTTCTTGTCGTTCCACTCGTCCGGAAAGACATGATAGTCGGTACTCATCCAGCGCAAGTTGCGCTGGTGGATGAGGTGATAATACAATGTGCCTTCCTTTCCCGGCACCGAGGATGCTCTGAATTTTACTTTTACTGTAGCCATAATACTAACTTTTTTATTTGTGACTCATGTTGCTTTTGGGTTATTTACACCTTATTATATATATATAAGCAACGCTTTGGCAAGAATGTAGTTGTATATCAATAGATATTTGGGAACACATGAAACACTCTTTTATTTTTTACTTGCCAATACACTTTGACTCTTTTTCCTCTTTTTCGGTATGCTCGGCATGAGCTTATTCTAATGGGTGCAAGTCCCTAACAAGCCCTAATAGCGGGAATTGTATAGCCAATAGCAAGGGTGTCCATTGCGAGGTGGAATCTGAAAGAAGCTGGCGGCAAACATCTGACCTAACGCACAGAAACTTCATACAAGGCATATGACCGTGGGTAAGGCTGCTAGACAAGTCAAAGCCCAATAGCTATTCGGAATGGTTGGTGTAAATGAAGTGGGTATAAGATGGAAAGAATAAGCCCTTATCCGAGGAGGTCTCACGGACATGAGGATTAGTTGCTTTTACGAAAGTCATGGAGTAAAGCTTGCCGTGAGAAGTCAGCAGATGCCATAGTAGTGGAGTTCTCGATAACGCTCCATGAAGGGCAGAACCTATAAATTAAACGATAGTAATAGAAACGTACCTTATGAAGGGAAGAATGCAGAAAACATTGACAGAAGTCAAGGGCTGCCCACAGAAAGATAGGACGGAATCCGAAGGATATGTGGGAGCGCAGACCTTCATGTGGATATGTGAAGACAACATCGTGGAAGTACCATTCGACAAGGAACACCTATTGGAGCGCATCATCAGTCCCGATAACCTGCTCAAAGCCTACAAGGCAGTGCAGCGTAACAAGGGCTGTAGCGGTATCGACAAGATGTCATGTGAGCAAATGCTCCCTTGGCTCTTGGCTAACAAGGATGCCCTAAGAGGTGCCCAAAAAATAATCGATGATGGCTACATTTATGTGGTTGACCTCGACTTGGAGCGTTTCTTCGACACAGTAAGCCACAGTAAACTCATAGAAATCCTCAGCCGCACGATAAAGGATGGTAGGGTGATAAGCCTTATCCACAAATATCTCCGCAGTGGTGTGATGAACAAAGGAATGTTCGAGGCAAGTGAGGAAGGCACTCCCCAAGGAGGACCGCTAAGTCCGCTTTTGAGCAATATCATGCTCAACGAGTTGGACAAGGAACTCACAAGCCGAGGTCTCCCTTTTGTTCGCTATGCCGATGACTCGATGATATTTTGTAAGTCCAAGCGTGCAGCCAAGCGCGTGAAGGAATCCATAACCCGATTCATCGAAGGAAAACTTCATCTGAAGGTAAACAGGGATAAGACAGTTGTGTCCTATGTACAAGGTGTGAAATACCTTGGCTACTCCTTTTATGTAATGAAAGGCAAATGCCAACTCACTGTGCATGCAAAAGCCAAAGCCAAGATGAAAGCCCGACTTAAAGAGTTGACTTCCCGAAGCAATGGTTGGGGATATGCCAAGAGGAAGCAAAAACTTGAAGAGTACATAAAGGGTTGGGTAGGTTACTATCACCTTGCCAACATGAATTACATGTGGGGCAATAGTCGTTTGGGTTATTGGCGCATAGCCGGCAGTTATATACTAAGCCGTGCTATAACCAACGAAAAGTTGAGCATGGCAGGCTATGCTACATTGATGGGTTCATACATAGAATGGCACCCAAAATAGGAACCGCCGTATGCGGAACCGCACGTACGGTGGTGTGAGAGGTCGGAAAACGAAAGTAGGAGAAAAACTACTTCGTTTTCCTCCTACTCGATTCTCTTGAATTTCTCTTTTTAATCATTCCGCAATCTGATGAATTACATAGGTAACCACGCCCCAGATCATGAATCGGTTGGTTTCATCTACCCGGATTGGGGAGAAGTTCTTGTTCCATGGAATGAGCCAGCCGAAGGTGCCGCTCTCATCCATCTTGAATTGCTTGATGGTGAATTCGCCATCCACGAAGGCGATGACGAAGTTGCCGTTGGAGGGTTCAATCTGCCTATCTACAATGGCTAGGTCACCGTCGAGAATGCCTGCATCCTGCATGCTGTCGCCTGAAACACGTACATAGAAAGTAGCCTCACGATGGCGAACCAGAATATCGTTGAGGTCTATCTCTCCCTCCATATAGTCTTGTGCCGGCGAAGGGAAACCAGCTTTTACGCTTTGCTCAGCCAGCGGAATCGGCATCTTGGCTCCGAATTCCGCAGGGTGAAATGTCAGTTTTATCTTGTTATCGTTATTCTTATTCATCTTGTTTTTCTTGTTTATGGAGCTCATTTTTAGAATGGGCTTATTCTGTCTCTCATTGAGTTTTTACTTTCAGAATATCATGGATGTTCGTGGTAAACTGTTTCGACATGTACTCGCGTTTCAGGTCGAATCGGCAGTCTGTGCCTTGTATGGCCTGGCGTATGGTGCCATAACCATTCTTCCGGTTGATGGCGTCGATAGCCTCCATCAGCTTTTTTTGCTTGCTTCGGTCGATGGGGTCGAAGAGATCTTGCTGGCGAGGATGGTCGGGTGAGATTTGCCACAGGATAACGCCAGCTTTTTTGAAGTGAAACGACATGTCGGGGCGGTCGGGCCTGCTGTCAGCCATCGATTTCGGGTATTTGGCACGGAGAATACTGAGGGCGGCACCTACTATCTCTTCCTGTGCATTGGTGGCAATGGGCAGGGTAAGGGAATCGTGGATGGTGTATTCCGGCACGTTCTCATTGAACCTGGATGTCCAGGCAAACACCGTGATTCCCTGGCACACGCTGCCCTGATGTCGCAGCTTTTCGGCGCAGCGCACGGCGAAATTAGCCACGGCTTCTTCTACCACATCCTTATCGCTGATGCCTTCAGCGGCAAAGCTCCGGCTGGTGCAGATACTCTTCTTCTGCGGCAGTTCCTCGATGCTGATGCAGCTTTCGCCATTCAGTTCCTTCCACGTTCTCACCGTGGTGATGTTGAAATGACTGCGCACCCAACTTTCTTTCTTATCTGCAAATTGGGCAGCAGTTCGGATGCCCATATAATCGAGTTTCCTGGAAATCTGTCGTCCGATTCCCCATACATCTTTTATCGGGAACAGAGATAAAGCCTTGTGTCTTCGCTCATCAGTATCGATGAGACAGCAGCCTTGGTAACCCTTGTATTTCTTGGCGAATTTAGAACCGATTTTTGCCAGAGTCTTTGTTTCTGCAATGCCGATGGAGATAGGGATTCCTACGGCTCGGAGCACATCGGCAGAAATCTTAGCGCCATATTGGTGGAGCAGGGATTCATTATTTAAAAATGTATCGTTTTCTTTCAGATTATCCTGGAAGAAGCGCTCTGCCATAGACTGATCTACATCGAAGAAACTTTCATCGATAGAGTATTGGTCGATGTGGGGCGAGTAGTGCGACAGCATAGACATCACTCTGTTGGAGAGCGAACCGTAGAGCGTATAGTTGCTGGAGAAGATAGCCACTCCTTCAGCCTCCAGTTTTTCCTTAACCTGATAGAACGGGTCTCCCATCTTATAGCCCAATGCCTTGGCTTCTTCAGAGCGCGCAATGACGCACCCGTCGTTGTTGCTCAATACAACCACGGGCTTTCCTATCAGATCGGGGCGAAACACTCGCTCGCACGAACAGTAGAAGTTGTTGCAGTCTGCCAGTCCTATCATATCTTATAATTAACATCTCTTGTTATCACCAGAAATCCTGGTACGATGTGCAAAAATACAAAAAATAATCCGAAAACGATAGTTTTTCATTCAAGTTTTTTGTCGTTTCATGATTTATTCTTACCTTTGTGGTCATAAGCTAGTATTGAAACATCATAAAACTGAACGATATGAATGATAAGAATAACATGTTGGCATTGAGCCAGGAGCGTTTCTCGGCTCGCAAGTTTACTCCAGAGGCAGTTAGCCGGGAGGATTTGGACTATATTATGGAGTGTGTGCGCTTGGCACCATCGGCAGTGAACAGGCAGCCTTGGCGCTGGCTCATCGTGCGCTCGGAAGATGCGAAGAAGAAACTGCAGGAGTGCTATGACCGTGAATGGTTCAAGACGGCTCCTATATATATTATAGGTATGAAAAACGTGAATGAGAACTGGGTGCGCAGATATGATGAGAAACCGCATGGCGATATTGATGTGGCGATAGCGGCAGAGCATCTCTGTCTGGCTGCAACTGAGTGTGGACTGGGCACCTGCTGGGTCTGCAATTACGATACGGCGAAGATGCAGCAGTTCTTTGCTCGCGAGGGCTATGAGGCGGTGGTAATCATTCCTGTAGGTCATATTGCTGAAGACTGTCCACGCGCAGAGAAGAAGCGTAAGGAGATGAGCGAAATCACGGAAGAAATCTAGTTCTGATATAAGAAGAAATCTAGTTCTGATATAAAATCTGGTACAAAAAAGAAGCTGTATGGAAATGAACGAAGAATCCATCCTGGCATGGAATATCATAGAAAAGACAAGTGCCAACCTCTTCCTTACCGGAAAGGCGGGCACAGGTAAGACGACCTTCCTCAAGCGATTGAAAGAATTGTCGCCCAAACGAATGATAGTGCTTGCTCCTACGGGCATTGCAGCCATCAACGCCGGAGGAATGACCATCCATTCGTTCTTCCAGCTTCCCTTCTCGCCATACGTGCCGGGCACGACCTTTGGCAGCGGCGAACAGAAACGCTATCAGTTCAGCAAGCTCAAGCGCAATATCATCCGAAGCATCGACCTGCTGGTAATCGACGAAATCAGTATGGTGCGTAGCGATTTGCTTGATGCTATTGACTCCGTGCTTCGCCAGTATCGCAAGCGCCACGACCTGCCTTTCGGTGGTGTGCAACTCTTGATGATAGGCGATTTGCAGCAGCTCGCACCTGTTGTTACGCCACAGGAAGAGCATCTTTTAGGGCAGCATTATGATACTCCTTTCTTCTTCAGCAGCAACGCTCTGAAGCAGGTGGGTTATCTTACCGTCGAACTTAAAAAGATATACAGACAGCAAGATGAGCTGTTTATCTCGCTGCTCAACCAGATTAGGGAAAATAAGGCTTCTGAAAAAACATTGCAGGCTCTGAACCAGCGCTATATTCCAAATTTTGTACCACCGAAGGATGGCAATTATATCCGGCTTACCACCCATAATGCACCTGCCCAGTATATTAACGAACAGCAGCTTGCCGCCTTGCCTGCGCAGGCGTATTCCTTTACTGCCGAGGTGGAAGGCAATTTTCCAGAATCATCTTATCCTGCTGATTTCAAGCTCATCTTGAAACCGGGAGCCCAGGTGATGTTCATCAAGAACGACCCGCAGCATCGTTTCTATAATGGTATGATAGGCGAGGTGATAGGGGTCAAGACCGATGAAAACGGCAGCAAGATTATCGTTCGCAGTAAGGACTCAGGCGAGGAGCTTGAACTGGAGAAAATGGAGTGGACCAATGCGAAATATACGCTGAACGAGAAAACCAAGGAGATAGAGGAGACGGTGGAAGGAAAATTCATGCAGTATCCTCTGCGTCTGGCGTGGGCAATAACTATCCACAAGAGTCAGGGACTTACTTTCGAACATGCCATCATCGATGCTTCTCATTCTTTTACCCATGGTCAGACCTATGTTGCACTGAGCCGCTGCAAGACTTTAGAGGGTATGGTGCTCAGCGAACCGCTTTCTCGCGGAGCCATTATCAGCAGCCAGACAGTGGATGCATTCAGCAGTCAGCTTACTGCGCCTACTCAGGAGCAAATCAGCAGTCTGGAGCTGCAATATATCATTTATTGCATCAGTGAACTCTTCGATTTCTATTCTATCAGAGCCAGTTATGAGCATCTGATGCGCTGCCTGGTTGAGTTCTTTAATGGTAAATATCCGCGTGTGGTAAGCGAGTATCAGAAGCTGCAGGTGGTGTTGAAGAGTCTGATAGCCGTATCGGATAAATTCCGTGTGCAGTATACGGGTATGCTTGCCCGAAATCCTGATGTAAGACAGGCAGAACTGCAAGACCGCATTCATAAGGGAGCTATGTATTTTCTTGATAAAATCGGCATTCTGATTGATTTAATCAGAAAGTCGAATCTTGATACAGACAACAAGGTAGCAAGGAAGCAGTTTGAAGACCGCTTCTCTGTTTTCTCAGAGGATGTAAAATTAAAAGAACGGCTTTTGAAGTATGAATGTAGTGCAGAATTCACGGTAACAGATTATCTGAAAAAGAAGGCGCAGTTCTTGCTGTTGGATGCAGATGCCTCATCAGATAGCGGTTCGGGCAGAAAGTCAAGGAGACAGAAGAAACCGAATGAACCGAAGGTGCCGAAAGTCGCTTCGAAGGAGGTAAGTTATGATTTCTATATGCAGGGAATGACGGTAGATCAGATTGCTGCTAAGCGGGGTTATACCAAAGGTACCGTTATTGGTCATCTTACTCCTTATGTGAAAGAAGGAAAGATTGGACTGCGGGCGCTGATTTCAAGTGCCCATGAAAAGAAAATCCGTGATTTCATGAAGGCTCATCCTGAATTGGAGCATTTTGGCGAAATAAAGGAAGCTTTGGGAGCTGGTATTGATTATTACGAAATCAAACTGGTTCATGATTTGATGGAGGGGGAATAAAGGTCTTCTTCCACCATATTATAATAATAGCCGTAACTATATTTGCAGTAGTTACGGCTATTGTTTTTTTAAAAAGATCTAGAGTTGGCTTACAGCCTTTTCCAGCTGCTGTAAAGCCTGTTTGATAACACTTTTTGGTGCAGCTACATTCAATCGCATGAATCCTTCTCCGCCAGGTCCGAACATCTCTCCATCGTTCAATGCCAGATGAGCCTTGTCGATGAACAGGTCGAGAAGCGCATCGTGTGAAAGATGCAGGTCGCGGCGCTCATATTCCAAATGAATAGCTTGAGTCTGTTTCTTCATTATTCTGTTATTTTATGTGATATTTTTGCGTGCAAAAGTACAAAAAAAGAAATTGAATAGACAATAAATCGTATAAAAAAACGAGTTGCGAATGCTTTTTTTCATGCATTGCAACTCGTTGGAGAGAGTATTGTTTATTCTATTCAACGTTTTCTATTGTTTCTGATCTTGTTAATTTTCATTCATTCCACCCGTCTGGATTCCCTGCTTTTCTTCCTGGAAATCATTTTTGATGTTGGATTTTACCTTTTGGAATTGCTTCTTGGTGTTGCCGAATTTCCAGGTGAGTGTGAGGCTGATCTGGCGCAGAGGCACCTTTACCGTCATATTCTGTACATAGTCTGAACCCACGGTTTTCTGCTTGATGTTGAGCTTGTCATCGGTTGGTGTGAGGAACATCAGACTCAAGTCCAGCTTATCCTTGACGATGGATTTGGAGAGGGTGGAGTAGAAAAATGACATTCCGCTCTGATAGCCTTGCAGGTTGTGCTGTTTGCTCTGAATGATGCTTCCTACCGTCCATTGCAACTCCCAAGGAAGTGTCTGTTGCAGATTGATCATCGTACTGCTGTTCCAGCCATGATTCTTCCATCCCAATACTTCACTTCGCAAATCATTGTAGCTCAGACTCTCGTTCAGCATCAATCTCGTCTTCTTGAACACCAGCCAGTTGGCAAAGATATTCAGACTGGCGTTGCGGGTTTTCGAAACATTGCCGTAGGTGGTGTTGAGCAGGTTGTCTGCATCGATGAACGAATACTGCTCTATCTTGTTGTTGCAGAATCCGTAGCCCAGAGTTGTACTCAGAATGAATCGTGGATTGTAATAATTAAATACCATGTTCACCTGATGCGACTTCACTACGTCGAGGTCTGTATTACCATAGCTGATGGCGGTAGGATTACTGCGGTCAACATAAGGGTTAAGGTAGGTAATTCCCGGACGGGTGATGCGCATGCTGTAGTTCACACCGAGATTCATGCCTGGAGCGATGGCGTAAGAGAGGCTGGCGCTCGGTACGAGATTGCCGTAATCTTTATCAAAATCATCACCCTTACCCTGTTCAAACTTCACTTTCTCCCAGGTCTGTTCGTATCGGGTTCCCAGCATGGTTCCTATCTTTCCGAAGTTTCCCTTCCATTCTGCATAGGCGGCAAGAATGTTCTGGGTGTTCTTATACTCCATACTGTTGGCAGGGTTCAGCGTCTCAGTTTTATCTGCCGCCACATCGTAGTAGCGTGAATCGCTTCTGTTGATGCGGGCTATGTATTTGGCTCCGAAATTCAGGCGCTGGGTGGCGCTGAGCGAATGGGTAAAATCTGCCTGGAAAGTATGTTCTGTGCCTCGGGTCTTACTTTTGGAGAGCAGATCGTTGAGCTGGAGAGCCGTCACATGGCTGATGTCGTCGTAGAACGTATAGTTGTCTGTGTGAGATGGGTTGGTACTGAATAGATAGCTGAGAATGAGGTAGTTCGTGCGCTCCTTGTTGAAAAATCGCTGATAATCGATGCTTCCGTTGAAGGAGGTATTGCCCAGATTCTGTTTCATCTCATTGCCGTATTCGAATCCTTTGCCGTAGATTCCGCCTGTCATCTTTGTGAGTGGGTGACCTGTAATCTTCTGGTTGAAGGTGGTCAGTCCTGCAGTAGCGCTGATGTTGCTCAGTGAATCAAGTTCGTAGCTCAGACTGATGTTGCCCATAGAGAAAGGCTGCTTCATATCCGAATTCTGATAATAGTTCATCGTGCAGCCATCCTTCTGGAATCGGTCGAAGGAGATGGTGGTTCCATTCATGCGCTGATGATTGTACATTCCGTTGGCACTATAGGTGAGCTTGCCCTGCTGACCGCTGATGAAGGCGGAGATGCGCTGTGCCTGGTTGCCGGCAGCTGCACTGATATTGCCATTATAGCCATTACTGAAGTCGTTGCCTCCGGCTCCATTTACAGCTTGCTTGTTGAGTACGATGTTGAGCACGCCGCCCGTACCTTCAGCATCATATTTGGCTCCCGGGTTGGTGATTACTTCTATGTTTTTTACCATAGTTGCCGGCATTGCCTTGAAAATCTGAGAAGGGTTGGCTGAGAACATCGGATTCGGCTTTCCATCAACATACACTTTGAAACTGGATGAACCGTTCACGGTGATATTGTCCTGTCCATCCACCGTAACCATCGGCACCTTGCGCAGCATGTCGAGAACGGTAGAGGCCTTGGCGTCAGCATCCTGTTGCACGTTGTAGGTCATTTTGTCGGTCTCCATCTTTACCAGCGGTTTCGAGGCAACCACGGTAACGCTTGCCAGGTCGAAGTCCTTCCATATCGAGTCGTTTTTCTCGACATCACTCTGTGCGAAACTTTCGAGTGAGCAGACGAGCAGGGTGCTCATCAATATCAATGATTTCTGTTTCATATTCTTTTCCTTTTCTTTTCTTATGTTAATGCTATCTTTTTTCTTATTCTTTTTAAGTTCATGCGCCTTTCTTCTGTAGATTGGCGATGCAAAGATAAGGTGTTTTCTTGAAACAGCAATGAATGGGAGAGGGGTTTAACCCAACAATAACCTACTGGCTCATCCGATTAACTTAAAGATAACATTTGTATGGTAAAAATGCAGTAAAAAAAGCAAATTGTAAAAGAAACATTCGTTTATCTCGAATTTTATTTGTAATTTCGCACCAAAAACAAAAATAAGGACATTTATGAATAAACTGATTCTGAAAACAACAAAAAGCGGACTGCTGGCAGCTGCCCTGATGGCTTCAATCTCTGCCAGTGCCGAAACTATAGAGGTGAAAACGCTGAAATATGCAGGCCCCTATGCCGTAGCACAGCCTTGGATGGCTGACAGTGTGAACATCAAGGGCGAAGCGTTCGACCTTAAGCAGCTGCTCGATTCACCACTGTCTTTCACCTTATTAAACAAGGGTAAGGAGGTGAGTGCAGCCCAACTTCTTGCCGACAAGCAGCAGGATGCGCTCCATCTGGCTTCTTTCTGCGTATCTAACACCCAGCGCACCAAAGCAACCATTGCGGTAGAAGGATTGGAGCAATACCGCCTGTTTGTAGACGGTGAACAGGTAGAGGTGAACGGCGATAAGGCTGAAACCATCCTGACTCCTTCACAACATACAGTTGTCATCAAATATCTTACCCGGAAGAATGCATCTTCTGATAAGAAATCTATCAAGTTGACCGTAACCGCAGCCAACGGTGCTCCGCTTTCTGTAGGCGATGCGACGGCAAAGCGTGCCTATAACATCTATGATGTGATTTGTGCGCCCAACTATCCGAGTGTTTCTATCTCGCCAAACGGAAAGTTTATCGTAGTTCGGAAAACCTGGGTAGATAGAAAAGGTAATAACCATAGTATTAGTGAGTTGCGAAACTCTCAGACTAACAGACTGATGGCTACATTTGAGGAGAGCGTGAAATGGATGCCTTCAAGCAATAAACTGTATTTCACGCAGAAGGCGAGCGACAGCAGTATTGCCGGAGAAGAAAAGCAGGATGGCACATTGCAGCTCATTACCATCAATCCGCTGACGATGGAGCGCGAAGTGCTGGCAAGCCATCTTCCTGAAGGCTGGTTCCAGTTTACACCCGATGAAAAAACGCTCATCTATACGCTCACTACTGAAGGCAGAAAAAAGGATCCGCAAGTTTATGATGTAAAAGAACCGGAAGACAGACAGCCTGGTTGGCGCGAGCGCAGCAATCTCGCCAAATATGATCTTGCATCGGGCATTCTCCAGCCGCTTACCTTCGGTTACCACAACATCTACCTGATGGATATTTCTGCCGATTCGCGTTATCTGCTGATAGGCAAGGGAGAGGAGCGACTCACCAAGCGTCCAACAACCCTAACATCATTCTACCGCCTGGATTTGGGTAGTATGAATGCATCTTCTGCCACAACACCAAAGGTAGAAACCCTGATAGAAAAGGGCGAATTTCTGAACAGCGCCCAGTTCTCGCCAGATGGCAAGAGCATTCTCGTGAGCGCTTCGCCGGAAGCTTTCAACGGCATTGGAAAGAATGTGGAAGAAGGACAGACACCTAGCATGATCGACACCCAGCTCTATCTGATGACCTTGGCAGACAAGAAGGTTCGTCCGCTGACCAGGGATTTCAATCCGAATGTGCTGAGCACGGAATGGAGCAAGGTCGATGGAAACATCTATTTTACAGCCGAAGATAAAGACTGCGTGCACCTCTTCCAGCTCAATCCGAAATCGGGTAAGTTTACGCTTCTCAAGACTCCTGAAGAGTACATCAAGAGTTTCTCGCTTGCATCTTCTGCAGCAGAAATGGCTTTCTCCGGTCAGAGTGCATCCAATGCCGACCGACTTTATAAGATGAATACGAAGGCGCTAAAATCGCAATTGGTTGACGATTTGAGTGCGCGCGAGTTGAAGGATGTTGAACTGGGCGAATGCAAGGCTTGGAATTTTGTCAATTCAAGGGGCGACACCCTTTGCTGCCGTTACTATCTGCCACCTCATTTTGATGCTGCCAAGAAGTATCCGATGATAGTGAATTATTATGGCGGATGCAGTCCTACGAGCCGCATGTTCCAGAGCCGTTATCCTCATCATGTTTATGCGGCGATGGGCTATGTAGTGCTGGTTGTGAATCCTAGTGGAGCCACCGGATTCGGTCAGAAATTCTCTGCCCGCCATGTAGATACGGCAGGCGAGGGAGTGGCTGAAGACATCATCTCCAGCACCCAGGCTTTCTGCGATGAGCATGCTTTCGTAAACCGTAAGAAGATAGGCTGCATCGGCGCCAGCTACGGCGGATTCATGACTCAGTATCTTCAGACCAAGACCGACCTCTTTGCTGCTGCCATCTCGCATGCAGGCATCAGCGACCACACCAGCTATTGGGGTGAGGGCTATTGGGGCTACAGCTACAGCGAAGTTTCTATGGCGAACGAATATCCTTGGACCAACAAGCATCTCTTTGTAGATCAGAGTCCGCTTTATAATGCAGATAAGATTCATACTCCGCTGCTGTTTGTCCATGGTACGGCAGATAATAATGTGCCTGTGGGCGAGAGTATCCAACTCTATACCGCGCTGAAACTCCTTGGCCGTCCTGCGGCGATGGTATTGGTAGATGGTCAGGATCATCACATCATCGACTACGAGAAGCGACTGAAATGGCAGAACACCATCTTTGCCTGGTTTGCCAAGTGGTTGCAGGATGATGCTTCCTGGTGGACGGAAATGTATGGTGATGAAAAGATGTAGATGTTTATTTCTTGCTGCTTAGCGTGATAAGCAGAGAAATCATGGCGAAGGCGATTCCTACGATACAGACACCAAGCCAGTCGGCTTGCGTCCAGACGTAACCGGCACAGAAAGTGCCTAGCGAACCACCGATGAAATAGCTGGTCATGAAGATGGTGTTGGCGCGGTTGGAAGCCTGCGGAATCTCCTGCAGACAACCACTCTGATTGCTGAGCTGCTGACATTGCAGACCGATGTCAACCAGGATGATGGCTGCGATGAGTCCGGCGTAAGTGTCGCCGAAAAGCAAGGCTATTGCCCAGGCGATGATCTGCATTCCTGCTCCGAACAGATTGAATTTTCGAATGCCAAACCTAGGAATCAGTTTTCCCACACCACTGGCAGCAACGGCTCCCATGATTCCGCAAAGTCCGAGCATTCCTACCATATCACTTCCTGCGCTGAAAGGTGGCTGCGCCAGATGGAACGCCAGACAAGACCATATTGCCATCATACTGCCGAACCCGAAGGCTGCACGGGTGGAATAGATGCGGATAGAAGAATGGAAAACGAAAATTTCTGCTATCGTGGTCATCAGTCCTCTGTAGGTTCCTACATAGTTGCGCTTCATTTCAGGCATCATCAGCAGCATGATTCCCATGCAAAACACCATCACGAAAGCAGCTATGATAAACATCTCCCGCCATCCCAGCCATTCGCCGATGTAACCGCTGATTACTCGTGAGGCAAGAATGCCCGTCAGCAGTCCGGAGAGTACAATGCCCATATTCCTGCTCTTGTTCTTGGGTTCCGAAAACTGTCCGGCTATCGGAATGAAGAACTGCGGAATCACCGAACAGGCGCCAATCAGCAGTGAAGCTCCCCAGAGCATCCAAACGTTTTGTGCTGCAGCCATCACAATTGCCATCAATGCAGCAATGGTCATATTGACAAGGATGAGTTTCTTGCGCGAAAGCATGTCGCCCAAGGGGATGAGGAAGAATAAGCCCAGCGCATAACCTATCTGGGTAATGACGGTGATGAGGTTAGCCTTCTGCTCGGTAATATCCAGATCGTGGCGGATGAGTTCGAGAAGCGGCTGATTGTAGTAGCAGTTGGCTACGGTGAGTCCTGCGACGATAGCCATCATCAGGAGAATGCTGCGGGGAATGCCCTGATTTTCTTTTAGCTGTATCATTTTCTGTCTGTTGTTTCTTTGTTTTGAGTGCAAAGTTACGAAAAAAATCTCGGCAATCAAAGTTTTGGGGGACGATTTCTTGGGAAAAATCTTCTTTCTCAGGCAGAAAAAGTTTCTGTCTTTTCTCTCGCGCGCGTACCTTATTATATGTATATAGTGCTGCTCTGAAGAGGTGTTGGCGCGCACCCTTGTTACGCTAAAAAACACCGAAAAGTGTTAAAATTAGGCTGTTTCCGAGCACATCAAAAACTTTAACCTTTGTTAGCACTTTGTAAGTGGCTGATTTATAGTGATTTGTAATTTTGTTACAAAAACGCCTAAAAAAAAGTCGCAAAAAAAAGAACAACGTATCAAAAAAATGCTTACCTTTGCATCGTTCAAAAGAACAAATGATTGTTTTACAGATTTTAAAAAAGCAAAGAAAATGAAGAAATTAGTTTTTATGTTCGTAGCTATCGCAGCTATCTCTTTCGCATCATGTGGTAACAAAACAGCTCAGAACGCAGCTACTGCTGATTCTGACACAGCTGTAGTTGATTCAGCTGCTGATTCAGTTGCTGTTGATACAGCTGCTGCTGCTACAGATTCAGTTAAGTAATTTAGAATTACTTGCGAACGAAAAATGAGAGAAACAACCGCTGGACTTCGGTCTAGCGGCTTTTTCGTTTTATAGAGACTATGTTTCATTTTTTTTAGGTTACCTTTTAGAATTTTAGAAAAGATAATTTATGATAGATTCAAGTGCCTTCCAAGGTAAAAAGGCAGCTTACTATACGCTAGGCTGCAAACTCAACTTCTCTGAAACTTCCACTTTTGGCAAAATGCTCGAAGATATGGGCGTCATTACTGCTAAAAAGGGGGAGAAAGCTGATATTTGTCTTATTAACACCTGCTCGGTAACAGAAGTTGCCGATCATAAATGCCGTCAGGCTATCCACAGGATGGTGAGAAACAATCCGGGTGCATTCGTTATCGTGACGGGCTGTTATGCGCAGCTCGAATCTGAGAATGTCAGCAAGATAGAGGGTGTAGACCTCGTGTTGGGTGCTAACGAGAAGGCTCACTTGATTCAATATCTCAGCGATGCATGGGCGCAGAAGTTTGCCCAGGAAAACGGATTGGCTGCTCAGACTCCTCAGAACTGCGATGCTGAAACCTCTCAGAACGGCGATGCTGCGGCTCTTCATCAGCATTATAGCGTGAAGACAAAGGAAATCAAGACCTTCCAGCCTTCTTGCTCGCGTGGCAACCGTACCCGTTATTTCCTGAAGGTGCAGGACGGCTGCAATTATTATTGCACCTATTGCACCATTCCTTTTGCCCGAGGCAATTCGCGCAACCCGAGCATCCAGTCGCTTGTGGCTCAATGTGAGCAGGCGGCTGCTGAAGGCGGTAAGGAAATCGTCATTACCGGTGTGAATATCGGTGATTTCGGTCAGACTACCCATGAGCGATTCATCGACCTTGTCAAGGCGATGGATCAGGTAGAAGGAATCAAGCGTTACCGCATCTCGAGTCTGGAGCCTGATCTCTGTGATGATGATCTCATAGAGTATTGTGCCCAGAGCCGTGCCTTTATGCCTCATTTCCACATTCCTCTGCAGAGCGGAAGCGATGAGGTGCTCAAGCTGATGCATCGCCGTTACGACAAGGCGCTCTTTGCCCACAAGGTGAATCTTATCAAGGAGAAGATGCCTGATGCGTTTATCGGTGTTGATGTGATGGTGGGCTGTCGCGGCGAAACTCCGGAGTGTTTTGAAGAATGCTATGAGTTCCTGAAGAGTCTGCCTGTTACCCAGCTTCACGTCTTCCCTTATTCTGAACGTCCGGGTACGGCTGCCTTGAAGATTCCGTATGTGGTTGACGAGAAGGAGAAGAAGAAGCGCTCCAAGCGACTGTTGGAGTTGAGTGATCAGAAGACGCAGGAATTCTATGCTCAATACATCGGTACAGAGGCTGAGGTTCTCTTTGAGAAGGCGCCAAGAGGTAAAGCGATGCATGGATTCACCAAGAACTATATCCGCGTAGAACTTTCGCCAGCTCTCGCCAAGGAAGAATACGACAACCAGCTTATCAAGGTTCGCCTGGGTGATTTCAATCACGATAAGACGGCGCTGAAGGGAGAGCTTCTTTAGTTGATAGTTAATAGTTTATAGTTTATAGTAAAAAGGGCTAATCATAAAGTTCAATGTTCAATGTTCAAAGCTCAAAGTTCAAAGTCCAATGTATTACAACGATTTTGGAACATGGATCCGGAAGCAGTTTCCTGATTTCCGTGTTCAGAAGATTTCGATAGACGCGGGATTCTCCTGTCCTAACAGAGATGGGAGGATTTCGAGTGGCGGATGTACGTATTGCGACAACCGCACCTTCAATCCCAGCTATTGCGACCGGAAAAAGTCGATTACTGAACAGCTGGAGGAGGGAAAGGCTTTCTTCAGCAGGAAGTATCCTGATATGAAATATCTGGCTTATTTCCAGGCTTATACCAATACATACGCCAGGGTGGAGCAACTGAGGCAGATGTATGAAGAGGCTCTTGAGGTGGAAGATGTGATGGGAATCGTTATCGGAACCCGTCCGGATTGTGTGAGCGATGAATTGCTCGATTATCTGGAAGAACTGAACCACCGCACCTTCGTACTGGTGGAATACGGCATTGAGAGTGCCAATGATGAAACCTTGAAACGCATCAACCGCGGACATGATTTTGCCTGTTGCCGTAGTGCCGTAGAGCGTACTCATGCCAGGGGAATCCTTACGGGCGGTCACATCATCATCGGTTTGCCGGGAGAAGATGCGGAAGAAAGTCTGCGCCAGGCTCCTCTCATCTCTTCCTTGCCGCTTGATATTCTCAAGATTCATCAGATGCAGATTATCAGGGGCACCCGGCTGGCACAGGAATATGCTGAGCATCCCTTCCATGTTTACACGGTAGAGGAATATATTGATGTCATCGTGAAATACATCCGTCTGCTCAGAAAGGATTTGGTGCTGGAGCGCTTCGTCAGTCAGTCGCCCAAAGAACTGCTGATTGCTCCCAAATGGGGACTCAAGAACTATGAGTTTACCAATCTCCTGAATAACAGATTAAAGAGTTTACAATAAATATGGCAAAAGTAGCAATCGTTATATTAAACTGGAATGGTCAGAAGATGCTGGCAAAGTATCTTCCGAATGTCATCGAATATTCCCGTCAGGATGCTGAAATCTGGGTGGCAGACAATTCTTCTTCTGATGGTTCGATGCACCTTCTGGAGACTCAGTTTCCTCAGGTGAAGACCATTGTTCTGGAGCAGAATTTCGGCTTTGCTGAAGGCTATAACCGTGCTTTGAAGCAGATTGATGCAGCGTATTACGTGCTCCTGAATAGCGATGTGGAGGTTTCGCATCATTGGCTTACACCGCTCATCGAGTTTATGGATTCGCATCAGCAGGTGGCTGCCTGTCAGCCTAAGCTGCTTGCCGAATACGATAAGGACAGCTTTGAGTATGCTGGTGCTTGCGGCGGATTCCTCGACAAATATGGCTATCCGTTCTGTCGCGGGCGCATCTTTGATACGGTAGAGCGCGATAATGGACAGTATGATTACCAGCAGGAAATCTTGTGGGCTACGGGTGCCTGTATGATGATTCGCTCAAAAGATTATTGGACTGCCGGAGGTTTAGACGGCCGCTTCTTTGCCCATAATGAAGAGATAGATCTTTGCTGGCGCTTGCGTCTGATGGGCAGAAAAATCTACTGCATTCCTGAGAGTGAGGTTTATCATGTGGGTGGTGGAACCCTGCCGAAAAGCAATCCGATGAAGACTTATCTGAATTTCAGAAATAATTTAACCATGCTTTATAAGAATCTGAGTGATACGGAGTTGGTTCATGTAATGCGTATGCGTAGATTCCTGGATTACCTTGCTGCTTTCGAGACATTGGTTCTGAAGCGCAACTGGGGTGACTTCAAGGCCATCTTCAAGGCGCGCAGGGCTTTCAAGGCATGGAAACATGAGTTTGACGAAGATCGCAGAAAGATACAGACGGGTAGGGTGAAGGAGGAGATTCCGCAGGTTTACAATCTCTCTATCATCTGGCAATATTACGCCAAGGGCAAGAAACTCTTCTCGCAGTTGTAGACACTAATAGAACAAACTTAAAAATAAAAATCTATGAAGAAAAGACAAATGATGATGGCGCTGGTTTCGCTGATGGTTCTGTCAGCCCAGGCGCAGGCTAATTTTCAGGTGTCGGTTTCCAATCCTTCCAAGGTGGCAAGAACCGATGCTCCGGTTGTGGTAGATCTCAGCAAGTTGGGCGCTATCGGTGACATTCAGCGCGCTGTAGTAACCGTTGACGGCAAGGAGATTCCTTCACAGCTCGACGACACCAACCGCGATTGTACCAACGATGAACTCTGTTTCCTTGCCGATTTAGGCAAGAAAGAAACCAAGACCTATCAGGTGCATCTCTATCGTGAGGGTGAGCAGGCACAGTATCCGGCTCGTACTTTTGCAGAACTCTGCTTGCCAAGCAGAAACAGGAAACTGGCTAAGAACAGGCAGGATATTTATCTGCGCAGCATCTCGTTTGATAAGAAGACCAAGGATCCTTATCACTACGTCCATTCTCATGGCACCTGCTTCGAAAGCGAACTGATTGCCATGCGTGTTTATTTTGATCATCGTCAGACCATCGACCTTTATGGAAAAATCAACAAGGGGCTGGTGATTCAGGATACACAGTTCTATCCTTCAGATGAGCAGATTCAGGCTGGTTCGGGCGATGATTGTCTCTGGGTAGGCAATACCTACGGACTGGGTGCGCTCCGTGGCTGGGACGGTAAAGACCAGGTGCTGTTCAACAACGTGAAATACCAGGAGCAGCGCGTCATTTCAGAAGGTCCGCTCCGTGCCATCGTCGAGGTCGTGGATAAGGGTTGGGTTCCGGCTCCGGGCTTGCAGCCTGTCAATGCCACCATCCGCTACACTATCTATGCCGGTCATCGCGATTTCGACGTAGATGTATTCTTCAACAAGGATGTTTCTGATTATCTGTTTGCTACAGGACTCATCAACGTAAAGGGTTCCAGCGAATTTGCTGATGGCAAGGGTTTGCGTGGCTGTTACGGCAGCGACTGGCCAACAGGCAAGGACGATGGAAAGCACAAGTTGGAGACCGTAGGCTTGGGCATTTATGTGCCGCAGTCAGCCCTGGTAAGTCAGCAGCCAGCCAATAAGGATTGCTATACTCAGGTAGTGAAACCTGCAGGCAGCCGGCTCAGTTATAAGCTTGCTTATACCAGTGCCAACGAAACCTATGGTTTCAAGGGCGAGAAGGAGTGGTATGAGTGGTTGAAAGCCTGGAAGAAGCAGATAGAAGAGCCGGTTCAGGTTTCTGTTTCTGTCATGATCCGATAAGCAGTTTCTTTTATCATCTGATAAGTAGAAAAAATGCACAAATAGCCAGCAATGAGCAAAAAAGACTTACGTTTTATTCATTGCTGGCTATTTTGCAAACAAATTTAAGAGAAAAACCCATTTTTTTTGCGAATGCGTATGATTTTTTAGCAAAAAAGCTTGGTAATTTAAATAATTTTTAGTATTTTTGCAGTCGTAACTCGAAGATTTGTGAATTATCGTGAAAAGGTTTTTTAATTATATAGTCATATTAGCAATAGTGCTTCTCAGTTCGGCCTGCGAGTTTAAGTTCAAGCCGAACGAGGAAGGAGAGGCTGTGCCCCTGTCGGTACAGCGTTACGACCGATTGGAAAGCAGATATCTTACTACCGGTGATTTCTCTGCGCTGCAGCAGATGAATACCGATTACCCGATAGAAACCCGTACGCTGATAGAGAAAATGCTCCAGCTTGGCACCATTACCGACGCCAATATCAGCAACCGTTTCCTCATGTTCTATCAGGATTCTACCCTGCAGGCGCTTATCGCCGATGCTGAGGCAGAATTTGCCAATATGGATGACATCAACGAGCAGCTGAAATCTTCCTTCTCGCGTCTGAACAGTTGGATTCCGGAGCTCCAGCAGCCTTGTTTCTATGCTCAGATTGGTGCTTTAGACCAGAGCATCGTGGTAGGAGAGCATTCTGTAGGAATTTCGCTCGATAAATATATGGGCGAAAACTATCCGCTCTACAAGAAGTTCTATACACCGCAGCAGCGCAGCACCATGTCGCGCCAGTACATTGTGCCGGATTGCCTTACCTTCTATCTGCTGAGTATCTATCCGATGGACCACTTCGACACCCGTCCGCAGCTCGACCGCGATCTGCACATGGGCAAGATTATGTGGGCTGTAAACAAGGCGATGGGCAAGGAGATTTTCAAAACCAAGTATGTGAAGACAATCTGCGCTTATGTAAAGCGCAACCCTAAAGTAACAGTAAAACAACTGCTCAATGACGAAGATTATTCGCCTATTGAGGCATTACATAAAGATTAACACATGAAAAGATTTCCAGTTTTTATTGCAACTGTCATGATGGTTTCAGCAATGCATGCTGCAGATAAGCTCGACCTGAAGGCCATTACCTCCGGCGAGTTTGCTGCCTCTTATGTTACCGGTATTAACCCTATTGATGGCACCGATTTGTATGCTTCTATCAGCAATGATGGCAAGCAGGTTATCAGTTATTCGTTCAAGACAGGCAAGCAGATGAGCATCCTCTTCGATGTGAACGCAGCCAAGGCTCCTTTCGGACAGATTGAAGGTTATGTAATCAGTCCTGATGGTAAGAAATTGCTTATCATGACCCATCGCGAGGCTATCTACCGCCGCTCGTTCAAGGCAGAGTATTTCATATATGATATTGCTAAGAAGAGTTTGAAGAAACTTTCTCAGGGCGTTAACCAGCAGGTGGCTACCTGGTCGCCTGATTCACGCCACATCGCTTTCGTAAAGGATAACAATCTCTTTGTTACCGATGGAGATAAGGAAACCCAGATTACCCGTGACGGTAAGTTCAACGAGGTAATCAATGGTATTCCTGATTGGGTTTACGAAGAGGAATTCAGCTTCAACCGTGCTTTTGCATGGAATGCGGATGGAACTGCCATCGGCTGGATCCGATTCGACGAATCGCATGTTAAGACTTATTCACTGCAGATGTTCGAAGGTTCTCATCCTACCCGTAGCGAGTATCACGACTATCCTGGAGAGTATTCCTATAAATATCCTAAGGCAGGACAGGACAACTCTAAGGTGAGCCTCTGGAGCTATGATATGAAGAACGGAAAGACCGTGGCGCTCGAAGTGCCTGTAGATTCTGACGGCTATTATCCACGCATCAAGACATCGCCAGACGCCAACAGTCTGATTGTCTATACGATGAACCGCCATCAGGACGACATGCGCCTCTATGCAGTCAATCCTTTCACCGGCAAGAGCAGGATGCTCATCAAGGAGAGTGTGCCTAAGTTTGTAAAGGAAGAGGTGATTGAAAACAGCATCGTGGGCAAGAAGAACATCCTGCTGCCTAGCGACCGCGACGGCTTCATGCATCTTTATCTCTATGATATGAACGGCAAGCTCCTGCGTCAGGTAGAGAAGGGCAACTATGATGTTACCTCTATCTACGGAATGGATGAGAAGACGGGCGATGTTTATTTCCAGGCTGCCAAACTCAATGCGCACGACCGTCAGGTTTACGTGGCTCATAAGAACGGAAAGGTGGAGCGCCTTACCGATGCGGCTGGTTCCAATTCGGCTAACTTCTCGGGCGATTACCGCTATTTCGTAAACACCTGGAGCAGCTACAGCCATCCTTATGTCTTCACCGTGCGCAGCAACAAGGGCAAGCTTATCAAGACATTGGAAGACAACAAGCAGCTGCTCGAAAAGACCCGGAAGTATAATTGGGGCAAGCGCGAGGCTTTCTCTTTCACCACTTCCGAAGGTGTGAAACTGGACGGCTGGATGGTAAAGCCGGTTGATTTCGACGCCAGCAAGAAGTATCCTGTCATCCTCTTCCAGTATTCCGGTCCAGGCAACCAGCAGGTGCTCGATTCATGGAGCACGGGCAGTATGGGCAATGGCGGTGCTTTCGATTATTATCTTGCACAGGAAGGATTCATCATTGCCTGCGTAGATGGTCGTGGAACAGGCGGTAGAGGAGCTGAGTTTGAGAAGTCTACTTATCTCCGTCTGGGCGATTTAGAGTCAAAAGATCAGGTTGAGACAGCTCTCTACATGGGTTCTCTGCCTTATGTAGACAAGGATAATATCGGCATTTGGGGTTGGAGCTATGGTGGTTTCAATACGCTGATGAGTATGAGTGAGGGCCGTCCTGTGTTCAAGGCAGGTGTGGCTGTGGCTCCTCCTACCTGCTACCGCTTCTATGATTCGGTTTATACAGAGCGCTACATGCGCACTCCTAAGGAGAACGAAGAGGGTTACAAGGTGAACCCTATCGAGCGAGTAAAGCAGCAGCATGGTGCGTTGCTTATCTGTCACGGATTGGCTGATGACAATGTTCATCCGCAGAATACCTTCGAATATGCTGAGGCGTTGGTTCAGGCAGACAAGGACTTCAAGACCCTGTGGTACACGAACCGCAATCATGGCATTTCGGGTGGCAATACCCGCAACCATCTGCTTCGCCAGATAGCAAACTGGTTCAAGCAGAACCTGAAGTAGAAAATGATATGACTGAACTTTCGCAAGTTTTGTCCCATACGCCCTGAAAGGGCAGAAGCCCCTAGCCCAGGGCAGCGCCCTGGGTAATTACGGACGCAAACCTGTCGCCCTGTAAGGGCAAAAGCTTTAAAACTCCAGACAAAACATAAAGCTTTTGCCCTTACAGGGCGTCTTGCTGATTGCCATCATACCCAGGGCGATGCCCTGGGCTAGGAGCTTTTGGGCCTTCAGCCCGTACTTGAACCACATGCGAAAGTTCTATGATATGATATAAAAAAGTGAAGCCATTCCTGATGGGAAATAGGAATGGCTTCTTAATTTAATGTTACCCTTGTTTACTTTTGCGAAGTAAGGATCTTTTGAAATTCTTATTCAGTTTTAGCGCCTTTTCTGCGCTTTTCTTTCTTGGCTTTTTTAGCCTTCTTCACTTTTACCTCTTCAACCTCCTCGTCGTTTGGTTGAACAGATGAAAAATGAAAATCAGTAGGGTTGATGGTCTTCACCTGATAAGGGCTAGGCGCATCGTTCGTCTGCTGTCCGTTCTTGGCTTTCTTAGCCTTTGGCTTCTGGATGTATCTTGCATAGAGCTTGTTCCATTTCTTTTCAGCCTTCTTCTGGTCGAAGTCAAACATCACGATACATGTGCGTTTGCCGGCACCTTGCTGCTCCAGATAGTCGCGCAACTGGTATGAATAGTTCTCGCGGCTTACCAGAAACTTGCTCTTGCGGGTGAAGTAGGCAGAATCAACCTTCTGTACGTCTGTGAAATAGACTGTCGAGTCATTAAACGACGAGGCAAATCCAAAGATGTATGCAGTCTTAACGTCGTTCTTGGCTGATGCAGAGAGCGAGCTGAAACATGCTAATGCGATAGATGCGAATGCAATTTTTGTAATTTTCATTTCTTTTTCTGTCTTATTTTGTTTTGTGCTGTCTGCCCCATCAGTCATGCGGATATTTCCTTATCCCAGATAGGATTTCAGCAGATTATTTTTCGTACTGGTCCGGAGTCGCCTGATAGCTTTTTCCTTAATCTGGCGCACTCTTTCCCTTGTAAGATGATACTTGGTTCCGATTTCTTCGAGCGACAGTTCAGGAGTCCCGATGCCATAGAAGGCAGCAATGATTTTCTGGTCTTTGTCCGGCAGCGTGCCGAGCAGTCTTTCTATTTCTGCTCTCAGCGACTCTGTCAGCAGCTCATTGTCGGTCGGTTTATCCGAATTGGCCATCAGGTCGAGCATGCTGCCTTCTTCATCGTCAGAAAAAGGAGCATCCACGCTCAGGTGGCGGCTTGTTGACGAAGCCTTCATGGCGTCCTCAATCTTGTCTTCCGACAAGTCTACGCGGTCAACCATTTCGTCTACACTCGGTTTGCGTTCAAATTCCTGTTCAAATTTGTTTATCTCCCTGTTAATCTTGTTAACGCTTCCCACCTGATTGAGCGGAAGGCGCACAAGTCTGCTCTGCTCGGCTATGGCCTGCAGAATGCTCTGGCGAATCCACCATACGGCGTAAGAGATAAACTTAAACCCTCGGGTTTCATCAAACTTCTGTGCGGCTTTGATAAGCCCCACATTTCCTTCGTTGATAAGATCAGGCAAACTGAGCCCCTGGTTCTGGTATTGTTTTGCAACAGACACCACGAAACGGAGATTGGCTTTTGTTAATCTCTCCAATGCCCTACGGTCACCTTTTCTTATACGCTGAGCGAGCTCCACCTCTTCATCTGTAGAGAGCAGCTCCTCATGAGCAATATCTTGAAGATATTTTTCTAACGATGCGCTTGCGCGATTCGTAATTGACTGAGTAATTTTTAATTGTCTCATGCTGGCATCAAATTTTAAGTAGTTGCAAAAATACACTTTTTTGTTTAAATACCAAAAAAAATAGTAGATATTTTTCAGAAATACCTACTATTTTATTGATTTTTGTCTGTTTCTTGAGTTTTTTGGCAGTAAAAATGCCTTTTTCACTACTCAATCATGAGACGATTTTCTAAAAACTCTTACGCTTAGTCTTTCTGCAGCGGAACAGCGAAGTAAGCCTTCTTGCCTGTTGGCCATATACCCTGGATGTAGAGCACTGGGTCCTTGCTGGTAGAAGCACTCTTTACAGCCTTCTGCAGGTCATCAATCGTATTGATGTTGTTGTCGTTGATGCGCTGGATGATGAAACCGCGTGAAATGCCACCATCCTTCAGGGCGCCGCTGTTCACCTTCATTACCTCTACACCATACTTGATGTTGAGCTGGTTCTTCTGGCTCTCAGTAATAGGGCGGAAGCTGCCGCCGAGCACATCGAGGTCTGCGCTCTTGATAACCGAAGTATTACCCTGGGCATTCTTCAGTGTGATGGTCTTGGTGCTTGCCTTCTTGTTGCGCAGGTAGGTGATGCTCATCTTGTCGCCAGGACGCTTGCCGTTCAGGATTTCCTGCAGTTCAGCCATCTTGGTCACCTTCTTGCCGTCAACCTTGGTAATCACGTCACCTTCCTTCAGTCCTGCTTCAGCACCGTTGCCGTCTTCATCAACCTTAGCAATGTAAACACCCTCGTTGGTTCCCAGGTTCACTTCCTTGCCGTTCTCCTTCTGGGCGTTGATATAGTTCAGCACATCGCTTCCCTGTATGCTCAGCATCACGCGCTGTACGCTGCCGTATTTCTTCAGGTCGTCTACCACCTTGTTCATGATAGAGGTAGGAATGGCGAAACCGTAGCCGGAGTAAGAACCGGTCTGGGAATAGAGCATGGCGTTGATGCCTACCAGTTCGCCCTGGGTGTTGACGAGTGCACCGCCCGAGTTACCTGCGTTGATGGCAGCATCGGTCTGGATGAAGCTCTCTACACCGTTGGCACCGAGCGAACGTGCCTTGGCAGAGATAATGCCGGCTGTAACCGTATTGTTCAGTCCGAATGGGTTGCCCACGGCGATGACCCATTCACCCACCTTCACCTTGTCGCTGTCGGCGATAGGCAGGGTAGGCAGGTTCTTGCCGTCTACCTTGATGAGGGCGAGGTCGGTAGTCTTGTCGGTTCCGATGATGCGTGCCGAGTATTCGCGGTTGTCGTTCAGTGTTACGGTCAGCTCGTCAGCACCTTCTACCACGTGGTTGTTGGTAACGATGTAACCGTCCTGGCTGATGATGACGCCCGAACCTGTAGCCTCTCTCTTCGGAGTCTGCACTTTCTGCTTGCGTGTTCCTCCGTTGCCCTGTCCCGGGTTGCCGAAGAAGCCGAACGGGTCGAAGAAACCTCCGAATGGATCGTCCTGCACATCTACCGTCTTAACCTTCGAGTTCTGTACGTATTTAATGTGTACTACAGCAGGCAGCGCCTTCTCGGCAGCATAGGTTAAGTCTACAGGCTGACCTGCTGGCGCAGCGGTAACTGCAGGTGTAGCATTTACTTTCATGAAAGCACCGGCTGAAAATGCGAGCGAACCAACGCAGAGCACAGCCACAACATAATTACTTAATTTTTTCATGTCTCTTATTTTTTTATTGTTTACTTTTCTTTTCCTTGGAACAGCAACAGCTAATATCATGCCAAAGTCAGCTTGTCATGCACCGCTCTGTTTTCCGGTTGCAAATATAGGGTCATTTTTTGATATTCGCTTCATTCTCTGCATAAATTTATTCCGTTTTAACAATTCAAATTAACACTTTAACGGCTATTAAACAAGAAATGCCCTAAATTCACAAATATTTGAATGTAAGCACGAAAATCTTAGTTCTGTATACATAACTAATTTCTATTGATTGATAAATATCTGTTAAGCGATAGGGGCTCAGAAACTCGGTTTTACCGGGAAAAAGAGTGAAAAATAGCCTTGCGAATAACTAATGATGCATAAAAAAGTGAGGAATCGTGCGATAGTATCAAAAGTTTTTTGTACTTTTGCATGTCGAAAGCAGTGCTCCGGTCTGTCGCTGGCATCTTTCAGGTGCGAGAGGAAAGTCCGGGCAGCATAGGGCATCCCACTTCCGAAACTAGAAGCTATTGGTGACAGTAGGTGTCGGTAGAAGAAAATAACCGCTTTCACTTATCCCGTTTGTCCAGTCTGGGGTGGTGAGAGTAAGGGTGAGAAGGTGGTGTAAGAGACCACCAGCTGGCGGGTGATCGTCAGGCTGTGCCATCTGGGAGCTGTAAGCTCATGTATACCGCAGATTGAGGGCGGCTCGTCCGATTGCCTTCGGGCTGCTGTGGAGGGTAGAGTGCTTGAGCCCAAGGGTGACTTTGGGACTAGATAAATGACAGACATTCTTATTTTCAATAGGAACACAGAACTCGGCTTATAGGGGCACTGCTTTCTTTTCTTTTTCAGCATCGCAGCCGCTATATATAATAAGGTATAAGATGCATCATTTTTAAACGATTTTAAAAACTAGCAAGATTATGAAACTCAGAGAACCGGAAAAGCAGATATTAGATGATTTCGAACATAAGGTAGCGGGCAAGATAGCGAAATATGGCAATGAGCCCGATTTTCCGAAGTTTGAGAACTACGGCATTACCCGTATGGAGCTGGATGATTATCTTTTCGATAAGCAGGCGATACTCGATATGGGCGGTTCCAAGCGCAGCCAGCTCACCATCGGCGGTTTCATCACCGTCCTCCCCGTATTGGTACTGTCCTGTTTCCCGGACAAGTCGCCTATCTATGAGAACGGCAAGATGCTCGCCACGGTCATAGCCGTCATCATCGGATTGCTGCTGGCGTGTTTTGTCAAGGCACTTCTCCAGATGATCATCGCCTATCGCGTGAACCATCATAAGGAGCCTAAGATGGAGACCTTCATCAAGGCAGTCCTCTTCTACGAGAAGCGGTCGTAACTATAACTGTAAATTATAAACTATAAACTATAAGTAGTATGACTTTACCAGACTTTATGGACTATAAGGACAAGTTCACCCAGCGTGCATTTGTCGAGAAGATTTCGCATGTTGCCAAACGTGCCGGTGCCAAGATGGTTTATACAGCGCTCATTCTCTATTATACGTTAGAGAGCGACAAGGTTTCGCTGAAGGACAAGGCTCTGATAGTAGGAGCCTTGGGTTATCTCATCAGTCCGCTCGATGTGATTCCCGACGCCATACCTATTGCCGGTTTAGGCGATGACCTGGCCGTATTGCTGTTTGTGCTCAAGAAAGTTTGGGGTGAGGTTTCAGATGATGTGAAGTCAAAGGCTCAGGACAAGTTGAAGAAGTGGTTTGATGAAGATGAGATTCCATCAGCCGATGATCTCTTCAAGGATTCAGCTACCGATACACCGGTTTGAAAATGATAATGACCGAAACCGTGACCGAAAATGACCGCTCTTTAGGGTTTGAAAATGATAATGACCCTTAATGACTTTGACCCTTCATGACCGGATTTTAGGTAGAAAACAAAAACGACCGCTCTCCTCGTATTGAGGTGAGCGGTCGTTTGGGTTTTATCCCATGCAGCTCGTTACTCCGAGCGTAGTAGCGATAGCGGTCAGAATGCTGATGGCTATCTGCAGAATTGTTTTCCAAGTGTTCGCTTTCATCTTTTTAATGTTTAGTGTTTAATGTTAACTTTGTGGGGCGCAAGTCCGCTAGGGGCTTTTGGCTGCGGCTAGGGGCTAGCACCCTAGCCGCTGGGGGTTAACCCATATTGCCGTCGCCGCCTGATTCAGAGCCTTGGTCCCCGCCGCCTTCGGTATTGCCGGAACCGCCCTCAGTGGTGCCTGAACCACCGCCTTCGGTAGTGCCCGAACCGCTAGGGGTAGAACCGCCAGGAGTATTATCCGGAGTAGTTGGCGCGTTGAGATCAACGTTGGTCTTACCCTCCTTAATCGCCTTGATAACGGCTGCCTGAGCACTGCGGCTGGCTACGAGGTTGAACTCGGCGTCATCGCGAAGGTTCTTGAACTCCTGACCAGGCTCCCACTGAACCTTCACGCCGGTGATGTTCTGCGAGGTGAACTTGTCGGCATCCTCAGCACCCTTCGAAGTGAGAAGGAGAGAGAAATCACCGAGATCGCCCAGACGAATCTTCTTGCCCTCAAGCAACATCTCACGCATGCAGTCTACGGCGATGTAGAGGATGGCGCTGATGTCGGCTCTCGAATAAACACTACCATGAGAGGTGATGTGCTTGGCAAACTTCTCGATGGTCATGATGTCGGTGTACTGTGAGATGGCGAAAGCATTCTGCTTCTCAGTCTTCACGAGTTCCAGGTCCTTTGGGTCAGGGGTAGTACCCTCCTTCTTCGCCTGGTTGATGCGTGACTTAGCCTGGTTGATTTCCAGAAGATTTGCGTTCACGCTACGCATTACGATGCTGTAATTAATCATAGTCGTTTGTAGTATGTTTAGAGTCCGTGTTTTGCAACTCCCCAGAACGCCCCGTTCCTGCCGTTTTCGGGGTCTTCATTGATGACCGGCGCCTGCCATCATTTATGACCCGTGTTGGTCTTAATAGAAGACCCGAGCAAGGCACAAAAGGCTGTTCTTTCGATTGCCGGTGCAAAGATACAACATTTTCGGGCAGAATGCAAGCTTTCCCCCTGACTTTCTATGTGAGAAAAGCTATAAGTAGCTGTAATACAATAAGTTCTATTGGTTTTTTATCTGAACTTTATTGCAGAAACAATGAAAAAGCAAGAAAAGACTCGGAAGTAGCTGAAGAAATGAAAAGGGGTCATTTGGTGTCAATGTCATTTAGGGTCATTTGAAAAAGTAAATGTCACTTTCACTGCTATAGTATATATAAATATTTATTTATATATATCTATAGTGACTTTTTAACTCTCGGAAAACATAATGACCCTAAATGACTTTGACCTAATGACCCACTAAATGTAATGCTTGAATGGGTTGTTTGCTAGAGTATGTGATAGTTCTAAATTGCTTGTGTATGAGGTAATTATGAAAGTTTATATCAGTTGTACTTCATTTGTATGCGTATAATAATAATCTACATTCTCTGATGTGAAATACTGCACATGACGCCGCTCTAGTGTTCATTTTTTATATCCACAATTCATTGTATTTGTCAAAAATACCTACCTTTGGAGCATGATTTCACGTCCGAGGAGGGGCATTTTTTACCCTTAGAAGAGGGGGTAAAATACCTTCCTAACCCCCATATTTTGCATTTTTCCGTTAAATAACGTGATAAAATTCTTGGGTTTGCCAACTTTTTATTATCTTTGCTAGCAATTAACAAATTATTGACGTAGCAATAGTCCGGAAAGCTAGAAACTACATAATAACAATACTAAGATGAAAAGGTGTAACTTCTTGATGTACAAAGCTTTAGGGGGGGGTAATTTTGCTCAGGCAAAGTTAGTCCAATATCATCATGTTCTTATCCGCAGGCGAATATTATCTTATTTTTATATGATAATAGTCGCTTTTTTTATGCTTTCTTCTACCGCCTGTTCTAGCGACGAAGAAACAGAAAAATCAGAGGTTTTTCATTACGAAACCACATTTTTAGCCCACGAATGGCAGATTTCAGCCCTTTATCAGCGTGTTGGAAGTATCTTTATCGACGTAAAAGAGGCTCCTTTGTTCTGCAGTTTCACTTCAGATGCTCTTTCTTTCTCCGAAACGACGGAAGTGAACCACTTCGACGAAGGCGGTAAAATAACCCAAACTACCACCGAAAACGTTGCTTGCGGTCAGTACACCTATTTAATAAAGGAGAACAAAATACAGATAGATAATCAGATATTCACCATTACGGACAACAACGGGACCCTCGTTCTGCAGAATGAGGACTGGAAGCTTGTGCTCGTAGAAAAATAAACATATTATGGCTAAGAAACAAGATACAATCAGCATAGGTTTTGAAGAGAAAATATGGAAGGCTGCCGATATTCTGAGAGGCAACCTCAGTGCTTCGCAATACGAGGGCGTGGTGCTCGGACTCATTTTTCTGAAATATATCAGCGACCGCTTCGAACAGAAGTTCCAGGAGCTGCAGGGCGACGAATACGCCGACCCGGAAGATAAGGACGAATACACTGCCGAGAATATCTTCTTTGTGCCTGCTGAAGCCAGATGGAGCAAGATTAGTGCTGCTGCCCACACACCGGAAATAGGCGTGATAATAGATGAAGCACTTACCGCCATTGAGCGTGAGAACGAAAGACTGAAGGGCATTCTGCCTAAGAATTTCGCCCGTCCGGAGCTGGACAAGCGCCGTCTGGGCGATGTGGTTGATCTCTTTACGAATATAGAAATGCACGATGCTGGCGAGGAGAAAGACCTGCTGGGCAGAACCTACGAATACTGTCTGCAGCAGTTTGCCAGTCTGGAGGGCAAGAATGGTGGCGAGTTCTATACGCCTTCCTGCATTGTCCGCACGCTGGTAGAGATTTTGGAGCCTTACGAGGGCAGAGTCTATGACCCTTGTTGCGGAAGCGGTGGTATGTTTGTACAGAGCGCCAAGTTTATAGAGCGCCACAAGGGAAACCTGCGCAAGATCAGTATCTATGGTCAGGAGGCAAACCCTGATACGTGGAAGATGGCGCACATGAACCTTGCCATCCGTGGCTTGGATGCGAACCTGGGCAATATCTTTGCCGACACTTTCTATGATGACCAGCACCCTACGCTGAAGGCAGATTACATTCTTGCCAATCCTCCTTTCAATCTCAGCGACTGGGGACAGAGTGCGCTTCAGGAAGATGTGCGCTGGCAGTATGGTTTGCCACCAGCTGGCAACGCCAACTTTGCGTGGATGCAGCACATGATTCACCATCTGGCACCTAACGGAAAGATAGGTTTGGTCCTGGCGAATGGTGCGCTTTCGAGTCAGAGTGGCGGCGAGGGACAGATTCGCCAAGCCATCATCGAAGCCGACCTGGTAGAGGGAATCGTGGCTTTGCCTTCGCAGCTGTTCTACAGTACGGGTATTCCTGTAAGTCTTTGGTTTATCAGCCGCAACAAGGCGCAGAAGGGCAAGACCGTGTTTATTGATGCCCGTAATCTGGGCACGATGGTAACTCGCAAATTGCGTGAACTGATGCCTGATACGGGTATTAAGAAGATTACCGACACTTTCCATGCGTTCCAGCAGGGAACTCTGGAGGATGAGAAGGGCTTCTGTGCCGTATGCACAACCGAGCAGATTGCTGAGCAAGACTTCATCCTGACTCCTGGCAGATACGTAGGAATCGCTGAAGACGAAGGTGACGGAGTGCCTTTCGAGGAGAAAATGACGAATCTTACCGGAGAGCTGAAGCAGCTGTTTGAGGAAAGCAAGAAGCAGGAAGAAGAAATCAGATTGCAGTTGAAGAAAATTGGATGGGAGGTGTAAGGTATGGAGTGGAAAGAAGATGTTCTAGGGAATGTTCTTGAAGTAAAATATGGAAAAGACCATAAGAAACTTGCAGATGGACAATATCCCGTTTATGGAAGTGGCGGATTGATGCGCTACGTGGATTCTAAGCTCTATGATGGGCCTTCTATTCTGATTCCAAGAAAGGGTACTCTAAACAATATTATGTTTGTTGAAAGCCCATTTTGGACTGTAGATACAATGTTTTGGTCCATTATAAATACTGACAAAGTAGATCCCAAATTCCTTTTTTATTCTATCTGTAAAAGAGATTTTGCAAGTATGAATGTCGGTTCTGCAGTCCCTAGTATGACGGTAAATATATTGAATGATATTCAGATATCTTATCCGAAGAATATTGAAGACCAGCGCCGCATTGCTTCCATCCTTTCTTCTCTCGACCGCAAGATAGAGTTGAACAACAAGATCAATGCTGATTTGGAGGAGATGGCGCAGGCTATTTTCAAGAATTGGTTCGTTGACTTTGAGCCTTTCAAGAATGGTAAGTTCGTGGATAGTGAATTGGGAATGATTCCGGAAGGATGGAAAGTTGGGAAGATTACAGATATAGGTTGCCTTATCACAGATTATGTTTCCAATGGTAGCTTTGCTTCTTTGAAGCAAAATGTCCACCTCTATGAGACGAAAGAATATGCTCAATTTATAAGAAATACTGATTTAAAAACAAATACATTCAGTGTTTATGTAGATAAGCATTCTTATGACTTTTTATCCAAGTCGACTCTATATGGTAACGAAATCATTATATCGAATGTTGGTGACGTGGGAAGTGTGCATCTTTGCCCGAAATTAGATATTCCAATGACTCTTGGTAATAATATAATAATGTTGCGACCAAACGAGAAGGAATATAACTATTTCCTCTATTTATGGTTTAAGTATTTTTCGGGTCAAGGATTAATACAAGGTATCAAGGGTGGTTCAGCTCAGCCAAAGTTTAATAAAACAGATTTTAAAAACTTGCCCCTGTTGATTCCTTCTTTTGAAATAATTGAGAAAAGTTATTGGATCTTCGAATCAATGTTCTCAATATTATCTTCAAATGTCAAGGAGTCCTCCCGCCTCTCCACTCTCCGTGACACCCTTCTCCCTCGCTTAATGTCAGGCGAGCTGGAAGTCCCGGAATAAGAAGAGCAACGAAAGAAAATAACGAGAAAGAAAATATAAAATATTAACATTATGGCAGACGACAAGAAATTCACCGAAGACGCATACGAGCAAACGCTCATTGCCCTGTTCCGCGACGAACTCGGCTATGCGTACGAATGTGGCTACGACGTGGAGCGCGACTACAAGGAGCCTTTCTATCGTGCCGATTTGGTCGCCTCGATGCGACGGCTTAATCCTGAACTGCCAGCCGATGCAATGGATGAAGGAATCAAGCAAATCACCAACATCAGCATCGGTACTTTAGAACAGAACAACGAGCAGTTTACACTCTGGATGCAAAACGGTCTGGAGGTGGGATTCCTGCAGAATGGCGAAGAACGAACAGCCCTGATGAAGCTCATCGACTTCGACCATCCCGAAAGAAACCTCTTCAAGGTAGTGAACCAGTGGCGAGTAGAAGAGTATAAGAACAAGCGCTGCGACATGGTGGTGATGGTCAACGGATTGCCCCTCGTGGTGGTAGAGCTGAAAAGCGCCATTTCCGAAGATGCAACCGTAGAAGATGCCTACAAGCAGATCAAGAACTATCAGCAGAGCATTCCAAGCCTCTTCAGCTACAACGCCTTCAACGTCATCAGCGACATGAGCGAGACTCGTGCCGGAACCATCACCGCCAAGCTAGAACGCTACATGGAATGGAAGACCGTGGACGGTTCATACGAGTCAACCCTCTTTGCCGACTATCGCACCTTCTTCCTCGGCATGTTCCAGCAGCAGCGACTGCTCGACATTCTGCAGAACTTCATCTGCTTCGACAAGAACCAGGGCAAATACGCCAAGATTCTTACCGCCTACCACCAGTACTACGCCGTGGGCAAAGCCCTGCAGCGCACCCGTACGGCAGTGGAAGGCAACGGAAAAATCGGCGTATTCTGGCACACGCAGGGTTCGGGCAAGAGCCTCTCCATGGTGTTCTACGCCCACCAGCTGGTGCAGCGGCTGCCCGAAGTAACCATCGTGGTGGTAACCGACCGCAAGGACCTCGACAACCAGCTCTTCGGTCAGTTCTGCCGCTGTCAGGACTTCCTTCGTCAGGAACCTCAGAACGCCCAGAGCCGTGAAGACCTGGGCAATCTGCTCCGTAACCGAAAGAGTGGGGGAATCATCTTCACCACCATTCAGAAGTTTGAAGAAGGCGATTCGGCACTCTCCACCCGCCGCAACATCATCGTGATGACCGATGAGGCGCACCGCTCGCAATACGGCGAAGAGCACTGGGACAACAAGAGCCTGACGATGAAGAAGGGATTCAGCCAGAAGATGAGAGAAGCCCTGCCAGGCGCCTCATTTATCGGCTTCACCGGAACGCCTATCAGCGACCGCGACAGAGACACGGAGGAAGTGTTCGGCAACTACATCGACGTTTACGACATGAGTCAGGCGGTGGACGATGGAGCCACCCGTCCGGTCTATTACGAGAGCCGTGTGGTGAACCTGAACCTCGACGAAGACACGATGAAGCTGCTGAACGATGAGTTCGACAACCTGGCCGATGAGGGAGCCACCGAGGAGCAGATCAGGCAGGCAAAGCAGGAGCATAGCCGGCTGGAAGTGCTCCTGGGTGAAGACGCCACCATCGACACGCTGGTAAGGGACATCATCCAGCACTACGAGCAGAACCGTGCGCAGGAACTCACCGGCAAGGCAATGATTGTGGCACTGACCCGAAGCATCGCCATCAAAATCTACCGCAAGATGCTGGAGCTTCGCCCCGGGTGGACGGAGAAGGTAAAGGTGGTGATGAGCGGTTCGAACCAGGACCCCGAAGACTGGCAGCCGATTATCGGCAACGAAGCCTACAGGAAGGAACTGGCAAGAAAATTCAAGGACAACGACGATGAGATGAAAATCGCCATCGTAAGAGATATGTGGCTCACGGGCTTCGATGTTCCGTCGCTCGCCACCATGTACGTATATAAGCCGATGAGCGGTCATAACCTGATGCAGGCAATAGCCCGTGTAAACCGTGTGTTCCCGGGCAAGGAAGGCGGACTGATAGTGGATTACGTAGGCATTGCGCAGGCGCTGAAGAGTGCCATGCAGCAGTACACCAACCGTGACCGCCGCCGCTTTGGAGACCCCGACATCGCCAAGACCGCCCTGGTGAAATGGAAGGAAGAGATGGAAATCTGCCGAGACCAGCTTCATGGTTTCGACTATTCCGGCTTCTTCGAACAGGACAACTCGAAGCGGGCACTCGCCATTACGAGCGGAGCCAACTTCCTGAGTTCTCCAGCCATGGTTCAGCGCAAGAAGAATTTCATGGAGCACAGCAATCTGCTTCACAACGCCACCACGCTCTGCCGTTCGCTTCTGGATGAGCAGCAGAAGGCAGAGGTGTGCTATATGGATGCGTTGCGCGTGATGATGCTCAAACTCTCGCAGAAGGGCAAGATCAGCCGCCATGAAATCAACGAGCGCATCGGTGAGCTGCTCCGTCAGAGTGTGAAGACCGACGGAGTAATCAATCTCTTCGGCGACCGCCAGATAGAGTTCTCGCTCTTCGACGACGCCTTCATCCAGGAGGTGAAGAACATGAAGGAGCGCAACCTGGCGGTGGAACTGCTCACCAAACTGATGAAAGAAAAAATCAAGCAGCAGCAGAAGACCAACGTGGTTCAGAGCGACCTCTTCTCCGACATGCTCAGCCAGAGTCTCTCCAACTATCTGAAGGGCTTGCTCACCAACGAGGAAGTGATAGAGGAACTGTTGAAGATGGCTCAGCAGATGAAGCAGGCAGAGGAAGAGGGCAACGACCTGGGACTTTCGCCCGAGGAGAAGGCATTCTATGATGCGCTCTCCACGCCGGAAGGTGTGCGGCAGGCTTACTCTGACGAGGAGTTCGTGGCACTGACCCGGGAACTGACGGAAGTACTGCACCGCAACCGCACCATCGACTGGAACCGGAAGGAGTCGGCGAGGGCGAAGATGCGAGTGATGGTGAAGCGACTGCTCAAGAAGTATAAGTATCCACCAGAGGGTGCAGAAAAGGCGCTGGAAACCGTGATGCGCCAATGCGACCACTGGGCGGATGATGAAGAAAACGTAGTATCAACCCTTTAAATTTTGAAGTAAGAAACAGAAAGTAAACAAGAGAAAATAACATATTAGAATATTGACGCTGATTATCTGACACTTCTACAGTATTTAGAACCTGCAAAATTCAAAAACGACAAGAAGAAGGTGACAGCAAGGCGTCCACTCCTCTACGGCGTGGGCAGTACTTGTTTGTACCTTGTCGTAGGTTCTTGCAGGTACCTTAATACTGGTACTTACAGGGAACCCCATGCCGCTTATTTAAACAACATAACAAACAAACCTAGAAAAGTAATATGCAGACAGAGGAAATACCAAATACTGACAATAACTACAATTCTCTTCTGAAGATTTCATCAGAAGAAGATCTTTTTGTGGAAGATGAAGTAACAGGAGTCAAGAAATACACTCCAGTAACAACTACTGATGTGGGTCAGTTTAAGAGAGAGGCAGAACATTTGTATAAGGAGATTCAGCATGCTAAGGATGAATTTCTATGGAATGCAGGAAAGCATAAAGGTCTTACCTGTTATTTTCATATTTACCAGAACCTTGCCAAGCAGTTGACAGATTTTCTTAAATATATTCATACGCTCCATAAGAAAGTCTACATTTCCATCTACAAGAGCTATGATGATGAATTCATGGAGATTTATACAGATGTTTTAGAGAAGGTGCTCCAGGATATTCAGACTATCGCCCGGAAGCATTCAGACTATTTGCTCGATAAGGAAGAGGAGTATGGTCAGATTCCCTATGCCAAGGCTATTTTCGAGCAATGCGAGAAGCTTAAAGTTCCTGCCGGAGACGATTTCCCACAGTTTGATTCCCATTACAGAAACTTTGTCTCTACCGGTTTGCAGATGTCTTTGGCTGAAACCATCTCCACAGTAAGTACTATTTGTGCCGATTTCCTAGCCTTATACAGAACCCGCCTTTTCCGCACCGACCTGAGGCTGTAATTATTTACCATTATATCAAGCGAATTTTCGACGAGGGCATGCTACCTGACCATCTGAAACGTGAGGTAAAGGTAAAGAAACGTCATCTGAGAGAGAGAAGAATAGATATTACCACTTTGAGCTTGCAGAAAGTAATGAATGATATTGAAGGGAAATACAACAATTATACGCTTTGTTCAGACTGGTTTGAGCGAGAGGAGGATGAGGAAGAAGAACTCGTCCGTACGCTAGTCAGGGAGCAGGCTTCGCCCGAGGATTTTGAAAAGCTATTCAAGTATCAGGGTGAGCATAAAATGTGGGAGGCTGAAATTGCCAGGGCTGATGATTTTGAGCATAACAGCGACTCTTTCTTTGCCAAGTGGGTAGATCCTTACAAGTTAGAAAACATGCTGAAGTTCTGGCTCAAGGGCAACATCACCAAGCAGCAGGACTGGTACATAGTGTGGTGTCTGATGAAATATACTTTCCATATAGTGAAGGGTAATCAGGACAAAACAGCCTTCGCCTCCCGAATGAACCTGATGTTTCCCGAAGTAGAAAAAAAGTGTGTGGTAGACTCGTTCCGCAAGCAGGAAACCCAGAAGAACCACAACCACCACTTTTCGGAGTGGCTTGCAGAATCTGATAAAGATTATTCCAAAGCTCACGAGCTTTATGATAAGCTGAAGAAGAAGGAGGATTATATAAGAAGTATTTAAAAGAAAAGAGTAGGGAAGGTGCGATGGGAGGGTGCCTTCCCCCATATCTCTTTCTTTTCCTTCTTTTTGAAAGAAAATGCAAGAATTTCTTGGCAGTTTCAATAAAAAAGTGTATCTTCGCAGCATCTATTTTTTGTATTGCTAATAAGAGGAAGGTTGTGAATCCAGAAAAACTTCCGATAGGGATGCAAGAAAGAATTGTCTGATTTACAGAAACTGGAAATAAATTTTATATAATATGAATAAAAAACTTTTTTTTACTTCGCTAATATCTACAGCTCTGGCAATGCCAGCTGTGGGTCAAACCGTAACAGATCGGTTTCATTTTGATATTTCATATGGTGAAGCATTCTCTATTCCAAATGAATTTTCTTATAATGGGGAACCATGTCTTATAATGTACGATGGCAATGATAAAAATACAGTTAAGATTTATGATAAAAATTTGGAAGTTGTCAAAAGAATTACAATGAGGGAAGATTTACCTTTCAACTACCAACTGACTTACCTAGATCAAGTTCGAGAAGTGGTTGATGTTAATGAGGTTCAGAAAAATGAAGTTCAGCGATATAACTCTTACGATGCATTCATAGAAGAATCAAAAATGGCAGACCCATCATTTGATGAATCTTATTTTATCATTGAAGATATGGGTGATGGAACAAAAAAAATTAAGGTTGACTATAGTAAAACTAGGTATACGTCTAATGAGCAGATGTATTATGCTTATAGTTACTTTGGAATGAAGTATCCTAAAGTGTATTTTATAGACACAGGAAAGGGTGTCATAGCTTACAGCGTAAATTATAATGTTCAATATACAGATTGGAAAAATGGTGGCACAAGCGTTGTAGATTGTAGTGAAAAACAGGAACGTATAGCATTGTATAATGTTAATCTTAACAAGGGCGATGTTAAGGCAAGAAGTTATTTTGAACTCAGTCAAACATTATTCAATGACGATGACTCTTATGAATACATTATGCCTAAGTATAAATTGTCAACTAATGGTAATATTGGAACAGTAACAAATGGCATTGAAAATAATGAAGAAATAATAACAAAAAGATCTGTGGTTGTTTCAGCAGAGAAAGAGATTGCCCTGGCAGGTTTTCAGATTCTTTCAGAAAATGGCAATGTCATCTCTGATATTACTTTTGATAGTGGTTTTGAAGGAAGCATATCTGTTAACGCTGCATTTGTTCTAACCATAGGTGATAATACCTTTTTGGCATTCGATGGTGAATGTAATGGAACAAATTCTACTATCTTCTATAAGATAAATAAAAAGAATACTAATGCAGTTCAGAAGGTGAAGATTGCCCCATCATCCATGAGAATTTCACCAACTGTTGCCAAAAGTGGTTCTTCAATAAATGTGACCTTTAATGATGCAAATGAGAAGGGGTCAGATATTGTGGTATTTTCAGCATCTGGTGCTGCAATGGGGGCATTCCATGTACCAGCCGGTCAAACCTCTGCACAGATAAAGACCAATACTTCTGCTGGGATGTATTGCGTCAGCCGATTACAGAAAGACAAATTGAAAGAAACCTTAATTCCGCAACACTATAATTTAACTTTATTTATAAGTTCCTGAGCAAC
>ERZ1034949.104-NODE-104-length-52632-cov-79.881469_pt1 | contig 52632 bp, 27 predicted proteins | sample MGYA00520590_ERZ1034949 | MGnify/ENA primary metagenome ERZ1034949 (study PRJEB33766, sample SAMN09781752) | gut metagenome | biome: gut microbiome | host: Homo sapiens | place: Madagascar | study: EMG produced TPA metagenomics assembly of the PRJNA485056 data...
TGCCCAGACAACAGCGGTTACGCCGAAAAGCGGGTGCAAAGTTACTACTTTTTCTTGTATCTCGCAAATTTTCAGTCACTTTCTTCACTTTTTCCCTTTGTTTTTTTGTTTTCTTTACTTCTGCAATGGAATTTTCTCGCCGATTTTGCCGATTTCGTAGATTTATTTTGTATCTTTGCGCTCTAAAAGTATTTAGTGTATTAAGTATGAAGAAAAAAAATAGTATCAAGATTTACCTTGCTTCGGCAGTCATGCTGCTGATGGCAAGTCCGGCTTTCGCCCAGAAATACAAGGTGGCGAAGGTGGAGAGAACCCGAATATTGGTTGATCAGAAATGGGATGCACAGCCTGATGCTGAGGCTACCCGATTTATCGCTCCTTATAAGAGTAAGGTAGACAGTATCATGGGTCCTGTTGTAGGTCATATTGCTCATGATATGACCCGTCACCGTCCGGAGAGCGAACTCAGTAACTTGCTCTGTGACATCCTGGTATGGGGTGGCAAGCAGTTTGAAGAACAGCCGGTTTTCGCTGTTTACAATATGGGCGGCATCCGTTCTAATCTTGCCAAGGGTAAGGTTACTATTGGCGATGTGAACGATATGGCTCCTTTTGAGAACAAGATCTGTTTCCTGACCCTGAAGGGCGATAAGGTTCTGGAACTCTTCCAGCAGATAGCTCATCGTGGCGGCGAAGGCTTGAGCCATGCTGTAAGAATGGTTATCACCAAGGATGGCAAGCTGAAGAGCGTTACACTGAACGGTGAACCTGTTGATCCGGAGAAGAGTTACCGCGTTGCAACCCTCGATTATCTTGCCGAAGGTAATGACCAGCTCGTAGCCTTCAAGAGCGGAACCGATGTCTTTGCTCCTAAGCAGAAAGAGAACAATGTGCGCTACATCATCATGAATTATTTCCGTGAGATGCAGGCACAGGGCAAGGTGGTGGAATCTAAGATTGAAGGCCGCTGCGTGGTAGAATAGTTAATAGTTTATAGTTGATAATTCTGATGAAACATACATTATTATATATAGGTCTGGCTCTGGCATCCTTCATGATGCAGCCGGCAGCCGTTCAGGCTAAAACTAAGAAAGAGGCAAAGGTGGTAAAGCAACTCGTAGTGCTCCATACCAACGATACGCATTCATGCGTAATGCCCATCAATCCGAATCTCGCAGATACGGCTACTGCCAATCGTGGCGGTTTCCTCCGTAGGGTGGCGATGATCAGTCAGGAACGTAAGGCGAATCCCGACTTGCTGCTCTTTGACAGTGGCGATTTCTCACAGGGTTCACCTTATTACTCTCTCTTCAAGGGAGATGTGGAAGTAGGACTGATGAACGAGATGAAATATGATGCTGCTACCATCGGCAACCATGAGTTCGATTTCGGCATCGACAACATGGTGCGCATCTTCAAGATGGCGAAGTTTCCTATCGTCTGCTCCAACTATGATTTCACCGGTACCGAACTGGCAAATATCGTAAAGCCTTATACCATTATCAAGCGCAAGGGACTGAAGATTGGCGTTTTCGGCTTGTGTCCGGAACTTGCCGGCTTGGTAATCGAAGCCAACTATGGCTGCATCAAGTATCTCGATCCTATCGCCAAGGCAAAGGAAATGACAGAGATATTGAAGAAGAAAGAGAAGTGTGATGTCATCATCTGTATCTCCCACCTGGGCTGGAAGATAGATGGCATCGACGATTCTGAGGTAGTCCCAGCCACCCGTGACATCGACCTGATACTGGGCGGTCATAGCCATACCTACTTCAAGCAGTTGGAGTATCTGAATAACCTCGATGGCAAACCGGTGCCAATCGACCAGAACGGCAAGAGCGCCATCTGGGTAGGAAAAATGACATTGGATATTGTGAAGAATAAATAAAAGAATAAGGTTGATACCAGGCAAAACGCGAGGTATCAACCTTTTCTTTAATTATCTATTCCTAAAACGTTAATCTTTTCTCAAATCCTTATTCCTTGTTGGAAGAAGCATAGAGACCGATGCAGGCACCAAGGAAGCCACCGCTCTTCTGGGTGCTCAGGTTAGAGGCATCCACGCCCTTGGCGAGTAACTGCCAATCACCGCCTTCTTCAGCATAATAGAAATCATAATATCTGTCATGACCTTCTACCTTCAGCTTCAGCTTACCTCCCTTGATAGGAGCAGAGGCGATAGTTACGTTGTTCTTCTCGGCACGGGTCAGGGTAATCATCAGCTTGCCCTTCTTCATGGTCTTACCCAATACGAAGTTGTGGTCTTCCTTCTGGAGAAGTGCCAAACCTGCGATATCCTTGTCGTTGCGAGGAGTAAAGTTGATTTCTGTCTCAGCTGTGAAGGTGCCGTGCTGCTGACGTGCCCAGATGGCAGACATCGGCTCACGCTTGTAGATATTGCCTGGCAGGAGATTGAACTTCAATTTGCCGTTTTCTACCTTGTAACAGTCAACGAAGTCACGGAGGAACATCCAGCGTGGATTCAACTCCTTCAGACCCGCCTTATTGTTATCAACTTCGAAGTTATCCACATAAGAGAAATTGCCTGAGAACTCATTCTTTTCTGCAGGTTTCAAGCCAGCCTTCTCTCCAACGCTAGAGATAGGAGTATTCTTGGCAAGAATCTCTGGCCATCCATTCTTCCAGGTTACAGGCAGGAGATAAGTATCGCGGCCTGTGTTGTACATATCCTCTTCATAAGGACGGCAAGCCAGGAATACAGCCCACCAGTTACCCTTGCCATCTTCTACGATATCGGCATGACCGGCACTGGATACTGGGTCCTTGCGGTTAGGGTCGAGACCGGTACGCTGGGTAAGGATAGGGTTGTTAGGGCATTCCTCCCATGGTCCCATCGGATTCTTGGCACGCAGGATAACCTCACTGTGCCATCCGCCTGTACCACCTTCTGCACACATCAGATAATAGAACTTGCCCTTCTTGAAGAGGTGAGGACCCTCAATCCAGATAGGACGTGCCTCTACATGGGTTCCGCCACGCAGAATCTCCTTGAAGTCGCCCTTGATGCTGTCGCCCTTCACGTCGAATTCGAAGCAGCGGATAGAGCGTTGACCTTCGTAATCGGCACCGCCAACTACCGGACCGTTATGAACGATATATCCCTTGCCGTTGTCATCGAAGAAGAAGCTAGGGTCGATGCCGTCAATCTTCTTCAGATAGATAGGCTCGCTCCAGCCTTTGGAAGGATCTTTTGATTTTACAAAGAAGTTGCCGGCTCCCACATTGGTGGTAATCATATAGAAAGTCTTGTTCTTCTTGTTATAGCTGATGGCTGGTGCGAAGATACCGCCTGATACGTGCTGGCCCTTCAATGGAACCTGTGATTGGCGGGTGAGCACATGACCGGCTGGCTGCCAGTTAACCAGGTCTTTACTGGTTGAGAGAGGTACACCTGGGAAGAAGGTAAACGAAGAGTTTACCAGATAGTAGGTGTCGCCTACGCGACAGAGTGATGGGTCTGGATAGAAACCAGCCAGTACTGGGTTGTAATACTGGTGAGTCTTGTCGATTTCAACATTGAAGCGAGCGTCATTTCCCGCATACTTGAAATAGTCAAACTCAGCTGTCTGCGCCTGTGCAGCGGCTGCAAGCGTCAGGGAAAGCGATAAGATTGCAATTTTCTTCATTTTATTATTGGGTTTAAAATTACAGAATGAGTATCTGAACTCATGGCTGAAGCATGTATTCAGAATTCTGCTGCAAAGTTACCGCTTTCCTTTTAAATATACCCCCACAGAATGTTACCAACACTTTGCGAGGCGTATCATAAACATCTCTATTTGTAACAAATACTTTATTTCTGGAAACATCTGGCCTTTTCTGCAGTGAAAAGGCTAGATTTTCCGGTGTGCTTGCATATAATCGCGAGGCGAAGAGCCATAAAAGTTCTTGAACATGGTGCTGAAGCTGGCTGGGTTGGAGAAACCACAGGCATACATGATGTCTGTTATCGTCTTGTTAGAGTGACTCAGCAACTTTTCGGCATACTGCAGACGGGTGTTGCGGATGAAGGCGTGTGGCGTCTGGTTGGTCAGTTCCTTCATCCGGCGGTGCAGATGCACACGGCTCAGTCCTACTTCGCGGGCAATCATATCCACACTCAGGTCCTCATTATCCATGTTATCATTGATAACCTTCATCACCTGTTCCATCAGCTGGTCTTTTGGCGACAGGTCTTTTTCTATCGCGAGTTGCCTGTCGCTCTGGCTCTCGTTGCCCATAAACTTGTTTTTCAAAGTACGGCGCACGTTGAGCAGGTTGATGATGGTGCGGCGCAGAATGTCCATATTGAACGGCTTCACCAAATAGGCATCGGCACCCGACTGCAAACCGGTCAGCTGGTCTTCCTCTCTGCTCATCGCTGTGAGCAGAATCACCGGAATGTGGTTGGTGTTCACATTGTTCTTGATCTTGGTACAGAGCGTGTTTCCGTCCATTTCTGGCATCATGATGTCTGAGATAACGAGGTTTGGCTTCTGCTTGATAATCTCCGGCAGCGCCTCCTTTCCGTTGCAGAAGGTAAGGATATTGTAGGTTTCCTGTAGTTGGGTCTTCAGAAAATTACGTATAGCCTCATCGTCTTCTACCACAGCGATGGTGCTCTTTACCTTGCTCTTGAAATCTTCTTCGGCGTCATTGGCTGTATCGGCAGCATTCTCTTCGTTTCCTTCCTCCATGTTTTCTTCCAGTTCCTTGATGTCTTCAGCAGTCTGTGGCTCCGGTGCATCTATCATTTCTTCCGGTTTCAGATGCTCGTTGCCCAGAGGCAGAGTGATGAGGAACTGGCTTCCTTCCTTCCAGTCGGCTTCATCAAGTGTCTTGTTGTTGGCGGCTGTAATGGTTCCGTAGTGCAGTTCCACGAGCGAGCGGGTCAGGTCGAGACCGATTCCCGTACCTACATTCCGGTCATTAGAAGTGGTGGCACTCTGATAGAAACGCTGGAAAATCGTTTCGAGCTTTTCCTCCTGAATGCCCTTGCCGCTGTCCTTGATGGCGATGCGGACATGATGAGGCGAGTGGGAGAGGGTGATACGGATTCTGCCGCCTGCAGGAGTAAACTTGAAGGCGTTTGACAGGACATTCATCAATACCTTGTCAAAGTTGTCGCGGTCTATCCATACCGGGAGGGCCTCGTCTTCGTGCTCAAAGGTGAATTGGATGCTCTTGGCTATCGCCTGCTGGCAGAAGAGTTTGTATTCATCGCCAATAAAGGTAACTATGTCGGTTTCGCTCATGTGCATCACCATCTGTCCCTTGTCAATCTTTCTCAGGTCCATCATCTGGTTAATCAGGTGCAGGATTCGTTCCGAGTTCTTACGCATCATATCGTAGATGCCCTGTCGGTGAGCGTCTTTATCTTCCTTAATCAGCGTGAACAGCGGAGTGAGGATAAGGGTCAATGGGGTACGGATTTCGTGGCTGATGTTCATGAAGAACTTCAGCTTCGCTTCGCCCATCTCTTCCGCATGGATATGCTGCTGCAATATAAGCTGGTCTTCCATCTTGCGTTTGCGGTGCCTGATGTAGAGCAGACAGAGCCCCAGAAAGGCAAGCAGATAGCAGAGTTTAGCCCAGATACTGGCATACCAGGCTGGGTGGACGATGATGGAGAACTCTTTGACAGGGGTTTCGTATCCGTTGCAGATGGCCTTGACACGGAACTTATAGGTGCCTGCTGGCATGTGTGAGAATGACAGCTCGTTCATGCCAGACTGTATGGTTCGCCAATCCTCACCATTGATGCTGTAGGCGTAACTGATCTGCTCTACATTATTATATGTAAGAGTAGACAGTTGGATGGTGAAGGTGTTGTCTTCATGAGATAAGGAGAACTTGTCGCTGTTATATACCCCTTTATCTGTAATGGTGTAGATGCCCGATTCCATATCCCGGTATACAGGTTTGTTGCCCACAAGAAGTCCTGATATGGTAACTTTTGCCTGCCAAGGATGCTGTTTCACCTTGTCCGTATCAAACCAGTTGATACCGCCGGTTCCGCCCATCACCAGCATCTTTCCTCCCCAGAGCGTGCAGGCTGCAGCATCGCTGAACTCATTACTCTGCAAGCCATTGTCTGAATAGAACTTGTTGATGGTACCTTTTTCTGTATCTACCTGGTTTAAGCCACAGGAAGTTCCTATCCAGATTCTGCCCTTGCAATCTTCTATGATGCTGGCTACGCTGTTGTCTGAAAGTCCAAGTTCTGTATTATAGATCTTCGGATGAGCATATCCCTTCTTCGGATCATAGCAGATAGCGCCGTCTTCTGTACCAAACCATACGCGGTTCTTGCTGTCAGAATAAACGCAATGTGAGAAACTGCCCTTGTTCAGACAGTTGACGCCACCAAAAGTGGAAGTCCAACTATTCTTCTGCTGGTCGTAGCAAGCCAGGCCTACAGAAGTGGCAACGAAAATCAGCTTACCATCTTTTGAGATGCTGAGCTTCTTGAGGTAATCGTTAGGAATACTGTTCTTCTTCAGGTTGTTGTCGGCACCATATAGTGCTTTCCATTGCTTGATGCTTCCATCTGGAGAAAGGCGGAAAAGTCCTTCGCCCATGGTGGCAAACCAGACATTTCCCTGTGGGTCTTCCTGGATATCAAAGATGCCCGCCTGGTTGCCAATGTCTAGGCTGAAAGAATGAAAAGACCCCCCCGCATCTATAATTCCGATGCCGTCAGTATAGGTTCCTACCCATGTTCTGCCCTTCCGGTCTTTGCAGAGTGTCAGTACCGTGGTGTTGCTTAATAAATGGCTGTTGATACTACCGGTTTTTAGATCAAAGAGGTAGAGACCATCCTTGTCGGTGCCCACCCAGACTTGATTGCCCTGATTGGCACACAGACTTGTGATGCTGTTTTCGCCTATCACGTTGCGGTTGCCCAAACGATAGCCCATATAGTTGAAATCGCATTGAGCCTGCGACTGCATGAATACGCCTTTCTGGAGCATACTCACCCAGATGTTTCCCGTAAAATCTTCTATAATGCTGGTAATCTTGCTCTTGGCAAGATTTACTTCACGGCTGAACAGAGGATTATTTTGCAAGAATCCTGTTACAGGATTATACACGAAGATACCCATACCATCGCAACCGATAAACAAGCGCTGGTCGCGGCTGATATAGATGTTGCCAATAGGAAGATTGCCTATGCCGGCTATCTTGGTGAAGACGGTTGAACCTGCCTTGAGAAGGTAAACACCATCATTCTTGGTGGCAAGATAGATGTTGCCCTTGTCGTCTTGCCTGATATCTTGTGTATTAAGTTGCTCTGTTCCCATGATGCGTGAAACAAGCTTGCCGTTCTTTTCTTTCCGATACAGCTTTCCGTTTTCCAGGATAATCCAGAGCCTTTCTTGTTTGTCTTCCAATATCTTGTGTATATACTTCAGCTTTTCTATCTCTCCTTTCATGGCATAGCAGGCGTTTGCATCTATTTTCTTGGTCATGATGCCATAACCGGAGGTGGCGACGGCAATGTCGCCATTATGCAAACGGCTTACCTGGGTTACATAAGTACTTATAGGCTTGTTTTTGGAATCGAGCATAGGTACGTTGCTGAACCTTTTTCCATTAAATATAAGTAGCGACTTGTTTGTTCCCAGAACAATACGTCCCTTTTCATCCTGTGTTATACAGTTGATATAGTTGCTGTTGAGCCCGTCACTGTTGTCGTAGGCTTTTCTGATGACCGTAAAGTTATAGCCATCATAGATATTCAAGCCGTTACGGGTGGCAATCCAAATGAAACCATTTGAATCCTGGAACACCTGAGTGGCAAGGTTGCTCGAAAGCTGGTTGTCTGAATTGAAGAGTTTTCCTCGCTGCGCCATCATGTTCTGTGCAGTGAGACAGAAGATAAACATCAGTAAAAGACCGATGTATCTCACTATTCTGAGGTTTGATTTCATGGAAATCATCATGATTTTTGGTTTCATTGTCTTTTGTTTTTTTTATATTCGTTTGCAAAAATACAAAATAAATGGGAAAATAATGCATGGAAGAGTATGTTTTTTACGAGAATGTATGAAAAAAGATGTTAAAATGTTACGTAGGGTAAAGTTAATGTTACGTGTGATACGGCAGCAAAAGTATTGGTTACTTATCATAAAGTATATATGGAAGATTAGAAGTATCTTTGCATCGATTTTAATTAGGTTGTTTTTTAATAGTTTTGACTATGTAGGTTAGTTAGGTTTATAAATAGGTTTATGAAATTAGGTTTAAGATTTTCAAAGGATTTAGATATTATGGTTTTTATATAGAATCATGATTAATTGGTTTTCGGGAATGGTGCGTAGTGATTACGCGCCATTCTATTTTAAAAGACCAGCATCCTTTTCTGTAAACTAGAACCTGGCAATCCTTCATAATATAATAAGGTGACTGACAATATATGATAAATCTAAAAATAATTATAACAATGAACAGAAAGAAATTGTTAATATCACTCGCTATGGCTATGCTGTCAATGGCGGGACTGGCTGCTGATAATCTGCCGGCACTTCGTGTGCAGGGTAAGAATCTGGTAGATGCCAATGGTAAAACTGTGGTTCTTCATGGTGTGATGGATACCCCTAATCGTTATTTTAACGGTTGGAGATGGCAAAAGTGGAAGGCTGACTATTCAGAAGCCGACATCAAGCCTTGCTTGGAATATTTCTCTAAGCAGTTTAGGGCCATTACAGACAGAGAGCAGGGTGCTTATTGTACCGTGTTCCGATTGCACATGGATCCATGCTGGACCAATGATCCGACTAAGAAGGCGGCAAACGAGGCTGATATCTTGGCATTCACCATGAAGCGCTATCGTCTCTATCTCCAGAAACTCTACATTCCTCTCATCAAGGATGCCATCGCTCATGGACTCTACGTCATCGTACGTCCACCGGGAGTCTGTCCACAAGACATTAGTGTTGGAGATAAGTACAACCGCTATCTCAAGTCGGTATGGAAGACCTTTGCTGCCGATGAGTATATTCAGCAGAATTCGGGATTGATCTCCATTGAACTTGCCAACGAGCCGGTGAGGGTTCATCTTTCAGATGGTAAGGATTCGGAAAAGGCTTTGCATGATTACTTCCAGCCGGTGGTGGATGTGATTCGCGAGCAGGGTTTCAAGGGCATCATCTGGGTTCCGGGTGCAGGTTATCAGAGCCAATATCAGAATTACGCCAAGTATCCTATCACCGATAGCGAGGACAATTTCTCTTATGCCGTGCATGTTTATTCCGGATGGTATGGAAATATGACCGATAAGAATTGCAATCACGATACTTTCATCCGCAACTTCAAGAGTCAGGTGCCGATGGTAGAGACGAAACCTATCATGGTAACGGAGATAGACTGGAGTCCGGAAGATCCGGACAAGGCGAACGAAGGTCACTACAATGAGTGGGGACAGTGGACACAGCCTAACCTGGGAAGCTGGGCAACAGCATCAACCTCGAAATGGGGATTGGCATGGAAGGCAGTTCACGACCACTTTGGCAATATCGGCATGACCATCACTCATCCGCAGGAGTATTACGATATCGATGAGTATCTGAAGACGGGTAAGGTGATTCCTGGTTTCCAGAATGCCAAGAAGCACAATCTCTTTGAAGAGTGCTGCGGTTATGCCTGTATGAACTGGTATAAAGAATGGTATTTGAAACAAAATACAACAGGAATTAAACAATTAGAAACCCAGGCAGACGTGGTTTCCACCTTATATTATAATATAGAAGGAAAAGAGGTTGAAAAGCCAACTGCAGGTGTTTATATAATAAAACAACTGTTAAGTAATGGAAAAATACGTTCTCGCAAGGTTTTTCTAAAATGATAAACTTTCTGTTACACCACGCAAAGTATGTTTCGAAAGAAATCCATACCTTTGCCGCCGTGAATAATCAATTTTAGTGCACGCCTAAATTTTTAAAGCATAAATCAAAAATGAATAGAACATGATTGAACAAGTGTTAACAATGAAACGGACAGCAGCCTTATGCTTGGTGGGAGCTTTCTGCAGCCTGAATGCTCAGGCTCAGAAGATCCATGTCAAGGGTAATCTTGTTGACGGTACAGGTGAACCTCTGATTGGTGCCACTGTAAAAGTAAAAGGTAATGCCAGCGTCGGTGCGGTCACCGACTTTGACGGTAACTTCAGCATCGATGTGCCTTCTGAAAACTCTTCTCTCGTATTTACCTACGTAGGTATGAAGACCAAGGAAGTGAAAATCGGTAAGAAAAGAGTGTTCAAACTCTCATTGGAAGACGACAATGCCATCGGCGAAGTCGTAGTCGTTGGTTATGGTCAGCAGAAGAAGGCTTCTGTCGTGGGTGCCATCACCCAGACCACTGGTAAGGTGTTGGAGCGTGCGGCTGGTATCAGCGATATCGGTGCAGCCCTGACTGGTAACCTTCCTGGTGTTGTAACTACTGCATCTAGCGGTATGCCGGGTGAGGAGGAACCTCAGATTCAGATTCGTGGTGCTTCTTCCTGGAACAACTCTTCTCCTCTCGTCCTCGTGGATGGTATCGAGCGTCCTATGTCGAGCGTGGATATGCAGTCTGTAGCTACCATTTCTGTTTTGAAGGATGCTTCTGCCACCGCCGTTTATGGTGTGAAGGGTGCCAATGGTGTTATCTTGATTACCACCAAGCGTGGTACTGAAGGAAAGGCGCAGATTAGTGTTACTGCCAATGCTGTCATGAAGATTCCTTCTAAGCTCCCAGACAAGTTAGATTCATACGATGCTCTTGTCGCAAGAAATACTGCCATCGAGCATGAGTTGAACATCGCTCCTGGTAGCTTTGACAAGATGAAACCTATGAGTTTCATCGAGAACTATCGCAATCAGACTACTTTGGAGCAAAAAGAGCGTTATCCTAATGTAGATTGGCAGAAATATTTGTTCAAAGACTACACGATGTCTTATAATGCCAATGTCAATGTTGCTGGTGGTACAAGATTCGTGAAGTATTTCGCAAGCGTTGACTTCGTGTCAGAGGGTGACCTTTACAAGGACTTCGGCAATGGACGTAATTATGATACAGGTTATAGCTATAATCGTGTGAACGTTCGTTCCAACCTCGACTTCAATATCACAAAGACAACTGTATTTAAGGTGAATATCGCAGGTTCCAATGGCGTTCGCAAGGCTCCATGGGCGAACAGTAGCGGTGGCTATAGCGATTGGCAAATCAGCCAGCAGTGGTCTGGTGCCTACAATATCGCTCCTGATTGCTTCATGCCGAAATATGCCGATGGATCTTGGGGATACATGCCTGGTACTACCAACGTGACAAACTCTGCCCAGCAGATAGCTCTCGGTGGTACAATGAAATCTACCACCACTCGTATCACTACAGACTTCGTGTTGGAGCAGAAACTTGACTTTATCACAAAGGGACTCTCTGCACGTGGTATGATTTCTTGGGACAACACCTTCTTGGATAGCGGTCGTGGTATTAATGATATGAATAATAATCCTCAGCTTAAGTGGATTGATCCTGAGACAGGTAACGTCTCTTATAAGGAGGCATACGAGAATTATGATAAGTTCGACTATACCATGGGTAACAAGTGGACCGTGAATGGTGGTAGCGTAAACGACTGGGCTACTCAGCGCAATCTCAATTATCAGCTCCAGCTCAATTGGGGACGCCAGTTTGGTAAGCACAATGTTACTGCGATGGGTCTCTTTGGCCGACAAGAGCATGCAACGGGTGCCATGATTCCTTCTTATCGTGAGGACTGGGTATTCCGTACCACTTACGATTGGAACTCTCGTTACTTCTTCGAGTACAATGGTGCTTACAATGGTTCAGAGAAGTTCTCTCCAGACAACCGTTTCGCATTCTTCAGTTCTGGAGCGCTGGGATGGATGATCTCTGAGGAACCATTCATGAAGTATCTTCGTGAGCATAAGATTGTGGATATGATGAAACTCCGTGCATCATACGGTGAGATTGGTGATGACAACGTAGGTGACCGTTTCCTCTATATGAGCCAGTGGGCTTATGGTGGCAAGACCAATCTGGGTACAACGGATAGTGACAAGTCTTCTATCTATCAATGGTATCGTGAGTCTTCCGTAGGTAATCCAAATGTACACTGGGAGAAAGTGAAGAAAGTGAACTTCGGTCTCGACTATGGTTTCTTGGGCGGCTTGATTACAGGTGCCGTTGATATCTTCCACGACACACGTACCGATATCCTCGTTATGGGCCGTGACCGTTCTATTCCATCTTACTACGGACAGAACGCTCCGGTTTCCAACTTAGGTAAGGTTACAACAAGTGGTTATGAATTGGAGTTGAAGTTCAACAAGGTATTTGCTAATCAGATGCGTTTGTGGGCAAACTTCAATATGACCCATGCCACAAATAAGATTAAGATAAAGGATGATGCGGCACTTCTTCCTTCATATCGCAAGCAGGCTGGTCACTCTATCGGTCAGGCCTACACTTATCTGGACAAGGGATTCATACAGAATTATGATGAACTCTATGGTTCTCCAAAGATGGATTCTAATGATAGCCAGCGTCTGCCTGGTGATTACTATATCGTTGACTTCAATGGTGATGGTAAGGTGGATAATGTGAACGATATTGTTCCTTACGGGTATACAGGTAGTCCACAGAACACCTACAATGCCACACTTGGTTTTGAGTATAAGGGATTCAGTTGCTTTGCACAGTTCTATGGTGTAACCAACGTTACTCGTGATGTAACGATGGTTAGCTTCTCTCAGGACGAGGTTAACAACGTTTACAATCAGGGTACATGGTGGAGCTATGACCACATCAATGCGGATGTTCTTACCCCTCGATACCTCTCTAAGCCAATGAGTAGTGCAGCTTATTATGGCACGCAGTATCTCTGTGATGGCTCCTATATCCGTCTGAAGAACGTAGAAATCGCTTATACTTGGAATGGCGGTTGGATCAAGAAGCTTGGTTTGAACAACCTCAAGATTTACGTAAGTGGTAACAACCTTTGGCTTTGGACCCGCATGCCAGACGACCGTGAGTCTAACTTCTCAAGTGATGGTGGTGCCTATGGTGCTTATCCAACCATGAAGCGTGTTAACTTCGGTGTCAAGTTTAATCTTTAAACAAGCATAATATAATGAAACGAAATATATTAAATCTTTTTTGTGCGCTGAGTCTTACTTGTGGATTCGCTTCTTGTACAGACTATTTGGACAAGACTCCAGATTCTACAGTGAATGCTGACGAGGCGTTCAAGAACTTCACCAACTTCCAAGGCTTTGTAGAGGAGGTTTACAACTGTATTCCAAACAAGGAGTCCAACTATTGGTGCTGTTCTTTCAATTGGGGTGAGGATGAAATCTTGAATACTGGTTTGGGTGATAGCCACGAGACCGCTCACTTCGACTTGGGTGATTATCGTTATTGGTATAGTGACCCACAGAGTTTCTTGCATTCCAATGGACTTAGCTCTACTTCAACAGACAAGTTCAGTCACTCTTTGGAGCATGCCTGGTATTGCATCCGTAAGTGCAACCTGGGTCTTGAAAATTTAGAGAAGATGACAGACTGTACCCAGGAAGAGAAAAATATCATCAAGGGACAGTTGCTCTTCTTCCGTGCATGGTGGCATGAGGAGTTGATGGAATTTTATGGTGGTATGCCATACGTAGATACCGTGTTGGATGGTAGCCAGGCTTTGACTTTGCCTCGCCTTTCATTCCAAGAGTGTGCCACTAAGTGTGCTGAAGATTTCCGTGCAGCAGCCGACCTTCTCCCTAATGATTGGGATAAGACAACTATTGGTAAGAAAACTTTGGGCAAGAACGACCTTCGTATCACAAAGGTTTGTGCCTTGGGTTATTTAGGCAAGGTCTTGCTTTGGGCAGCTTCTCCATTGAACAACCTTAAGGCAGAGGTTGGAGCTTCCAAGAATGGTGATACCTATAGATATAATGTGGAGTTTGCAGCCAAGGCAGCTGATGCTTTGGCAGAGGCTATTTCTCAGGTTAATTCTGGCAGTACACCTTATGCGTTGGCAGAGTATAAGTATGACAACATTTACGACCATGTGGCATCAGAAGATTCTAAGACCAATTTCTCTGACATCTTCCGTACCACAGGTAAGGGTTGGAAACAGCCTGGTTCTACAGAGGCTATCTTGCGTGCTCCTTATATTGGTGCAAATGGTTCTAACTGGAACTTTACCAAGAACTGGGGTATCAAGATCAATGAAATCGTTCAGCATGATGCGTTGATTCACCAGCCTACAGCCAACTATGTCAACTATTATGGTATGGCAAATGGTCTTCCTCTAGATGATCCTGAGTCTGGTTTTGATCCTACACACCCATTCAAGGGTCGTGACCCACGTTTCTATCATGATATCATATTTGATGGCTTCCAGTATATCAATACAACGATTGGTAAGGATGATCCTGACTATCAGTTCAAGTATGTTCAGATGTACACGGGCAGTAACTTGCGTAGTTCTTCATCACAGGGTTGCCGTACTGGCTACTATTGCCAGAAGTTGGTTCCTCACCAGGCTAACAAGTATGATGGAATGTATAACTGGGGTGGTGCTTTGCAGTGCGATTTGCCTTATATGCGTCTTGCTGACATCTATTTGATGTATGCAGAGGCAGGTGCTGCCGTACAGGGTGCCAACTACAAGAGCAACAAGTGTAATCTGACAGCAGTCGATGCCATCAACGTGCTTCGTGATCGTGTAGAGGCAGGTCATGTGGCTGATAAGTATGCTGCAAATCAGCAGAAGTTTATGGATGAGGTTCGTCGTGAGCGTGCCGTAGAGTTGGCTTTCGAGGGTTTCCGTTGGAACGACTTGCAGCGCTGGTTGCTCCTCACAGAGTATCCATATAACATCAAGACTTCACAAGAGTTTAAGCGTGTAGGTAATTATGACTTCACCAAGAAAGATCCTCGTGATGCAGAGGTTACTGGTTGGAGCCAGAAGACAATTCTTACTCGTGATTTCTCCGAGAAACACTATCTCTTGCCATTGAAGCAAAGTGATGTTTACTTGTATCCAGAGTTTGGTCAGAATCCAGGATGGTAATCCGATAGATGAGTGTTTTCTTAAACATAAACTTCGAAAATATCATATCATATATGAAAAGTAATAAAAACAAAATATACTCTGCTTTGACAGTCGTTACGGCACTTCTTGCACAGTTGCCAGCGTCAGCTCAGGAAACTGCTGACAGCGCATTGGTCAACGTTGCCTTCAAGAAGGTACAGAAGACTGACGTGCTCGGTGGTGTCGGTAGTATCAATGTCAGAGAATTGACAGAGAAGAACTATAATACCTATAGTCTTGATAACATGCAGGGCTATGTGGCAGGTTACAATGGCAACGGCATGTGGGGTTACTCCAATGCCCTCGTCCTGATTGATGGTGTGCCTCGTGAAGCAAACAATGTACGTCCTGACGAGATTGAGGACATCTCTTTCCTCAAGGGTGCTCAGGCATCTCTGCTTTATGGTAGCCGTGCTGCCAATGGTGTCATCATGATTACTACCAAACGTGGTCATGTAACAGAAGGATTGAAAGTGAAGGTCAATGCCAACACAGGTTGGAATGTTGCCAAGGCTTTCCCAGAGTATCTTGGTTCAGCTGAGTACATGAGCCTTTACAACGAGGCTTTCCTCAATGATGGCGGTAATCCAAACAATCTTCCATACAGCCCAGAGAGCATCTACAACTTTGCGTCAGGTCAGAATCCTTATCGTTATCCAAGCGTAGATTTCTATTCCTCTGATTATGTCAAGAAGGCATTTAATCGCTCTGAGGTTTCTGCAGAGATAGAAGGTGGTAACCAGCGTGCGCGCTTCTATGCCAATGTCAGTTATAACCGTGCTGGCGACAACTTGAACTTTGGTGCTGCTAAGAAGGATTATACAGACCGCTTCAACGTGAGAGGTAATGTCGATATTCTCTTGAATAGTTTTATAACGGCTTACGTGAACGCCAATGCTACCTATTATGGCTCTAAGTCTGCCAACAATAGTTATAAGTATTGGGAGTTGGCTCGTACCTTCCGTCCTAACCGTGTGGCTCCGCTGATTCCGATTGACATGATTGACCCTAATGCGAAGAATGCCTTGACCATGATTGGTGCAACCAACAACATCATCGATGGCAAATACTTCTTGGGTGGTACAAGCTTGGATCAGAGTAATGTCTTTGGTGACATCTATGCTTCTGGTACCAATACTTATCATAGCCGTCAGTTCCAGTTTGATGCAGGTGTCAACTTCGACCTCTCATCTGTACTCAAGGGCTTGAGCTTCCACACGATGGTGGCCATCGACTATGCTACGCTCTATACCACATCATTCAATAATACTTACGCTACCTTCCAGCCAACTTGGGCAAACTTCAATGGCAAGGATGTCATCGTAGGTCTTAACAACAATGGCACGGTGGATAAGAAGTCTGGTGTGCAGAATATCTCTGGTTCTACCGACAACCAGACCATCGCATTCAATGCGCACTTTGATTATGACCGCACCTTCGATGGCGTACACAACGTAAGTGCCATGTTGGTGGCTAACGGTTATCAGCAGACAATTTCTGGTCAGTATCATAAGACAAGCAATGCCAACATGGGCTTGCAGCTCTCGTATAACTACGACCATAAGTATTATGCCGGTTTCTCTTTGGCTACACCTTGGTCTGCAAAGTTGCCTTCTTCTAACCGATTGGGTTTCTCTCCATCAGCAACATTGGGTTGGCGCTTGTCTAAGGAGAAGTTCTTGGAGAATTCATTCTTTGATGATTTGACCTTGAGCGCAAGCTATACTGACTTGAAGACCGATTTGGGTATCGACAACTACTATATGTACTTAGGTGTATACCAAAATGGTGGTTGGTGGGATTGGAACGGAGGTTCTGGTCACTCAGCAGTTCAGTCAAAGCATGGTGAGAACAACGACTTCAATTACTTGCATCGCAAGGAATTCTCAGTCTCTCTTCATGCCGAGGTGCTTGATAAGTCTTTGAGCTTGGATGCATCTTATTTCTTGTCAAAGTGGACCAATGGTATCATCCAGGCTCGCAACCAGATGCCTAGCTATCTCTTTAGCTACTATCCGGAGTCTTCATTCATACCATATATGAACTACAATGAGGATAAGCGTACAGGTTTCGACTTGGGTGTGAACTATAAAAAGCAGATTGGTGAGTTAGGCATCGGTGTAGGTGCAAACTTGACTTACTACACCACCAAGGCAACCAAGCGTGATGACTCTCAGTATGCAGATGCTTATCAGTATCGTCAGGGGCAGCCACTCGATGCCATTTGGGGCTATGAGTGCGAAGGTTTCTTCAAGGACCAAGCTGACATCGATGCCTCTCCTAAGCAGATTATCGGTGGTACTATCCGTCCTGGAGACTTGAAGTACAAGGATCAGAATGGTGATAATGTCATCGACGGCAAGGACCAAGTTTGCTTGGGTAAGGGCGGTTGGTTTGGAACTCCTACCACACTCGGTGTCAACGTGACATTGAAGTACAAGAACTTCACCCTCTTCTTGCTCGGTACAGGCAACTTCGGAGCCAAGGCTGTGAAGAACTCTACTTATTACTGGGTGGGTGGTGATGCCAAGTACACAGCAGAGATGCGTGGCAGATGGACTCCTGAGACAGCGGCTACAGCTACCTATCCACGTCTGACAACAGAGGCAGGTACCAATAACTACCAGACCTCAGACTTCTGGATGTATTCTACTGACCGCTTCGACTTGCAAAAGGTACAGCTCTCTTACGACTTCCCTAAGTCAGTATTTGGAAAGAGCTTCATACGTGGACTCCAATTGTTCGTGAATGGCAACAGCCTGTTGACCATCGCCAAGGAGCGCAAGATACTGGAGATGAATGTTAACAATTCAGGTGCAGCACCTTTGAATCGCTTCTATAGCATCGGTGCTAAGGTATCATTCTAATGATTAATAAATGAGTAAAATTATGAAATTATCAAGATTATTATTGATAAGTGCGGTTGCAATCTCGCTCACATCTTGTGACGACTTGTTTGAACCAGCCTTGGAAAATAACCAAGATATCAGCCAGATGTACAAGGATCCACAGTTTGCTCGTGGTATTCTTGACAATGCATACTTGGCATTGCCTTATGCCAATTCTCCAGTTACAGACGTTGCTACAGATGATGCTGTCACCAACAACAACTCTGATAACTACAAGAAGATGGCAACTGGTTCTTGGGATGCAAACATGAACCCTGTGTCACAGTGGGACGGTCGCTATCACGCCATCCAGTACTGCAACTTGATGTTGGAGAACTGCGACAAGGTACAGTGGTCTTATTCTACACCGGTGCTCAACCAGATGTATTGTGACAATTACAAGGGCAATGCCTATGCTTTGCGAGGCTTGCATCTTTTCTACTTGCTCCGTGCTCATGCAGGTATGGTAGATGGTCAGTTGATGGGTGTGCCTATTCATCTCGCATCAGAGACAGCCTCTTCTGATTTCAACTTGCCTCGTAACACCTTCAAGGAGTGCATCGAACAGATTATGTCCGACTTCGATGAAGCTTTGAAGTATCTCCCAGCGCAGTATGGTGATGTGGATGAGGACAAGGTTCCAGCCAAGTATGCACAGGAAGGTGCTTCCAATGCAGAGTATAACCGTGCTTTCGGTGACAACCACCGTGGTAAGATTGATGGTAGAATCATTTCTGCCTTCAAGGCTCAGGTTGCTATCATGGCAGCATCTCCAGCTTATGCCTCTGCTGGTACATTTACCTACGAGGATGCAGCCAAGCTTGCTGCTGACTGCTTGAAGAACTTCGGTGGTTTGAGTGCTTGCGATCCTGATGGATGGAAGTGGTTCGACAACAAGAGCGTAATCGAGGGCTTGGGTGCAACTTCTGTGAACCCTAAGGAGATAATCTGGCGTGGTGGCATTGATGAGAACAACTCTTTGGAGAGTGACAACTATCCTCCAACTCTCTATGGTAAGGGTCGTGTGAACCCAACCCAGAATTTGGTGGATGCCTTCCCAATGGCGAATGGCTATCCTATCACAGATGCAAACTCTGAGTATAATGCCAATAATCCTTATGCTGACCGTGACCCTCGTCTGAAGGCTTACATTTTGGTTAATGGCGATAAGATAGGTTCTACAGATGGCGAGGTAAACTCTGCGGCAGACTCTAAGACTACAGATGGACTTAACAAGGAGAACGGAAAGTCAACCAAGACTGGCTACTATCTCCGCAAGTTGCTCCGCTCAGACATCAACCTCAACCCTAACTCAACTACCAAGCAGAAGCATTTGAATGCTCGTATCCGTACGACAGAGATTCTTCTTGATTATGCTGAGGCTGCCAATGAGGCTCAGGGTCCTAAGGCTAAGGTAGGTGGAGCAGACTATTCTGCATACGATGTCATCAAGGCAATTCGTGAGCGTGCTGGCGTAGGCGAGTTTGGTGAAGACCCATACCTGGACGATTGTGCACAGAGCAAGGAGAAGATGCGCGAGTTGATTCGCAACGAGCGCCGTTTGGAACTTTGCTTCGAGAATCATCGCTTCTGGGACTTGCGTCGCTGGAAGGCTAATCTCAATGAGGCTGCCAAGGGTATCAACATCACAACAGATGAGGCAACTGGTGCTTTCGTCTATAAGACCTTCGAGGCTGAGGAGCGTAAGTATGATGACTATATGTTCTATGGTCCTATTCCTTATTCTGAGATTTTGAAGTATAGCAATCTGAAGCAGAACGAGGGTTGGAAATAATAAACGACTAATATAAATAAAGACTAATGATTATGAAACGTTATATCAAAATGGTAGCTGTCCTCTTGGGACTGATGGCTTCTTTCACTGCATGTGAGAATGGAGACCAGAATTTCGATGATTACGAGGGCGGAACCACTGTTTACTTTGCTTATCAGTCTCCAGTAAGAACTATTGTACTGGGTGATGATGAGTATGATACAACATTGGACAAGGCGCACAAGTGCAAAATCTTGGCTACCTTCGGAGGCTCATACAATGGCAGAAAAGCTGCGGTTAATGTTGCCGTTGACAACAGTTTGTGTGATCACTTGACATTTGCCGATGGCACTCCAGTGAAGGCAATGCCTGCTGAGTATTATCAGCTCGCTACCACAACATTCAATTTCAATGGTGGTATGCAGGGTGGTACAGAGGTACAGCTCACTGATGCTTTCTTCAATGATCCAGATGCTGTCAAGAATACATACGTGATTCCTTTGGTGATGCAAGACCAGAGAGGTTTTGATAGAATCGCCACTGGTACTTTGAAGGAAGGCAGAACTGGTTCTCGTACCAATGCTTCTGTTTGGGAGAAGGCTCCTCAGGACTACGTGATGTATTGTGTGAAGTTCCAGAACAAGTATAGTGGCTGGTGGTTGACCAATCACAATACAAGTACCGATAACATTGAGAAGGCATCTAAGGTGCAGATTAATACTCGTAGCTTGAATAGCTCAGTTTATTCTGTAGAGTTCCAGGAAGGCAGTAAGATCTTGAAGGCAGACCTCCTGCTCACTTTCGATGCCAATGAGAAGTGTACCATCACTTCTCTCACCGATGGTGTTACTGCAACAGGTACTGGTTCTTGGGCTGACGATGCCTTGCTGTCTTGGAACAACAAGTATCGTGACTTGATGGAACTCAATGCTGAGATTACTTTCGCTGGCGGCGTTAAGAAGAATCTCAACGAGAAACTCGTTTGGCAGCGCAGTGGAGTAACCAAGGAGGAGTTCTCATTTACCTATAACAATTAATGATCGTATAAGTTATGAAAAGACAAATAATAATATCTGCATTTGGGGCCATGCTTTTGGCCTCATGTGCAGACCACTTCGACCAGAACTTCGAGACTGTGCGTCCTGATAAGTTGGCTGAATATGGCTATTTGGAAAAGTATGATGCTCTCAAGGATTACATTGCTGACAAGCCAAACTTCCATCTCGGTATTGGAACTACGGTTGATGAGTATAACAAACAAGAGTTAGTATATGCCTTGACCAATAGCAACTTCAATGAGACCGTGGCAGGCAATGCCATGAAAATGGCTTCTTGTGTGGCTGATGATGGAAGCATGGACTTCGAGAAGGTTAAGACTTATGTTAAAAATGCCACAAATGCAGGTCTTTCTGTTTATGGACATACATTGGCATGGCACTCTCAGCAGCCTTTGAAGTACTTGAATGGCTTGATTGAGGGTAGGGAAATCAAGGTGGATCCAGGAGCAAAGGTTGAGAAGATCGACTACGACTTGGATTGCTCTACACTTACAGGTTATAGTTGGACTGGTTCTCCTGCTTCTGTTACAACGGAGTGGAACAAGGATGGTGCCATGGTTATCACCAACCCTGCTAAAATAGATCCTTTCTATGCCCTTCAGTATTGGATGGTAAATGGTATAGCACTTAAGACAGGTCGGGAGTATACCGTGAAGATTGTCTGCAAGGCAGAAGGAGACGAGGATGCCAACATTCACTTCAAGGTAGGCGATTGGGGTGGTGGAGACCAGAAGACCTTTAAGATTCCTGCTAATGCTGGTTACAAGGAGATTCTACTGAAGGTTACTCCTACCATGGACAACAATGGTCTTATGTTCCAGCATGGTGATTTTGCTGGTAAGATTTACTGGAAGTCTGTCACCTTCACTCACTCTGAGGCTCCAGTCATGGAAGTCCCTGTTTCCGTAGGACATCTTACTTTCGATGATGACAAAAGCCTCGGTGGATGGGGTATGGACAAGGCTCCAACAAATGTAAATGGTGTCTGCGAAGTTGGTAATGTTACCGCAAGAGGCAATGCTTGGGAGTCTCAGATTAACTATGAGCCAGGATTTGTTTTCGAAAATGGTAAGAATTATCATTTGAAGATGAAGATCAAGGGTTCTGTTGATGGTTCATTTGGAGCTGGTTTCCAGAATCCTGATGGCTACAAGGGCTGTGGCGACTTCCCAACCATCAAGTTTACTACCGATTGGAAGGAAGTGGATGTTGCTACTACTTGTAATGGTGACAATGCAAAACGTCTGTTGCTGAACATTGGTAAGTATGTGGGTACCATTTACATCGATGACTTCGAGGTTTACTACATGAAGAAGGCAAATAAGATTCCTTTGACAGATGAAGAGAAGAAAGATACTTTGACTTTGGCTATGAACAAGTGGATTGATGGTATGATGGAAGCTTGCGATGGCAAGGTAAAGGCTTGGGACGTTGTCAACGAGGCTCTTTCTGGAGCAGATAAAGATGGCGATGGTAAGTACGACCTTCAGTCGGCTACCCGTGGTAATGTATCTGCAGAGGATGCTGCTAACAATTTCTATTGGCAGGACTATCTTGGCGACCTCGACTACGTTCGCACTGCAGTTAAGGCTGCTCGTGAAAGCTTCGCCGCTCACAATGGTAACCCTGAGGATCTCAAACTCTTCATCAATGACTATAACTTGGAGAGCGATTGGGATAACAATGGTAAGCTCAAGAGCTTGATTCAGTGGATCAAGGATTGGGAGGCTGATGGTGTTACCAAGATTGATGGTATCGGTAGCCAGATGCACATCTCTTGCTATGGTAATCCTAAGACTCAGGAGTCAAAGAAGAATGCTATTGTCAACATGTTGAAGTTGATGGCTGATTCTCGCAAGTTGGTTCGTATCTCTGAGTTGGATATGGCATACGTTGATGAAACCGGCAAGAGCGTAAACACCAACGATATGACTGAGGAGCAGCACAAGCAGATGCGTGAACTTTATGAGTTCATCATCAAGAAGTACTTCGAAATCATCCCTGAGGCTCAGCAGTGGGGTATCTGTCAGTGGTGTCCTACTGACTCTCCTGCTAATAGCGGATGGCGTGCTGGTGCTCCTACTGGTCTTTGGGACAAGGACTACTACCGCAAGCACACCTATGGTGGCTTCGCTGCTGGTCTCGGTGCTCCTGAGTACTGGAATGATGCTAAGTAATATTTGTGGTGTGAGCCTATCCTATGGCTCACGCCATCTAATATAAAGAAACATTAGTTTAGGTTTTATCATATAAAGGATTAACCGAAATGATGTTAGTCGTGATAGGTCGGTTGTGTCGAGATGACACGACCGACCTTTTTTGCGTTTTTTTTAATGATGATAATATTCTCTTTCTCCTATGTGTCATTCTTGAAAGAGATTGTCTAGTGTAACTTCGCTGTTTACTATGCTTGAATGGATGCCATTAGCAACACCAAATGTTGTGACAAAGGTATTTACCAATGATTTTGTGCAATGGGTTCGGGCTCTGAATAATTCCATCCTATTGCGCAGCTTTATCTCATAATCTGCTGAAATTTTGTATTGGGCTTGACTAAATTTCATCTCGCAGAGGTTGATGACTCGGTCGGCACGCTCTATGATGAGATCTATTTGGGCTCCTCTCTGATTCTTGGTTTTGTCAGCCTTGTCAAACCAAATGTAAGCCTCGCTAGCCACGCCACCAATATTCAATGCCGTGCGTATTTGGCTGATATGGAACAAACAGAGTAATTCGAAAGTTAAACCTTGCCATGCCTCAACACTGTGGGAGAGATAATGCTTGCTCCACCATTGCTCATCAAAGGAGTCGATATTGGGCTCTATATACTTTAAATAAAATAAGGTATAAAAGTCTGTCAACTTATATAGGCGGTTTTGCGTCTTCTTGCCATAGTATCTGAACTTCATGATGAAGTCACATCTCTCCAGATTCTTTAATATCTGGCACAACTTCTTTCCGTCCAGTTCGGCTGCTTTAGCAATTTCTGCATTTGTCATGCCGCCTTTATGATTAGCCAAGAGCCTGACCACCTTGATGTAATTGTCTGCATGAGTAAATAAGGCTCCATATAATTCGTCAAATTCTTGTCTTAGTGCCCCTCCCTTGTTAAAGCACAGGGCATCAACATTCTGTACAAGGCTAAGACTTGGATCTATTAAACTCAGATAAAAAGGAATGCCTCCAAAGAACATATAGCATTGGGCTATCTGGAAGCGATCCCAAGAGCATCCCCGCGATTTTAGGTATAGTTCTGTCTCATACAAAGTAAATGGGCGTAAATATATCTGGCAAGTGATGCGAGCATGCAGACCTCCTTGGTTCTCTATGAGCTTGTCTACCATCCATGATGTGGCAGAACCGCTAGCGATGAAAACTATATCGCGACGACGGGCTGCCCATCCATTCCAAAAGTTTTCAAATGCTGGGGTGAAGTCGGAACGCAAGGAATCTATCCAAGGCATTTCGTCTACAAAGATTATCTTTTTGCGGTCTTCTGGCAAGGATGACAGATACTCTTCCAAAACATCAAAGGCATCAAACCAATCTGATAATTTGCGAGCTGATGTCTCGCCCATGGCTTGTTTTAATGCTTTGGCAAAACTGCGCAATTGGGTGCGTTGGGGGAGATTGTGTCCTCCAACGAAAGTGAAGTCGTACTTCCGACCAAAGAATTCATCTACTAGATAAGTCTTGCCGACGCGTCTTCTACCATAAACGATAACAAGTTCAGAGCGATCTGAGTCTATACAACGTTGAAGCTCTGCCTTTTCTTTATCTCGTCCGATTATTAAATCTGCTTTCATACTTCTAATGTTTTGGTTCGACTGCAAAATTACGATATTTTTCCTTAAAATGGCACGAAAACGCACTTTTTCTCGAAAAAAAAGTGAGAAAAAGTGTGTTTTCGTGCCAAAATCTTTAATTTGGCTGCATAATTTCAATCCAGATAAAGTATTTGTTACATGATGCAAAGGGTGTTTCTGAAAAAAGTAGTATCTTTGTACCCATGAAAAAGATATATTATTTGCTGATGGGCTGCCTGCTGCTGGTGGGCTGCTCGCAAAAGCCACATGACATAACGATGGTGAGCCAGTTGCCTGCCATCTATCCCGACTACGTGGGCGTTACCGTGCCTGCCAATATCGCTCCGCTCAACTTCTGCATGGAAGATGAGGGATATACGGCTATGTCGGTACAGATAAAGGGATCCAGGAAGGGAGCGATGGAGACATCGGGAGAGGATGCGGAGTTTGACATCGAACAATGGCATCAACTGCTACGTGATAATCGGGGCGGAAAACTGACCCTTACTGTTGTCGCCAAGAAGGACGGACAGTGGAGACAATTCAAGCCTTTTGACATCTTCGTGGATAACCAGAGGATGAAGGAGTGGGGCGTAACTTATCGCATGGTGGCTCCTGGCTATGAGCTCTATGGCATGCAGGGACTCTTCCAGCGTTGCCTCTCCAACTTTGATGAGTTTGCCATCTATCGCACCACCGAGGTGCCTGGCAGTTGTGTGAATTGTCATACCGCCAATGCCACCAATCCCGATGAGTTTACGCTGCATATCCGTGGCGAGAAGGGTGCTACCTTGATTCGCCATCAGGGCAAGGACGACTGGATGAAGTCGAAGAATCTGGAGGTGGGCGGTCCGATGGTGTTCCCTTGTTGGCATCCATCGGGCAAGTTTATCGCCTTCAGCACCAATGATACGCAGCAGTATTTTCATTCTCAGGCTAAGAAGCGCATCGAGTATTTCGATATGAGCTCTGACATCTTCATCTACAATCCCGAGACGCATGAGGCGATGGTGGATGCTCGCTTTGCCACCAAGGAGAATCTGGAGAACTGCCCTGTGTTTTCGCCAGACGGTAAGTGGCTCTATTATATCACCGCGCCTTTCAGAGATCCGAAGCAGCATTTCCGTGAAAGCCGATATAGCCTCTGCCGTGTGGGCTTCGATGCCAAGACGGGCAAGCTGGGCGAAAAGGTGGATACGCTCATCAGTGCGGTGGCTTTGGGCAAGAGCATCACTTGGCCTCGTCCGTCATACGATGGCAGATATCTGATGTTTACCACGCTGGATTATGGCTACTTCTCTATCTGGCATCCGGAGGCTGACCTATGGCTGCTAGACTGGAAGACTGGCAAGGCTCATGCCCTGGACGCTGCCAACAGTGATGACTCTGACAGTTTCCACAACTGGAGCAAGAGTGGCGGATGGTATCTCTTTACCAGTAGGCGAGAGGACGGACTGTATACTCGCATCTATCTGGCTAGCGTGGACAGGCAGGGCCATTCTACCAAGCCTTTCCTCCTGCCGCAACGCCGACCTAGGGAGGACAATCTGCGCCGCATGTATTCATATAATACGCCCGACTTCACGCTGCGCAAGGTGGAGATTGAGGATATGCCTGGGCATATCAACAACCCTAAACGTATGGAATGGCGGGTGGCTAAGTAATGCTATATATAATAAGGTATAAGGAAAATGAAAGATACGAAGAATAATGATAGAAGCCGATGGATGGTGGCGGCTGGCTTCATGGCTGCCCTGTACATCTTCTGGCGATATGCCTATCCCTGCGCATTGGCTTATCATGAGCAGATGCAGCTCTTCTTATGGAATGGGGATTATCTGATGGATAGACTGGCAGAACCAGGTGGCGTGGCTCGCTATCTGGCTGAGATGCTGGTGCAGTGCTATAACAATCTGCCGCTGGGTGCCTTGCTCCTGGCGCTACTCATGGGCGGCTTGCAACGGATCACCTGGCTCTTGATGAGAAGGATGGGCTGTAAGGACGGTATGAGATGTTATCTCCTGTCGTTTCTGCCGCCTATTGTGATGTGGGCGATCATGGGCGATAAGGATGTGATGACTACTGTGCCTATGGCTTTGCTGCTTACTGAGGCTATGTTGCTGCTGATGCCTAGTAACATCTTCTCGGCTTGGAGACCTGCCATTATTTATCTGCTGCTATTGCTCACTTTGGGCTATTGGCTAGTGGGACCGATGGCGATATGGGCAGCAATGTGCTTGGTGGTTTATGCCTTGTGCAGGCAGAAGGATAAGCAGAACTGGGCGATGGGCTTGGTGGCTGTGCTGGTGGTAGGCTTGTTTGTGCAGTTGGAAAGTGCCAGAATGTTGCCTTATCCCAAGGCTCGTGTGTTTCGTGGCATTGATTATCTGCGCGATCCTACGGCGTTCTTCCCTCATGAGTGGTATACTTCTGATGTGTATGAGCAGATGGAGTATAGCATGTTGGTGCGCCGACAGGATTGGCATGCCATCTTGGACAAGGCTGCTAAGAAGGCTCCGATGGCTACGGCGAGCGAGGCGGCTGTGAAGTTGGCGCAATGGAAGACGGGGGCATTGAGTGATGAGGGGATGCGCCAGTTTATGGCTTCGTATGGCAAGCTGGATCACCCCATCAATATCTGCATGAAGAGTGACCTCTTCTTCCATCTAGGCTTGGTGAATGCTTCTCGCCGATATGCCTTCGAGTTTAAGCAGCTCATTGCCAATGGTAACCAGAGCGGCAGAATGCTGAAGCGTCTTGCTGAGACCGAACTGGTGAGTGGCCATGAGCAGTTGGCGCGCAAGTATCTCTACATCTTGCATGATGCCACCTTCTATCGCCAGTGGGCGGAGGATGTGCTTCCTCTCACCCGCAGTGTCAAGCTTTTGGATGCCCATCCCCTCTATGGTCCGCTATCCCATAGCTTCCCAGAGAAGGATGTGATGTATTAGACTCATCTGTATATTTTTCCTCATCAAATAGGTTTGATGGTGTATCATTTTTGTTATAATGTTGGCTATCAAACCTATTTGGTATTTCTCACAAAGTATTTGTTACACCACGCAAAGTCTTTTTCAGCCTTTTCTGTTACTTTTGCGTGCGGAAATGAGAAACATTTCTCGTTCCACGAATGAACAATTAATATCAATAAACTTAAAATTAAAAGCGTATGAAAAAGTTATTTACTTTGATTGTAGCAGCTTTCATGGCTGTAAGTGTGAATGCTCAGACAGAGACTCCTCTTGTTTTGGGTGGTGGTTGGAATGCAGGTTTTGCCTACGATGCTGATGTTTATGACTTCACTATCTCCAAGCAGTGGGGTGCAGCAGAGTTTGCCTGCAATGTCAATTCTGCAGATTATCCAAAGTATATCCTCGAGTTCGAAGAGCCGCTTCCTGCCAACTGCCAGGTAAACTATACTTGGAAGGCTTCTGCTGATGCTGAAGGCGATCCAACTCCTGCCTACGGAAGAGCAGTGGGTGATGGAGCAACTAAGAAGTTTGAACTTGCTTTCGACCAGGAGCATCCTTACATCGTAGGTGTAAGCGTGCAGCATACCGATGCTGAGGAAGTGAACCTGAAGGTGAAGAAGCTGATTTTGGTTGCCGCTGACGGTACTGAAAAGAAAATTAATGCCTCCTTTACCGGTTGGGCTGGTACAGATAACACAGTAGCTTATAAGGGTGTGGTATCTTTTAATTCTCAGTGGCAGCAGCTCGCTATCAACGGTTTGGCTGGCAAGAGCAATGTTACCGTGAAAGTGAAATTGGCAGAGCCAACCCCAAATGTTCAGATGTGTGTAGATTACGAGGATAATAGTTCTGAGTGGCCTTCATTCAACGGCAGCGATGAGGTTACTTTCACCACCAAGGAAGGTGCTGCCATTAAGACTATGGGTATCCAATATACCGACCCTGAAAAAAATCCTGCCAAGGTATCTGTACTCGGTGCTTGGTTGGTTACTACAACCACAGGTATCTCTAACATCGAGAGCGTCAAGCTGCAGGATGGCAAGGCATTCAACCTTGCAGGTCAGCAGGTAGGCAAAGGTTACAAGGGCATCGTTATCAAGAATGGTAAAAAGATGGTTATCAAGTAACAGATGAGACGTTTTACAATGCTCGCATCTCTCCTCATGGTTCTGTGCCTCCAGATGGCGGCACAGACCTGGGAAGAGGTAAAAGTGGGGACTTCTACTCGCAAGACCCTCACTTATGTACCAAAGAATGTAGAGAAATCACCAGCCTTGGTAATCTCTCTTCATGGTATGAATCAGGACCCTGAGTATCAGCAGAAGCAGACCCAATGGAACGCGATGGCTGATACCGAGGGTTTTATTGTTACCTATCCGCTGGGTAATAACAGAATGTGGGATACCAGCGGTATGGGTGATGTGAAGTTTGTGGAGGCTATCATGAAGGATATGGAGCTGAAGCATAATGTGGATAAGAACCGCATCTATCTCTCGGGCTTCTCCATGGGTAGCTGGTTGGGTTACCACTGTCTGGAAACTCTTGGCGATAAGATTGCTGCTTTCGGACCAGTAAGTGGTGTGGATATCGGCAAGCAGCCTAAGGCAAACCGCAAGGTGTCTATCATGCATATCCATGGTACGGGCGATGACGTGTTCAAATATACGGGCGACCCTTCTCACATGGCTGGCGGCTATCCTAGCATTGAGGAATATGTAAAGAAGTGGGCTGCCTACGAAGGTTGCGATGCAAGCAATCCGCAGGTAATCCGTCCTTATCCTGCCAGCAGCACAGGTACCACAGCTACACGTACTATATATAATAATGTGAACGATGGAGTAGAGGTAAACCTGATTGCCATCGACGGCAAGGGTCACTGGCATTCCAACGAAGCAAACGGTGTGAACTCTACCAAGGAACTCTGGACCTTCTTCAAGCGCCATCAGCTGAATCAGGCTTCCGCTCCCGACCCAAACTTTCAGATTTATCTCTGCTTCGGACAGTCGAACATGGAGGGTAATGCCAACATCGAAGCCCAGGACAAGACGGGAGTAAACCCAAGATTCTTGGCAATGTACACCCTGGATAATGCGCAGGCAGGCTGGACCATGGGTCTCTGGCATACAGCCGTTCCGCCTCAGGCTCGTCCTTACACCCGTCTGTCGGTAGTAGATTATTTCGGCAGAAAGATGGTGGATAATCTTCCGGAAGAAGTGAAGGTGGGTACGATTACCGTAGCCGTGGGTGGTGCCAGCATCGACCTCTTCGATAAGGATAAGTATCAGGTTTATCTGAATGATGCCAAAACTGCCGACTGGCTCCGCAACTATGCCAAGGAATATGGCGGAAATCCATACGGTCGCCTCATCGAACTCGCCAAGATGGCTCAGCAGAAGGGTGTTATCAAGGGCATCCTGCTGCACCAAGGAGAGACCAATAATTGCGATCAGACATGGCCTTCTAAGGTAAAGAAGATTTATGAGGATATTCTTGCCGACCTGGGACTTGATGCCAAGAATGTACCATTGCTTGTGGGGGAATTGGGACAGAAAGACCAGAACGCTGCCTGCTGGGGACATAATGCCATTATCGACAATATCGCTGCTACGATTCCTACAGCCCATGTCGTTTCTTCCAAGGATTGTCCTCTGCAGAGCGACCGACTCCATTTCACAGCAGAGGGCTATCGTATGTTTGGCAAGCGTTATGCCGACGTGATGCTGGAGCAGCTAGGTGTTATCCCTGTGGAGAATCGCAACTACTTTATCCGCTATGAGTCTCATGCCGGTGCCAACCTCTGGGATCAGCAGGCCGTCTATACCTTGCCTAATGCATTGGAGAAGGATGCGGCTTATACGCTGACCATGAAGGTGAGAACTTCAGCAGATTGCGCTGAACTGGGATTCTGGCCTATCTGGAATGCCAGCACCAATAAGAATCAGTGGGGAGGCAGTGCTGATGTGCAGTATCTGGCAGCCTATCCTGTTGAGGCTGGTGAGTGGAAGACCTTGACTTGGAAGTTTACAGCCCAGTTCCCATTGGATGCCTTCCAGTTTGTATTCGGTGGATATACGGGTAATCTCGACATCGACGACTTGGTATTGGTAAAGGATGGCACCACGGAGAACTTGATTGCCAACGCTGATTTCTCTGCAAAGCATATTCAGGGTTGGAGCACCAACTGGAAGGGACCAAGCTATTATCTTGCCAATGATGCTTACCAGTCTACTGGCATCACCCATCCATCGGTAGTAGCCCAGCCTTCCCTGCAGAATGATGCTTACTATACGCTTCAGGGCGTACGTGTCAGCCATCCTACAAGCGGAATCTTTATTCACAAGGGTAGAAAAATTGTGATGAAGTAGTTAGATTTTTTTTCGTAATTTTTCAAATTATCCGAAGTCAGTTTTGAAGACACGGGCATAAGCTTCGTTGTCGGTGTATATGTTCAATTTGTAGAAGTTTCCATTTATCGAATTCTCTTGTTTTTTTGCAACACTAATATAAGTGAATTCTTTGACATGACAAAATCCTGAGCAACTTTTTGTTGCTCAGGTGCTTAAAAAATATTATAAACTATAGTGTTGCGGAATTAAGGTTAAACAATGAACAGAAAAAAGTACTTGCTATTATGTATGACTACACTTCTCAATGCTTTTCCATTGACAACAGAAGCACAAAAAGTAGTCTATGACTTTGAAAATTGCCCTATCGGACAAAAGTTTACCATGTGGAATGTGGACAGAGGAAACGTCACCACCTCCACAGCCGAAGTTGTCGTTGACCCAACCAACAGCAATAACAAAGTTCTTCATGTCGTATTGAAAGACTGGGGAACTTTCGTGACACTCACCCTACCACCAGAATTGGCAGGTCATCAGTTGACCGATAAGAAGCAATTTGTCGCTTTCGACCTATATCGTCCATCTACCGATGCAGATGACTACAAGCAATTTCACGTTTATCTTGGAAAAGACAAACTATACCAAGACGAGAGCTATCCATACCAAGGAGACCGTGGAACATGGCAACGAGGCAAGACCTATGCCTTGTCAAAAGTCAGCACAGCCTCCGACAACGAGGTTGACTTCCATATGGGACTCCACCACAACAATACAGAATACTATATAGACAACATCACATTTAAAGGAAAATATGATGATTATTTTGTGGCAGATGACAGCAACAACTTGATCGATATTTGCGAGAGCAACACTGCAAGTTCTTATAAAGTATGGTCAACCCCAATCTTGGTAGGAAAAGGCAAAACTCTCGACATCAAGACTTCCAGATATACCTATCTCAATAGTACTGTAGAGGGAGAGGGCACCATCAACCTCTATGCTGGCGGCGAACGAACCTACCTTGGAAGCAACGATAAAAAAGCAAAGAACTACCATCCAGACTGGAACAACTTTGCAGGAACGCTCAATATATACCCATACAAAGAAGTAGAAAAAGGAGCAGGATTCTATGGACTCGTGTGGATGTCAGGAAAGACATTTGTTCCCGACAATGCTGCACAAAATGCCTTAGAAGGAAACATCAATGGTTGTTTCGCTCATAGTAAGGTGATACTCCGCCAAGGTGCAGCACTCGCTTGCGAGAGTGGTCAAAGAGGATTGCGAATTGCGCATTTAGAGACAGAGCCAGAAAGCTTCCTGTATGGATATATCAAGAATAATTCCAGGAACTCAGGATTTTATATGGTAGGTGCAGACAACGAAGACGCCACTTTGGCAGGACGAATCATGCCTATGGGTGGAACAGACCTCAATGTAAAAGTAGGTATTGTTAAAGAAGGAAATGGCACTTATCGCATCACAGGCAATGACAACCTCATTACAGGCGGCATCCGTGTCCTCAACGGCAGTGTCATGATTAATAACGACATTACTAAGGCGGAAGATGATAAACTTTCAGGTGGCGTCGGTCATCAATACTCACCAAGCGCCACAGGTATCTATGTTATGAAGAAAGGTAGTCTGGGTGGAATCGGCAATATCGCCTCCAACACAGATGTCTATGGAACAGTAGCTCCAGGCGATGAGGGAATCGGCAAGTTGACCATCAAGGACTTCGTGAAAGGCAACAAACTCAGCCTCATCATGCATCCAAAGGCAAAAATCGTATGTGAAGTGAACGACGATACACACTACGACCAGCTCATCGTGGACGGCAACCTCAAATATGACAACAGAAAAGAAGACTTCGACACATCAGAAGACATGCCTCGCCTATACATCAACTTGACAAGCAACCCTACATTGAAGGTGGGAGACGAACTTCCATTAATCATTGCAGATGGAAAGGTAGGAGATTGGAATTTCGACATTCGCTATCCTAAGCAATACACTTGGAAAACCGAAGAGCGCCAGTTGGACGATACACACTACCAACTCGTTGCTACTGTCACCTCTTTGGAATACAGCGGACAAGGTGATGTAAAAGATGACGATGACATAGAAGACATCAAGCCAGACGAGAACAATTTGGACATCGAAGGCGAGAAAACTAACACCACGCCACTCCGCACGTATGCAGAGAATCTCAACAAGTATATCGGCACTTGCGTTTCACTCTACGACGGAAAGATAAACATTGACGATGAGAATGATGCCAAAACGCAGATGCTGAAAAATCAGTTCAATATGGTGGTCTGCGAAAACGAGATGAAGTTTGATGCCACCGAACCATCTAGAGGTGAATTCAACTACTATAATGGTGACCGCATGGTGGCATTTGCCAAGAAGCACAACATGCGAGTAAGAGGACATGCCTTGGTATGGCATCAGCAGACTTCCACTTGGGTTAGCTCAGACGGCAAGAAGAACGACAAGAACTTTACAAGCCAAGAGCTTCTTGACATCATGCAGAATCATATCAGCAACGTAGTAGGCCATTGGAAAGGTCAAGTTGCAGAATGGGATGTATGCAACGAAGTATTGGACGATGATCAGTCTATCGTCCGCACAGACCCTAACGGATTCAAGCTCCGTGCAGCTTCCATTTGGAATTATGCAGGTACCGACTATGTGGAGAAAGCATTTAGAATGGCACATGAAGCAGACCCAAACGCAGAGCTGATACTCAACGACTACGGAGCAGAGTTCAAGGGAAATGCCAAGGCAGAAGCCTTCTACAATCTGGCCAAGTACTTGAAAGAAAAAGGTGCCCCTATCACTGGTGTCGGCTTGCAATGTCATCTTGACGCAGGAAATGTTGACATCCAAAAGTTGAAAGCTACTTTCGACCGTTTCAATGCCATCGGATTGAAGTGTGTCATCACAGAGCTAGACCTCGGCATGGACAATTCTGAGACAGCACGCGCACAGCAAGCTAAAGACTATTACAACATCGCCAAGACAGCCATGGAAGCTGAAAACTGCGATGAGCTAATGATTTGGGGACTGACTGATGGCATGACCTGGCGCAATGGTCGCTACCCATTGCTTTTCGATGCCGACTTGAACATGAAGGATGCTTATTATGGTACCCATATCGCCATGAGATACGTCGCCCCAACCACAGGAATAGAAGATGTAACAACAGCACAGAATCAAGACCTGGAAGTTATATCTACCAACTTTTACAATTTACAAGGCCAAAAATTACCTTGTCCGCAAGCAAAAGGCCTTTATATCATCCAACAAAAGATGAAAGATGGTAGCATAAAGACCAAGACTGTGCTGAATAAATAAAAAAAGAAAAACAAGTCTTGTAATTTTGCAACGAATAAACAATTTAATCATATACGAATGAAAAAGAAACTATTGATTTTAGGAGCTTTGCTCATGGGATTGACGAAAGTTTCGGCTGCAGTAGACCCAAACTTTCAGATTTATCTTTGCTTCGGACAGTCGAACATGGAGGGCAATGCCGCCATTGAGGACGAGGACCGAACTGGTGTGGACCCTCGATTCATGGCGATGTATGCCGTGGATGATGAGAAGGCTGGATGGAAGAAAGGCGAGTGGCATACAGCCGTTCCACCTCAGGCACGTCCTTCTACAGGACTTACCCCAGTGGATTACTTCGGCAGAAAGATGGTGGCTAATCTGCCAGAGAATGTGAAGGTGGGTACCATCACCGTAGCCGTGGGCGGAGCCAGTATCGACCTCTTCGACAAGCGTACCTATAAGGCGTATCTGAAGAAGCAGCCCGACTGGATGAAGAACTTCGCTTCCCAGTATAACGGCAATCCATACGCCCGACTCATCGAGCTTGCCAAGATAGCCCAAAAGCAGGGTGTCATCAAGGGTATCCTGCTGCATCAGGGAGAAACCAACAATGGTGATGCCAACTGGCCTAATCGTGTGAAGACCGTGTATAACGATATTCTGAAAGAGTTGCACCTGAAGGCAGAAGATGTTCCTTTGCTCGTGGGTGAGACCGTTCAGAAAGATCAGGGCGGTAGTTGCTGGCAGCATATCGCTGTCGTTGATGATATCGCCAAGACCATTCCTACAGCCCACGTCATCTCTTCCAAGGGATGCCCGCAGCGTGGTGATGGTTTGCATTTCATTGCTGAAAGCTATCGCACCATGGGTAAGCGTTATGCCAACATGATGCTTTCTCTGCTTGGTATCATTCCCGATGCCAATTATCCACGTGTAGATAAAGAACGCCGTGCGTACGTCAAGCTTCATGCACCAGAGGCTAAGCAGGTAATCTTTGACATCTGTGGCAAGAAATATCCGATGAAGAAAGATTTGGATGGCGACTGGTATGGCGTTTCTGACCCATTGGTAGTAGGCTTCCACTATTATTTCCTGAATGTAGATGGCGTACAGGTAGTAGATCCTGCCAGCGAGACCTACTTCGGTTGCTGCAGAGAGGCGAGCGGCTTGGAGGTTCCTGAGGGAACAGAAGGCAATTACTATCGTCCTCAGCAGGGAGTGGCACAAGGTCAGGTTCGCTCTGTATCCTATTATGCCGCATCTCAGGGAAAATTCCGCAGAGCCATGGTTTATACGCCGGCAGAATATGAAACCAATCTGAACAAGCGCTATCCTGTGCTTTATCTGCAGCATGGCATGGGCGAAGACGAAACGGGCTGGAGCAAGCAGGGAATGATGCAGCACATCATGGACAATCTCATTGCAGAAGGCAAGGCTGAGCCTATGATTGTGGTCATGGAGAGTGGCGATGTAAAGAAGCCTTTCGTTGCCCGTCCGGGTAAGAATGTAGATGAGGAGCGCAATAAGTATGGTGCTTCTTTCTATGATGTCATCATCAAGGACTTGATTCCGATGGTAGATAAGAAGTTCCGCACCTATACCGACAGAGAGCATCGTGCGATGGCTGGTTTGTCATGGGGTGGTTGCCAGACTTTCAACACCGTGTTGCCGAATCTGGATAAGTTCTCTGCCCTGGGAACCTTCAGCGGTGCACTTTTCGGAGTGGATGTCAAGACCTGCTTCAACGGCGTCTTTGCCGATGCAGAGAAGTTTAACAGTCAGATAAATTATATGTTCATGGGCTGCGGTTCAGAAGAGAACTTCGGCACGGAGAAGATGGCGAAGGAATTGAAGGACCTGGGCATCAAGCTTGATGTCTATGTTTCACCTGGTACTCATCATGAGTGGCTTACCTGGCGCCGCTGCCTGAAGGAATTTGTGCCACATCTGTTTAGAAATAAGTAATAGTTTCCCCTTCCTAAAGTGGAATTCGAAGCATAAATTTATTATTCCCGAAACTATTTGCTGGTTTCGGGATTTTTTATATGCGCATAAAAAAGTTTTTGATACATAGGAAAAAATGAATTAGACATGAATATATTAACTTTGCAGGCGAAATGACTAATAAACTTAGCTGTAATAAAAATGAATAAAAAAGTGATATACGTATCTTGGTTATCAGTGTTAACTCTGTTTGCCGGCAATGCTTCGGCTCAGAACCCGATTATCAGCGGACAGTATTCTGCTGATCCTACGGCTCGCGTATTCAACGGGAAGGTATATCTTTATCCTTCTCATGACATTCCGAGTCCTATCGAGAAACTGAAGGAATGGTTCTGTATGGCAGATTATCACGTTTTCTCTTCCACTAATCTTACGGAGTGGCAGGATCATGGAGTCATCGTTTCGCAGGATAAAGTACCTTGGGTACAGGACGACAGTTATACGATGTGGGCTCCTGACTGTGTAGAGAAAAACGGGAAATATTACTTCTATTTCCCTGCTGCTCCGAAAGGGGAGGAGAAGGGATTCGGAATAGGTGTGGCGGTTGCCGACCAGCCGGAAGGACCATTTATGCCGATGTGGAAACCCATAGAGGGTGTGCACGGCATAGACCCTTGTGTGTTGATAGATAAGGACGGACAGGCTTATATCTACTGGGCGGGAGCCGGTTTGCACATGGCTAAGCTGAAACCAAACATGACGGAACTTGCCTCGGAACCAAAACTGGTAGAGGGGTTGCCTGAGGGATTCAAGGAAGGACCATTTGCCTTCGAGCGTAACGGCAAATATTATTTCACCTTCCCTTGGGTACGTGAAAAGGATGGAACCGAAACGCTGGCTTATGCCATGGCTGACCATCCGATGGGACCTTTCACATTCAAGGGCATCATCATGGATGAGTCGCCTACGAAGTGCTGGACCAATCATCATAGCATCGTAGAATATCAGGGGCAGTGGTATCTCTTTTATCATCATAATGATTATTCGCCTAAGTTCGACAAGAACCGCTCGGTGCGAATCGACTCTCTGAACTTCAATCCTGACGGAACGATACAGAAGGTGATACCTACACTAAGAGGTGTGGGATTGACGAAGGCACGTTCGCATATTCAGATTGACCGTTATTCTGCGCTGCAAGGCAAGGGTATTGGTATTGAATATCTGGATAAAAACAATTGTTTTGCCGGATGGAAGACATGCTTCGGCAAACCGAATACTGCCATTATATATAATAAGGTGGATTTCGGTAACGAGAAGGTGGAAGAAATCACCGTTCGTGCCAAATCTTCAAAGGGCGGTGTACTCGTAGTCAGAGCCGATGGCACGAAGGGTAATATCATTGCTAAAGTGAAGATTCCGAGGTCGGCAGCCTGGAAGAATGTCCGTGCCCAGGTGCTCCATGCTCCTCAGGGCGTTCATGCTCTCCATGTATCCTTGCAGAGTGGTGCAGATGTTGAAGTTGATTGGATTGGCTTCGATGCGTTGCCTTGGGAAAAGGGAGCTTTCGAAACTCACCAGTATCGTAATCTCTTTGCCGAGATGGGCTATAAGCAGGCTGATATTGACAGGAAGGTAAACGAAGTATTCAATGATGTGTTCTACGGTAAGAACAAGGTTTATTTCGAGGTGGGCGATTCCATGGGATATGTCAGCGATGTAAAGAACAATGATGTGAGAACCGAAGGCATGTCGTATGGAATGATGGCTGCCGTGCAGTTTGACAAGAAGGACATCTTCGACCGCCTCTGGCGATGGAGCAAGAAATACATGCAGCATCAGGAAGGACCTTATAAGGGCTATTTCGCATGGAGTTGCAAGACTGATGGAACGAGAAATGCGCAGGGAGCCGCATCGGATGGTGAACTCTATTTCGTAACTTCGCTCATCTTTGCATCCAACCGATGGGGCAATGATACGGGCATCAACTATTTGAAGGAAGCGCAGCATATACTGGATTGCAGCATGCAGAAGGTGGGAATGGACCGCACAGTTCCGCTTATCAATCTCGAACATCAGCTCATCACCTTTACGCCCGATCATTGGGGTGGGAAGTTTACCGATCCTTCTTACCATCTCCCTGCCTTTTACGAGGTTTGGGCGAAATGGGCTAACGACGGACGTTCCCAGTTCTGGAAGGAGTGTGCTGAGAAAAGCCGTGAGTTCCTGCATAAGTGCATCAATGAGAAGACGGGCTTGAACCCGGACTATTGCAACTATGATGGCAGTCTGATGAAGACCGGTCAGTTGTTGGGTGATGCTTTCCGCTACGATTCATGGCGTGTTCCTATGAACATAGCGCTCGATTATTCTTGGGCTTGCAAGGATAAGGAGTGGCAGCAGAAATATGCCAATACGCTGCAGAACTTCCTGTATAGTAAGGGCATTGATTCTTTCCTGGACCAGTATAATGTAGATGGAACGATGGTAGAATATATTCTGCCGGCAGGTACGGCTCCTAAGGCACTCCGCCATTCTATCGGTTTTGTTGCCACAGCGGCTGCGGCTTCATTGGTAAGCAATCATGTGAAGGGCAGGGAATTCGTCAGTCATTTCTGGAATGCCAAGCATGAACCAGACAAAGAAGGCTTCTTCGATGGCTACTACGACGGACTGTTGCGTCTCTTCGCCTTCATGCATCTGAGTGGCCGTTATCAGATTATCGAACCTCAATAATAATGAATAGTCTATGTACAACTTTTTCAATAAAATAGTTAGATTGTTTTGTTTATGTGTATTCCTTTTTGGGCATTCCTCTGCGGATGCCCAAAATAAGGAATTACCTGCAGACATCAATCCTTATTTCGGACCAGTCGGTAAGCAGGCTGTCATGCCTAATGCGGCTGGCTTTATTCAGAGATGGTTGCTCTTGGAGCCAATCTCTATGCCGGTCAAGAGCAATGTCGTTTTTACTGATTCTTATCTGAAGGAGATGTTCCATACGCAGTATTTCCCTAAACAGATGGAAACCGTTCCAAAGGATGGAGCCGTCGTGAAGGTGGGCAAGGAAAAACTGAAATGGCATGCGCTGGACAGTAAACTGTTTAATGTGAAGCTCTTCCGTTTCGCTACTTCGTTTAAGAAGCCCAAGTATGGTGTCTTGTTCTGGGCGGTTACCATCATAGATTGCCCTGAGGAGATGAAAGACGTCCGCTTGTCTGTTGGCTCGAATGGTGCTTCCATGTGGTGGCTCAATGGTGAGGAGGCGGTGATGCTCGAAGGCGACCGAAGAATGGTTCGCGATGATGTGGTTTCTAAGAAACTTACCTTGAAGAAAGGTAGAAATATTCTTCGTGGTGCGGTTATCAATGGTCCTGGCATGAGTGACTTCTGTGTCCGATTCATCGACGGACAGGGCAAGCCTGTCAGAAACCTGTCTATTCACGTGAAGTAGTGCAATCAATAAAGAAAGTTATGAAACAGAACAATATATTTTTCAGATATTTTAGCCCGGTTGCTGCTCAGCAGAAACTTTATGTCGCAGCTTTGGTTGCCTTGTTGTCTTCCTCTGCTTACGAGGCAGAAGCCCAGGTTGGCGAACCTTTCATTCATGACCCTTCTACCATTGCCCTGTGTGATGGAAAGTATTATACCTTTGGAACGGGTGAAGGTGGAATCTGGTCGGAGGATGGCTGGACCTGGCAGGGTGGTGCTGTTCGTCCCGGCAGAGGAGCGGCTCCTGATGTGTTGAAGATTGGCGACCGTTATCTTGTAGCCTACAGTGCTACGGGTGGTGGATTGGGAGGCAGTCATCGCGGTGATGTCCTGACGATGTGGAACAAAACACTCGATCCGAAATCGCCTGATTTCAAATATACTGAACCGGTGGTGGTTGCCTCATCCTTAGATGATGAAGACTGTGATGCCATTGATGCGGGCTTGTTGCTCGACCCTACAACCGGCAGACTCTGGCTCAGTTATGGTACCTATTTCGGATTTATCCGTCTGGTAGAACTCGACCCGAAGACAGGTAAGCGGATGGAAGGCAACGAACCCGTCAATATCGCCATCGACTGCGAAGCTACTGATTTGATTTACCGCAACGGCTGGTATTATCTTCTCGGCACTCATGGCACCTGTTGCGATGGTCCTAATTCTACCTACAATATCGTGGTGGGACGTTCGCGAAAGATAACCGGTCCATACGTAGATAATGTGGGCAGAGAGATGTTGCAGGGCGGTGGAAAGATGGTGATTGCAGCCAACAATCTGAAGACGGGTCCCGGTCATTTCGGACGCTATATTGAGGAAGAGGGTGTAGAAAAGATGTCGTTCCACTATGAGTCTGATTTCAGACAGGGTGGACGAAGCGTGTTGGCCATCCGTCCTTTGTTGTGGAAGAACGACTGGCCTGTGGCTGGTGATGAATTTCATGCCGGAACCTACGAGATAGAATCGGAACGAAGAGGCTATGCCCTGGAGATTGCCGTAGATTTCGTGAGAATGCAACGTGATATCGAACCTTTCTGGATCAAGCCGACCAAGCCTCTGAAGAATATCGAACCTCAGACCTTGAAGGAGGTAGAGGCAGAATGGCCTAAGGGCGAGGTGAAGGTGAGAATGAACGATTACATGTTCCGTCCTCATCAGAAGTGGAGTATCATGCCTGCCGGAAAGGGTGGTTATCTGGGTGGTCCTTATTATAAAATCTGCATAGAAGGCACTACTCGCTATCTTACCGCAACTGCTCAGCATGATGTCATTGCCAAACCTGAGTTTACGGGTGAAGATGCCCAGCTTTGGCGCATCGAACAGCTCACCGATGGTACCTATCGCATCATGCCGAAGGCAGTGCCAGGCACTGAAGAGAAACTGGCATTGGTTTCACTCGGCGATTGTACCCCAGGTCTGGCTCCCTTCGATTTCAACAGCGATAATTCTAAATGGAATTTCAGGCAACAATAATAAATAACTGATTCAGCTTTCGCTTGAATGGAAACAAGAAGATGTTTGTATATCATGAAAAGCGTTGAATATAGCTTTTGATAAGTTATTTTAATGGTCTTAGAAACCTGTATTATTTACTTCTTAAATACAGTTCCGTGTGGTTGCCGGCAGCTGCCAGCAACGTTGCTGCCATATGCCGACAAGGTTGCTGCCATATGTCAACAACCTTGCTGGCAGCTGCCAACTATTAAATAAACCTAATTCTTTAAGTCAATAGATACAGCTTCTCTGATTATTTCATATATTTGCAATGGATTATTAAACAGAGCAACTATGGACTTAAAGTATGATGTTTATACCATTACCAATGCTGAGGGTAGTGGTGAAGAACGTAAATATGTTCGGTTGAAACAGCATGAGGCGATGACGGCTAGCGAACTGGAAGCCACCATCCAGCAAAGATGTACACTCACCAAGGGTGATGTGGCAGCAGTGTTCACAGAACTTCATGACATTGTGGTTAGTGAGTTCTCGATGGGGCGCAGGGTTTATGTTCCTCAACTGGGATATTTTTCGCTTGCCGTAAATCTGGAAATGCCAGAGGATAAGCCTGATAAGAAGGTTACGGGAAAGGAATTACGGTTGCGGGGTATCAACTTCCGGCCAGTGGGCGGTCTCTTACGGGAAATAGAAAAAAGAGTCCATTTCGTACGTTCTGAGTATACCGGCCGTTCCAACATTTATACCGAAGAGAAACTATGGACTGTATTACAGGATTTTTTCCAGGAGAACCGCTATCTCACCATCAGTCTCATGCGAATGAAGTTTGGACTGTCTCGCCACATGGCACAAAAATGGATAGACCACTTTATAGCCAAGGGTTTGTTGGTAAAAGATGGTACTCCTCGTTCACCGATTTATTTCCTGAATGATAAACAGTAACAAAATGCGGTGATGTGTTACATCATATAAACTCTTTGATAGACGTTGATAGAGTGATCAAATTCCCTTTAAGGTATTGGGTGCACAGTTGAATACATAATAAATCCCGAAATCGCTTGGCGATTTCGGGATTTTTGCTTATCTTTGCCAACGTAAATAGTAAATTGTTGATAATATGGCAACGAAGTTATATCCAATAGGCATGCAGACTTTCTCTGTGATTCGAGAGGAGGACTTTCTCTATGTAGATAAGACGGAGTACATCTATCGTATGACTCATACGAGTGGAAAGTATTTCTTCTTGAGTCGTCCACGTCGTTTCGGAAAGTCACTCCTCGTCTCTACTATGCAGAGCTATTTCGAGGGAAAGAAGGATTTGTTCAAGGGATTGGCAGTTGATAAATTAGAAAAGGAGTGGACGGAATACCCTGTCCTCCATTTTGACATGAGCGGTGGCAAGCACATGGAACCAGAGCAGCTGGAATTGTATTTGGGCTATATCCTGGAAGATCAAGAGAAGAAATGGGGTATAAACGAGCCACGTATCGGGGCAAATAACCGACTCATCGACCTCATCAATACTGCTTATGAGAAGAGCGGAAAACAAGTGGTTGTGCTCATCGATGAATATGATGCGCCTATGCTGGATGTGGCTCACGAGAAAGAGCAACTGGATGTGTTGCGCAATATCATGCGCAACTTCTTTAGTCCTCTGAAATATAGTGAGGCAAAACTGCGTTTTGTTTTCCTTACAGGTATCACCAAGTTCTCGCAAGTTAGCATCTTTAGTGAACTGAACAATATCACAAATGTGTCGATGGACGATGAATATGCAGGAATCTGCGGCATCACCAAAGAAGAACTTCTGGAAAATATGTCGGATGACATCGATATGCTTGCTGACGCACTTGGATATTCTAGAGAAATGATGATTGCAAAGCTCAAGGAGAATTATGATGGCTATCATTTCTCTAAGAAATCGCCAGACGTTTTCAATCCATACAGTCTGCTCAACTGTTTCTCGAAAAAGGAATTGGGGGCATTCTGGTTCAGTTCTGGTACGCCAACTTATCTTATTAATATGTTGAGGCAGTTTGGCGTGTTGCCAACGGAGATAGCCCCGACAGAAGCTGTCAGCTCATCCTTTAATGCACCAACGGAGAATATGAAGACCATCACGCCGTTGCTCTACCAGAGTGGATATGTTACCATTAAGGAGTACGATCCGGAAACGAGGATTTATACTCTAGATATTCCAAACAAGGAAATCAAGGTAGGGTTGTTTGATAATCTTCTGCCAAACTACGTGGATGGTGTCTCTGCCGAACGGGGCAATGTGGCAATAGCCAAAATGGCATTGCTTATTGGCAAGCGCAACATGGATGGTGCTTTGCATCTGTTGCAAGACTTCCTGGGTACGGTGCCATACTGCAACGTGACCAATTATGAGGGGCATTATCAGCAGATGCTCTACATCATCTTTACTCTCTTAACCAATTACCTGGTAGATGTGGAGGTGCATACGCCACGTGGCAGGGTAGATATTGTGCTCCTTACCAAGACCGACCTCTATGTGGTTGAATTGAAGCTGAATAAGAGTGCTCAGGCGGCAATGCAGCAAATCAATCTGAAGAACTATCGCCAGCGATTCGCTCTCTGTGGCTTGCCAATTACCAAGGTTGGCATCAATTTCGATTCTACCCAAGGTACTATTGAGGATTGGGTGATAGAGGCATGAGCATCATCATCAAATGTAAGTTACATCATATAAAGTATTTGATACTTGTGATAAAGTAGTATTCTGCTTTTTTGTTTACCTTTGCAGCGCAAATAACAATTTAATATACTAATAGCTTAATAGTAATTACAATGAACAAGAATGTTATATACGCTGCTTTGATGTTTGTGGTAACTATGTCTTCCGGCAATGCCTCAGCGCAGCAGTTGCCTTATCAGAATCCAGCCCTCTCGGCTCATGAGAGAGCGGTAGATTTATGTGGTCGTCTCACTTTGGAAGAGAAAGCTTCTCTGATGCTGGATGATTCACCGGCTATCCCACGATTGGGAATCAAGAGATTCCAGTGGTGGAGCGAGGCGCTGCATGGTGTGGCGAACATGGGAGATGTAACCGTTTTTCCGGAACCTATCGGAATGGCAGCTTCGTTTAACGACAGAATGGTGTATAGAGTCTTTGATGCAACATCTGATGAGATGCGTGCCAAATGGAATGAACTGCAGCAGAAGGGAGGAGATGTAACCCGTTTCCATGCCCTCTCGGTCTGGACTCCAAACGTGAATATCTTCCGTGATCCTCGCTGGGGACGTGGACAGGAAACCTATGGTGAGGATCCTTTTCTTACCAGTAGGATGGGATGTGCCGTGGTACGCGGATTGCAGGGACCTGAAGATACGAAATACCGCAAACTCTGGGCTTGTGCCAAGCACTATGCAATTCATAGCGGACCAGAATGGGCTCGCCATACAGACAATATTACCGATGTTACACCGCGCGACCTTTGGGAAACTTATATGCCTGCCTTCAAATCACTGGTGCAGGATGCAAAGGTGCGTGAGGTGATGTGTGCCTATCAGCGTTGGGATGATGAACCATGCTGCGGCAACACCCGCCTTTTGCAGCAGATTCTCAGGGATGAGTGGGGATTCAAGTACCTGGTAGTTTCCGACTGTGGCGCTGTTACTGATTTCTGGTCCAGCCATAAAGTTTCTAGTAATGCCAGAAATGCGGCTGCCAAGGGCGTTCTGGCTGGTACAGATGTGGAGTGTGGATATAATTATGCATATAAGTCTGTGCCTGAGGCTGTGAAGTATGGTGCCTTGACTGAAGATGAAGTTGATAAGCATGTGATTCGTCTGCTCGAAGGTCGTTTCGATTTGGGCGAGATGGATGATAACAAGATCGTATCATGGTCGAAGATTCCTGTATCGGTGCTTTGCAGTAAGGCGCATCGCCAGCTCTCGCTCGATATGGCTCTGCAGACCATGACGCTGCTCCAAAACAAGAATGAGGTTTTGCCTCTCAATAAAAAAGTAAAGAAGATTGCTTTCATCGGACCGAATGTGGATAACGAACCGATGATGTGGGGAAACTATAATGGTACTCCACGACAGACAATTACCATCCTGAATGGTATCAAGAGTCGTTTGAAGAAAAACCAGGTTGTCACCTTTAATGGATGCGACTTGGTGAACGACCAAGTTTTGAATTCTTACTTCGACCAGTGTAGCATGGATGGCAAGATGGGCTTTAAGGGCACTTTCTGGAACAATCGCAAGATGGAAGGCAAGCCTGTTGTCATCACCCAGGAGAAGAATCCTGTGCAGGTAACGACCTATGGTCAGCACTCCTTCGCTCCTAATGTGAAGCTGGTGGGCTTCTCTGCAAAATATGAAACCGTGTTCCGTCCTAAGCAGACAGACAAGGTGTTGCTCGACGTGGCTGGTTGCGGTCACTACGAGGTTTATCTGAATGGTGAGAAGAAGGCAGAGCATTCTATCTGGCGCACTACCGAGAGTCGTATCGAGTTCCAAGCCGAGAAGGGCAAGGAGTATAAGATAGAGATTCGCTATCACGAGATGCCTAACTATAATGCCGATATGAAGATCAATATCGGTCATGAGAATCCTATCGACTATCAGGCTTCGCTCAAGCAGTTGAAGGATTGCGAGACAGTAGTCTTCGTAGGTGGCATCTCTCCACAGTTGGAAGGTGAGGAAATGCCTATCGAGATTTCTGGCTTCAAGGGTGGTGACCGCACCAACATCGAATTGCCTAAGGTTCAGCGCAATTTCCTGAAGGCTTTGAAGGAGGCGGGCAAAAAGGTTGTCTTTGTCAACTGTTCGGGTTCGGCTATCGCCTTGACTCCAGAGACAGAGAGTTGCGATGCCATTCTCCAAGCCTGGTATCCTGGTCAGGAAGGTGGTGAGGCTGTGGCTCGTGTACTCTTCGGAGAGTATAATCCTGCCGGCAAGTTGCCTATTACGTTCTATAAGAATTCAGAGCAGTTGCCTGATTTCAAGGATTACAGCATGAAGGGCAGAACCTATCGTTATATGAACGATGCGCTCTTCCCATTCGGTTACGGCTTGAGCTATACTTCTTTCCGTATTGGCGATGCTACACTTTCCAACTCTATCCTGAAGAAGGGTGAGAAGATTACCTTGAAGGTGCCTGTAAGTAATGTTGGCAAGAAGGATGGAACCGAAGTGGTGCAGGTGTATGTGAAGGATCCTGCCGATACCGAAGGACCATTGAAGAGCTTGAAGGCTTTCGAGAGAGTGGAGGTGAAGGCAGGAAAGACTGCTGAGGCTGTCATTACGCTGGATAGCAGAAACTTCGAACTCTTCGATGCTGCAACCAATACCGTCCGTGCCAAGGCAGGAAAGTATGAGGTTTATTACGGCAGCAGTTCGGCTGATAAGGATTTGAAGAAACTGGATGTTTCTATTGAATATTAAGTCACGTTATACTAATTAATATATACTGCTTTCAATAGTATCAATCCAATAAAATAATCGAATTATGAAAAGAATCCTTTGTGTACTTATCGCAGCCATCTGGCTCTGCACTTGCTGGGCAGGGAATGGCAAGAAACCCATTGTCTGGGAACAGCCGATAGCTGAATCGAACCAGCTATTTAATGATCCTCGTCAGTCTCAGCTCAACATCTATCGTGTGGAATTCGCAGATGATGAAACACGAGTGTTCATGCACATCACTTTTCGCCCACACTATTGGGTAAAGTTTGTGAAGGAAACCTATCTCCTTGCTGATGGCAAGAAATATCTCGTCAAGAGCTGTGATGGACTGAAACTTGACGAGGAACACTATATGCCTGGCTCTGGCAGGGAGGATGTGGTCTTCCACTTCGCACCGCTCCCCAAGAAGACCCGAAAGTTTGACTTCCTGGAAGGTGACGGCAAAAAGAACTTCAAGATACTTGGTATTGAGAGCATAGATACCCGCATCAAACGACTCTTCTCCTCGCTTTGGCGCAACGATGCGACCGGTGATTGGGAGATAGGATTCTATGATGATTTCGCCATCTACGACTGCCGTTACTGGCAATACAAGCAGAAGAATCAGAAGGGCGACAAGTACTCTTTCATCCTTACCGATGGCAAGAGCGACCTGGCTGTCAACATCGACAAGTCTCAACATGGCAAGCGCACGATGAGCATCAACGGCAAGAAAGCAGAATATTCGCTCATTACCACTTCCATCCTTCCGGATTATCCGCAGAAAGATGAGACCACATGTCTGAAGGATACTCATAACAAGCCCGATACGGCTATTGTTGTGGGATGGCTCAGAAATATGCCTAAGGAACTTTGGGATAGAGGGCAGGAGTATAGTGTGGAGTATTATGATCTCTTTTCCAAATTCACAGGAGTTAGCAATTACAGCAAGCTCGATTCTCTTGGCAGATTTGAAATCAAAGTACCTCTCATCAACTCTACCGAGGTTTTCATGGACTGGAAACACACTTTTATCAACACGGTATTGGAGCCAGGAGAGACCTATTATCTGCTCTATGACTTCAAGGCAGGACATTCCATCTTCATGGGCAAAAAATGCCGCTTGCAAAACGAACTGCTAGCACATCCTTTCCCATTGATTGACGCAGAATATCCAGGTAAGTATGAAAATAAGGTTCCAGCCCAGGAGATGATGCAGATTCTTGAAACCAGATATAAGGAGGCTGAAGGGAACTTACGAAAACTGATAGGAGAATCGGCATCTATCTCCAAATGTTATCAGAACTATACTGCCCGATATCTTCTCTGTAATTATGCATCATCAATCTTACAAGGAGCATATCACGTGAAAGACAATGTTTTCCCTCAGGAATATGTGAGCCAAGTGGAAAAAATATGGAAGGAGATTCCGCAGCCTTATACTCTGTTTCGTGACTATAATATGCTGACTAATGATCTCATCGGCCAGGAAAGAAGGTTAAAGTACAGTACCCCCATGGGGAAGACCTATGGATTCTTATCCACCAATTCTTATCCGGAACTGTTGAGAAAGCACAAGGCTCAGGGGGATATTGCGATAACCGATTCAGAAATTGCTACGGTGGAACAATGGGCTAAGAATCTGGATAGCATGACTATCAAGCAATATCAGACGACAGATGCCAGGGAGCAGGAGAAAATAGAAAATGCTTTTTCCAACTCAGCCCTTGCCAAGCGCGCTACGGCTATCATTGGAAGAGAAGATATTGCCAAGATGCTTAAGGATGAGACTCCTCTCCTCGATGTATATTATGCCCAGCATATAGCTGATAACATGGGGTGCAGCCAGCAGCAGAAAGATGTCATCATCTCCAAAGCCTTTCTTGAGATGTTGGAACGACTTGCCATGCCACTCAATAGTTATGGACTTGACCTGGCTGAACACAGCATCAGTTCTGAAGTTATCAGGGAAAAAGTATTGGCAGAACACCGTAAGTACCTGTCTTTGCAGAACAGGGACATTACTGCCAGTATCAAGACAGCTCCGCAAGATATGAGCGATGGGGAGAAGCTTCTTCGCCATATATTGGAGCCTTATAAGGGAAAGCTTGTATTGCTGGATGTCTGGGGAACCTGGTGTGCCCCTTGCAAGGAGGCTCTAGCCCATTCGAAGGAAGAGTTCGAACGCCTGGCGCCATACGATGTGGTATATCTTTACATGGCAAGCAACAGTCCTGAAGAGTCATGGAAAAATATCATCAAACTGAATGATCTGGTTGGCGACAATATCGCCCACTACAATTTGCCAGCGGCTCAGCAGAGTGCCATCGAGAACTATCTCAACGTTCACTCTTATCCATCCTATCGCCTCTTCGACAAGGAAGGAAATCTGGTAGATGTGAAAGTGGATGCCCGCCAGCTTGACGATCTGGAGAAAATCATCAAGGAACTGAACAGATAGTAAGAATACTGATAAAATTCCCTTCAAGGTATTGGGGACATAGTTGAATACATAATAAATCCCGAAATCGCTTGGCGGTTTCGGGATTTTTGCTTATCTTTGCCAACGTAAATAGTAAATAGTTGATAATATGGCAACGAAGTTATATCCAATAGGCATGCAGACCTTCTCTGAGATTCGAGAGGAGGACTTTCTCTATGTAGATAAGACGGAGTACATCTATCGTATGACTCATACGAGTGGAAAGTATTTCTTCTTGAGTCGTCCACGTCGTTTTGGCAAATCTCTTTTGGTTTCGACTTTTGAGAGTTACTTCGAGGGAAAGAAGGAACTCTTTAAGGGACTTGCTATTGAAAAACTGGAGAAGGAGTGGACGAAATATCCTGTGCTTCACTTTAGCTTGGCTGGTGGTAAGCACATGGAGAAAGACCAACTTGTGCGTTATCTCTTGTACATATTGAAGGTAAATGAAGACAAATTTGGCATCGTCAATGATTCTCCTGACCCGAATGTCCGTATGCTTAATTTAATAAAAACAGTATATGAACAGACTGGGCAGAAGGTTGTTGTGCTCATCGATGAATACGATGCTCCTTTGCTTGATGTGGTGCACGAGGATACCAGCTTGGATATATTGAGAGAGGTGATGCGCAATTTCTATAGTCCCCTAAAGGATAGCGACCGAATGCTGCGTTTCGTCTTCTTGACAGGCATCACCAAGTTCTCGCAACTTAGTATCTTCAGTGAACTCAATAATATCACAAATGTGAGTATGGATACAGAATATGCTGGTATTTGCGGCATTACCAAGGAGGAACTTGTGGCAGAAATGCATGAAGATATTCAGCAGATGGCAGATGTGATGGGCTTGTCGTATGATAAAACTTTGGAAAAGTTGAAGGAAAATTATGATGGCTATCATTTCGCCTGGCCTTCTTCTGACATATTCAATCCATATAGTTTGCTCACTTGCTTTTCAAAGCGAAAGGTTGATTCCTATTGGTTTGGCTCAGGCACACCTACCTATCTCCTTAATATGATGCGGAAATATGACTTTACACCGATTGACCTGGGTGAACAGATGGATGCGTCAAAGGATGATTTCGATGCAGCCACTGAGACGATGACTACTATCATGCCTTTGCTTTATCAGAGTGGTTATATCACTATCAAGAATTATGATCCGGAAACGGAACTCTATACCTTGGCTCTGCCAAACAAAGAGGTGAGGATAGGTTTGTATCGCAGTATGTTGCCGCATTATTTGGCGGCAAAGTCTGCAATGTGCAATACGACCGTGGCCAAGATGTCGGCTCTTATCAATAAGGGTAACATGGATGGTGCTCTTCAGCTATTGAAAACGTTCTGGGAGACGGTACCTTATTGCGATAATACCGATTATGAGGGGCATTATCAGCAGACAATGTATATCATCTTTGCCCTGCTTACGAATTTCCGTATATTGGTGGAACAGCATACTTTCCGGGGAAGAACAGACATTACGATGGAAACAAAGGATACCATCTATGTGATAGAACTGAAATTTAATAAGTCTGCACAAGAGGCTCTTGACCAAATCAACAACAAGCATTATGCTGATGCTTTTGCCCTAAAAGGCAAAACCGTGGAAAAGATTGGTATGAACTTTATGATTGATGAAGATAAGACGATCGTATTGGATTGGGCAAAATAATCGCCCATTACAAATTGCCTGCGGCTCAGCAGAGTGCCATCGAGATACGCCGATTTGGAAAATACCGTACCAAGCACCTCGTCCCCAAAGCATGGAATAAATTTGGATACACTAATTAAAATTAGGAGACACAAATAAACATGAATACAGAGCAACAAAAGATAGAATACAAGAGTCTGCAAAAGATTCGAACAGGAGAGAAAGGATTCAAAGAGCTCTCCACTACTTGTGTGGCTTTAGCCAATGCACAAGGTGGACAAATTATGATTGGCGTAGAAGACAAGACCAAGAAGCCTGCTCCCAATCAAGTCATACCGCAAGAAGAGGCAAATAGTGCCGTTACAAGATTGCGTGGACTCTGTTTCAATGTAGGTCTTGCTGTAGGCGACGTATGTGCTGACGAAACTGGCAGCCAGTACTTTGCCATCACAGTATTCCCTTCACTCCATTCATATGCCACCACTTCTGATGGTAAAATGTACATCCGTGTCGCAGACAAATGCGAGCCTGTGCGTAGTGAGGATATCCAACGTGTAGGAGAAGAGAAAGGAGCTTTTCAATGGGAACTTGTACCAACGCAGTTTGAGTTGGAAGATGAGAATAAGACGAATCTCTCTAAATTCGCTAATGATATACGCCAATCAGATAGAGTGAAGCAGCATATCAAGCAGCTCGACGATACGGAAATTGGCGAACAGTACCACCTTCTTGACGGCAACAAGATGACCAATCTTGGTGTCTTATGGATTGGTACAGCCAAACAGCGTAGCCGCATTTGCTATCCTATCACTGTGCAATATATCGTATATGATGACTTGGAGAACAAGACCAACAAATTGGAATGGCGTGACAACACACGTAATCCGAAAGAACTTTTGGAAGATATTATGGACAAGGCTGTAGAGTTGACCTATAGCTACGAGATGCCTAACGGACTCTTCCGTAAGACTGTACGTTATTATAACGAGAACTTAATCAGAGAGTTGCTTGTTAACAGTTTGGCTCATAGTTCAAGAACCATCTCTAACGACATCACAATCAAGGTATATCCAGGTTATATCAGCATCTCCAATCCTGGTGGTCTCCCTTTGGGTGTAACCAAAGACAACATCCTTCATACCAAGCACAGACGTAATCCGAATATGATTGAGATACTGACTGCACTTGGATTAATGGAAGGCGAGGGATCTGGCTATGACTTGATTTATGAGTTGGATGCAGTTGAAGCAAAGAAGCAACCAGAGATAGAATCAACTTTCAATACTGTCACAGTTTATCAAAGTGCAGAGATTACGGATAAAGAAGTTGTTCGCCTGATGGATTATGTTGACCACAATTATCAGCTTTCCCAAAAGAACAAGATAGCTTTCGGCATCATAGCCAGAGAGAAGCGCATTGCCGCAACTGATTTATCTAAAATCCTCCAGCTATCTGCAGAAGAACGATTGAGAAGCTATATCGATAACTTAGACAAAAGCAATCTGATAACGAAAGGTGGCGTCAAGAAAGGATCATTTTTCCAAATCAATACAACTTTGCTGAAAAATGCAAAATCTAACATTGTTACTAGTTTGAAGACTATAGAACCACATGTTCTTAAGGCACTAATTATGGAAGATCTCCGTGTGCATCCTTTGAGTAAAATATCTGATATAGCAGAGCGCATTCCTGATATAGATATGAAAGAGATTCGAAAGATGCTCTATTCTATGGTTGGGAAGGAGATAGAAAAAGAGGGCACTCGATTTGATAGTAAATATTATATAAAGTAATGGCATAAAAAAAAAGGTCTGAAAAAGAAAAAACTGTTAAAAATCATGTATTAGGCTAATAATCAGCGACTTTCTTTTTTCAGTATTCTTTTTCTACTCCTATATTTCATAAAAGAGATTTT
>ERZ1034949.106-NODE-106-length-52615-cov-7.728082_pt1 | contig 52615 bp, 27 predicted proteins | sample MGYA00520590_ERZ1034949 | MGnify/ENA primary metagenome ERZ1034949 (study PRJEB33766, sample SAMN09781752) | gut metagenome | biome: gut microbiome | host: Homo sapiens | place: Madagascar | study: EMG produced TPA metagenomics assembly of the PRJNA485056 data set...
GACATTGTTCGCTCCTTATTGTTCAGTCAAAATCAAATCGTTCTATTCAGTTTTTCTCTGCGGCTCATTCGCCCAAAAATGCGGCGAGCTCGGCTTCCAGCTTTTCCATGGCGCGGCCGCGGTGGCTGATGTTGTAAGTTTGCGCTGAAACGATGCCTATTCGCAACATATAGAGCGCAACACTTAAAAAGAGTCTTCTTGCTGTAGTCTTAATCATCATAGTTATGCTTTGTTTTTCTAGGTATACGATTATAAAGCTAAAATTACATAAAAACGCTAACAAAAAAATCCCATTGGCATTACTACCAATGGGATTACTCTCATCTGTTTTATTTTCATTTCAAGCGATTCATCACATCTTTCGGAATCTCAATACAGATAGGTTGCACGGCACCCTTATATTCACCATCGGCATCAGCAACCGCTACCAACCAGCAGGTGAATGACCTACGGGCATTGTCCCATCCTGCCTCGTATGGATAGAACTTGAAGGTCGTATCATTGACTTTCTTGACAGGACCATTGATTACCTCTATATGAGGTTTCTTCTTGCCATGCTCTTGGGTAGTTGCACTATGAGAGCTATCGGTATAGACCGCCTTTAGCTGGAAGGTGATGCCATCCAGGTTTCTTAAATCAAGCTTCATGCCTCCCTGCAACCTATCGTTGTATGGAATGAGCTTACCTTGATACTCGAAACCAACATACTGCACTTTCTTGCCAGCCGTCTCCTTGTATCGAGCCTCTGTGAGTTCCGCCATTTCCTTATCGAAATACCAGAAGGCATCGTGCTTGTCGCCCTTATATATATTATAAGGTGCAGGCTGGGGACGAAGAGCGGAAGACTGTTCTGGAGCTTTTCCTTTGTCCGCTCCATCTGTACCCATCATATCAGAATGGAATCTCTCGGCAAGCCAACCCTCCTTCGGATTGAGTTTACGGAGTGTTCCATCGGCATTCAAACGCTGTTCTAACGCCTTCTGAATGAACTTGGCAAGATACAAGGCTGTCCTATCGCCACAATCAAAATGTCCTCTGCCAGTATCACAGAGGAAGGAGATGCAACTCTCTGGGTACATTATGCGGAAGGCAAGGGCAGGATTCACACGAGCCTCCCACCATTCATACTCGCCTTCCACCATCAAGCCAGGGATACCATCGATATTACGATGACGTCCCCACTCCACATTGTCTCTGCCATAGCCACAGAGATTGGTGCGAGGCGCATCACCATGGAAAGAGATGATGCAGAGGGTGCGATTGGGATTCCACGCTGCAAAGTTCCAGGGGAAAGTGGCTTGTGCGGAATGTCCCAAAGGGATGATTGGAGCCTTAGCTATCTCGGCATATCCGCTTTGGTCGGCGAGATTGTCCATCATCTCCTCAAAGGTGTTCTGTGCGCCAGTCGCTGGATCCCAGTTGTTGCTGAAAGCAGGAGCCACCCATACCATTGCCACACCCAGTTTCTTCATCTGAGCCTGAAACTTCGGATTCTTATAGATAGCCTCCTCCGTCATATTCTGTTGAGAAAGCATCACCGCTTTCACTTGCTTGCAGCCATCAGGTATCCATAGGTAAGCCACAGGAGACTTGCCTGTCTCTGAAGAGATATAGCCTCTCAAATCCACTGACCACTGGTACACACCACTGCCTCCCACACCAATGGCATGGGCTGTACTTACGAAGATGCCTTGCAACAGCAAGACCATCAACATAACGCTGATACGTATTTTTCTTAATAACATCATATTGTCATTTTAACAAACTGAATCGCAATGCGGCACCGCCTGACGGCTGCAAATGAAGCTTTAATATCTTGCCAGCCTTGATAGTCTGAACTACAGTAGATACCTTGGTACGAGTATTCAACGCAGGGTTATCGTTGTATATCTCCACTTGATATTTCTTGCCTTTCTGCAAGAAGTCGGCTGTATTGAGAGTGATGTCACGAGCTTGCAAACCATTCATCGCTCCCACAAACCAATCATTGCCCGAGCGACGCGCCTGCACGATATACTCACCTATCTCGCCCTGCAAAGCCTTGCTCTCATCCCATACGGTAGGACAATATTTCCAGAAGTCCAACTCCTTTTCTCCCTTATATACATTCGGGAGGTCATACCAATACAAGAAGGTGATAGGACTGTAATATACCACTGGCATCGCCAACTGGTGAGCCTTGGTATTCTTCACTCTACCATTGAAATAACAAGGCGTATAATCAGCAGGACCGCAGAGGAAACGGGTAAATGGCAAAATCGTATTGTGCTCTGCATCTGGCATTTCCTCGTTGCCACCAATACCTTCTTGCGTCATCAAGTTAGGATAAGTACGACTCCACCCTGTAGGACGATACTCATCGTGGATATCCACCATGATGTGATGGTCGGCACACTTCTTTACGGCATTGTGAAGCCAAGTGGTCCACTCCTGAGAACCAATCTGCACAAAGCCAAACTTGATGCCACTGATGCCCCACTTCTCATAGAGCGGCAAAAGCTGGTCAAGCTCCTGATACAAGGCTCTTTGGTTGACATAAACCCACACACCGATGCCCTTGCTCTTGGCATACTGACAGAGCTTTGGCATATCAATGTCGCGAGTTTCCAATACTTTCAAGGCAGAAGAAGACATCTTCATCTCTGGACCATACCAGCCTGCATCAAGCTCGATATATTGAAGACCTCTATCCACACAGAAGTCAACACCCTCCATGCAAGTCTTCATATCCAAACGACATACACGGAAAGCCTTGCCTGGCTTAATCCAAGAGGCATCCTGTATCTGGCAAGGAGTATTGAGATTGAGCACCATCTGCTTGTTATTGATCAGGTCGATAGCCTTCTCACCCACCATGATGAATCGCCAAGGCATATCGTATGCCGTGATAATGTCGGCAGGATGAAACAACGCCATCTTCAACTCATTGTCTGCTTTCAACTTAAGCTTGCCTCTCACAAAGTCACTCAATGCAGCCTCACCAATGGCTGCATAAAGTCCATTATCCAAACGAAGTGTCAATGGGCGCTCTGCCTCTTCCTTCCAAGCAGCCTCGCTCTTCAAAAGCTTTACCTTGTTGGCATGAGATTGCGCCCAAGCATAGTGGTAAGCCTCTGCACCTGGGGCAAAGCGGAAAGAAGTGAGGTCGTCGGTGATGTGCATGAACAAACCATTGGTTGCCTCAGGGAAATGATAGCGGATGGCTACTCCCTCATCGTAAGCTCTCACAATGATGTCTAGGAGATATTGCTGGCGCTTGTCGTAAGCATTGCTTGCGCCCTGATGCTTGCCACCCTTCAAGAGATGAATGGTCATCTCATTATAACGATCTCGTATCTGGGCATACTCGCCATAGACTGGCTTCCAAGTATTGTCCTCAGAACGACGATCCACACTTGTTACTTCCATACCATTGGTCCAAACGTTGCTGTTATCCACAGGTATTCCCATAGCCGACTCCACCAAGTGGTTGTCGATGTTCACACCTAATTCACCCTCTTCTATTACCTGCTTAGCTGCATAGTCGAGGCGGTAGGTTAATCTTCCGTCTTTCTGTTCGAAGACGAAGTTGTATTTGCCGTCAGGCGACTGCAAAATCTGTTGAGATGCCATATTTGATTGGGCTTTGCTCACAAGAGCCATCATCATCAAAGAACAGACGAAGCCCCAACGCATCATAATAGAATAAAGATTCTTCATGTTATTTATGTATTATGAAATTAATGATTCTTTTTTATTATAATACGTTTGGAGCATACAAAACACTTAAGAAGAAAGAATAAAACAGAATATGTGCGCAACCTTTCTCACGAGAGATTACGCACAGAGTTAGTATTCAACCGTATAGGTCGATTTTTTCTGTACTTTCGAGTACGGTGCAACTTATCAGATAGTAGATTCTTCATTGAGATTTCCTCCCTAATAGCAGAATTTATCATATATCTCTCTCGACATCATACATTTTCCCAGGTTCTGTCACCAAATCATATTCATACACCTTATTAATGACAGGGTATGCTGCATGAATTTCCGAAGAAACCAATGGCTCTTTGATATCTGCCGACTGATAAAAGATGTTTTCATTTTTGCCTGTAGCTGGTTTCAAACTTTTCCCTTTCAACGGAACGTAGGAGCGTAAACGCAGAAATCCGCCTAAACGAGAGCAAATCCTAGCTTTCAACAACTGTCCGGAGTCCCAATTCATATCAACCACAAAACCTCCACGGGCCACCAAGCCTTCTACAGAACCTTTTGACCATGTCTTTGGCAAAGCTGGCAACAAATGCACGGCTCCATCATGACTTTGCATCAGCATTTCAGCAACTCCTGCCGTATAACCAAAGTTTCCGTCTATCTGGAAAGGTGGGTGTGCATCGAACAGATTAGGATAGAGTCTGTCTTTGAACAGATTTTTGATGATGAGATAAGCATGGTTTCCATCCAACAGACGCGCCCAAAGGTTTATCTTCCAGCCTATCGACCAGCCTGTAGCTTCGTCTCCACGCTGTAACAAGGTATTTTTTACTGCTTGAAACAACAAAGGATGACTATAAGGTGAAATCTGATTACTTGGGTATAGGCCGAAAGCATGCGATATATGACGGTGCTTGTCCTCTGGATTGTCAACATCTTCCAACCACTCCTGCAATTGATTATACTTGCCAATTTGCATAGGTGCCAGACGTCCGATCATTGCCTGCAAGGTATCTGCATATAACTGACCTCTCTCCAATATTCGGCATGCCGACAAAGTATTCGTAAAGAGTTCAAAAACAATCTGATTGTCCATTGTGCAACCAGCAATGGTAGAAGCGGCATTCTTCTTTTCATCGCCTTCGGGACCATGCTCTGGAGAGTTGGAAGGACATGTCACCATCCAGCCATACTTGGGATGTTCAACAAGGAAGTCGAGAAAGAAATCAGAAGCACCTTTCATTATGGGGAAAGCCCTCTTCAAGAATTTCTTGTCGCCTGTGTAAAGATAATGTTGCCAAAGGTGCTGGCAAAGCCAAGCTCCACCATTGGGCCACATTCCCCAAAACGCTTTGTCCACCATGCCCGTGCAACGCCACAGATCGGTATTATGATGCAGCACCCAGCCACGGCATCCATACATAGTACGAGCCGTTTCCTTGCCCGTCTCCGACAGTTCCTCTAACATTTTCATCAGAGGCTCGTGGCATTCGCTCAAGTTCGTGACTTCTGCAGGCCAATAATTCATTTGCAGATTGATGTTGACTGTATATTTACCATCCCATGGAGCTAGGAGATCTTTGTTCCAAATGCCTTGCAAATTGGCAGGTTGCCCTCCTGGTTGGGAAGAAGAGATCAAAAGATAACGACCATACTGGAAAAGCAAGGTTGCCAAGGAGGCATCCTTTCCTTCATTAAAATGCTTGATTCGAATATGGGTTTCCTGGTTTTCCGCATCGGAAGTCCCCAAATTCAGTTTTACCCGTTCGAACTGTTTCCGATAGAAAGCGATGTGGGCTTCTTTGGCTTGCACATAGGCTTTCTTGTGCGCCATATTCAGATAGGCCGTAGCTCGCTTGTGGGCGTTTCCGCTTACATCTTTATAACTAACAAAATTCGTTGCCGAAGAGATATAAAGTGTGACCGCATCCGCATTTTCTACCCGAAGTGATTCTCCCTGCACGGTTACACGTCCTCCTTCATTTTTTGCCTCAACTTGGGTTTCCAAGCGGATAGCACCCGGAACGCCTTCATGTTCTTTTCCCTTAGCTGCCAGCACCAACCTTTTGTTCCAACTTTTCACTTCTTTATCTAAAGGCGACTGGAAGGAGGCTGTGAACGAAAGGCTCTTCGGTCTGTCAGCTGTCAAACGGACAATGACAACGTCATCTGTAAAGGAAGAAAACATTTCACGAATATAGGTCACATCACCCACTTTGTAACGGACGGTAGCTACGGCTTTCTCGATATCCAAATCACGGTAATAGTCCGTTGCAGTTTCATGACCGGGGAAATGCAACATCAGGCTACCAATGGTCTGATAGGGCATTCCATTGCGTGGAGTCTCAAAATTACGAGAAACTAAATTTTGTGCATCTCGATAACGACCTTCAAAGACAAATTGCCGGATTTGCGGCAAGGCACGCAAAGCGTTAGGATTGTCGTTTCGATGTGGACCTCCTCCCCAAACAGTCTCTTCGTTCAACTGCAACTCTTCATCGGCGATACCACCGAACACCATAACTCCCAAGCGAGAGTTTCCAAGCGGCAATGCTTCCGTCCACTCTTTTGCAGGTTGATGATACCAAAGTTTTAATTCTTTGGCAAACAGAGCCAATGAATTTGTCATCATGACGATAAATATTATAAAAATTCTATTGTATTTCATTTGTCTATTTTTAATTATTATGACTTTTGCCTCAGCGGTTATTCACCAGATAGTGGAACCAATCCAAATCGACAAAACCGCCCTGTCTTCCATCGTTATAAGTAAACACACCAATCATGTCTCCCCTGAAATTGCCCGCTTTCATCGGATAGGAGCCACCCAATTTGTGATAAGTGATGCCATCGAAGCTATATTCAAAATCAGCCTTGTCAGCCGCTCCCATTCTTGTGCGCAAGAATAGTTCGGACTGCCCAGTTGTCAATGCGCTACCAATCATGCTCTGTCCGTCCCTCTCAAACTCCATCCGGAAGGCGCCGTTCTGTTTCGCCACAGCTATAAAGGCATAATTCTTTCCGCCATTGAAGTGAGCCAATCCTGCCTTTTGCCCATTGTTCATGCCTGCGATTTCCAATTTTATCGTGACCACAGTAGAGTCGCTGTGCATATATCGTTGATTGATGGTATTGGGAGCCTTGAAGAATCCTTTTCCATTTGTAGATGAAGAATATAGTCTCAAATAACCAGGACGTTCTGTTAAAGACCATTTGCTTGAATCAGGAACATGATTCCACATCCATTGTGGATGCAACATCGGCTTGTCAAACTCATCGTTTCCCAATGGCAACGTTGGCGCATAACCTTGAATCGGTTTGGGCAACTGCCAAGCCATCTGCCCTTCCTTATCCTTTACATCCACGCCTATCACTGGCCAATCGTCAATCCACGTCACAGGCAACAGATGAGGAGGTCGTCCACAAGCATAATCACGTGTAAACTGCCCCATCCAAAACCATCTTCCATCGGGTGTATCTACATATCCACCTTGGCCTGGAATACGCAAGTTGTCACGGCTCTTCACTTTCTCCACAGCAAACACCTCATATTTTCCAGGATTGCCTGGCTGTCCAGGTGTTCCATTAGGCAAGGTGCCATACAGATTGCGCGAACGGAAGATGTAAGTGCCCTCACCCTGCCCCCGATTGGAAAATTCGATATGCTGTAAATAGTAGTAACCGTTCCGCTTGAATATGCGATTCCCCTCACTGGAATGGTATGGTGAAATTACCGTTCCACCATCGGGATACTGATACAGAAAGTTCTTCTTATCCATGTGTGCCGAATCTGCATCCAACAAAGTCGTACCGTCTTCAGACATCTGGAAAAGATAACTATACCAATATTCCCTACCGGGATGGCTGGCCACCAAATAGGCTTTTCCATCCTCATCCCAAAAAGGACAAGGATCCGACCAACGTGTTACCTTCAAAGGACGTCCATACTTATCTTTTACGAAACCACTTTTCCAAGGACCTTTCGGGTTATCTGCAATTGCCACATAAAAGCCATCGGTATAAAGATTCACATAAATGTAATACTTCCCATTATGATAGCTGATGGTAGGCGCATAGACACCCCCATTGTAACGATTCATCTTCTTTGATGTATAGGAAGAATCTACCAAAGCCAAATCATTCAATGCTGCTCCTATGGTAGTCCAGTTCACCAAATCCTTGGAATGCAGGATGCTGACACCCGGAAAGCTCTCAAAAGTGGAAGATACTAAATAATAATCATCTCCCACCCGAAGAGGATCGGGGTCGCTGTAATCAGCCGCAATTACTGGATTGCGAAAAGTACCATCTCCCTGATCTCCCCAACGCCCAATCGGCTGAGCCATGCTCTGCGTGTATAACATAGATAAAATTATACACAAAACAAAATTGCATTTCATCATTCTTTGCTTTTTTTTATTTAAGTATTTCTGCTACATGGGTAATTGGCACAATCTCCGCTTCCCAAATCTCTGCTCCATCCCCTGTAGGTCTTAGGCTGACTGTCAAATGATTCTCACCGCCAAAATTCAGCCAACATTCCGGAAGGTAGTATTCCGTCTGAGGACCTTTCTGCCAGCAACGCCCTATGCAGTGACCATTCAAGTAGATAAATCCGTTACCAGTATGATTCAAGCGAAGATGGTATGGTAACCAAATGCTTTTCGGTTGCTGAGGCAGGGTAAATGAATAAGAGTGCCATGCCAAAAGAGAAGACTCGCTTCTTGCTTTAGTAGCAATCTTTCTACCCATGGAAAGTTCGGTACCTTTCGCCTTCTCTGTATAAGCATATTCCAACTTGAGGTCTTTCCCTGCACAGCGAGCATAGTCGATACCAAATTTCCAGTTATCTTCCACTATCTTTTTGGTGTGATGATGTAGTCCTTTGCTCTCAAACAGCATCAGTACCTCCACCTTCTTACCGCTCTTTGCATCGCCCGGCAACTGATAGAATGCACTATGCTCATTTCCCTTCAGAACAGGAACTCGTTCTCCACGAACAGAGACAAGCACTTCATCACCATCCGAACCGTTTATCAGTTTATCACCAATACGGCCTATCTCCAGCAATCCACCTTCGGGTGCTTGTGTGCGGTAATAAACAAAGTGGCGCCCATAGATGCCATCTTCATCCAGATGCTCCCCCGTTTTTAAATTTGTCCAACGAGTAGGCAAGGCATCTGCCATTTGTAAAGTTGGCTGCAACCGAAGAGTATCAGCCTTCACCGCAGGGCGTGCCTTTGTTTCAGGCAACTTAGGCCACCACTCTCCACAAGAGGCTCCTGCAGGCAAATAATAGACCTGTGAGCCGAAAGGTTCCAGCGCAAAGTCTAATGTCAGGTCGGATGTTTTCAATGTACCGAAATGTTGCCGGCTATGCTCTTCTGTCCGTACAAAGTAATAACGGTCGCCGTTGGCTGCCAGCCGGAGTGCCAGTTTTACATCGGCATCGGTCGTGCTGTATTCTATCGGAGTTAACACGGCACGGGCTATCTTGGCACCATGCTTCTTCAACAGTCCCGCCAGTCCGCTGAAACGGCGGAAGCGTTCGTTCACCGATCCATCCTCGCTGATGGCTGCGGCAAAGTCGTAAGTGGTTGTTGTCTGCCGCGAAGCCCAATCGTCGAAGTTGGTGCCGCCCACCACCATATAGTAGCTAAGACCGCAAAAGCCCCTTTGAAGGGCGTAAAGCGTAATGTTCTGCGTCTGCACCGGATCTACTCCCTCCTGTGTCCAACTCAGTTTTCCACCTACCTCGCTATACCAGCCGCCTTGCAGCTCGCCTGATATAAGAGGTTTACCCGGCTGAGTTTTCAACTGTTGGTTAATCAGGCGTCCGAAGTTCTTCTCTATCTTCCACCGTGGATAGCTGTTCACCATATCCACCACCCCATTCAGCGGGCCTTCCGTCACGTTTCGTGCCTCGGAAGTCCAGCAAGTGATGATTGGAACATCGATGCCATATTTACGTGTAAGTTCCGTCAGCTTGACAAGATAATCTTTCTTATCGGCAGAAGGGAACCACTTGATGCGGTTGAACTCGTTCTCCACCTGAAAGAGAATGACACCCGACGCGCCTTTTCCCTTGCGGGTAATCTGATGCGGAGTCACCACGCGGCACACCGCCTTGTACCAATGCTCGTTCCAGCGCATAAATTCAGGATCATTGCTTTGCAGCCAAGCCTCAAACTTGGTCTTGGCAGGCTTCTTCCGCATCAACCACTGCGGAAATCCTCCACCGCTCCATTCAGAGCAGATGTAAGGACCGGGACGGGCTATGACATAAAACCCGAAGTCTTCTGCCATTTTGAGGAAGTCTTCCAACTGCCGCATATCCAGGCATGATTCATCGTTCACCGATTTAGGCATCCGCTGTTCGTGCCAGTTCCACGGAATGTAGGTCTCCACGCAGTTGAACCCGGCTTCCTTGAGTTTGCTGAACCGACTTGCCCACAATTCTTGCGGCACCCGGTAATAATGGAATGCGCCGCTATAGACAAAGACATCCTCTCCTTCAATCTGGATACAACGATTGTCAAAACAGATACGGTCGGGATGCGGAAATACCGAATCGTCCACCGTAGAAAAATTGCCGTCTTGATAGACAGAGGCATCTGCCGACTTGTCGTTCATGACGGCAAGGTCAGTAATATTCTGGGCAGACAGGAACGCAGGCATGATTCCCAATAAAGCCACTATGTATTTTTTCATCATGATCGATTTCTGTTGTTGTTTATTTCAAATCAATTTGTATTGTTTTCAGCGAATGCTCAGCCGAGCTTCCACCATACATCAAGATATATTTTCCAGGCATGACACGCATGGTATTGGTCGCTTCATCAAAGGTCTCGAATTGGTCGGGTTGCATGACAAAAGAAACGGTCTGCGTTTCGCCCGGTTGCAAAGTAACGCGTCGGAAGTCGCGAAGCGTCTTAATGGGACCATTGACATCCTCCGTACGGCGGATATATACTTGCGCGATTTCGGTACCAGCTCTCTTGCCCGTATTCTTCAACTGGAAAGAGAGGCGGATGGAACCGTCTTTCTGACATACGGCTTTTCCTTTTTTATATTGGAATGTAGTATAACTCAAACCATAGCCAAAAGGATAGAGGGGTTCTCCACGAAAGTAGCGATACGTGCGGTTACTCATGTCGTAGTCCTCGTAGTCGGGAAGCTGTGAGAGATTCTTATAGAAGGTAAGCGGAAGTTTACCGCTGGGATTGTTGCTGCCGAACAACGTCTCGGCTATAGCCAGTCCTCCCTGCTCGCCGGCATACCAAGCTTGGACAATGGCATCAGCATGTTCCGTTTCGGGAACCATCGCCATGGCACTGCCCGAACAATTGATGAAAACCACCTTCTTGCCCGCCTCATGCAAAGCCGCTATCACACGCCGCTGTGCTTCGGGCAGTTCAATGTCGGTACGGTCTCCGCCACGGAAGCCCGGAAGCTTGACTTTCATCTCTTCCCCTTCTAGCTTCGATGAGATGCCACCTACAAAAATCACCACGTCTGCATCGCCTGCCTGCCCAACAATTGAAGCCACATCCATGCCGGTTGTCCGGGCATTCTCTGCCGCTTTCACCTCTTTCTGCTGTGTGCCATCGTATGGAATGCCTGTCTGTTGCCCAACAGCCTGATCCGTATAGGTGCAACCGGGGATATAGCGTGCGTTCGGCACAAAACGACGGATGCCGTCAAGCACCGTAATCGTATGGAACGGACGGCCGTAATAGTTTCCCCACAACATCATGGAATCAACAGCATTAGGTCCCATAACCGCCACATCCAAATCGGTTCGCAGAGGCAATATGCCTTTTTTGTTCTGCAACAACACGATGGACTCACGAGCCATCTGAAGAGCCAGTCCCTTATGCTCCTTACGGTTGACAACACTCATCGGAATGTTCTTGAAAGGCACTGCGGACACATCGTCAAAGTCACCTACCTCAAAACGGGCTTTCAGCAGACGGCGCACGCTCCGGTCAATCTCCTCTTCGGTAATCTCACCTGCCGCCACCGCCTCGGGCAGTGAACGGTAGTTTCTGCCGCATTCCACATCCGTTCCTGCCCTGACAGCCATCGCTGCCGATTGATGTTCACTGTCGGATACTCCATGACGTCCTTTCACGTGGAAATCGGAAATGGCACTGCAATCGCTCACTACCAGTCCCTTGAATCCCCATTCGTCACGCAATATCTGTTGTAGGTAGCGGGTATTGCCACAGCAAGGCTCGCCGTCGATACGTTGATAGGCGCACATCACTTCGCGTACATCGCCCTCCTGCACCAGCGACTTGAAAGCCGGAAGATAAGTTTCCCACAAATCGCGTGAAGAGACATTCTCCAGATTGAAACTATGCCGGTTCCACTCCGGTCCGCTATGCACCGCAAAGTGCTTGGCACAGGCCAGCAGTTTCAGACAACTATCTTGGCGAACGCCATCGAAAGTATATCCCTGCAATCCTCTGACAACGGCCAATCCCATACGGGTAGTGAGGTAAGGGTCTTCACCGTAGGTCTCCTGTCCGCGTCCCCAACGGGGGTCACGGAAGATATTGATGTTCGGTGTCCAGAAAGACAATCCCTGAAAGCGTTTGATTTCGCCGCTCCGGCGGGCTTCGTTGTTCTTGGCACGCGCCTCATCACTGGCCGCACAATAGACCTGATACAACAAGCTGTCGTTGAAAGAGGCAGCCATACCGATAGTGGCGGGAAACACTGTCGCTTTTCCATTCAGTCCCACCCCGTGTAAAGCCTCGCTCCACCATTCAAACTGGGGGATATCCAATCTGGGAATGGCCGGTGAGCCATTCTGCATCAGAGCCGCCTTCTCTTCCAACGTCAGTCGGCTGCAAAGGTCGGCAGCCCGCTCTTCGGCAGACAAGGTGGAATTTTTGTATTGCTGAGCCAACGCTGTGTTGCCCAACAGAAGCAGGGCAAGCCCTGCTATGGTCATTTTTCTTTTTATGATCAACATATTTAAAATTCGTTATTGTTGTTCCTGTTCCTTTTTATCATAATAATCTTTGAGGATATGGAAGGCTTTCTTCTTATTCCCCTGAGGGTCATACACTCCCTTGTTGTTCCATCCTTCTTGCAGGACAGGCACGTTCCGCTTCGGAGACATGAAGTCGTTGAGAATCCAAGGGCAGACTCCGGCAAAATGCTCCGGCATACGCTCCATCATGCCCAACTGCTCTTGGTAATACCATTCCTGGTATTCCTCACTCCAATGCACTGTCCGGTCGGCATGATAGCCTCCCAACGCCTCGGCACCGGTTTCGCTGATGAGCAAAGGCCTGTCATACCGGATGTCCCATTGAGCCGTCTTGCATTCATCAGGAGTACTGTTGTACCAACCTAAATACTCATTGACGGCCACTAAATCAAGTTCTTCACAAAGAGGGTCGTTGACCAAGAACTTTCCGTTAGGCCTATAGACTTCCAAAGCAGACGAAATCAGACGATAATCGTCCATCGAACGTGCGGCTCTCGCCAACCCCTTCATAAATTCGTTGCGGGCAGGACCGACGTATGTTTCGTTCCCAATGGACCAGATAACCACAGAAGCCCGGTTGCGGTCGCGGGTTATCATCTCTCTCAGCTGCTGATGGGCATTACGCTGCGTCTTCACATTGCCGCAATCTATATGCTGGAAGACCGGAATTTCCGACCACACCATCAATCCCATGGAATCCGCTACTTGCAGCGTGTATTCCGAGTGCGGGTAATGAGCCAGGCGGACAAGGTTGGCGTTCAACTCTTTCGCCTGGCTCAATAACTTGACGGCATCCTCTTTGGAATAAGCCCTTCTCATTTCCTGGGGAATTTCCTCCTGTATGCAAATTCCACGGAAGAAAACGGGACTTCCGTTCAAAAGGACTTTCAAACCATCCACACGGATGTCACGGAACCCTATTTTGTCATCCAGTATCTGCCCGCCCGCTTTCAGACGAACGGCATACAGCTTAGGTGACTGGGGAGACCACAGGGAGAGCCCTTTGACCTTATAGCCAAACGCAATGCTATCGGTATGCGCCTTCAGCGTTTTCTTCAGCTTCAATTCGGGAATCTCCAAGGTTACGTCCGTACCGGCAGCTTTATTCAGCTTAATCCATCCTTCTATTTCATTCCGCGAGTCCTTCTTCAGCCGCACACAATAATCTTGTATAGAGACCGAAGGTTCTTCTATCAGCATGACATCCCGCGTAATGCCCCCATAGTTCCACCAGTCGGGTTCCATGGCAGGAACACGGTCGGGAAAGCGCCGGTTGTCCACCTTCACCGCTATGAAATTGTCACGTTGGCGCAGCAAAGAGTCCGGCAACAGGAAATTGAAAGGGGTGAACCCACCTTCGTGGCTGCCCACCTTTGTCCCATTCAGATAGACATCTGCCTTATAGTTTACGGCACCGAAATAGAGATATGTTTGTGTCTCTGCACTCTTCTTCTGATAATCGAATGTCTTGAAATACCAGACGAGACCTTCGTAATAACGGAATTTCTCCTCCTGATGGTTCCAGTCACCGGGAACCGTCAGCGAATGTCTTTGTTTGTACTCCTCCATTCCGACATACTCTTTATCTGAATAGATATTGGTCGTGGCATAGTAGCCCCAATCCTTGGTTCGCCGGTCGGTAAACCTGAAATCATACGTCCCTTTATCGTAGGGTTCAATGATATACTGCCACTGTCCGTTCAGACTTGTGACCTGTCTGCCATACACATTGGTCAGCAGCACATCCTGAGCCTTCAACGGCGATAAGGCTGCCAACAGGCAACCCGTTATCAGGCATTTAAAATTAGTTTTCATTGACATTATATGTTGAATTATTTATGTTTGCTTTCTGTTTTGACTGTAATGATATCCAGCGAGAAGGCGGGAAGTGTCAGTTTCAGCTTGCCACGCGATACAGGAAGTGTCACCACGTGCTGCGGTCTCACCAACTCTTTCTGTTCCATGGAGTTCTCATCGGTTCCCTTTTCGGAACACATACGGAGCAGTTCCACCTGCTTCACTCCGGTCTTTTTGAAATCAATGTCGATGCTGACGCTTTTGTCTGTCGGGTTCGCCAATTTCAGGTAACCGGTCGCTCCGTCGGCTGTGACCGTGGCCGAGGTATAAATCCACTGTTCGGGATAAAGACTCACCTGATGTGCCAGTTCATCGTTCAGGAAGCACGACACCGAATCGCCCTTCACCTCTATGCGGGCATCGTACCACTTGCCTTCTTCCAGCACTCCGTTATACTTGTAGGCAAGCGTGCAGACTTCCCCTTTCCGATGCAGCTCCAGATTATACCGTTTGTTGTGGTCGGCTCCCAAGTGCCATACCCCGTAATCGTCGCTTCCCTTGTAGTGGAAATAGAGCTTTACCCCCTCCTCGTTCTTCATATAGCGGAAACTCTTTGCGGAGGTGTAACGTTGCGGATTATCCGCCACCCGAAGTATGGAATCTACGGTATGCTTCACCGGAGCATTCTCCACGGGATAACTGTTGCCCTGCTCCACGCATTTCACCTGATAGTCGCCCACATGGGTGGCGAAGAGTTGCTGCACATGGTAGGACGGGGTCACGAACACCTCGCCCGAATTGAAATGTATCATATCCGGATTCCAGCGAGCTTCGTTCTCGTTCTTGAAGATAGGGGCATAGCTGTTCATCTTAACGATGTCGCCGTTGCGCTCCATCCCCATCATGAAAACCGCCTCGCCCAATGCGGCATTGAGGTTGCCGTTCGTGCCGCATTCCTTGGTGACCGCATACTCGCCCACATAGACTTTCGGACCGCGGCGGTCGTAGCTGTCGTACTTGCGGTAGCGGTCGATGAACCAGCGGGGATTCCGGTAATAATGCTCGTCCACATAGTCCACAGGGTGGCTGTTGCGCCATTTCGGGTTGAAATCGAAAGCGTCCACATTGCCTATAATGACCATTTCAGGATAGCGTTCCTTGATAGCACGGTAAAACTGTATGTAGCGTTCGGGGTAATGGTCGCTCTGCTGCTTCACGTTACGTTGGTAATTCTCGTTTCCTATCTCTATCAGATACAGACCGAAAGGTTCGGGATGCCCGTTGGCGGCACGCATGGCACCGTATTTCGTGGTGACGTCGCCATTGGCATATTCAATGGCATCCAGCGCGTCCTGTATGTACCACTCTATGCTGTCGTGCGGCGCAAAGCCTCCATGCCATATCCCCACATTCGTGACATACATGGGAGTGGCACCCAAATCTTCCACCAACTGCAAATATTCATGATACCCCAGCCCATTGCTTACCGGATATTTCCACACATTGATGTGCGAAGACCTTTCTTCGATAGGTCCGATTGACTTTTTCCACTTGAATTGCTCCAGCTTTCCGTCAATCACTTCCCCCTCCACGAAACAGCCTCCAGGAAAGCGTATGAAACGCGGCTTCATGTCTGCCAGCAACTGAGCCAGTTCAGGGCGGCAACCGTTCTCCCGACCTTTGAAGGTAGGGGGAAACAGAGATACCATATCCATCCAGACGATGCCCGGCGCATCCATGGAGAGCACCAGTCTTGCCTGTGCGTCATCGGCATCCGAAAGAAGTTCCACCGTATATTTCTGCCACCCGCGTTTCAATTTCCCGGTTACCCGGACGGTGGCATACGTGGCCATTCCGGCTTTGTCTTGCAGGGAAGCCGTTATCGTGCCCTTGTACCCGATGGCCTTCGCCCAGAGGGAAAGGGTATATTTCCGTCCCTTGACGGCGTTGATTCCCCAATATCCCCCGTTGGCAAGCTCCACTTTTCCCGATTTGTCCACGGAAGCGATTTCCACTTTCAGGGCTTTGCGCTGAACCGGGTTCAGCAGACCTTCGCCCTCCAGTCTCATTTTAGCTGATGCGCCTGCCGTGTCCAGACTCCAGTGGAGTGGTACGCTGTCGCAATCCTCGAAAGAACGATTACGCACCAGCTCCGCATACAACCCACCGTCAGCCGCATGGTTTATGTCCTCGAAAAAGATGCCGTAGTGCAGCGAGTCTATCTTCGCACTGCGTTCCTTCATATAGACATCCAGGCCGATTTGGGCATAAGCCGCCTGAAATAGCATACTTGCCAGGCATCCTAAAAACAGTGTCTTTATTTTCATAAACATGTCATTATCTTACAGTGAATATTATTGAGCGTTCTGTCCTCTCATTTGCTGATCTTTATTACTGGAAGAATATTATTGGTCTTCTCAGCAGGCAATGTGACTTCAAGTCCTTCCGCTGTCCGCTCAAATTCCACCTTGCCATATCCAAGCAGCATTACCTTCTTTATTTTTGCATGATACCATCGGCTACCGTTTGCCAATGACCTGATAATTATCTTGCCGTCCTCAGGCCATCCCAAAGGAATTGCATAAAGATTTTTCTTTGTCTGTGTGAAGCGTATCTCCTGGGCATTCGCCTTTTTGTATGCATCCTCGTTGAATCCCTGCCCCTTCATCTCTATCTTCTGTTCTGCAATCGGGCCTTCACCGAACTTCACCCATGGTCTTGTGCCATAAATACATTCTCCGTTTTGGTGCAGCCACGTTCCTATGTTGTCGAGAATATTCTTCTCATGACTGTCAAACGTACCATCAGCACGCAGCGGCACACTGAGCAGCAGGTTTCCGTTCTTGCTCACGATGTCAACAAGGAGCTTTATTACTTGCGGAGCCTTTTTATATCCATTCACCTTCGATGTATGTTCGTTCCAGTGCCAGTTGCCCAGACAGGTACATGTCTGCCACGGATCAGGTATCATCTCGTTAGGCGCACCGCGCTCCACATCCCATACGATTGCTTTGCGTTGCTCCTCACTGAGAATCTTGCCGAACATAATTGCCTCATTCTTACCTTTATGCAACCGCATGTTGTGGTTATAATGATGGGCGGCAATTCGCAAACCGCAATCGCTGATACTGGCAAATGGTACTACCGTAACATCAAAATATATCAAGTCGGGATTGTATCGGTTGATGGCATCCACCGTACGATTGTAGAAGTTTGTCACGTACTCACGCGTTGGCAGTACCGCTCCATGACTCCAGTCCCACTGGCGGTGTATGCTATTGTTGTTCCATGAATCCTCACTTAGCGGGTGGTTCTGTGCATACAAGTCCTGTGGGTCTAGTCCTTCCCACCATTTTCCCTTACCATCGGCCTTTGTCTGTTTGCCATCGTACGGAATACCCTTGTATTCTCCTTCCTTATCGTAACGTTGCGCACTCTCATACCATCGCCATGCATGGTCGGCATGGAAACTGATGCCGAAAGGCAATCCTGCCTTCTTCGCCGCATTCTTCCATCCTTCCAGAATATCACGTTTTGCACCAATGCGTACAGAGTTCCATGGCTGATATTTCGAATTCCACATATCGAAATTATCGTGATGGTTGCCCATGGCAAAGAAGTATTTTGCACCTACACTCTTGTAGTAAGCCACAAGAGAGTCTGGTTGCCACTTCTCGCCCTTAAACAGCGGAAGTATATCTTTGAAGCCTACCTGCGATGGATGGCCATAATGCTCACGGTGATATTTGTATTTTCCCGAGCCTTCATGATACATCTCACGTGCCATCCAGTCACCCGAGCCTTCAACACATTGCGGTCCCCAATGTGCCCATATACCAAACTTGGCATCACGGAACCATCCAGGCACCTCGTATTCCGATAGTGACTGCCATGTGGGTTCATACTTTCCTCGTTCCATAGCTTCTGCATCAGACAACACGGGAACTTCATATTTTTGGGCATGCGCAGAGACGCATAATGTCACACATGCAGCAATAAGTTTAATCTTGATATTCATATGTATATTATTTTATGATGGATTCTTCTTTTTCATTCAATAATTCTATTCCAGCATCTTTACTCCGCCAGAAGAAATTTCTATATGGTCAACGGTCCCGTCAGCCAACGTTACGGCAATGCCTACTGGCTGCCCCTTTTTGTATTTCCATTTCACACTCTTTACACAAGGCTTACCATTCAGATAAGGCTCGTATATATTGGCATAACGGGTTGCCGTGAATTGTTTTGCATAGAATGTAGGCGTTGGCTTTCCATTGGTAGAAACGCCATTAGGAGTAAGACTTGCATTAAGGTAGGATGAAGGATTCATCTTGGTGGAATACTGCCTCTTTGTGCCTCCGCTGACCCACATCTGCACACCGATGGTGTCGCACACGTTCCATACTACACGGCATTCCTCAGAACGACGGCCGGAACAAATCTTCACATCCGTTCCCACAGTATGCATAACATAGTCTGTGGTATCCAATCCTGGATCAAATACATCCACATAATATCCCGCTCCCTTACCAGCTTTCACCATAAGTATGATGCGGCGTTTCTCACCTGCCGACATATCAACCATTCTTACACGTTGCGCAGAAACGGCTTCTGAGCAAAACATTCTTGTTGTATCTATAGCCGGATTCATGGAATTGAGAGTTACATCACCCTCAGAATATCCCTGAAGTATAGTGTTTGCACCCTCCACAGACTGATGGTATTTGTAATCATCAGACCAATACGACTCGTACGCACTGGCATCAGGAGCCAAGGCATATCCAAAGCCATAGAATTGCACAGCAAGTCCGTTTTCTGACAAATGCGCTCCTTTACGTCCACCATACAGGCACGCCATCATGGGGAATGTAGGGTCATCGAAGTTCTTCAACACAGCCATACGGTGAAATGGTGAATAGCTCGATGATCGCCATCCAGGTATGTTCACAGACGGCTCCTTACTTATTTTTCCGCCCCGGCAGTCGCCGAAACAAATGATGTTACCACGGCTGTCACTCCATACAGGTATGGCTTCTTTTGCTTTTCTCAGTATGTCGAACTTGGATATTATGTCTATGCCTACACTTTGTAGGGGGCGCTGCCATGACAGTATGCTCACCGCTGTTCCAAAACCATATCCTGGCGACTCTGGCCACAGTCCTGTCACAGGGTCATATTGTTTCAGCATATCGGGAATGCAGTTGTGATATGGGGTTGACTCCTCTATAAGATAATGAAGGAAATAGTCTCTGCCCTTTCCGTCCTCAAAGTAATCATTGCTCTCAAGCACGAGGATTGGCCTGAGCATCATGTCCCATCCGTTTACGTTCCAATTGCCTGTCTTTCCGCCACGTATCATGCCAAGGTCTATGAACCTGCGCATCACCTCATTCATCAACTGGCGTGTGTCCTTGCCCGTCTGCCTCATGGCTTCCGACGGATGTCCTTTCAAATAGTCTGAAGCATAAATATAAATTGTTGCAAGGCGCATTCCGATGTCATCATGTATCTGCTCATAGTCGTAATAGCCAAGAATGCCACCCTCTTTCCAACCGCCAGGTCCTTCAGTATCATTGGGTGACAGATTGATGACAGGATTCATGTAATATATTCCGAGCAAAGCCTGATTAAAAATGTCAGTGGCAAAGCGTGCGTACTGCTCATCCCTTGTATTCATATAGACGCATGCGGCATCAGCTGCGAGCGACAGGATTTCACCGTTTATGCTTCTTACGGAATGCCCCGTCTGGTTGTACGGCACAACCATCGGCTTTGCATTCTCCACCTTTGGGTCTATGCAGACGAGGTCGCCAGTCTCGTTGTACGGTGTCAGTTTTTCAAGCGAGGGACGCTTCCACTTGTTCCATGTACGCTGTCCTGGCAGTCGCAATGTCGGTACAGGAGCATTTCCCTCACCTCTTTCCCATCTTTGGTTCTTGATATAACATTGCGTGTATCTTTCCCCGTCTTTCCAGTACATAGCCATTCTTGACAGTATCCATTGTGGGTCTGTGACATGACGCTCCACATACGGTTTTACTCTATCCCTCGACTGTCTGTACTCTTCCTCGGTCACGCTAAATTTAACAAAGTTACGCTTCAGAGACTGCTTGCACGAATCTTTATAATCACATGCTGGATGCCCCAAAGCACTTGCAAAGAGTGCAACCAGCAAGAAATTAGCTATAAACAAAACTTTTTTTTCCATTATAAGTAGATCTTTTGATTATTTATTATTTCAGTCACGAAATGGGAATTTGCCGAAATCATCATTTTTACGCAGCTATTCCGTCTTCCCATATGCCAATTGCATTTTTGCAAAAAAATCCTCCAGTATCATTCTCACATCCACGCTCCGATATACACGTATCTTACGTCTCCCTTCCACCTGTTCGTAGTTACAGTCAGGCGTGATGCGAGGGGCGGGCTGTTCATCGTATTTATCTGTGTCCTGATGGGTGTTCATCAAGACGGTGACAAGAGGATTGTCGCCTAATGTCCAGTCCTCGCCGCGCGGCCATCCCTGCGAGTTACGCCTGTCCGCATTGAATTTCATGAGCGTAGTGAATAGGTATTCACCTATTTTACCACAAGGCTTCACCTTCAATGCCAGTTCTGCCGTGCCGGTACGTACCGTCCAATATACCCTGTTTGGTATTTGCCAGAATGCGGCACGGGATGCCAAGACCGCATTGGCTGCATGGACATCGCTCGACAGATTGAATTCCTTTGCCCGTTCGTCATGTGGTGCGCCTCCCGTCCACACCACGGTTAACCTGTCTGCTATCTCTGGGTGAAGCAATATGGCGGAGGCAACATCCGTCAACGGACCACCACAAAGCACATAGAGTGGATGCATGTCATCTCTCAGAGCCTCTCTAACTATCAGCTCCGCCCCCTCCGATGCCACAGGCGTGTTCTCATCGGTCATTTTCCGGGCAGCACCCTTCAGCAAGGCAACCTTGCCATCCAAACCACTGTGGTGCAACACTCGTTGACATTCTTCATAACTCAGTTGCAAATCATTCGGGCGGCGACCGCCGAAATGAGCAGCTACAACCCCTCTCACATCAAACTGAGGTGTCAGCAAAGCATGGAGGATGAAATACGCATCATCCACTTCGTTTGCGGCATCAGTAGACACAATTACCCTTACCCGCTTCTCCTCAGGCACCGAATAGGGAAGTTTTTGCGCCATGCCCTTATTCTGCCCCCAAATGCCGATAACTACAAAAAACAATATTCTTTTCCAGTTCATAGCTCTATCATTAATTCATTTACAGAAATAGCACAAGACTCTTCATATAATGTAAAAAATAGATGATATACCGTTTTGATGCCTCAGAAGGTATATCATCTATTATTATTAGCAAACCTAATTTAAGGCTTAACTATATTGAAAGCATTGGTAGGATTGCCTTCAAGAGCTTTCAAATCATCAAAACGGATTGTTATGTCTTTTTTATTAGACACATACAAACCAAACTTGCAACCCAATTGGTCATAAGTTCCATTATAACCTGCACACTCAGAATTATTTCCCGTATTGTCTAAGGTTTCATCATTTACCCAATGACCAAAGCCAAAATTACAGTTTCCTGAATCGTAGGCAGGTGAATTTTCAGTCATATCATCACCAATCCAAGCCTTCAGATGACCTTTATTGTTACGACCAGCCTTGAAATAGAGCACCACCGAGTACCATTTATTCGTTTCTAGTTTGCCAACCGTTCCTACTGTAGGATCGACCAAAGCATTACGGTGTGAAAGTTTCAAAGTACCCTTATCAATAGAAAGATGCCCTGCCCAGCTATTACGACATCCTTGATTAAATATCTGGGCAATGATGATACCACCTTCATCCATAGGGAATTTTCCTTCCGGCAGATAAAACTTAAAGCCATACCAACCTTCTGAGGTAGTTTTAAAGTCACAAGTCACTTCTGCTCCACGACGCATACGACGGTTATCCTCCAAGAGAGCTTTGTAGTTGTAATAGAACTCCAAAGATTTTTCTACAATCTTTATATAATTAGGTTCCCAAGCCCAAGCATCCCTAAAGGGGAGATAGGATGTGCCAGAATTAAAATTATGCTGATACAATACATAATCCGCTCCAGGCTTTGTAACTCCATTTACTGGTGTTTGATTCTGGTCAGCCGACAATGTCAAGCCGATTTCACCAACATTTCCTACCCATGTTGTTCCCTCTTGCAAGAAAGTGATTTTCAAGTAATAGGTCTTGCCCTCTTCCAAATAGAAAGATCCCCATTGATCCTTCCAATTGGTTGCCCATGAACCTGTCTTCTTCATTTTGTGAGTCAAATTTTCATTTAAGGCACCAGTCTTCAATGCATTCAAATTATCACCAATATTCACGTTGAGAGAACTTCCATCCTTGGTCGTACCTGTCATCAAGCTCACATCAAACAAGCCTGTCGCTGGTGCATCAAACTGATAAATAACATAAGCACCATTCTTTGTGCTTCCCATGCCACCTTCCTCAATGGTTATAGTACCACTCTTTTCCAAGTAGCTCATAAGTGGCAAATTCATATCTCCTATCAAAGGCAATTCAGGACCACCTATCTTTTGATAGTCGCCAAAAGCAACCGAAATAGCACCACCCTTAGCTTCCATAGGAACAGTTACCGTAACCGAATTAGCCGTCAAGGCATCAGCAACAGCTTCGACTGTTCCATCTTCTGCACAAAATGTAACAATAACATCTTGAGCCGTAAGACCTTTGTCTATGAAATACTGGAAATTTTTACCACTTATCTCAATCTTGGCACCAGGAAAAGTAGGACTCGGATTGACAGAAGTTATCTCCGCTCCAGGGATACATGTGAACTCATCGTTTGTCGCTGTATTGTTCTTCCATACCCATAGTCCAATAGGACCTGTTTTTCCACCTTCAGGCACACGAACCTTGATTTCATTATCAGACCAACTGACATAGTCTGTAGCTTCTACTCCACCGAAATAGACACGTCCTATTCGTTCTGTTCTCTCACTGCCAAATTCTGAACCAGTAATGGTAACGACCTGAGTTGGAAGACCCTCTGCTGGACTGAACCCTGTAATAGTTGGAGCAGGATACTTTCCTTCTATTGTTTCGCTGTCTGAGCATGAAACTCCGATAAAGCTTATAAGCAAGAGGAGCATACATGCTAATATTTCTTTTATCGTCTTCATATTATTCTAATTTTAAATTACATAAATTATTTTATAACCATCAGAATATTACCAGCCTGGATTCTGAAGCAATTGTGCATTCAGCTGAATCTCCTTAGTTGGAATAGACTGAAGATAATTCTTTTTCGTAAACTTTCGATTCACTTTCTTCTCTGCGATAACACATCCAGGCTTTGTTGGAGTATAAGCAGGATCTTCATACGTAATGGTTTCTGTCTCGATGTTTCCTTCCCAAACTTTAGGGTTGAACACAGCTTCATTGGTTACAGGATTCTTCATGTTTACAAGATAAGTGTCTTGATTGTCATAGTAGGCATAAATACCACACTTTTCCGTTCCAAACACCTGTTCAGCAATGCCCCATCGACAAACATCTGCAATGCGCAATCCTTCGCCATAGAGTTCCAAAGCACGTTCACGACGAATCTCGCCCAAATAGCTCATATCACATCCCAAAGATTTTGCTTTGGCAATAAGTGCTGCATTAAGAGGAGCTATACCACCACGTGCGCGAACCTTATTAATTGACTTATCAAGATCCTCATCAGAAATCTGTCCATTTCCCAATTCGCAAACAGCCTCTGCATAAATCAGATAAATCTCTGCCAAACGAATGTGCATGCAGTCGGGAGCTTCTTGTCCCGCACTTGTAACAGTCTGCAATTCGGTGCAGAATTTACGACCACGAGTACCCGTTGATGTGTTAGCAAGGAGATTTGGACAATATTGATACTTATTAGCAGAAAGCGTTGTTATATCAACGGAGTAATCCGCTCCAACATCATACATACCATATCCCCATACAAAAGCATTGGTCTTAGGATGGCATGCCAACAATCGATAATCACGGTTTTCGAACTCACTGTTCATATCCTTAAATCCCTTGAACAGAGGAGACACGTGAATAGGCAATCCATCTGTACAGAGATACATATCAATCAACTTACGTGTCATACGAGCCGGTTCGGTGTGAGTGAGATTTGTTCCACTCGTACGGTTTACATGATCATAAACAGATCTGAAGATAGCCTCCTTATTGTCAGCCTTGGTCATACCTGTAGGATTCGAATCACTCCCTTCGAGATTAAATAGGTAGAAATAACTTGTATGAGCATACAAATCTGGATTGGCTGACTTTGGAGCTTGCTCCACACCCAGGAAGAGTTCAAAGGTGCCACTCTCAATAATCTCATTGGAAAGGTCTTTTGCCATGGTAAGGAACTCTGTGACTGATGGATATCCCTCAGGCATAGCTGTTCCTGCACCCGACTTCACGCCATCACCATTAGTAGCATCAGCAGCACCTATGCCGTTGTATTTTTCCCATGTACCTTCATAGAGGCAGACACGAGCTTTGAAAGCCTTTGCTGCTTCCAATGTTACATGTCCATCATTATTGGTACTTGCAACGGTGGTATTCTGCAACAACTCGATAGCCTTGTCCAAATCATCTAGCACAGCCTTGATTACCTCATAACGAGAATTACGTGGTCCCCATACGATGTCTGTACTTACATCCGGAGTCTTCAAGGCAAGTGTGATGCCACCAAAACGCTGAAGTAGGAAGAAGTGATGCCATGCACGGAAGAAAAGAGCCTGTCCCCAAGGACCTGCGATTTCTTTCTTATTCCCATACGCCTCAGCTTTCTCTATCAACTGGTTGCAAGCACGAAGTCTGCTATAAGTGGTAGAATAATATGTATCGGTTGTTGATGTGGAATTAGTGCCATTAACGGCATCACTTGAAATTGCAATCAGGTCAGTTCCATAGTCATGACGAATAGCATATGTGGTCTTTCCACCCCATGCATATATATCCGTATGCAATTTATCGGCAGCAGCTTGGAATTGCTCAAGATTCTTAAAATAGGTAGCTTCCGTCTCCTCAGCCAAAGGCTCTAGGTCGAGAAAATCGTTGATGCAACTGGTCAGTGATACAGAACCAAGCATCAATGCTAATATATATTTCTTAGTAAGAGTCATATCAATTATTGTTTAAAGTCATTATATTAAAATGTTACATCGATTCCAAAAGAGAAGGTACGAGCATAGCAATCCACCTTGCCCTGACCAGCATTCGCTTGTGCCTCTGGATCAAACTTATCTGCAACCTTTGTGATTTCAGCCAAGTTATCAGCAGAAACATAAAAACGAATTCTTTCTAACCCCACTTTGCTAAGAAGAGATTTTGGAAGCGTATAGCCCAAGACCACATTCTTCAAGCGAGCATACCAAACATTCATCACATTAATATCATTATATTGGCTATAGTTCCAATTGTTGACAGCACCACTGAATGAAAGAATTGGGAAACGAGCATCGGTATTGTCTTCTCTCCATGTATCTGTCAGATAAACACGGTTCTGATTCATCCACCAACTGACAAAAGGACCTCTTAATGAATTCTCACGAATCAGCTTCTGCTGTCCCACACCCTGAATGAATGCAGAGAAATCAAAGCCTTTACATTTTGCACCCAAATTCACACCAAACTGGAAATGAGGATTAGAATCACCTATATATTCAAGGTCTTCCACTGTAATAGCCCCATCATTATTAAGGTCCACTTTCTTCACACATCCTGGACGAAGCTGATTATTGCTATTCCGGGTTGGTGCAAGTGTACCATTTCCATTTATCGTTGGATAGTAGTCTGCAACATCCTGCTCTGTCTGTAGATAGCCATCCGTGCGGAACACATAAATGGAGTTGATTGGCTTACCCTCAACTATTTTGTTCTTTCCCCACGTGATAGAAGCTGCTCCCTCATAGTTAGTTACTTTGGTGCGTGCATCTGCTAGACTGAAACCTACATTATATTCAAAATCCTTTCCTATTTTGTCATGCCAATTCAACTGAAGCTCCCAGCCATTAGAACGATAACCTCCAGAATTGGTTTTAGGAGCAGTTGCTCCGAGTATAGAAGGATAGGTTAAGGAAATCAGCATGTCATTGTTCTTACGGATATAATATTCAAATGTTCCGCTAAGACGATTGTTCAACACTGCAAAGTCAAGACCTATATTAGTGGTAGCCACACGCTCCCAGGTACGGTCGTTGGAAGTCATGCTGGAAATCCAAGCCGTATTGACCTTTGCACCATCAAAACCAAACACCGTATTGCCACGGCTGATAGTTGAATAATAATCATAAGCACCAATGCCACCTTGTGAACCTGTTTCACCATAAGAGGCACGCAACTTAAGATTGTCAAAGACATGGAGATTCTTCATCCATTCAAACTCAGAGAATCGAACACCTCCTGACAAGCCATAGAAGTTTGCCCAACGATTGTTCTTTGCGAAGCGAGAACTACCATCACGACGGAACAGACCTTCCACCAAATAGATTCCCTTATAATCATAATTAAGACGACCAATCCATGAAACCATTCCCACTTCATTTCGTCCACCATCAGCTTGTGTTGTAGTAACATCACCCAACTTGATGTCGTCCAGTTCATCGTTGGTCATACCTTTACGATATTGATAGTACTTTTCCCAACGAAGTTTCTCACCAGTAAGGCCAGCCATCACTGCAATGTTATGATTGCCAAAGCTACGATTATAGTTCATAAGGGCATTATAGGTCTGATAGAAAGTCTCCTCATTGGTATTTGCCACAGAGCAATCATTGTCGCCAGACTTGTAATGAACAGCACCCGTAAGCTTAGAATAATCAGGATTGCCATCAATAGAGGATGACTCATACGCCCAATCGTACATCGTTACATGAGTCTTGCGATCCATGAGCTTATGATGACGAATACGGTAGTTGGCTGATGTTGTAAATGTCAAGCCATTGATGTACTTGTTAAGGTCTAAAGTTAACTTACCACCGAGACGAATGATTTCCTCCGTATTATTGTTACGTCCACCATCAACCATTTTAGCAACCAAGTTGTTATTACCGAAAGTGTCGTAGAACTGTCCATACTCATTGTATATAGGGAAAAGATATATATCCTGTACACCCTGCCCAACACCCTGTGAAGGAGAACTTGTATTGCGCTTATCATACGAAATATTGAACTCGGTCTTAAGCAAGTCGCTAATCTTATAGTCAAGATTGGTACGGAAGTTATACTTTTTCTGTCCATCGTACGCCACATCAATCAAAGAACGGTCTGCTGCATAACCCAGCGAGGTCATAACTTTGATTTTGTCATTACCTCCATTTACAGTAATATTATGGCTCTGTCCCCAAGTTGTACCATAAACGGCATCAAACTGGTCGGCATACGGATCAAGAACTTTATACCCTCCATTTACCATCCCCTCGATGCGCTCTCCATTGGCCAGAGCTTCCCAAACTTCCTGTGGCCAAGATAACTTCCATCCATAGGTATGGTCTGCCCCATACTTATAATCGTTTAGAACAGCCTGATTATGCATCTGGCACCATTCTTGTCCGTTCGCTAGTGGATAGCGTTTGCCCACGACATTGGCATGCACACTTCCAGAATATGATACCTTTACGCGTCCTTCCTTACCTCGTTTGGTGGTTACAAGGATTACACCACCAGCAGCTTTGGTACCGTAAATGGCAGCTGCTGCATCCTTCAATACCGAGATGCTTTCCACATCGTTAGGATTAATCTGCGAGAGCTCCCATTGGTACGCTTCCACACCATCGATGATAATCATCGGATGATTGGCATCATCATTGACAGAAATACCACCACGCAAAACAATATTTGTTCCCTCATTACCAGGGCGAGAAGAGGTACGGGTAATTGTCAATCCAGGAATCGTGCCTTGCAAAGCAGAAGCCATACTTTGAGTAGCCTTACCAGCCAACACTTCGTCTCCTCTCACTTGTGTCACGGAACCAGAAAGTGTGGCTTTCTTCTGTACGCCATAGCCCACGACGACAACTTCATCTATCAGTTTGCTATCGCTTTCAAGAACAACATCTAGATAATTCTTCTTTCCAACGGCAACATCTTTTGTCACATGACCTACATAGGATATTTCCAACTCAGAAGACTTAGATCTCACATCAATCGTAAATCTGCCATCAAGGTCAGTCACTGTACCACCAGAGGAACCTTTCTCCCTTACAGTAGCACCAATTAAAGTTTCACCACTGGCATCTTTCACAACACCAGTAATCTTCACCTGAGCCATTGCACTAGAACTAATGCCTGTCAGCATTAATCCAGCTAAGGTTAATCGAAATAAATTCATAAGCTTTAATTTATTTATGTAATATTGTTCTATCTTAGTTTCTATATTTCCGTAATCAATACACAAGACCAAGGCGAAAGGGGCATATCTAGTGACAATTCTCCATGAGCATCTGCATTGACATATTCTTTCAGCGTATTCCAACCACTCTTACGCAAGATATCAAGTTGGATTCGATTAGGCGAATGAGGTCGTCCCATCTTCTCCCATTCTTGATAAGCATAGCCATGGTCCTTATCCAGCGTTTCTACAACAAATGTCGCATGAGGTTTCAACCCTGTCAGTTTTGCAACAAGCTGTTTAGAGGATGCCTGCATAAACGACTTCGCATTGGCAGCCGATGGCACTGCATTTTCATATTCCACAGGATAATTATAAGCTATTGCCGAGAGTTTGCCGGTCTTCGAGCTACGACTTACCACAAGCGGATCTGCATTGTAAAGCTCTTCGTCACCCAATTGGTTAAGCATCCTATAGGCATGGAATGATGGTTTAACTATTCCTTGGAAGTTAATCATTCCAAAACCACCATGGAATATACTATTGCCACCACCCTTCTCCTCGAAGATATCCGTAAACGTCCAATACATCACAGAATTGGCAAGATGTTGACTTTCCAAAGATGCCTTGATAATATAGGCTGCTGGAGGCAAAAGATCATGCATGGTGTCGCGACTGTTTGGACTCGTGCTCCATTCCGTGATATGAATTTCCGCTTTAGGATATTTACTGGCAGCCACTGTCTTGCGCAACCAAGTGAGGTCGTCACGAAGAGAGTGGACATAGCGCACAGCATCCTTGCTTTTCTTACTCACAGGATCAAGAGCATAATCCGTAGGATATGCATGGCAAGCTATAAAATCGCATGGAAGTTTCTCCTTTGCACAATAGGCAAGGAATTCTTCTATCCAAACACCTTTCCACTGCTGCTTGTTGATTTTATCTTGTGAATAGAACACAGACTTCTTGTTGTCTGTACGTTCTCCCTCATGACGTTTGTCTGCAATAAAATTACTTGTTGCAGGACCACCTACTCTCAGGCGAGAACTGACACTCTTTACAGCCTCAGCCGTCGTCTTGTAAAGTTCGAAATAGTCGCTCTTCGTACCATCAAAGAAGCCAAAATCGAGATTAGGCTCATTCCACACCTCGAAATACCATTGGCTCACCTCATCTATTCCATAACGATCAACCACATGCTGGCAGAAAGCTTTGATGAGATTGTGCCATTTGGGATATCTTGAGCGGTCGGCTGTAACTCGGTTTTGATACCACATCTGCAACTTAGAATGATCTGCCGCAATTCCTTTGGGAAAGAAAGACAATTCCACAAAAGGCCGTACATGGGCTTCCAACATACGATCATAGACCTCATCAATATACTGCCAATTGTATATGGCATTACCATTCTTGTCTTCCTGATAGACAAACATGTCATCGTCAAACAGTCCGTGCATTCTGAGATAGCGGAAACCGCCATACTTTTGAGACAGCTTTAGTTGCTCCACCCATGATGTACGCAAGCCTTCATTAGCCCTCCCCGCACAAGTTCCGACACTCCAAAAATGGTCGAGAGGTTGTGACTTTGCATGTGCCACATCTATGGTCTGCGCCTTGCCAAACATACATGCCGTGAACAAGGCAATAGTCATTAAAATCTTTTTATTCATGCTATAATTTTGTGTTTATATACATTAATATGATATTATCTTTTATCGAATATCAAACAGCAAACACACCACAACATCACAAAGCCATGCGAAGATTTTCCTTCATATAGCACACGGCCTTATAAACATGACTCTCAGCAGTACGTGTTTTAATGTTTAAGTCTGCGGCGATTTCCTTCATCGATTTGCCTTCACGCCACAATGAATAAGCCGCTTTTCTCTTAGGAGACATCCTTTGTGAGAAATGAGCTTCTATCGTCAGCAAATGGTCACGTTCCATTTTTTCATGAAAAGAATTGTCCATATCCATCATTTGGATAGAAACATTCTTTTCTTTCAATCGCACAATAGCTCTATGCCGTGCATCATCAACAATCATGCGACGTGCGACAACAAAAAGAAGATTACGCATTGTTTTCTCACTGAGGACATCTATCTTCAGCATTTTATAAAATAGTTCTTGCACCATATCTTCCGCATCTTCCCACACATGGGTATAATGCATAAAATAGGCTTGCAATTCTGGCATGTACTTGCAGTACATACGCATAATCAAGTTTTTATTTGCCTTGTTCAATTCAGTTGTTTCCATTGCCATTCTGTTTTTGGTTAAATTTCCGATGGCAAAATTAATACTTTTCCGAAATAAAACAAAGAAACGCATTTGAAACATCGTCTAAATGCGTTTCTTAAAAGTCCAACTAAGTTAATAAGCTGATAATCAGCGAAACATCAAATAGTGCAAATAAGTTTTTCGCACTCACTAGAACTTAACTTTTATCTTTTCTCGCTTAAGATATTCTGCTGGTGTCATCCCTTCTTCCTTACGGAAAGTACTAAAGAAGGAAGATTTCTTAAAACCACACTTCTCACTAAGTGCCGTAATCGTATATTTAGAGCAAGCACCTTCTGCCACAAGACGCTTAAACTCCTTCAGACGATAACTATTGATAAACTCATAATAGTTTTTCTTGAGATACAAGGAGAAGACATAGCTTAACTTCGCCGTTGTCACATGCAGAATGATTGCAAGATCTTCACGTTTCAGGTTAGGATTACAGTATGCACGCTCCTTTTCCAAATAATGACACATACGATTCACTATATCCAGACACTCCTCATCCGAAAGATTTAGTTGTTGATATTTCATCGATTTCACGTCGTCATTTTTCTCATCAACAAGTTTCTGCGCCATCAGCAAGTCGTCCGTTTGGGTTTGAACCTCTATAAGGGCATCAGCCATAGCATTACGCTCCTCCTTGACTAAACGAGAATTTTTATAAAAGCGCCGCCATTTTACAAACAAAAGGATAGAGACTACGAGCACAAGGAATTCCATGTAGGCTAGCAATGAAGGTCTCACCTTTATTAAATAAACCGTCTGGGTGCCCTGTTTTCCAGCTTGTCTCACATAAAGATGGTGATTTCCCAAAAAGAGTTCTCCAATAGTCACTTCTTCATCATATCGGAAAAGCTTCCATTGCTTCTCTTCATCTATGCGATATTCGAAGAAACGTCCTTGTGGTTTGGCAAAATCATTGGTCAAAGCCTTAAACCTTAGGCTCTGAGATGTAAGATTCCATGTCAAGCTAATTTGTTGCTGCTGATTGATACTATTATTTTCGCCTTTTCCTACAAGCACATTTGCAGTATAAACATCATAAAGTGCAATTCTAAAATCCTTATTGTCAGACCATTCCTGCATCTTTTCCATATTCATCCACATAAGTCCTTTGGAGGTTGCAACATAAATGGTGTCATTATGAATAGAAATACCATTCTTACTGATTAATAATGATGGTAATCCTTCACCATACCCCAAATGTACCATTTCCGAACCATCAGGCTTACACCTAAACAATCCAAAATCTGTAGCTATCCATAATTTTCCTTGTGAATCAAAACATAGCGCATCGCAGGATTCTTGCATAATATGATCAAGAATATCGAGATGTCCGTATTCCGTCATTGACGAATTAATAAAATACACCCCTAAACTGCAACCTAAATATTGCATTCCGATAGGCATAGAAGCAGAACACATATAACGTTCTTCTAAAATTTTAGCCGGGATTTGACGAAGCGGCACAAGTTTTCCCTTGGCATCCATTACCAATAATCCAGCGGAACCATTTATCCACATCCTACCATCTTTGGTAAAATCGATACTAGACACCCGACAATCTGGCAAGCCTGAGTTATTGTTATTTATCAATCGAATGCTACCTTTAGCATTGATAACCGCTATACCAACATCGGTACCAATCCACAACTCATTCGTACCTTTTCTTTTCAATGACAAAACTGCGGCCTTTGATGTGATACAGTTATAATCTTGGCAAGGCATCACATCTAGCGTGTTGGCATCCAACACATTAAGACCACCATCATACGTACCGATATAATATTTGTTAGCAAAACGTTCTATGCTCGTCACAATATTTCCACCATTGAGCTGGCTTGATGCGTAATGGCGGACAATGCCCTTTTCTTCATCAATAAAATATAAACCTTCTTGAGTACCTATCAGTTTTTTGCTACCATCTATATAAAAAGACCTAATATCCAATAACTCCGTAGAAAATGAGCCGTATCGATATACATCAAAAAGAGAATTACTATAATAATTATAAAAGAGTCCATTGTGGAGAAAAGCAAACCAATGACTACCATTCTTATCATAAAGATAATCATATACCACATTGATTGGGAATCCCCATTCTTTACTATTAGATTTTGCAAAAGACTGAAGGACTCGCCCTGTTGGCCAATCCAACAAGTAAGCACCACTTCCATTCGTTGCAACGCAAAGCTGCCCTCTTCCTGTATTGTTTAACCTTGATATATCAGCACCAATTCCATCAATATGCTCCAATAGTCCACTTGCATTATCAAACTTATAGAGTCCAAAATTCTTTGTTCCTATATAGAATTGCTTGCCATCCACTGCCATACAAGTAAAATTTGCACCTGCCACAAAAAGATTCTTCAATTCTTTACGCTCTAACCTTTTATCTGCAGGAATATAATGACATAAAGCATCCTTGGTAAGCATCCATAAAGAATTATCTTTAGGATTGAACGCCATGCAATGTACATTAGGGTCACCCTTCACATCCACATGAATCGTTTTACCATTCTCGTGTACATAAAATCCCTTCCTATTCGTGATGTACAAACGCTTATTGTCACAAAGAATATGACTCTGTTTCATATCCTTTATGAATGGAACGAAAGCAAATCGGTCATTGGAAAAGAAATAGATATTATCTGTTGTTGATGCATAAATAGACTTGTCTGATGGATTCTCACAAATATCAAAGACAAACGGCTGTTTTCCATTTTCTCCATCAAAAGGCACCATATAAGTCTGCATCCCATTGAAGATATTAACTCCAGCATTCGTAGCAATCCACATCCTCCCATAAGAATCACGAACTATCTTGTTGGCAGTGCTACCCGCCAATCCATTCTCTTTTCTTATTTGATTGAACTCATTTTTGTATAATTCCTTGCCAAAGCCCCTCTGCCCTGTTATAAAGACAAGCAAAAGCACTGCAGAGATTCTTATTTGTATTATAAGATATCTCCTTTCTTTAAGTAGATACTTTCCCATTACGTTCATAGTTGCAAATTTTTATAAGATGCCACAAAATTACAAAAAATATATCAAATAACCAATAGTATAATAAAAAAAAGATAATAGAAGCTAAGATAAGTCTTCAAGAAACCTATATACGTTAATCGCACAACAGCTGATGTGCGATTGCATATCAACTGTTGTGCGATTGTCCAGCACCTGTTGTGCGTGCGTAGCCCAGGTGTTGGGAGGTTTTATCGGTACTAGGGACGAGGCTCCGTCGCTAGTAGGACCTTAGCCTCGTCGCTACTAGGGGCAAGCCATCGTCCCTAGTAGGGGCTAAAAACAGCCCTTATAGTAATTTTACTTGACCACACTCTTGGCAAACAATGCGCTGTGTGGTTCCACCCTTTAGTTTCACGAGGATGCCCACGGCTCCCTTCTGCTCTGGCTCGAAGAAATCGACGGATGCAATATCGCCTGGCTCTGTATCAGAGCTTGGCTCATATACCGTCACAAAAGGATGATTCCATGCCTCACCCTTCTGGCGAGCCACAAAGGTAAGCACAGGTTGCTCATCTACCTTATAGGGTTGGTTAGGCATACGCTCATATTCGAGATTCACTGGCGAGAGGGCTTGGAAGATGGTACGGTTCTCATCCTTCTTCATCCACATGGTCATGGTGATTTCACGCTGACCATCCATCGCCTCCACCACTTTATCATCATTCAAACGGGTTACGAACTGCGTTCTAACGGCATTCTTCATCTCAGCGCTCTTCTTGTCATAGATATAAGAATAGGCATAGAGATGACCGCCAGCAAAGGCTAATTCTTCCGTTGGCTTCATATCAAGCGGTTGATTCGTACTTGCATCCATCACCTTCATCTCCTGTCCGAGATTGTGATAGAAGTAATCGTGGGTCTTATCACCGCCTTCTATTTTCTTGCTGCGGAATACGTCGATATAATAGCCTCCCTTATCGGATGTCTTCACGATGGCTGTGGTACGCTGCTGTTGAGCTTGGGTCTCTGGCTCGATGAAACTTACGGTTGCGTAAGTCATCTTTTCATTCTGCTCAGAAAGTTTCTTGCTGGCAGGTTGCTCCTTGCTCACCTCTGGATAAGAGGCAATGACCTTGAAGGCATGTTGCGACATCATCACAGGATAGCTCGACACGCCATCCACCACTACCGTGTTGTGGGCAGGCATCTGAGAATAATATTCCTGATAATCCAAGCCGCTATAGAGGTTTCTGCCGATGCCGGCATCAGGTCCCAACACATATCCCTTGCCATAAAGTTCGAGCGAGATGCCGTTGGCATGTTGGTGGTTGCCAAAGCTGGCATTGACTGAAGCCATCAAGTCATGCTGCTTGTCCATACCGCTTCGCATCGCTATCCATGAAACATTCGGGGCATAAAACAGCGTGCTCGTATATGCCTCTATCTCTGAGAGGGGAGCCTTAGGAGCCACTGCGCTCTTTAGGAGATTCATCTCGGAGATAAGATTCTTGTCCTTATGGCGAGTGGCATACTTCAAGATTTGATCGATGCCGCCAGTATTGAGATAACCAGGATGGGTATCGCCGAAGCCTGCTATCATGCGATTAGGGAAGAGATATTCGGCAGATGTCTTCACTGCTTCCTTTAGGATAGGACGCTGCTTGAAGAGGTCGATGCCCGCCTTTTCGTCCAGTTTATTGGCAAAACCACAAATGGAAGTAACCACGCCCATGCTATAGCCTGGCGACTCATACCACGTCTTTGCCACAGGGTCGAATCCGAAGTCTATGAGCTTGTTCATGCTCCATTGGCGGATGCTATTCTGGTTGACTATATAATCCAAGTAATATTGCTTACCCTTGCCATCGGCGTATGCTTGGTTGTCTTGCAATATCAAGGCGATGTTGAGAATGAACTCAGCCTGATACAAGTCCCAGTTGTTGTGAGGCACACCATTGGCAATGATGTTCTCCGCCCATTTCTTGAAGCCCGACTCGATGATGGCTTGGTCATTCTTCACAAGATTCTTGATAAGAGGATACATCTGTGTAAGCTCGTTGATGGCATCCTCGTGGATAACCTCAAAGGTAGTCATGCCCACCAAGGTTTGCTGATGACCATGATTCAAATCGATAGGCACATTGCGATAGGCGATGCCCTTCATATAGACATCGAACACCTTTGCTGCCATCTGTCCATAGCGCATATCGCCAGTGGCGGCATAGATGCGAGCGGCATCACGGGCAATACCGATAATCTGACGGTTCACACCTGCCAGATTGCATCCCGTCTTGGCTGGAGAAGTCTTCTCCATCTTTCCTGTAGCCCTGCTAATGTAAGTAACGCTACCCTGCTCATCGTCATCATAAGGAATAATATCCTCCAGCTTAGGGCGATTATATTGAGATGCCGTGCTTCGTGAGCCATTATATTTCACGGTAGGCGCAGCTGCTCGCTCACCTCCAGGATGAGAGAATGTCTCGCCATTCACGAAGACATCTGATGCATTGGTCTTCCAAAACATCTGCAATCGGGAATAGAGCCAGTCGGGTTGCTTATCCACCTGGCTCATCACGTTCTCTATCTTAGCCTTCAACTTGGTAATCTCAGGATCCTCCACCTTCTTCTTAGCCATGCCGAAAGAGGAAGAGAGGAGCATCAAGGCTGCCACATATAGTACTTTCTGTTTCATACGAGTTGTTCTTATCTTTTATGTGATTTTTAATAAGAATACGATTGGGGGGCGATTTATACGTAGAACATCTGCTGTATGAAAAGCAAATATAAGGAAAAACACAAGATACACAAGGTTGTGTTATACAAGTTTGTGTATTTTGTGTTTATTTATGATTTGCAACTATTTAAGAGCGTTATTTTATACCCTAAATCGTATGTAAGTGCGGTCATCGAAGCTTTTGTTCCCTGTCACCAAACCAAAAGGTATGGTAACCCACAGCGTGCTCTTGTAGAACGCCCATAGGTAACGGAGTCGTAAGAAAAGTCTGTCTAAGTTCATATTTTCACCTTATATTATATATACTACATAGCCTCCTGCATCATCGCCCTCATCTGCTTGCGAGAGGTGAAGAGCTGAGACTCCACGGTGCGCTTAGACACCTGGAGTTCTTCTGCAATGTCGCCAGCCGTCATGTCGTCGAACAGACTCATGCGATAAACCTTGGCACAGGTTGGCGAAAGCTTGTCCACATTCTGGTTCACGATACGGAGAGTATCGTGATACTCGGCAAGGCGCTCTGCATGGCTATGCTGAAGCTCCATCTCATACTTCTTGCTCTCCTCCAGCTGATGACGAAAGATGCGGCGGCGGAGAACATCCTTCACCTTGTTGGCGGTGATGGTATAGGCAAACGACTTGATGGTTGCCTCGTTGATGATGCCCTCGAAGGTCATCATCTTGATGAAAGCATCCTGTACCAAATCCTTAGCCTCCTCTCGGTTGCCCAAGCGGGAAGTAGCGAAATTGACGAGTTCGTTCTGATGAACGGTGTAGAAAGCGGCAATGATTTGCGCTTGGTTATTTGTTGTCTGTTCCATAATCGTTTGATAGTTGTTTTGATTTCTGCTGCAAAGGTAGCACAAACCTTCTTAAACAGATGTATCAAACGTACCAATGATATATGTGAAACGTACCAATCTTATTTCGCTACTGATTATCAACTATTTACATCACATAATTTCTTAAGAATACTGCGATGGCAACACGCCGAACATCTCCTTGAAATGCTTGGCAAAGTTCTGCGGAGAGGCGAAACCGGTGCGATAACAAGCCTCAGAGACCGTGCATTTCTCCTCTTTCAGGAGCTTCGCCGCTGTCTTCAGTCTCACCGTTCGGATGAAGTCGGCAGGTGTCTGCCCTGTCAGGGATTTCATCTTTCGGTAGAGACTCATTCTCGACATTACCACATCAGTAGAAAGCGAGTCGATGGTGTATTCCGAGTTGTCGATGTTCTTCTCGATGCAGGCGATTACCTCCTTCAGGAAATCCTCGTCTGGCGAAGAATCGGTCACCGTCTTCGGGTCGAGCGAGATACTGTGCGAGAAATCTCGCTGGCGTTTCTCCTGCTTTTCCAGCAGATTGCTGATACGCGCCAGAAGCACCTCCATATCGAATGGCTTGGCGATATAGGCATCGGCTCCCGCCTTGTAGCCGGCAGCTCTGCCCTCGTCTGTACTCCATGCCGTGAGCAGGATGATTGGGATATGCGAGGTTTCGATGTTCTCCTTGATGCGGCGGCACATATCCGTGCCGTTCATCCTTGGCATCATCACATCACTCACGATGATGTCCGGATTTTCAGCTTCAGCCATCATCGCGCCTTCTATTCCATCTTTCGCCGTCAACACCTTATTATATATACGGCCCAATTCCTGGGAGAGGAAGTGAGAGAAGTCTTCATTATCCTCCACCACCAGCACAGTCTTCTCTATCTTCCGGAAAGTCTGTACCCCCACGGCACCATCCACCACATCAGCCATCACTGGCGATGCGATGCGGTTCTCCTCAGAAGCCTCCTGCTGCACTTCACGCTTCAGATCGGCAGGAATATCCACGATAAACCGGGACCCCTTACCCTCTTCGCTTTCCAGCGAAACCTTGCCTTCATGCAACTGGATGTATTCATATACCATATTCAGTCCGATACCCGAACCTATCTGTTGCGAGCTGGAATCCTGCTCCGTGCGATAGAAACGTTCGAAGACATGCGCCTGGTCTTCCTTCGGAATGCCGCAGCCCGTATCTTCCACTATGATATGGGCGCATCTTCTGCTATCCAGGATGCATTTCTCCAAACTAACACACACACTGCCCCCTGCCTTCGTAAACTTGAAGGCATTGGAGAGAAGATTGGTCAATATCTTGCCCACCTTGTCCTTGTCGAAATACATAAACAGCCCCTCTGTCTTGTCTTCGAAAGCCAGGCGGATGTTCTTCTGTTCTGCCAGAGGCATGAACTTCATCGTGGTATATTGGATAAACTCATTCAGATTTCCACTCGTCAGATTGAGGTGTTCTCCGTTCATCTCCATCTTGCGGAAGTCGAGAAGCTGGTTTACCAACTGCAGCAGGTCGCCCGCATTCCTGCTTACATCGTTCAGCTGATGGCGGGTTTCGCCATCCGTGGTGCGCTTCAGGATGCTTCCTATAGGCGTGATGATGAGCGTAAGCAAGGTGCGGAACTCATGGCTGATATTGGTGAAGAAGCGATACTTCATCTCCTCCAACTCCTTGTACTTCTCATTCTCCATGCGCTTGCGGTTCTGCTCAATCTTCCACCTTACAACGAAGATCATCAAGGCGATGAATACCAAGAGATACAAGAGCTTGGCCCACCAAGTAGCCCAAAGTGGAGCCAGCACCTCTATCTCCAAGGTTGCCGATTGCTTGCTCCATACCTTGTCTAGACCAGCAGAATAAACCTCTAGCTTATAAGTGCCAGGAGACAAGTCGGTATAGTTTGCCCTGCCAATTCCATCTTGCGGGCTTATCACGATCCAATCATTATTAACCCCCTGGAGTCTATATTTATAATAGGTGTGGTGAGGCATGTCGAAGTTCAAACCAGAGAAATGAACGGTGATGAAGTTCTCATCATGCTCCAGCACGATCTTCTTGGTAGTGCTCAAGGCAAAAGGCAAGATAACCCTGCCATCATATTCTTTTCCAGCCACTACTTCTTGGTTATTCACCAATAGGGATATGAACACAGGATGACCTGTATATTCCATATCCTTCACTTGGATAGGATCCACGATATAGAAGCCTGTAGAACTGCCAAAGAGGAGCTTGCCATCAGCCATACTAGCTGCCGTCCGAGGCAAAAACTTGGCATCACCCAACTTATTCTGACTATCAAACATAGTCAAGGCAAAAGGCTGTTCTGAAGAAAGAGTGCGACGGAATCGACAAAGCCCATTGGCTGTAGTAGCCCAAATATCCCCTAGTTTATCCACCACTAAGTCTTGTATCATCTCATTGGCCATGCCTTCTCCCTTGCCGTACTGATAAGTCTTGCCTCTATGGGCATCAAAGACATGAACGCCATTCGAGGTTCCTACCCACACACATCCTTGCTTATCAATGGCAAGCGCCTTGCAAACTGCTTTCAGTTTCAACTGATTGTTCATAACAAGTCCCTTGTTGGTTGCTGCCCACAAACGATGCTGCCTATCAAAAGCGATGCCATTGATGTTCGTATTACCTATAAAATGCTTATTTTGCAAAGGAATGATACGCTTGGTTTTCTCATCAAAACGGCCAACGCCTCCATGATAGCAAACCCATATCTGATGCTGATGGTCTTCTGCAAAGTCGCGCACAATGTTGTAATCCATGTCTTTGTTGGGCACATTCTCTTGTATGAAATGGCTCACCTTATCGCCATCCTTCAGATAGATTCCCTTGCGGAATGTACCTACCCATACCCTGCCTCGACTATCCGTAAAGCTCTGGATAAAGTCATCACCAGCACCCATTCCCGGCAAAGGGTGCAGCGTGATTTGGGAAGGATTAAATTCCAACACTTGATGAGGGAATGACAAGCTAACATTTCCACCACTGGCACAAGCTGCCCTGTAAAAGCCTAAGCCATCAAACAAAAATTGGCTGAAAGCATAGAATGGGAAACCTTGCATGTTGGCATTATAGAGAGCCATACCTTTATAATAAAAGCCAAGCAAGAGATTGCCACGATCATAAGCAATACTCTGAATATCGTCTGCCACACGCTCTCCACCCATGATTGGGAAAGAGCTTTGAAGACTCAGCTTGCCATTCGGCAGGATAGTCACAAGTCCCAATTGGCGCACACCCAAAAAAGCTCTGCCATCAGGAGATAGTGCCAAGGTGGTAAAAGTATGATTATCATCGCTATATCGCTGCAGCCATCGGTTCTGCTTAGGGAGATAAGAGGCCACACCATGGTCCCACATCACCCAGAGCTGCTGTCCTTTTTGAACCAGTCGTACGAAATCACGAGCCAGCACAGGCTTCACCCATAAGCGAGTGGTGGATTTCACTTGATAGGTGCGGGCATCCACACCCACCAAATAGCCATCATTATAAACCATCCATACCCTATCACCCTGCCGGCATATATCTCGCAAGCCTTGCGTTCTCAACGCTATTTTGCGTCCTTGATGAAGGAGCTTTCCTGTTACTGTTACTGCCCAGTATTCCTTAGCCTCATCCACAAAGAAATCACGGATAGGTTCCTTGATACCCAAGGTTGCCAACACTTGGTCCACATGTAGTTCAAAAGCCTCCCGCTTCAAGTCGAATACCAAGAGTTGCCCCTGCTCCTTGCTCCATACTCGCTGCTCTGCATCCACATAGATACGGGGAAGCGTGGTGACATAGTTCATCCTGTAAGGCTTGGCACCCATAGGCGAAAAGATGCGAAAAGCACAACCATCGAATAGTGAGAATCCAGAAGATGTACGGATTCCCAACCTGCCATCTGGCGCATAGAAAAAGCCCTTCACCTCATCATCAGGCAAACCTATCGCTGTATCTACAAGACGATATACACTTTGTGAGTTGACCGTGAGATGGGCAACCAAACACAGAACTATGACAAGATATAAGCGCTGTAATTTCATTTTTTAGCTATTCTATAAGATTGTGAGGCACAACATATGAACCAAATACAGTGCAAAGTTACGATTAAAAAACGAATTCACCAAGTTTTATGAAAGAAAAACTATTTTTTCCATACCGTTGCATAAGTATTTTTTAAAACACATTCGTAACAAGAGCACAAATAACAATTAATATTAACGTATAAAAAAAATAGAAATGAGTAAACAACTATTCGCTATCCCCCTGTTGCTTCTCTCACTCTTGTTGGGAGCTTGCTCAGATGAAGAGGAAGGAAGAATCAACATTGATGATTCTGCTCCAGCGCAAGTAACAAACGTAGTAGCTACTAGCGTAGCAGGTGGTGTAACTTTGTCATGGGACATCCCTAGCAGCAAGAGTTTTATGTACACTAAAGTGACTTATACCAATGCTAAGGGTACAGAAACTTATGAATTGTATTCTAAAGAACATGCTGATGATGCAGGCAAGATGCAAACTACCATCAATGGATTCGTAAAGACTGAACCTGTTACCTTCAAGATCTTTGCTTGTTCTGTAAGAGGAAACAACAGTGGAGCCGTTGAAGTACAAGGCACACCAGGTGCCCCTAACTTTGCAAAGGTACTCGACAAGATTACAGTCGATCCTTCTTATGGTGGTATCAAAGTTGGCTATATCAATGAGTTTGATGAGAATGTAATTGTTTCTGTCAGCTACAAGTCAACAAGCGATGCTTCTAAGTCTGGCTCTTGCAAATTTGCCGTGTCTCCAAAGTCACAAGATGCCCAATTCGTTCGTCTTACATACGGTAACGACAACCAGTTTATCACAAACGAGAAATGTGAAATCACCATCCATACGGAAGACAACTACGACAATGCTTCTGACGATCGCACTTATCAAGTTACACCTCAGGAAGTTCAAATCTTAGACCGTAGTAAATGGAGTGTACCAGGCTATGACAACAGTAGCAGCGCAGCCACCATCGGTTACGATTCCCAAGAAGCTGTAGGCGAAGGCACCAGCAATGGTCGTGTCATCTGTATGTTTGATGGCAGCACCAATACTTTCTGGCATACCAAGTGGAAGAACGGAAACGATAAGTATCCTCATTGGTTCATCGTTGACTTGGGAAGTGAGCATACATTGGCTAGCATCGAGATTACAGGTCGTGTCAACAACAATAAAGAGCAAACAGGTGAGCAAATCTTCGTTTGCACAAACGCAGGTGCCACCGACCCAAGCAACCCAAGTAACTGGGAGTGGAATGACATGGGCGAATATCGCTTTGACCCAAACAATGATGCACCTCAAAATATTGACTTGACTAATCAATTGCCAAAAGCAAGATATATCAAGGTATATATAGGTGAAAAGTTCAAGGGATCTAGCGACAATGCCATGATTTCAGAATTTAATGTTTACGCTATCGAATAACATAGGAAAAAACAAGTTTATGGATAAAAGATATTTAATCGCAGCAGCTCTTTGCTTGGCATCCAGCTCTGCAATACAGGCAGCCTCAGCGGCTACAAACACGAGCCTCAGCGTTCAACAGCAGAAAGGCAATGTAGTACAAGGAACTATCGTTGACCAAAACGGAGAGCCTGTCATCGGTGCTACAGTTAGAGTGAAAGGTTCCAAGACCGGAACCGTCACCGACTTGGATGGCAAGTTTACCCTAACCAATGCTAACGGTCCTATTGAGGTTTCATATATTGGCTACAAGACACAAATTGTCAAGAATGCCAAAGGAAATAACTTGCGCATTTCCCTTCAGGAAGATGCCAATGCCTTGGAAGATGTCGTAGTGGTAGGCTATGGCCAGCAGAAGAAGGCTTCCCTAACCTCTGCCATCACACAGATCAAAGGCGAGGAAGTATTCAAAGACCGTACAGTATCCTCTACTGCTGTAGCCTTACAAGGTGAGATTCCAGGTTTGACCGTTACCCGTAACTCTACCCGTCCTGGTAGTGAGGGCGCAGCCTTCCAGATTCGTGGTGATATCTCTGTGAATGGAAAATCTTCTCCACTCATCATCATTGATGGCGTAACAGGTTCCTTGGACGAGTTGAACTCCATGAACGGCAACGATATAGACAACATCTCTGTTTTGAAGGATGCCTCCGCTGCCATCTATGGCTCTCGTGCCGCATCAGGTGTCATCCTTGTTACCACCAAGCGTGGCAAGGAAGGCAAAGCGCATATTTCGTATAACGGCTCTATCAGTCGCACCATCAATGGTATCCAAACACCATTGGCTAATACAAGCGAATGGCTTGACATGTTCTATGAGGCTCAATATAATGATGCCAGTGTGGTTAGCGGTTCTTCCGACCCTGCTGTTATTCACGATAATATCAACTGGTGGATTTTCAACAGCTTCGGAGGTCCTTCTTTGGATAAAACTGACATTGACCCAGAGACAGGCAATCCAACAATTTACAAAGGTGAGAAGCTTTTTAATGCTTTACGTGCTGGAAAAGTGCTAACCGTGCAAAACAGCAACAGAGTTGAGCGTTGGGACACTTCACAGGACATCATGGATGCCCTTTATGGACAAGCTACCTCACAAAGACATAACGTCAACATTTCCGGAGCCGACCAGCGATTTGGCTATAATCTTTCCTTGGGATATGAGAGTGCCAAGTCACAGTTGAAACCAGCTTATGATGGACAACGCAAATGGAGTGGTCGTTTGAACGCAGACTACAAAGCTACTGATGAGTTGAAATTCTCCACCAACATTGCATACGAGAAACGTGATGTACAAAGTCCATCTACCGATGTTGGTCAAGGTTGGTTCGACCAGTGGTTCTGGCCTATATATAATGAAAATGGTGAGGTATACGATACTTTCGGACACAGAAACCCAATTGCTGGTTTGACCCAAGGCGGTACAAGTAAATATCAGCTGACAACTCTTCGTAGCAACATATCTGGCACATACGACTTCAAAAAGATTGTCAAGGGCTTGACCCTCACTGGCAACGCTGCCTACAAGATGGTAGAGCAAAACAGCCAAACCACCAAATATAAAGTAGATTATCATGATTGGGTAGGCTTCGTTACCAACACGAAATTTGCTCCTGGCAGCATGGAACAAGAGAACAAACGATGGGAGAACATCACTCTCAGTGCCTTACTCAACTACCAGAACACCTTTGCCAAATATCACAACGTGGCAGCCATGGTGGGTATGACCGCAGAGCAAGAGACTAACAAGAACCTCAAACTCGGCAGATACAAAGGACCTATGTATGAGAATTCGGGCATCGAGGATTTGAACGTATTCACCAATGGCGACAACAATGTTGCCAACGGCGGTAAGTCTTCATGGGGATTACTTTCCTACTTGACACGTGTAAGCTATAATTTTGACAACCGTTACTCTGTCGAATTTCTCGGTCGCCGTGATGGCTCGTCCAAGCTCTCTACCTCACAACGTTGGAAGAACTTCTACTCTATCTCTGGCTACTGGAGAATCTCTGGCGAGAAATGGATGAAGAGCCTCACTTGGCTCAACGACTTGAAACTCCGCTACAACTACGGAAAGACAGGTAGCGTGGAAGGCATCGGCAATTATGAGCGCTATGCCACGGTATCTACAGGATCTACCATCATCGGTGTCACCCCTAGTGCCCACCCTACCCTTTGGCTCGGAGGCATGACCAGCGACCAACGTACCTGGGAGACCATCGACAGCCACAACTTTGGTCTTGACTTTACATTACTCAACAACCGACTCAGCGGTTCGTTCGATTACTTCATCAAGACCAACAACGGTATGTTCATCAGCGTGGAATACCCACAGGTTCTTGGTGCATACGCTCCTAAGGTAAACGATGGTAAGTTCCGTGCCCGTGGTTGGGAATTTGCGGTTAATTGGCGTGACAAGATTGGTCAAGTGAAATACAATATTGGTATCAACCTCTCAGACGCTTGGTCTAAAGTAATGAAACTCACCAATACTGAGAACGTACCTAACGCTGGCAAAAACAGCAATCGCCTGATTGGCAAGCCACGTAATGCCATCTACGTTTACCAGACAGACGGTTTGTTCCAGAATCAAGAGGAAGTAGATGCATACTATGAGATGTACTATTGGAATGCCGACCATACAGGTCCGAAGGAAGGTAACATCATCCCTGCGCCTGGAAAACAGATTACTAACACCATGCGCCCAGGTGCTCGAAAAGTTGTTGATATCAACGGTGATGGCAAGATTACCCGCGATGATCTCTACTATGCTGGCGATGCCGCCCCTCGTCTATCCTTTGGAATCAAGACAGGTTTGGAATGGAAAGGCATCGACTTTAATGCCTTCTTCCAAGGAATCGGCAAGCAGAAGATTCTCCGCACGGGTCATTTCTATGCTCCATGGGTAACAAACTATGTTTGTCAGAACAAGACCTTCATGGGCAAGATGTGGACTCCAGAGAATCCGAATGCAGAATTTTCCATTTCTTCTCGCGACCAGAATTTCAATAAATGGAACTACGAGAACAAAGATGTGAGCGTACAGGACAACAAGTACATCCGACTCAAGTCACTCGTCATCGGCTATACCCTTCCACAGGTATGGACAGCCAAGGCAGGACTCAGTAAGGTAAGAATCTACTTCTCAGGCGATGATCTCTGGGAGTGGACTAAGGTTAAGGATGGTTACGATCCAGAGTTTGGTGAGGCATCCAACAACACGTTCCCTTTCAGTCGCCAATTGACTTTTGGTCTCGACCTAACTTTCTAAGTGAAGTTTCCAGTACACAACAAAAGAACAATAAAAAAGATTATTAGTATGAAATCGACAATATCAAAATTAGTAATGGCTTCTGCTCTTATAGCAAGCTTAACCTCCTGCAGTGACTTCCTCGAAAAGGAGCCACTGTCAGAGGGCACAGAGGCCATCGTGTTCAAGAATGCGACTCAGTTCCAACAAGCAGCAGATGCCTTCACAGAGCATCTACCATCATGGCAATCGATAACATGGGATAAGAATACGGACATCGGTGGACTTAGTTCAAATGGAGGCTCTGCCGCTCCTGAGAGCAACAACACTTGGAAAACAAGTTACGAACACATCCGTCAATACAACATCCTGCTAAAAAAGGCGAAAGAATACACTGGTGACAAAACTGCCATCAACGCCTCGGTTGGTACAGCATATTTCTTCCGTGGCATGGCATACTTCGACTTACTGAAGACCTTTGGAGGTGTGCCAATCGTTGATCATGTCATGGACGTAAACGATGAGGTACTCTATGGACCTCGCAATAGCCGCTACGAGGTTTTCAACTTCTTGGCAAACGACTTCCGCAAGGCTATCGAATTGCTCCCAAAAGAGAGCAGCATAGCCGCAGCCGACAAGGGACGCATTAGCAAGGAAGCAGCTCAGGCGTTCTTCGGAAGAGTTCTTCTCTATGAGGCTACTTGGGAAAAATATGTGCCTTCCATCAACTATGACCTGGATGGAAATGGTACCGAGAATGGTGCAGGAAAGACTAAGCCTGAAGGTTATCCATCTACAGACAACATGTTCAGTGAATGCAAGCAAGTATCAAAGGCGGTAATGGACGAAGCACAAAACAATGGCACATACTCTCTTTGGAATGAGTGTGACTCCCTTAGCTATTATTATCTCTTCAATATTGACGACAATGGCGGCAACATCTCAAACTTCAAGAATGTTGGAAAAAATACCAATCATGAGTTCATCCTCTACAAAAAATATGACTATGACTTGAAGCGCCCTGGTCTCAATATTGGCCATATCGTAGATACCTGGCAAGGAGTAAACATTAGCGCACAATTCGGTGAGTCCTTCCTCTGCCGCAATGGTCTGCCTATCCGTATCAGCCGTACAGGAAAAATGGAAGACGCAGAAAACAACCCTGAGTTTGAGGGATGGGGTACATTCGCTGGCGAATATCATAATCGAGACTATCGCTTTGTAGGCTGCGCATGGTGTCCAGACCGAGCCTCTTGGGGTGTCGGCGAACACTGCACAATGCATACTGAGGCTGATGGTAAGCCATATGCAGATCCTTTATTTGTGAAGAACAATGACAAGTTCGATTCTTCTGACCCAGCATACGCTAGTGTAAGAGGCATCTTCCGACCAAAGCTCCGCAACAACACAAACTTCAATGATTATGGGTGTCGTAAATATAACCCTGAGGGCACTCGCCCTACCAGAACAGAGTCTCCAGACTTGCCTCTTCTCCGCCTAGCCGAGGTATATCTCAACTATGCCGAGGCTACTTGCGAATTGGGCAATGGTCAGATTTCCGATGCCGATCTCGACATCTCCATCAATCTGCTTCGCGACCGTGCCCGTGTTGCCCACCTCACCAATGCGCTCATCAAGGACGTATGGGATGCAGGATGGTGGGATTACAAGACCAACAAGACCGTTTGCCACAAGATGAACATGCTCGATGAGATTCGTCGTGAGCGTGCTTGCGAACTCTTCGGTGAAGGTTTCCGTATGGACGACTTGAAGCGTTGGGGCATCGCCCACATCAATCTCCGTGGTCAGAAGTTGGGTCGCCATGTATTGAACACCGCTTACACCACCTATAAGTGTAACGACAACCAATATTTCGGTGAGCCATGCTACTATCCGGAGAAGTATCCATTGCTGTATGGGGTATATGAAGGCACAGGCAAGGATGATCCTGACTATGGTCGCTCCATCGCTACCCTCGCAGAGAACTTGCACTACGCTCAGCGCGACTATCTAGAGGCTATCCCATTGCAACAGATTCGTCTGAACCCTGCATTGAAGCAGAACCCAGGTTGGTAAAATCACAACGCGACGAATGGAAAAATAAAAAAGCCCTCGAGAGAAAAGTCTCTAGGGTTAAGGAAATTCTTCGTTCAAAAGCTTTGAACCTATGTTCAAAAGTTCTGAATACACATTCAATACTTATGAACGTACATTCAAAGCTTTTGAACGGAGATTTTTATTCATAATAAAAACAAGTATATTATCCAAGAAATACTCTTTCTATATGAAAAAGACAATAACAACACTAATGCTGTGCCTCACCGTTCTATCGATGACAGCCAAAGGGCATACGGCGGCGAATAACCGTCTGGTAATAGCCAAGGCTCCAGCCGGCATCGAACTCAAGAAAGACTTTGAGGTAAAAGCCCGCACCACTGGCGGTGAATGGAAGGACATAGACACTTATGCCTTCAAGGTGGATAGAGTCGCTGATGCCAAGCACAATGCCGAAATCACATCCGTGGCTAAGTTGGAATTCGAAGGTAAAGTTGAAATTCAGGTAAAGAGCATTGCTCAGGATATCAAAAGTTATAAAATCCGTCCGATTTCCTACGGAATAGAGGCTAAGCAAGAGGGCAACACGTTGACGTTTACGCTCGACCGCCCCCGCTACCTCTCCGTAGAAATCAACGGCAACATCTACCAGAATCTCCAAATCTTCGCAGACAACATTTTAGAAAAGCCAAAGGTAAAGAAGAAGAAAGACCTGATGTATTTCGGACCGGGTGTTCACGATTTCAAGGGCGATTCCATCCACATTACATCAGGCAAGACTGTTTTCATCGATAACGGAGCCGTCATCAAGGGTTGGTTATCCACCTATGGCTCTAGGGATGTAAAGATTCTCGGTCACGGCATCGTAATGCCGGGCCATCACGAGGGTATCATGGTGAGATACAGCAAGAACGTGTATATCGACGGCCCTCTCACCACCCAGTTGCCTATCGGCGGCAGCGATTCCGTAACCGTAAAGAATGCCAAGGTGATGAGCTGGTATGGCTGGGGCGATGGTTTCAACATCTTTGCCAGCAACAACATCTACCAGGAGCATCTCTTTGCACGTACCAGCGACGACTGCTCTACCATCTACTGCACCCGCAAGAACTATCATGGCGGTTGCAGGAACATTACCATCAAGGATTTCGTCATGTGGGCAGACGTGGCTCATCCTATCATGATAGGCTTGCACAGCGAGACTCCAGAGAACGAGGACATCACCAACGTGCTCTATGACAACATCGATATCCTGGAGCATGCCGAGAACCAGATAGACTATCAGGGCTGCATCGGCATCAACAATGGCGACAACATCCTGGTAAAGGGCGTCACCTTCCAGAACTTCCGCATCGAAAACATCCGCAAGGGAATGCTCTTCAACATGCGTGTTTGCTTCAACAAGAAGTACTGTTCTGCCCCAGGCAGAGGCATCGAGGATATCACCCTGCGCAACATCGCCTACACCGGAGAAGCTCCCAACATGGACATCATCGCCGGTTACGACCAGAGCCGCAAGGTGAAAAACATCCGCTTCGAGAACTTCACGATTAATGGTAAAGTGATTTCGGATGATATGCCTGGAAAGCCAAAGTGGTACAAGACTGCCGACATGGCGAATATCTATGTGAACGACCATGTGGATAACATCACTTTTAGCAAATAGTATCAATAAAACAAACAACATAAGCTATCTACATGCTATATACACTAGGAAGGCAGCTTCCTGATAGGGGAGCTGCCTTATTTTTTGCAATCGCAATATCATTTGGATGATACTTTTTTAAAATATCTAAGTATTTACCTCTATATATGCGTATATATAATAAAATTGAAATATGGAAAGAAATTATTTAACGGACACTTCGCTTACATGTGCAGCATTAGTATGCAGCATTGGTATCTCATTGTCTTTTCCTAGTTGGTCTTCGTTAGACGGAGTGGCTTGGAATTGGGGATGTTTACTCCTTATTGTAAGCTGCTTAACTATAGTACTTACTTTCCATAGAATATTCTGTTTGCATAAAAAAGAGTTCTTCTTTTCTAAAGGAGAACTTATTGGGAGCATTTTATTCTGTAGTTTGTATGTTTACCTCCATTATAGAGGAATCAGTTTTTATGATTCTTTTAAATTCTTAGTAGCATTATGTCTTTTTGGGGCTTTTAAACAGATGCAACTGTTTTTTGACGTAGATAAAGTAATGTATCAAATGTTAATAACAAATGCTATTCTCTCATTAATATTAGGACTAATACAAGCCGTATTGAGCTATCAAAACATTAATGGCATGCAAGATAGTATCTGTCAATTCTCAATTTCTTTAACTGTTGGAGGAATCGTCGCTTCCCACCTATATTATACATCACAAACAAAAAGAAATAAATTCATCTTTTTATCTATTCTATTAGCATGCTTAGGCATGCTGATTATTTCACGTTCTCGACTAGGAGTCATTACATTTGCTATATGCACCTATCGCTTTATGCATAAATATATTCGTGCTGCATTCCTAACAATCAGTATTCTCGCTTGCATTGTATTGTTTCAACAAAAAAGTGAGTCAACGTACGGAAGAATATTTATCTACTCAACATCCATTGCCACTCTTAGCAGTCCTCAAGCAGTACTTTTGGGACTGGGCGCAGACGGTTTTGGACTTTCATATATGTCAACACAAGCCCAACATTTAAAAGGAGCTTCAAATATAGAAAGATACCGAGCAGACAATATAGTACATCCACTAAATGAATTTCTCTTCCTTATAATGGATTATGGACTAATTTCAATAGTGACAATACTACTTGTTGTTATCTCAATACTGCATCAAAAGAAAACCAACCGCTGTAAGAAATCATTGTTAATTGCAATCATACTTTTTGCAATGTTCTCTTATCCATTTCGGTTTCCCATTACATGGCTTATACTTATATGGTGCTTGTATAATGAGACTTATAAAGGAAAATGGCATTTTAAAGAGTACTATTACATTAGCTCATTTTTAGGAATAACCGGACTGTACCTGTCCCTACTGCATTTTCATTCGATACAACAATGGTCACAGGCCCATAATCTGCGCATACTGGGTAAAATGAAACCTTCATGGACTATATATGAAGACATATATAAAAGTTCATACTTTCCATCAGAATTCTTATATAATTATTCTTCTTTCTTACTACAAAATGGGAAATCACACCATTCATTAACCATCTTGAAAAGATGCAGAATTAAGAATTATGATACAGAATTATTAAAAGGGGACATTTACTTTTCCTTGCAACAATATAGTGCAGCTATCAAGCATTATAAGTCGGCTTCCCAAATGTGTCCCAATAGGTTCATACCGTTATATGCTATGTATAAATCATATGGATTAGCAAACAAGAAGCAGTTACAGCGTGATGTTGCAAAAAGCATATTGACCAAACAAATAAAAATTTATTCACCAACAATTACAAACATCATAAACAATGTCAAACAATCAAACATATAACATAATGAAGAAACTTGCATTACTTCTGTCAATTCTAACACTATTCTTTTCATGCCAAGTTCCGGAACGTCAGCATACAACCAAACATATTGTCCAAGAGAAAGAAAGTAAACTTGTTGCAAAAGAAGCCAAAATATATCTTGGCAAATGGAATAAAGCAGAAAAAGACACTATTCATTTTCAGTTCTATCTTACAAATGCAAGTTCCTCCATGACCATCATCAACAACATTGATGTTTCATGTAGCTGTGTTTCTATTTTTCACAAAACAAGAGCTATCCGTCCTAAAGAAAACGTGATTTTGAATGGAACTATTAACTTAAAGTCTCAAACAGGTCATTTAAGTAAAGCAATATTCATTAATTACGGGAAAGGAAATTTACTGACATTACGTGTCATTGCTGATATAGAATAGCAAACATCGCACTAGCCGAAATGCGAGAAAACAGTAGGCTTTATTAAAAACTGCATTAATGAAGAAATAATACAAGTCAAAGTTCCTACTAGATGGTGTAGGAAGCTAACGAGCTATAAGAATAGCTCATAAAACCATCTAAAATGAATAATAATGACTATTAATACCGTCAAATAAAACAATTG
>ERZ1034949.107-NODE-107-length-52602-cov-43.806288_pt1 | contig 52602 bp, 43 predicted proteins | sample MGYA00520590_ERZ1034949 | MGnify/ENA primary metagenome ERZ1034949 (study PRJEB33766, sample SAMN09781752) | gut metagenome | biome: gut microbiome | host: Homo sapiens | place: Madagascar | study: EMG produced TPA metagenomics assembly of the PRJNA485056 data...
ATGGCATCGATTACCATTGCCATATCCTCCCTGGCGTGGATGATGGCTTCCAGGATCCGGAAAAGAGCCTGGAGCAGCTTCGCATCTACGAAGCAAGCGGAATCCGTGAAGTCTGGTTCACCCCTCACATCATGGAAGATGTTCCGAACGAGCCCGAAGATCTCCGCCGGGTCTTCGAAGATTTCAAGGAGAAGTATCTTCTGGATTTTGCCCAGAGACATCCTGGAAGTCAGGCATCAGGATCAGAAGGAGCGAAGCCATCTTCTGCAACCGATGCACAGCCCCTACAGCTGCATCTCGCAGCCGAGAACATGCTGGATGCCCTTTTCGAGCGCCGCCTCAAGGCAGGCAATCTCCTGCCACTGGCAGAGAAATACCTGCTGGTGGAAACCAGCATCTTTGCCCCACCGATGAATTTCCGTGGACTGCTGGAGCGCATCAGGAACAAGGGCTATACCCCGATCCTGGCTCATCCCGAGCGTTACCTCTATATGAAGAAAGAGGATTACGAGGCACTCAAGGCGCAGGGCATCCTGTTCCAGCGCAACCTATACAGTCTCCGTGGTCAGTATGGAGAGCGGGTGCAGAAGCGGTGCCGCCAGCTTCTGAAATGGCAGATGTACGATTTCGTGGGCACCGATCTCCATCGCCTAACTTCGGCAGGACTGAACACAGAAGGCTGATGCTACGGCAGTGAGAATGGTGATGCCCAGGGCATCACCCTGGGTATAATGGCAATTAGCAAGGCGCCCTGTAAGGCTCATGGAATGTACCCTATATATCAGTGAATCCAGTATTTGTCAAGTGTTAAAAACGCAAAGTAACTCTCTGCTATTCCTTTCTTTACATCTTTTGCTCGTGCTGTCTATACAAGTTACAAGTATATAGGATATATCCCCCCGCCGCCCAGCTCCAAGAAATCTGCGTCATCTGCGCAACAATGTTAAAATCCTAAAGATCTTTGGCTATTTCAGATATTTCCCTTATATTTGCACCATGTAAGGTACTAAATATTAGAATTATGAGAACGTTCAATTATAATGAAATACAAAATACTCCGATTTGGAACGAAGTAAAGAATTGGAGTGATGATCGGAAAAATGCCCTTATAACATTGCTGTATTCAACGATGAAAGGTATTAATCCATATGAAGTTCCAGAAGATAAAGTACAGGCTTTCGTAAATGATATGCCTCATGAAGTTTTAGAAATGGCTTCAGAGTACGCCATTAAGGAAAGTCGTTCGGGAAGAGGTCTTTCTCATTCTCAGGCAATGGAAAAGATTAAAGAGCAAAGAGGATGGAAATAATTTGGTCTGATATGGCTCTCCATCAACTTGATGGAATTTTGGACTATGTAGAAGAACATTTTGGGGCTTCTGTATCTCGTAAAACCTTAGATGACATAAATTCTAAGGTAGGGCGTTTATTGCTGTTTCCAGAATCTGGAACTCCAGACTATAGTTATTCTTCAAAACTCTTAAACGACAAGGTTTTAATTCGACATTTGAACATAGGACCAAATGTTGTTTATTATAACATAGATGGAGAAATCATTAATATTATGGTGATAGCTCATTACAGGCAGTCAACTGTCACTGTTGCAAAAATGATTAATCGCTTCATCGAGCATCATACGAAATAAAGTCATCTGTCAGATGTTAAACTCTCACAAATCGCCTTTCCACCCCTGGCGGTCCCATCCCGCATAACCTGGCGAGACCTTTGATGGTCCGCCAACCTTATAGCGTAGCGGTTCGAGCACCGAGTAGGGCGGTTTTCCTCTTCTTCCCTGAGGGGAGAAGACCGAGATGAGAGGTGGAGCCTTCTTTAATGGTAAAGAAGGACGGGATGATTTTAGAACAAATCTCTTTGCAGGAGAGACGGAGAGGTAGAAAAAACTCTTATAATATTAATTTCAAAACAAGTTTTACTCAATCAATATCCAGGTAAGAATCCCCTCAAAGCGATTCTTATCTGGCAGGGACTCTATGTCCTTAATTTCCGATACGAACCAATTATATAGTTAGAAATAACGAAATAAATAATATATAAAACGAGAAGTAGCTTAGTAGTGTGGGCGCTACATAATCACCCACAAAATATCTGATAGCTCTGGGCGGAGTGCAATTTCTGCCAGACGTTGTAAATGAATCAAAACTTTTTCAATAAAATGAATTCAAATACTAAGAGAATAGCAAAGAACACTTTCTTCCTGTATATCCGTATGGGTATGTTGATGTTGATTACTTTATATACGTCCCGAGTACTTTTGGATAAATTAGGTGTACAAGATTTTGGTATCTATAATGTAATAGGAGGAATGGCAGGTATGTTCACCTTCTTCACATCCTCTTTAGCTAATGCAACCCAGCGTTTCCTTAATATAGAATTAGGAAAAGGATGTATTGATAATGCGAGATTAATATTTCAGCAACATTTTACACTTTATCTTGTTATAATATTAGGTGTTGTTGTAGTAGCAGAACCCGTTGGGTTGTGGCTTATATATAATAAGTTGGTTATACCGCCAGATAGATTAGTTGCTGCTTTATGGGTGTTTCAATTTACATTGTTGTCACTGAATTTCACTTTTTTAGGAATTGTTTTCAATTCAGAAATAGTTTCCCATGAGGATATGAAAGTATATTCCTATATTGGTGTTATAGAAGGCTTTGCTAAACTTTTGATTTGTTATGTCATAGCAATATCCGATAGTAACCGTTTAATATTTTATGGTTTTTTGTTGATGTTGCTTACAATAAGTATTCAAATGACGTATGCCATATTTTGTTTTAGAAAATACGAAGAATGTAAAATTAGACTGATATGGAAAAAAGAATTATTAAAGGGAACTGCTGGAATTGTTGGATGGAATACTTATGGTTCTATTGTATGGATGATTAATGGTAATTTTATGGATCTACTTCTTAATATGTTTTTTGGTCCAGTTGTTAATGCTGCTCGTGCAATATCTTTTCAGATAAATTCTGCTTTAAGCAATTTTACTAGCAACTTTTTGATTTCGTTAAGACCCCAATTAATGAAAAGCTATGCTAGAAAAGATTTTGAATATCTTCACACTTTGTTATATAATAGCACAAGGTATTCTATATTTATAGTTTTTCTACTAAGCTTCCCAGTGATGTTTTGTATTACTCCGATATTGCACTTATGGTTGAATACTGTTCCGGAGTATACTGAAGATTTTTCGATACTTATTCTATGCATATTATGGGTGTGTATCCCCAAAGACCCTTTATGGGAATTAGTATTAGCTTCTGGAAATTTAAAAAGATTTCAATTAGTGTGCTGCTCTATTTTGTTATTAGGCTTTCCATTAGCTTATATACTATTGAAAAATTCATTTCCGCCAATATCGGTTTATTTTGTTTTGTTATTTGTTCGACTTCTTTATTATATTGCAGCTGTTTTCTTGGTTAAGCCAATAGCAAAATATTCACTTAAAGATTATTGTGTGAAGATATATGTTCCAGTAGTAAGAGTTGTAGCTATTTCTTTGGTTTTACACTTTATAACTTATAGATATTTCTTGCATAATCTGTGGTTGACGTTTAGTTTTATAGCAATGTCTCTTTTGTTAAATATAGTACTCATTTATTTATTGGGAATCAATAAAGAAGAGAAAAAGCTAGTATTGGGCTTGATTAAAAACAAATTAAGTAAATAATAAGGCAAATATTTTGTGTTAAGAAAATGACTAGATTGGATTTGTACAATGAAGTCATCAAGCTAGCTCCTTTTGAGAATGCTACTGATGATTATCGTAAGAGTTTGAGTTTGGCGTTGAATAAAGTCTTTGATGTTTTTTCGCAATTAGGAGATAATGACCAACCTGAGAGTTGGACTGATGTCTTGGCTAAAATGAAGAAGATTATAGAAAAACTGAAGCTCATTGCGTTAAACAGCTATAAAGGTCTTCCTTCAACAGCTTATAACCAGTTGAATTATATGATGGATAAGCAAATTCAGGATGATTTAATTTGGTGTGATATTCCAGCAAAGCAGAATTTCTATCGTATGCGAACATTTTCTGATAGAAGAAATGGTATTGAGTTCAAGGAGATGTTTCATATTCCAATCACTAAGAGAAGAATTGTTGGAACAGAGCGTTATAGTATACCTGGCTACCCATGCTTATATGTAGGAAAGAGCAGTTATGTTTGCTGGGAAGAAATGGGGCGACCGTTAATGAGTAGCTGCTGGTGCTCCAGATTGCAAAATACAGTTGAAATTTCTGTATTAGATTTGCGTATTCCCAGCGAAGAGCGTTTTTGCAATGATATAGCTAAATATGCGATTGTTGCACCTCTAATTATTGCCAGTATGATGCCGATGAAAGGCAATGGTAGTGATGCGTTTAAGCCTGAGTACCTGATTCCTCAACTTATAATGGAATGGATTATCAAGAAGAATAAGACTGGTGTTTATTATACAACTACTCACCTGACAAGTCAGACAAGAAAGGATTTTGATTATCCTGAGGATAAGTATGACAATTTGGCCATACCTATCAAAAAGCCTTTAAAATATAATGTTGAGAATTGTCCAGAACTTTCTGAAAAATTTAATATTACCAATCCTGCCAATCAAGAGATAGAAAGTTTGAAGCATGGAGAAGGTATTGCTTGGATTGATGCTGACGTGGATCCAAAAGTGAGCAGATATGATACCTCTAGCTTTGGCCTCTTGGAAAAATATCTGTGTAGTGAATATAAGTTACATAAATTAAATTGATTTTAAAAAGTTTGATATGAATATAGTAGCTGTTATGCCCATTAAGCTCAAAAACGAGCGTTGTCCTGGGAAAAATACAAGATTATTAGGAAGTAAACCTCTTCTTCAGTTTGAGTTAGATAGTCTAAAAGCAACTGGATTGTGTACTTCCATCAATGTTTATTGCAGTGATGAAACTGTTGTTCCATTTTTGCCAGCAGGCATCAATTTTATAAAGCGATCAGAGAAATTAGATTTGCCGACGTCTAATTTTACACAGATTTTTACTGCTTTTATGAATGATGTTGATGCCGACATATATGTTTATGCACATGCAACAGCACCTTTTATTTCTGTAGAAACTATGGAAAATTGCATAAATGCAGTCTTATCAGGTGAGTATGATTCTGCTTTCTGTGCTGTTAAACTTCAGGATTATCTTTGGAAGAATGGAGAACCTTTAAATTTTGATGCTGCAAATCTTCCAAGAACGCAGGATCTAGAACCCATATATCAAGAAACATCTGGTGTCTATGTATTTACGAAAGAAGTATTTCTGAAATATCATAGAAGAATAGGAGTTAAACCATATATAAAAGAGGTAAGTTTTAAAGAAGCTGTTGACATAGATAATCCTGAAGACTTTGAACTTGCTCAAATAATGCTTAATGTAAAGTAAAAAAATAATGAAAAAGATTACAGTATTAGATGTGACACTTCGTGATGGAGGTTGTGTGAACAATTTCAATTTTGGACAAGTGTATATGGAAAAGATTCTTAAGGCTCAAGAAGAATCTGGTGTGGAAATGATAGAAATGGGTTATATTGATGAAAAAAATGGCTCTGAATCAGGAAGAACCCAGTATATAAATGAACAGGTTATTCATAAAACGATTCTGAAAAATAAAAAGCCCGGAGTTACTTATGTTGCGATGATGGATTTTGGAAAATTCAATCCTGATAATCTGTCACCTCGTACCGACCAATCTATCGATGGATTGCGTGTTGCTTTTCATAAAAAGAATATGCATAATATGGTTTCGGTTTGCAAGAAAGTTATGGATAAGGGGTATAAGGTCTTTATTCAGCCAATGATAACTTTGCGTTATACCGATTCTGAACTCTTAGAGCTTATAGATTTGGTAAATACAGAACTAAGTCAGGCTTCAGGTTTCTATATAGTGGATACTTTTGGAGAAATGCGTCCAAATGATATGGCACGTGTGATGAATTTAGTTGATCATAATTTGTTGCCGTCTATGCCGATGGGTTTTCATTCCCATAATAATATCCAAATGTCGTATTCCAATGCTTGCGCTATGCTGCAGTTCCCAACAAAGCGTGAACTCATGATTGACAGTTCAATTATGGGTATGGGTAAAGGTGCTGGTAACTTAAATACTGAGCTTCTTCTTGACCATTTGAATGTTTTTTATGGTAAGGATTATAAGCTGAGCCCATTACTTGAAGTTATTGATAAGGTTATTAATCAGCTTCATTCTGAATTTTATTGGGGATATGCACCTGAATATTATCTGTCATCAGCCAACCATTGTACTCCAAGCTACGCTAGCCATTTTTATAACAAGCATCAACTTCCAATTGACCAAGTTGCTGAACTTCTTAGTAAAATAAAAGAAGATAAGAAAATATCTTTTGATAAGAATTATGCGGAAGAGCTTTGGCGCTCATATAATGAAATCAAGCAGGTTGATGATAGTGCTGTAGTTGAGGAGCTGAATACTGTTTTAAAGAATAAAACAGTATTATTGATAGCACCTGGAAAATCAATCATTAAATATAAAAAAGACATAGAAAATCAAGTTGCATTAGACAATGTGATTTCAATAGGTTTGAATTTAACAGAACCTTTTGCTGTTGATTTTATGATGATTACTCGACAAGATATTTATGAGGCAGCATTAAATTCTGGTACGGCAATAATAACAACAAGTAATGTATCTAAGGGTACTAGAGGTAACGTTAAAGTCTTAAATTATAAGAATTGGATAGATATTAGTGATGGTCGTACTCATGATTCTTCGTCTGTAATATTGCTGAACTTGCTTAAAGCGTGTGGTGTCAAGTCTATCCTTTTGGCAGGTTTTGATGGATTTATGGTTAATATTAATGAAAATTATTCTGATCCGAATTTGCGCTATCCTGTTAGTGCAGAACAGGTTGAACGACGAAATGCTTATTATAAACATTTTGTGCAGGATTTGAATGGGTTTGGAATAAATGTTCATTTTCTGACACCATCTAAGTATATGTAGTTCTTTTGTTGACAAGTATTATGGCAGATAAAATAAAATACCTTGTTATGGATGTTGATGGTACTCTTACTGATGGAAAAATATATATGGGAACATCGGGTGAGATGCTGAAAGCTTTTGATATAAAAGATGGATATGGTATTCATGATATGCTTATTCCTTATGGAATAACTCCTGTTATTATTACAGGAAGAAGTTCTAAAATACTTGAAAACCGTTGTAGAGAACTTTCTATTACTGATCTTTTCCAAGGTATAAAGGATAAAATTGATGTGTTGAAACAGTATTTGTGCAGCAATAATTCTTCTCTTCAAGAGGTAGCTTATATTGGTGATGATTTAAATGATTTGCCATGCATGAAACTTGTCAAAGAAGCTGGTGGAATCATTGGTTGTCCAGCAGATGCTGTTTCTTCTGTCATAGAAATATCTAGTTTTGTTTCATCAAAGAATGGAGGTGATGGAGCAGTACGTGATTTTATAGAACATCTGTTAGAATCAAAAAAATGATTTTTATGATGAGACAATTATTGAGTTATTGCTATCACCATATATATATGGCGATAGTGCGATGGGTTAATATTATTGCGTATAATTTGAGTGGTGTTGACAAGAGTAATCAAATCCTTTTGAAAGAGCTGAAGGGCAAATACAAAGGTAAACGTTGTTTTGTTGTTTGTAATGGTCCTAGCCTTCGAACAGAAGATTTGACGAAAATTCATAATGCAGGTGATATTTCTATTGCGATGAATATGATTGGAAGAATCTGTAAAAATACACCTTGGCGTCCTACTTTTCTTAATAATACAGATGCTTGCAATTATCTTAGGAAAAATAAGAAGGATTCCCAAAATACAGAATGTACTTATCGCATAATGACCCCTGATCGCTATTTAAATTCTTTTTCTCGTAAGGGTAAATTGATGTTTATACGTTTAGATGGAGACCGAGAGTATTTGGATAATCCAAAATTTGAAATAGACATCACTAGACCGTTTCCAAGTATAGGAACCACAACTTATGAATGTTTGGAGATAGCTGTATATCTTGGCTGTTCTGATATTTATATTATTGGTTGTGATATGTCTTATAAAGTAAATCTGAACAGAGATGGAAGTATCACTTACAATGATGCGGGTAGAGATCATTTTTATGCTTCTGAAAAAGAAGCTGCAGCATCTACTAAATTACGCCCTAATTCTACCTGGCAGTTGGAAATCGCATACGAGGCTGCAGCCAAGGCTTCTCTTGAAAATGGTTATAATATCAAGAATGCTACTCGTGGAGGAAAGTTGGAATTTTTTCCTCGTGTGGATTTTGATTCTTTGTTTTAGAATGAATTGATTAACAAGTTATTAATTAGAATGGAAGTTGTAATTATAACAATAGAATTCCATAACGGATTATCTATTATTGAGAGCTTGGGGCAAAAGGGAATCTTAACCAATGTTATTGACGTAACAGAAGAACCAAAGCCTTATATGCTTTGCAGTAAATTTGTTAAGCAAGGGTGGAAGTGTAAGACTAATGTAGATGCTATTTCTATCTTATTGAATGACTTTAAGGGTGATGGAGAAAAAGCATTGTTGATTTCTTGTTCAGATGATGCAACTGCTATGTTGGATAAACATTTTGATGAACTCAAAGATAAGTTTATACTGCCTCTAACATCTTTTCATGGGCATCAGGAAGAAATTATGAGCAAGCAATATATGTCAAACCTTGCTCAGAAAATAGGTATGAATATACCTGAAACTTGGCTTTTGGAAAAAGGTCAAGAAATACCAGAGGATATCATTTATCCATGTATTACGAAAGCAATATCAAGTGTTGCAGGAACTAAGATAGATAATATCCGTGTTTGCAATGACTATGAGGAGTTGAAATCGTTTGTTGAAAGTTCTGGTCATAGTGCTACTCTACAAATCCAGCGATTTATAGATAAGGCTTATGAATTTCAATTTCTAGGCTGCTCTTTTGATGATGGTAATGAAATTATCATTTCGGGAAGAACTCATATTGATAGACCTAATGGCAGAGAAAATACTTTCTTTCTACGATTCGATAAGGTTGAAGAAGAGTTAAAACCCCTGGAGAATATGGTTCGAGAGTTTATTTCAGAAACAAGATATAATGGGCCGTTTAGTGTAGAATTCTTGCGAGACAAGAATGGTGAAGATTATTTTACTGAGATGAATTTTAGAAATGATGGAAATGCTTATTGTCAGACATACGCTGGTATAAATGTGCCTTACATAATGTATCTTTATTATTCTGGTGGTGATTATAAATCAGAGTTGGAAAAATCTGACGTGCACCGAATTTATATGGTGCCAGAGTTTGAATATTTACAATTTAAACTACGTGGTGAATTTGGTTGGAAGGAATGGTATCGAAATATGAAGAAGGCAAATTGTTATAATACTTACTTTAAGCAGGATAAGGCTGTATTTAGACAGTTCCTTCTGAATCGTATAGCAGGTTTTATTCGAAGAAGGGTTAGACGCTTTTTAAAACGTAAGGCTTGAGTATAAAAAATATATTTATGTAACAGTTAAAAATAACTTGGTACCAAAATGCTAAGCAGATTTGCACAAATCAGTTGTAAAGATACAAATTTCTAACAGATTAAAGAACATAAATAGGTAATAATCAATAAGTTAAAAGGTATGACAAAGAAAAAATATAGTAAATGTGAGGCAAAGGAATAGTATGGAACTCTATCCTTTAACTATGTGTTACTTCATAAAAAGGGCACAAAAATGTACCAAGTTATTTTTTGATCATCACAAAACAATTAAATTTCATGATTTTCAATTCATTCCAGTTTATCTGGCTGTTTCCCGTCATCTTTGTCGGGTACTATCTGTTGCATGCCTTGTTTAAGAACAGCAACAAGGAACGTGTGCGGCGTTGGGGCAATGCGTTTTTGCTCATAGCGTCGTATGGGCTTTATATCCAGTGGAACGCCGCTTACGCACTGATTCTGCTTGGCGTGACAGCCGTGACCTATCTGACGGCTTTGCTCATTGAGCGAAAGGAAGCATACGGCAGAAAGAAGTACATAATCTATACGGGGGGGGTAATTGTGCTATTGCCCCTGTGCGTATTCAAGTATTATAACTTTATCACCGAGAGCGCAGCAGACTTTCTGGCGCAGATGAACATCGCGACATCCATACCTGGACTTAACTTGGCCATACCCGTAGGAATATCTTTTTTCACGTTTCAAGCCATAGGCTATCTGTGGGACGTCTATTACCAGAGGATAAAGGCTGAGCACGACTGGTGGGACTATATGCTTTTCGTGTCGTTTTTTCCGCAAATCATGTCGGGACCGATAAGCAAGGCAAAAGACCTGCTCCCACAGATAAAAAGCTACAGAAGCTTCAACGAGCAGGATGCCGCGCAGGGCATGAAATGGTTTCTTTGGGGAATGTTCCTAAAGCTGATGATGGCAGATCGACTGGCGATGTATGTCAATCCTGTGTTTGACAATTATCAGTATAATAGCGGAACCTCGTGCATGGTGGCAAGTGTTCTCTACACGTTCCAGATTTACGGCGATTTTGCTGGCTATTCGTTCATGGCGATTGGTGTAGGCAAGCTTATGGGCTTTGACTTGATAAACAATTTCAACCGTCCTTATCTCTCGACATCAATAACCGACTTTTGGCGCAGGTGGCACATCTCGCTCTCCACATGGCTGAAAGACTATGTGTATATACCGCTTGGCGGCAGCCGATGCTCAAAAGCAATATGCTATCTGAACATTATGGTGACGTTCCTCGTGAGCGGCATCTGGCACGGAGCCAACTGGACATTCGTGTTGTGGGGCGTTATGCACGGAGTGTTCCAAGTGGTAGAAAAAGCTCTTGGCATGCAGAAGTGCGAATCGAAAAGAGTAAGAATTGTCATTCCTCGCATTATCGTAACATTCTTGATCGTAACAATAGCATGGATTTTCTTCCGTGTGCCGACAATCGGCGATGGCTTTGCATTCATCGAGAGAATTTTTACTGATCATGGAGCTGTTTTAAAGCCAGTAAACACGCACATTCTGTTCTCCGCATTTGCCATATTGACAGTTTCTGCGACAGATATCATGAATGAGTTTTTTCCTGACAGGTTCAGGCTTATAGGAAGCCGTAACAGGTATGTCAGATGGGCAACTTATTATGTGCTCGCACTGATGATATTCCTGTGCGGAGTGTTTGATTCAAGCCAATTTATTTACGTAAGCTTTTAATTGCCATGAAAAGATTTATAACGAAGACAATCCTGTTTTTTGCAGTGCTCATTGCCCTTGACGCAGCATGCGGAGTTTTGTTCGGCCGTCTCGTCAACACAGCAAAAGGGGGCGACACCTATCTATCCAATTATATATGCAGCAAGATGAAGGATGAGTGCGTCATTTTCGGTTCCTCCAGAGGAATGCACCACTACGATCCAAACATCATTGGAGACAGTCTGGGGATGAGCTGCTGGAATTGCTCCCTCGACGGCAACGGCATTATCCTGATGTATGGTAGATACAAGATGATGTCGGAGAGATATGCTCCGAAAGTCCTTGTATATGATGTGTGCACTTCATTCGACCTGCTTGATGGGGATGATAACAAGCATCTTCTAAGATTGCGGTATTTCTACGATCGTCCCGGTATAGACTCTATCTTTTGGAATGTGGACAAGACAGAAAGAATAAAAATGCTATCGAACTTCTATCGCTACAACTCACTATGGGTTCAGATAGTGTCGGACAACATCCATCCGTTGCAACAAAACGTCAAAGGTTACAAGCCTATGGATACGAGCATGACATATGAACCAAAGAAGAAGGATACCGAAAAAACAGAATACAGGTATGACTCGCTGAAACTCTTCTATTTGGAAAAATTGGTAGTCGACTGCAAGAAAAAAGGCACAAGACTCGTATTCGCCATATCACCGATGTATCGCATGACGGATGACAGCGTATATGAGCCGCTGAAAGAAATTTGCCGCAAATACAAAGTACTACTCATCAACCACTATTGCGACAAGCGGTTTGTCAATACACGAGAGTATTTCTCCGACTCCGTGCACATGAACCGTACTGGGGCAACGAAATATTCAAAACTTTTGGTCGAGGAACTGAAAGACATTATGAAGCAAAAATGAAATTAAGGGTATTCCTTACTTATTCATAGAATTGACGATAGCGCTGTATCGGTACCACACGTAGCGTTGTAATCGGTAGCATACTACCATCGAGCCACTCTGGCTCCGCAAGGGGATTGCTGGAAAAAATGAGGATGTGGAATCAATATATGGAGTCAAGGATGAATATAATTGAGAATAAAATTGTTGCAAATAATGGTTCGTCTATCGTTCTATATACGACAGATCAATAATGTATTGATGGAAGAACTGGAAGAAAAGCCGGTAGTCGCAAAAAATGCGACACCCAAGAAAATGGCAGAATCTTGCTTAAAGATATGATGTGAGGCAGAGTTGGAACCTCCTCCATCGCATAAGATGCAGATGGCGGTTGCCTTGGGATATTCCCATTGCAGGTAATCCTTCCAAATGCGTGCGATATTGTCACACACAAACTCAGCAGTGTCATGGCTGTTTCCTATGGTGAGATAGCCGACGCTGGCACTCGTCTAATTGCTGGATGTATGTCAAGTCGATCTCTGAAAAGACTTCTGCTAGAATCTTTGTATTTATTATAACTGTCAGGAAATCAGTTGTAAAGATACAAATTTTCTAGCAGATTAAAGAGTATAAATAGTTAATAATTAATAAGTAAAAAAAATATGATAAAGAAAACTTATAGTAAATATGAGGCAAAGGAAGAGTTTGGAACTCTATCCTTTAACCATGTGTTACTTCATAAAAAGGACACAAAAATGTACCAAGTTATTTTTTAATCATTACTATGGTAGAATGTTTTAAAATACAGCTTCTCTCTTTTGACAGGGAAGATGATATCTTAGATATTAAGAAGGGTAAGGGTGTATTTATAGTACCTTGTTTGCCTTCTAAAATAGCATGGAATCCTGCAATCATTGTGGCGGATCCATTCTTGTTTGTCAAGAACGAGAAGCTTTATCTCTTTTATGAGAGCAAGGGCTTCTTTTCTCCTGGCGTCATCATGATGTCTTCTACAACAGATTTAAAGAATTGGTCTAAACCAGTTGTTGTATTGAAGGAGTCTTTTCATCTTTCTTATCCTTGGGTATTCGAGGAAGAAGGGAAGATTTATATGATTCCAGAAACTGGTAGCGACAAGAGTATCAGACTCTATGAGGCTGCTAACGAAGACTTGACAGAGTTTAGACTGATAAAGAAACTACTGGAACAGCCTAAGGATATGGTCTGCAGAATTGGATATGGTGACACTTCTATTTATAAAAAAGAAGGTAACTATTATCTGATGACCATGTTGCAGCATGAGGAGCCAGTTAATATCTTAGAGTTATATGTGAGTGATGCTTTACAAGGTCCTTATATTCCACATCCATGTTCTCCTATAGCCAAGGATAATAAAATAGGTCGTGATGCCGGCTGTTGGTTAGAACTTGGCGGTAAGTTGCTAAGATTCTCTCAGGATTGTGTGCATAGATATGGTGATAATGTAAATGTATTAGAAATTACAAAGTTGAGTCCTACAGAGTATGAGGAACACTTTGTACAAGAATGTATTATTCCTGCAGATGCACCTTTCTATAAAGAGGGCGGTCATCAATTCAATGCCGTTTCTTTTAATGGTAAGTGGATTGTGGCTACGGATGCTAAAGAATACCACCGTATGTTGTGGTACAGGGTTATAAGAAAAATAATAAAAAGATAGGTTGGGATAAATGTTTGACTTATTCATATTTATTTTGTAAGATATGAATAAATTTCCATTTTATTGTTTATATTTTTAAGAAAATCTTTATAATGTCAAATAACGTTGTATTAAACTCTTTTTTGTTATTATTAGCACTTGTTTTTATGCTAATACCAGAAATGGTTGATAGTAAGGAAAATTTATACTTTTATGTTAGTTTGGGTTTTAGTGTGGCATTACTATTGAATACTGTAGTTGCTGTTAGCTTTAAGATTAGTTACTATATTATTATTATGAGTATTCTGTTTTTTGCCCATTGGTTGTTTACTCCCGATAAACTGATGACGGTTATACTTTTTTTTGCAACTATGTTGTTGTTTGAAATCGTAAAACAGTATGAATTTTCTTATAAATATATTGTTTATCCATTTCTTGCTTTTTCTGTTATTGGTTTTATTCTGACATTACCTGATTTGTTGGCAAGTATAACAGAAGTACATCTGAGTAGATCTACATTATATAAAGGTCTCTACACTAATGCAAATACTACGTCTGAAATGTATTTAATAGTAATAATGTGTACTCTCCTTTTTATTAAAACGCCTTATTTAAGAAAGATATTTGTAATCAGTTCAATAGTCTGTATTTTGGCTACGGGATGTAGAAATGGCTTGCTTTGTTTAGCTTTATTTTTGTTTTTACGATGGCTATTGAAAAAATATAGTTCTAAAAAGGTTTTTATGTTATTTTTGATTATATTATTGTCTGTGTTTATATATATGGTTTTTATAGAATCACAGCATATAATAGATATTAATTATATGGGTAAGGAAGCTGGAAGTGCTGGTCGTTCTGCTCAAATTATTTATGTAATTAATCATTTTAGTTTGAATTTATTTGGGCATGGTAGAGATGTTATTCTTAATGCAGTAGTGAGCAAAGAGCATTATGCAGTACATAACTTTTATGTTCACTCTATATATTCGAGCGGTGCTTTGATAGTATTAGGCTATTTTTATTATATATATGATCTTTATAATAAACTCAATAGTATAGTTGCAAAATCTTTTTTGTTGACTTTTCATTTTTCTTTTTTCTTTGAACCAGGACTTTGCTATTATTATAGTATATCTATTGTTCTTGTTAATGTGATATTATCTTTGAAATTTATTGAAGAAAGAAATTCTGAATGTGAAGTACAACATTGTTGCCTAATATCTTAGGTGTTAAGTATATAACTAATAATATAAAAAGTAAAAATATGATACCAAAGGTGATTCATTATTGTTGGTTTGGTCGTAAACCATTGCCTGAATTTGCCCAGAAGTGTATAGCTTCTTGGAGAAAGTTTCTTCCTGATTATGAGATTAAGGAGTGGAATGAGGATAATTTCGATGTAAATATGGTTCCCTATACAGCGGAAGCATATAAGTGTAAGAAATATGCTTTTGTCAGTGATTTCGCTCGATTTTGGATACTGTATAATTATGGTGGCATTTATTTTGATACCGATGTTGAAGTTATCCGGCCTATAGATGACATTATAGCTAATGGTGCTTTTATGGGTGTTGAAACTCCCATAAAGAAAAAGGGGGATATTCTGACTGTTGCTCCAGGATTAGGTCTTGGTGCAGTTCCTAATATGGATTTTTATCAACTGTTATTGTCTTATTACAATAAATTGCATTTTATAGATAAAAATGGCAATTTGCTTCAAACTACAGTAGTACAACATACTACTAGTATTCTTCAAAAGGCTGGTTTGAAATCTATTAATGAAATTCAAAAAGTTGCTGGTATTTGGATTTATCCAGCAGAATATTTTAATCCTATTAATATAACTACAAAACATATCCATATTCGAAAGAATACTCGCACTATACATCATTATACTGCTACTTGGGTTGATGACAGAGAACGTCGCAAAAGGATTAGAAAAATAATGAAGATTATACCTGAACCAATTTTATTAATTTATCATGAATTAAAGCATGGTATATTAAAGTATAAAAAATCTTAGTATTATGATAGATTTGTTAGAAGTTATATCTGTAGGACCTGAATTTACCCCACCTAAAGGTGGAATAGCACAGTGCGTTGCTACGTATCAAAAGACTGTTTTCAAAGATTTTAGATATGTAGCTAATTCTTGTAGTGGTTCTGTTTTCAAGAAAGCCATTAAGCTGTTTGTTTCCATTTTTCAGCTATTTATTCTTTTGTTGTTGGATAAAAGAATACGGATTGTTCATATTCATACTGCGTCTAATAATAGCTTTAGGCGTTCTGCTTTTTTTGTAAGAATTGCTAAAGTAATGGGGCGAAAAGTAATAATGCATATACATGGTGGTGGATTCAAAGACTATTATGATGCGAATAAAACGTATGTTTATAGAGTCTTATCCAGATGTGAAGCTATTGCTACGCTTTCATATTCTTGGAAAGAGTTTTATCAAAATACCGTTGGGATACAAAATGTGTTTGTGATACCAAATATCATTTCTGAACCGATCTTGAAAAATGTATCATCAGATGGTAAGTTTCATTTGTTGTATTTGGGGCATATTTGTATAGCCAAGGGTATATTTGATTTAGTAGAACTTCTTCGTGATTGTCATAATGAATATGCCGGTAAGTTAATACTTGACATTGGAGGCGGAATGTATGAAGAGGAGGAATTACATACGTTTATTAAAGATAACAAACTGGAAAATCTTATCAGTTTTCACGGATGGGTTTCTGGTTCTAAAAAAATAGATTTGCTGAATAAAGCAGATACCTTTATTTTACCTTCATATACAGAGGGGGTGCCAATTTCAATATTAGAAGCTGAATCTTATGGTTTACCAATTCTTTCTACAAATGTTGGGGGAATTCCAGAAATTGTATTTAATGAAAAAAATGGTTTTTTGTTTCATCCTGGTCAAAAGAATGAAATGAAAGATGCAATAGACAAATTATTGAAAGATTCTCATTTGTGCACTAAGATGGGGGATAGCTCAAGACAAATAGTTTTGAACAATCTACCAAACTCAGTAGAGGATAAATTGAATAAAATGTATAAGATAGTGTTGAATAAATAAATATAATAAGAATGTTTAGAAAAGTTATTTGTTCGTTTTTAAAAAATAACCCCAAAATAATTTGGGAGTTGCGCTCATTAAGAAGACAACATAAATTTATCAATTTTTCATGTCCCAGTAATTTTTATGAGTATATAGCGTATTCTTCTGTTTATTTTGATAAGAGATGGATTTCGCTGGCTGATAAGTATGAAGTGAGATTCACGGTAAAAAGCCTTATAGGTGATTCTTATTTAAATGAGTTATATGATGTTTGTGACGATGTTTCTGAACTGGATATTGATAAATATCCTCAGTCATTTGTTGTGAAAACAACAAATGGATGCGCTACCAATCTGATAATCAAAGATAAGGATGCGGAGAATTGGACAGAGTTGAAAGCAAAGTTAAAAAAGTGGCTTAAATATCCATATGGAGAACTTACTGGACAGCCTCATTATTCCTACATTAAACCTCGTATTATTGTAGAAAAATATATGGAGCAATTAGGTAAAAGCTCATTGACAGACTATAAGTTCTTTTGTCTAAATGGTGAACCATTTATTGTTTATGTACATGCCAATAGAAAGAAAAACTCACATCTTTATACTATTGGAGCATACGATATGGACTGGGTTTCTCAGCCTTCTTTCTTGGCAGAGAATTATCCTCATTTTAACAGCGAAAAGCCAAAGTCCTTTGAACTAATGAAAGAATTAGTTAGAAAGCTGGCGCATGGCTTTAAGTTTGTAAGAGTCGATTTATACGAAATAGATGGAAAACCGATTTTTGGTGAATATACATTTACTCCTGGTTTTGACGCATTCTCTGAGTTTGCAATGCATGAACTGTTTAATCGTATAAATAAATGATGAGTCAAATTAGAAAGGTATGGGGGGGTATGTTGTATTATTCTTTATTATATCATTTCCCTTCAAGTACGTTCCCTGTTTTTGGTCGATTGTGTCGTAAATTAAGGTGTGCTGTTTGTAGATTTTGTTTTGATTCTATAGGAAAGAATGTTAATATAGAGCGACATGCATATTGGGGCTTCAATCAGGTTTCAATTGGTAATGAGTCTGGTATAGGAGTGAATTTCCATCTTCAAAATTGTCGCCTAACAATTGGTAATAATGTAATGATGGGACCTAATGTAAGAGTTATTGGAGGAGGTCATCGTTTTGATAGAACTGATATACCTATGGGGGAACAAGGTGATTTGCCAAAATCTGTTTTATCAATAGAAGATGATGTTTGGATTGGGGATTCTGTGATGATATTGGGTAAATGCCGTTGTATAGGAGAAGGTGCCATCATTGGCGCAAGTGCTGTTGTCACTAAAGATATTCCTCCATACGCAATCGTTGCTGGTAATCCTGCTCGTATTATTAGATTTCGCAAATAGGGCTTCTTCTACTATCGGTTAAAGCCTGGTATCAGCTCAAAAATCTCTTATATGCGATGGAGCAATGCCTTTATGTTTAATGCCTTAACCTGTTTGCTGGTTGAGGAGAAATAACGAAAAACGATATATATTCAAAATAACAAGATGAAGACAATTTCATTGAACGGGGTAAATGTATATCCATTTACTTCGGAAGAGCAATTATTGAATTATGTGGATGAGCACAAGGGAATTCTTGTGGCTATCAATGCCGAGAAGATTCTGCATGCCACCACGCAAACCAGAAGTATTATCAACCGCAACCTGGGCTATTGTGATGGTGCCGGAGCGATGATGGCTTTGAAGCAGAATGGAGTGAAGGATGCCTGTAAGATTCCGGGATGCGAACTCTGGCTTAAGATAGTTAAGCGATTCTATCAGGAAAAGACCTTCTATCTAGTAGGCGGTAAGCAGGCTGTGATAGAGGAGACCGTAGAGAAACTGAAAAAAGAATATCCTGGTATCAACATCGTGGGCTATCGCAATGGTTATCTGAAGGAGGAGAATGCCGAAGAGAAGCTAATAGAAGATATAGCCAGAAAGAAACCGGATGTGGTATTCGTGGCAATGGGATCGCCTAAGCAGGAACTGCTGATGGAAAGAATCCAAAAGTGCCATCCTGCTATCTTTCAGGGGTTGGGCGGCAGCTTCGATGTTTATACAGGACATGTGCAGAGAGCACCGAAATGGTGGGTGGATCATAACCTGGAGTTTGCCTATCGACTCATCAAGGAACCTAAGAGAATCAAACGACAGATTCATCTTGTGAAGTATGCTTATTGGTTGATAACGAAAAAGATATAAAGATATATGAAGAAAGTAATGCTTGTCTTCGGAACCCGACCTGAGGCCATTAAGATGTGTCCGCTGGTGAAGGAGTTTCAGAAGCATAACGATGAGTTTGAAACCATCGTTTGCGTAACAGGTCAGCATAGGGAAATGCTCGACCAGGTGTTGAACATCTTTGAAGTGAAGCCTGACTTCGACCTCAATATCATGAAGCAGGGACAGGACTTGTATGATGTTACCGCCAGGGTATTGACAGGTATGAGAGATGTGTTCAAGGAGTGCAAGCCTGATGTGGTACTGGTACATGGTGATACTACTACATCTACAGCTGCCGCCCTGGCTGCATTCTATCAGCAGATTCCTGTAGGTCATGTAGAGGCTGGTCTTCGTACCCACAACATCTACTCGCCATGGCCTGAGGAGATGAACCGACAGATTACGGGCCGTATTGCCAGCTACAATTTTTCTCCAACTCCTCTTTCTGAAAGCAATCTCAAGGAAGAGAAAGCGCAGGGAAAGATCTACGTAACTGGTAATACCGTGATTGATGCCCTGCACATGGTGGTGGATAAGTTGAAGAACGATGAGTCTTTGGCGAAGGAGCAGGAGGGTATCCTCAAGAAGGCTGGATATGATGTTAACCGTCTGGCTGACGGCAGAAAACTGGTATTGATTACCGGTCATCGCCGTGAGAACTTCGGTGAGGGCTTCATCCACATGGTGACTGCCATCAAGGATCTGAAGAACAAGTATCCGGAAGTGGATTTCGTTTACCCAATGCATCTTAATCCGAATGTAAGAAAGCCTATCCATGAGGTGTTCGGTGAGGACTTGAGCAACCTGGACAATATGTTCTTTATCGAGCCATTGCAATATCTGGAGTTTGTTTATCTGATGGAGAAGGCTACCATCGTACTCACAGATTCGGGTGGTATTCAGGAGGAGGCTCCAGGATTGGGCAAGCCTGTGCTCGTGATGCGTGATACTACGGAAAGACCGGAGGCTTTGGCCAGCGGTACGGTTCACCTGGTAGGTACCGATTACCAGAAGATTATGGATGAGGTAAGCACCCTGCTGGAAGATGGAAATGCCTACGAAAAGATGTCGAAGGCTGTGAATCCTTACGGAGATGGTAAGGCTTGCGAGAGAATCGTGAAGATACTCGCTGAATAAGTAAATGTGTAAAAACGATTAAATATTAAATGATATGATTAATGTAATAGGTTTGGGGTACATCGGATTGCCTACAGCCTTGATGATGGCTGCACACGGTGTAGAGGTGATTGGTACTGACTATAACAAGGAGTTGGTGGATACTTTGAATGCTGGTCATACTACTTTCAAGGAGGATGGACTGGATGAACTTTTCCAGAATGCGCTGAAGGCTGGTATCAAGTTTACCACAGAGTATCAGAAGACAGATATGTATATCGTTTCTGTGCCTACCCCATACGACAAGTTTTCTAAGAAAGTTGATGCCTGCTATGTTGTTGCAGCCATCAAGGATGTGATGAAGGTATGCCCTAAGGGTGCTACGGTTGTCATCGAATCTACCGTAAGTCCGGGTACTATCGACAAGTTTGTCCGTCCTGTGGTAGAGGAGAATGGTTTCGTTATCGGTCAAGACATCAATCTGGTGCATGCGCCTGAGCGTATCATCCCTGGTAATATGGTATATGAACTGCTTCATAACAATCGTACCATTGGTGCTGACTCCAAGGAGATTGGCGAGAAGGTGAAGGAATACTACAAGAGTTTCTGCCAGGGGGAAATCGTGGTTACGGATATCCGTTCGGCTGAAATGACTAAGGTGGTGGAGAATACCTTCAGAGCTGTGAACATCGCATTTGCCAACGAGTTGTCTCGTATCTGCCGTCACGATAATATGGATGTGTATGAAATCATCAAGATCTGCAACATGCATCCTCGTGTGAATATCCTGCAGCCTGGTCCGGGCGTAGGTGGTCACTGTATCTCGGTGGATCCTTGGTTCCTGGTGGGTGATTACCCTCAGTTGGCTAAGGTGATTGATGAGTCTATGAAGACCAATGATTCGCAGCCTACCTTCGTATTGAACCGTATCTATGAGATCATGAAGGAGAACGGTATCACAGACAACCGTCGTGTAGGTCTCTATGGCTTGACCTATAAGGAGAATGTGGACGACTATCGTGAGTCGCCTACCTTGCAGCTCCTGGAGGCACAGGAAAGACATCTGGCTAGACCATTGAAGTGTTATGATCCTTTCCTGGAGAATCATAAGATAGCAGAGAATCAGTTTGATAATTTTGAAGACTTCCTGAAGGATATTGATATGGTGGTAATCATGGTAAAGCACGACCATATCAAGCAGAACTGGGATAAACTCAAGGGTAAGGTGGTAATGGATTGCTTCAATATCTGTCCACTGGAGGGAGTTTATCATATCTAATCCCCTTTTTATGGAAACCATTTACTTATATATGGCAGGTGCATTCATCGTGGCGGTGGCTATCGCCATGATGGTGCTACCTAATATTCTTCTGATATCTCATAAGAAGAGATTATTTGACATGCCTGACGAGAGAAAGGTGCATCATGCGCCGATACCAAGGCTGGGCGGTCTTGCTTTCTTCCCCGTGATGCTGATTACCATGGGTGGGCTTATGCTGATAGCCTATTTGTTGGGATATAACAGCAAATCCATGCAGGGGGAAGTGCCTTATGAGTTCCTCGCCCTGCTGGTGGGTAGCATGATGCTCTTCCTGGTGGGTCTCGCCGACGACCTGATAGGCGTGGGGTATAAGAAGAAGTTCATAGTGCAGATATTGGCGGCAAGCCTGCTCGTGGCTTCGGGCGTATGGATCAAGTCGCTCGACGGTCTCTTCGGGGTGTATCAGGTTTCTCCATGGTTCGGCATGCCGTTTACCGTGCTCATCGTGGTGTATGTTACCAATGCCATCAACCTGATTGACGGCATCGACGGTCTGTCTTCGGGGCTCTGTGCCATCTCGCTGGTGGCTCTGGCGGGGCTGCATATCTGGCTGGGACTGTACTCCTATGCCCTGCTCTGTATCTCGGCACTGGGTGTGATCATCCCGTTCTGGTATTATAATGTGTTTGGAAACGAGATGAGGGGCAGGAAGCTCTTCATGGGCGATTCGGGTTCGCTGTCGCTGGGATATATCATCAGCTTCCTGATGATTCACCTGAGTACGGTGGATGTGCATCCCCGTGCTGTGAGCGACTATAACATGGTGCTGGCGTTTACCACTATGCTGGTGCCGCTGCTCGACGTGGTGAGAGTGGTGGGCCACCGGCTGAGATGCAAGAAGAACCCGTTCTTACCGGACAAGAACCATATCCACCACAAGCTGCTGAGATGTGGGCTGAAAGTGAGACAGGTGATGGTAAGCATCTGTATGCTCTCGCTGATGTTTATCCTGATCAATGTGGCGCTGATAGGGGATGTGAACATCACGTATATCCTGGGTATTGACATCGTGGTATGGATTGTGTTCCACCTTATCCTGGATGTCATCCTGCACACCAGAAGGTCGAAACTGGAAATATAATTCTCTAAATATAAATACAAGATATTTCCGGCTCGGAGATTCAAAGGAATCTCTGGGCCGGGATTGTTTTTTTTGTTAAAATCGTGAAAAAACTTGGAGGTTGTCAGGGAAATCATTATCTTTGCATTATCATTTAAAGAATTTGTTTATGAGAATAGAGCAGCTGTCATTGCAGAATGTGAGATTGTTTGGCAATAATACACAGTCATTGACATTTGAAGATGATAAGAATATAACGATATTATTGGGTAATAATGGTTGTGGCAAGAGTACTATTCTTGACACGATTTCCATTATGCTCAGTCCGTTTATTGGTGTCTTCCCTGGTAATTCTCTGAAAAACTTTAAAGATTCTGATGTTCATATTGATGATGATAATCGTATCGCAGATTTCCTGTATGCAAAACTTGTGCTCAGAAACGATGAAAACCATTATGGTATAACGCGTTATCGTAAAGGGATGATTCTTCCTCTTCAATCTGATGTGAAGGAAGTGAAAGCTTATGCTGAAAACATGAGAAATCTAATTATGCATGGGGAAAGGGTTGGTTTGCCTATTCTTGCTTATTATGGTACAGGACGTGGGCAAATAAAGGCTCCTGAGCGTAAACGTGGTTTCCAAAAGGTTTTTTATCAATGGGATTGCTATAACTCATCCTTGGAGGCTTCTACTGATTTCAAGCGATTCTTTGCTTGGTATGATATGATGGAAGATGAAGAGAGAAGAGAGAGGGAAAGCAGAAGAGATTTTAATTATCACTCTACCATGTTGCAGGTAGTGCGCAGAGCTATTGAAGCTTTTGTGGATAGAAAATATAGAAATCCACATATTGAGATCCATCCCCTTAGGTTTGTTATGGATGAATATGAGAATGGGGTGAAAAAAAGAGAATTGCGACTAGAACAATTCAGTGATGGCTATAAAATCATCATTGCTATGGTGGCGGATATCGCATCGCGTATGGCGGAAGGAAATCCGGGAATAGAGAATCCTTTGGAAGCTTCGGGGGTCATCCTGATTGATGAAATAGATCTGCATCTTCATCCTAAATGGCAAAGGGAAATATTGCGTAAACTGCATGAGGTTTTTCCTAATGTGCAGTTTGTTGTTACCACTCATAGCCCTATTATTCTGCAAGGTGCTTCTGATATTGCGCAAATTGTTGTGCTTGATGGTGACACAATAAAAACCTGTAATGCTGACTTTACTAATTATGATGTCAGTCAAATTCTTTTAAGCGAACTCTTTGGGGTTGAAAGTGTACAGGCTCCTCTATATGATCAGGATATTAAGGAACAGGAAGAGTTGCTGAAACGATATGGGCATTTGACAAGTGAAGAACAGAAACGCTTGGCGGCCTTGGATGAAAAATTGAAGGGCTTGTCTTATTCTGCATCGTTGGATGATATGAAAATGCAGTCATATATCAACAAAATTGAAGGTGTGGAATCAATATGAGAACTACTGTAAGATGCGAAAGATTGCAATACTAAAAGGTAATCGTGAACTTTTAGGCTTAGTTGATGATTCTATTTCTAAATTGACAGCTGAAGACGCTGAATTTACTGGCATGTTTAAATATCAGAGGAAATAATAAAGAGGAGATGCCAACTCCCTGACGATAGGAGAACCACCGCAAGGGATATCCTTGCAACTACAAGAGTTCTTGAAAAACTAAAAAAGAGTGCGTTATGGACTTATGACACGCCCTCATGTTTTTTTTGTTAAAATCGTAGAAATGCTTGGTTGTTTGGGAGAATTGATGTATATTTGCAAATAAATAGATAGCATTTGGTTATGGCAAGAAAATTATATCCTATAGGAATTCAGACATTTGAGGAAATCCGCAAGTTGGACAACCTCTATATCGACAAGACGGAATATATCTATCGTATGACACATACAGATGGAAAGTATTTCTTCCTGAGCCGACCTCGCCGTTTCGGTAAGTCGCTGCTGGTTTCTACTTTTCAGAGTTATTTCGAAGGCAAGAAGGAACTCTTCGAGGGGCTTGCCATCGAGAAGCTGGAGAAGGAGTGGACGGCTTATCCCGTGCTGCACTTCAGCCTGGCTGGAGGCAAACATATGGAGAAGGAACAGCTGGATCGATACCTCTTATATATATTGAAGGAAAATGAGGATAGGTTTGGAGTGGATTGTGATTCTCCAGACCCGAACGTCCGCTTGCTCAACTTGATAAAAACAGTTACTGCAAAGACTGGCAAGCAGGCTGTGGTGCTCATCGATGAATATGATGCACCGCTGCTGGATGTGGCTCATGAGAAGGAAAAACTCGATGTTTTGCGTAATACGATGCGTAATTTCTACAGTCCCTTGAAAGATTGCGAGCCAATGCTCCGTTTCGTCTTCCTGACGGGCATCACGAAGTTTTCGCAGTTGAGCATCTTCAGCGAGCTGAACAATATCAAGAATGTGAGCATGGACGAGCCTTATGCCGGCATCTGCGGTATCACCAAGGAGGAAATGCTTACACAGATGAGCGATGATATCGACGCTCTTGCCGAGCAACTGGAACTTGGTAGGGAGGAAACCATCGAGGAACTCAAAGACCATTATGATGGTTATCACTTCACTTGGCCATCGCCAGATGTCTTCAATCCTTACAGTCTGCTCAATTGCTTTGCTGATGGCAGAATGGATGATTACTGGTTCGGATCGGGCACACCTACCTATCTCATCAATATGATGAGAAAATATGAATTCCTGCCTGCAGACCTTGGCGAAACCATAGAGGTGGGCAAGAAGGACTTTGATGCCCCTACAGAAACGATGACCACTATCGTACCTTTGCTCTATCAGAGTGGATACGTCACCATCAAGGGATATGACAAACCGACGAGATTGTATCAGTTGGCATTGCCTAACCAGGAGATTAGGGTGGGGCTGTATGGAAGCCTCTTGCCTCATTATCTGACGGACAAGTCGGCGAAGGCTAACACGACCATCGCCAAGATGTCGGTATTGGTGAAGAAGGGGGATATGGATGTTGCCTTCTGCCTGCTGAACGACTTTCTGGAGACCGTGCCTTATTGCGACAACACTAACTACGAGGGACATTGGCAGCAGACGCTCTACATCATGTTCGCCCTGCTCACCAACTATCGCATCATAGTGGAATCGCATACGGCGAAGGGCAGAATCGATATCACAATGGAGACTGCAGATACCATCTACGTGATGGAGCTGAAGTTCAACAATAGTGCCGAGGAGGCTCTAGCCCAGATAGAGGCAAAGCACTATGCCGATGCTTTCAAAATGAGCGGCAAGAAGGTGGTGAAGATAGGCTTGAACTTCTCGGTGAAGGAAGAGGTGAACTGCCTGGAATGGAAAATAGTATCTTGAATGAACATCCCCCATTCTTACTTTGATGTAAGGGTGGGGGATGCTTTTTTGTTCAAAAGCGTTTGCTTTTCGTTCAATTTCTGTTTTTTCTTGCGAAAATGTGAGGGGGATTCGATGTTTATTCGTATTTTTGTAGGCGAATACATAAAACAACATCAAAATATAAAAGTATGAAACTGAACGACATTCTTTCTGAAAATTTTCAGGCTGCAGAATGGGAAGCTAAAGGTTATCAGCTTCCTCATTATGATATTGCAGCAGTTGCCAAGAAGACTCACGATGAGCCTACTTGGGTTCACTTTGGCGCAGGAAACATCTTCCGTGCGTTCCCTGCCGCTATCCTCAACGATGCTCTCAACACCGGTAAGTACGACCGTGGCGTCATCGTGGCGGAAAGCTTCGACTACGAAATCATCGACAAGGCTTATCGCCCTTACCATAACCTCTCGCTCCTGGTGAGCCTCCAGTCTAACGGCACCATTGAGAAGAAGGTCATCGCTTCTATCCCGGAGAGTCTGAAGGCTGACAAGCAGTTTGGTGAGGATTGGGCTCGCTTGGTTCAGATTTTCCAGGCACCGAGTTTGCAGATGGTTACCTTTACCATTACTGAGAAGGGTTATTCCTTCAATGATGCCGATTTGGCTCGTGGTCTCGACGCTGTCTTTGCCATGGGTAAGCTTACTGCGCTCCTCTACGAGAGATTCAAGGCGGGCAAGCTGCCGGTTACTCTGCAATCTACTGATAACTGCTCTCACAATGGTGACCACGTGAAGGCGGGCGTGAAGGCGTATGCCGAGCGCTGGGTGAAGGATGGCATCGTGGAGGCTGACTTCCTGGATTACATCAACGATGACAAGAAGGTAACCTATCCTTGGTCTATGATTGATAAGATTACCCCTCGTCCTCACGAGAAGGTACAGGCGATGCTTGCCGAGGATGGTTTCGAGGACAATGATACCATCATCACAGAGAAGCATACCTTTACTGCTCCTTTCGTGAATGCAGAGGAAGTGCAGTATCTCGTTTGCGAGGATACATATACCAACGGTCGCCCACCATTGGAGTTGGGAGGTGCGCTCTATACTACCCGCAAGACTGTAGATGAGGTGGAGACCATGAAGGTGACTACCTGTCTGAATCCGCTGCATACGGCGATGTCTATCTATGGCTGCATGCTCGACTATACCCTGATTTCTGCCGAGATGGCGGATGAGGACCTGCGTGCCTTCATCCAGAAGATCGGTTATATCGAGGCGATGCCAGTGGTAACAGACCCAGGCGTATTGAACCCATACGAGTTTATCGGCACCGTAATCAATAAGCGTCTGCCTAACCCATTCATGCCAGATGCTCCTCAGCGCATAGCTACCGATACCAGTCAGAAGCTCTCTATCCGCTTCGGTGAGACCATCAAGAAGTATATCGACCGTGGTCTCGACAAGAGTAACCTGGTTTTGATTCCGTTGGTGCTGGCAGGTTACGCCCGCTATCTCAAGGCATTGGATGATAACCTGAAGCCATTTGAGCCATCTTCCGACCCATTGCTGGCAGAACTCCAGACCATCGTGGCTCCTCTGGAGGTAGGCAAGGCGGATCAGGACTACTCTTGCCTGAAGAATCTCTATTCTCGCAAGGATGTATTCGGACTCGATCTCTACGAGGCTGGCTTCGGCGAGCAGATAGAAGGTATGGTGAAGGAACTCTTCGCCGGCAAGGGTGCCGTAAGACAGACATTGCACAAGTACGTTGCTGCAAGATAATTCATTTTTTTGATTTAACCAATACATTATATATAAAGATATATGGAAAGAACATGGAGATGGTTTGGCAAGAAGGATAAGATTACGCTTGCCCAGCTGAAACAGATAGGTGTGGAGGGTATCGTGACTGCATTGCACGATGTGCCTCTTGGTGAGGTTTGGACACGTGAGAAGATTCACGAACTGAAGGAGTACATTGAGTCTTATGGTATGAAATGGAGCGTGGTGGAGTCGCTGCCAGTGGTGGAGACCCTGAAGTATGGCGGTCCTGACCGTGACCATCAGATTGAGGTGTATAAGGAGAGTCTGAGAAACCTGGGCGAGGAAGGCATCAAGTGCATCTGCTACAACTTCATGCCGGTACTGGACTGGGCACGTACCGATTTGTCGCACGACAATCCTAACGGAGCCAACAACCTCTATATGAACTGGGGCGAGTTTGCCTACTTCGATATCTATATCCTCCAGCGTGAGGGTGCCCGTGAGGATTGGGCTGAGTTCTCTAAGGAGCACAAGTGGGGCAGAGACCTCGTGGCTGAGGCTGATGAAATCAAGAAGACTTCTACTCCAGAGCAGGATCATGCCTTGGTAGAGAACATCATCATCAAGACCCAGGGCTTTGTTTCGGGTAACTTCAGCGAGGGTGACTCGGCTCCTGTACAGAAGTTCCGCGATCTGCTGAAGCTCTATGAGGGCATCGACAAGAAGAAGCTGCAGGAGAATATGAAGTACTGGCTGGAGGCAATCATGCCTGTATGCGATGAGTACGACATCAATATGTGCGTACATCCTGATGATCCTCCTTATCCTGTATTTGGATTGCCTAGAATCATCGGCCGTACCGAGGATATCCAGTGGATGCTGGATGCCGTGCCTAACAAGCACAACGGTCTGACATTCTGTGCTGGTTCCTTCTCTGCCGGTGAGCACAACGACTGTGTGGCTATGGCGAAGCAGTTTGCCGACCGCACCCACTTCGTTCACCTGCGTTCCTGCTACATTTTCCCTAACGGTAACTTCACCGAGGCTTCTCACCTGGGTGGTCGTGGCCATCTGATAGAGCTTTGCCGCATCTTCGAGAAGGCAGAGCAGGAAGGCAAGTGCAATTCGGGTCGCAGACTGCCGATGCGAGTAGATCATGGCATGACCTTCACCGATGAGCCAGGCGGCGTATTCGATGAGAGCAACCACGGTCACAATGCCGGTTACACCCTCCTGGGCCGCATGTTTGCCATGGGCCAGATTCAGGGCGTCATCGCCACCGTGGATGATGAGCTGGGCATAGAGTACAAGCAGCCGGGATTTTATGATTAGTTGATAGGCTTTAGCATATTACGAAAGTTCAGTTAAATGATTTAAAATCCTGGTTGAATGAAATATGAAAAAGGCTAGCGTGCGTTTGTGCATGCTAGCCTTTTTTAGTGCTTGGGGTGCTTTATTCCTTTGTTTTGAGCTCCACTTCCTCCACATATTTCACTAATGAATCCTTGCCGTTGAGCAGGTAGTAATCCACTCTAACCACGTGGTTGATATCGGCATTACCTTTTACCTTGATATGGCGGGTCTTGCTGAATATCATCGTATCACGACGGGAAGGGTAGGAGACGAGCTGGATCATGTCCTTGGTGGAACCACTGCCTATGTAGTAGATGCCCACACTATCCTTGCCTGCCTTGACAGCAGCCATCTTCGTCTTCTTCTTGGCGTGGATGGCAGCCGTATCTTCCGGATAGAACTCGCTGGCAGCTACTGTGTCGCCGTCGTGCTGATCGGGTGCAAACTTGCAGCTTGTGCCCATCGTCGTGATAAAGGATGTGGCAGCCAGAGCTGCCACAAAGTATAATATCTTCTTCATTTTATCTCTTTTCTTTGTTATTTCTTTCTTTTTTAAAACTATTTTTTTACCGCCAGATGCGTTATCGGCTGCAAAAGTACAAAAAAAACTCGAAAAGCGCAATGATTGATGAATTTTTACTGCTTTTTGATGAATTTTGCGCATTCCTATTCCTTTATTTGTATTACCTTTGCAGAAGATAAGCTGCACTCGGCAATTTGTAAGCAAGCTTACATTGCGCTCATTTGCATTATCTTTGCAGATGAAAATACAAATAACCTTTAAATGATGGATATAAATGGGATATAAAAAGATGTTATTCGCAGGTCTGACCGCATGGATGAGCCTATCATCATTTGCCTTCGACCTCAATACTGAAAGCCAGGTGGTTATAAAAGGAGATACCATGCAGATGGCACCTGTGGCTAAGACAGCACTGAAAATGTTGCAGGGCGACATCAAGAAGGTGCTGGGAAGTGAGATGAAACTGCAGATGTCTTCTCTCAGCAAGACTTCTGATAAAAACATCATCATTCTTTCCAAGGATGCTGCAGCCTTCGCCTACAAGAAGGAGGCGTTTCAGATAAAAGCAGAGAATGGCAACCTATATATAAAAGGTAGCGACGACCACGGACTCGCCTACGGCATCCTGGAAGTTTCCAGATTGCTGGGCGTGTCGCCTTGGGAATGGTGGGCGGATGCCAAACCGAAGCATCTAGACGGCTTCTGCCTGAAGGATGGCTATCGCAACGAGCAGGCGCCATCGGTGGAGTTCCGCGGCATCTTCATCAACGATGAGGATTGGGGACTGATGCCCTGGTCGGGCAAGACCTACGAGCCATCGGATATCAAGGGACATATCGGCCCGAAGACCAATGCCCGCATCTTCGAGCTACTGCTCCGTCTTCGTGCCAACACCTATTGGCCAGCGATGCACGAATGCACCAAGCCTTTCTTCCTGACTCAGGGCAACAGAGAGGTGGCTCAGCAGTATGGCATCTACATCGGCGGCTCCCATTGCGAGCCGATGGCTTCGAGCACGGCTGGCGAATGGCCGGCAAGAGGCAAGGGACAATATGACTTTGTGCATAACAGGGAAAACGTGCTCCAGTTCTGGGAAGACAGAGTGAAGGAGGTGGCCAAGCAGCCTATCCTCTACACCATCGGTATGCGAGGCGTACACGACGGAGCGATGCAGGGAGCCAAGACCGTGAAGGAGCAAAAAACAGTATTAGATAGCGTCTTGAAGGCGCAGAGAGAGTTATTGGGAAAATATGTGGAGAAGGATGTGACGCAGGTGCCTCAGCTGTTCGTGCCTTACAAGGAGGTGCTCGACGTGTATCATTCAGGCTTGCAGGTGCCGGAAGACGTGTGCCTGGTATGGTGTGACGACAATTACGGCATGGTGCGCCACTTTCCTACAGCCGCAGAGGGTGCCCGCAAGGGTGGTAACGGCATCTACTACCACGTGAGCTACTGGGGCCGTCCTCACGACTATCTCTGGCTCGGTACCTTCTCGCCATCGCTCCTGTATCAGCAGATGTCGATGGCTTGGCACAAGGGCATCCAGAAGTTCTGGATTCTGAATGTGGGCGATATCAAGCCTGCTGAATATCAGATTGAACTCTTCCTGGATATGGCTTGGAATATGAACAATATCTATCCAGGCGACCGTGCCGATGAGGAGTTGCAGCCAAACAATCAGTGGCTGGCTGAGCACGAGAAGAACTTCTGGATCCGCGAGTTCGGCAAGGAGCTGGCTGAAAAGATGCTGCCGGTGATGCAGGAGAGCTATCGTCTGGCATACATCCGCAAGCCGGAGTTCCTGGGCAACACGAGATGCGAGGAAAGAGACAAGAAATACAGCATTATCAGCGACCTGCCTTGGAGCGAGCAGTATATCAACGCCCGCCTGGCAGATTACAAGGAGCTGGCAGATGAATCTGAGAGAATTGAAAAGATGCTCAACAAGGCGATAGCCAAAGGCAATCTGCCTAAGGAGCGAAAGGATGAGTTTTATCAACTATTCAAATATCCCGTGCAGGCAGCTGCCCAGATGAACAATAAGTTGCTCTATGGGCAGCTGGCCCGCCACGGAAAGGAAACATCCAAGGACGGGGGCGCAGGATATTGGGCCAAGAGCGATGCGGCATACGACAGCATCGTGAGCCTGACCAAGATTTACAACCAGGGGTATTACAACTACGGCAAGTGGAACAGAATGATGGATTTCCAGCCAAGAAAGCAGTCGGTATTCAACCGGGTACCTCATACCGAGGCTACTGCAGCAATGGTGAAGGATCCTCAGTATATAGCAAGATGGAACGCCACAGATGCCACCGTGGGCCATCCTGCCGCATGGTATGGATTGGGCTACGAAGGCAAGGCGGCTGGCATAGTCAGAAATCAGGAAATAGGTTTTGGTTTCGAAGGTAAGAAGGTGAAGGGTGATTCGGTTACCATCGAAGTTCGTTGGGTTCCTACTCATCCTGTGGATAACAAGTTACGGTTCGCCCTTTCGCTGGATGGTGGAAATCCTGTCGTCAAGGAGTATCAGACTAAGGGAAGAAGCGAGCAGTGGAAGGTGAACACCCTGCAATGCCAGGCTCGTGTGCGCATCCAGCTGCCTATCGCCAAACTGAAGAAACATCTCCTCAGCATCAAGGCTCTGGATGATGGTATGGTCTTAGACCAAGTATATCTGTATTGAAATCAGGTTAGATTTTAGGTTATAAATACAAAAAACTCCCATGGCTCGCTGCTGAAGCTTGTCATGGGAGTTCTTTTCATTACTGATAATGAATCACTATTCATTATTCTTACATTTCAACCACCACTTCGTGCTTGCCTTCCAGGCAAGGAACGATGGTGCCCTCGATCGCCTTTCCATCTACGGTGATCTGCTTCACACCTTTCTCTTTGCCTTCAGGATTCTTCACGGTGATATGGTATTCGCCACCACGGAACTTGCGGGTTACCTCGTATTCATGGGCGGTGCTTGGCAGACATGGGTCGATGTTCAATCCCTCGTAATCCGGTTTGATGCCGAGGATGAACTCCGACACGGTGTACCACATCCAGGCGGCTGTACCGGTTAACCAGGAGTTCTTGCCCTCGCCAGGCTTGGCGGCATCCTTGCCGGCTACCATCTGGCAGTTGACGTATGGCTCCACCTTGTGCAGGGTCTGATATTTCTCCTCTACATAGCTTGGCAGAATCTTGGTATAATGGTTCCAGGCATCATTGCCACGTCCGGCAACGGTTTCGCCGATGATGACCCAAGGGTTGTTGTGGCAGAAGATGCCGGCATTCTCCTTGTAACCTTCAGGATAGGATGAAATCTCGCCCATCTCTACATGATAGGTGGTGTAGGCTGGGTTGTTCAGCACCATTCCGTGCTCGCACTCCAGGCGCTCCTTGGCGCTATCCAGTGCCTTGGCGCAGAGGCCTTTTTCCTGTCCGATGCCAGCCATGGTACACCAGCCCTGACTCTCGATGAAGATCTTGCCTTCCTCGTTCTCGTTGCTGCCTATCTTGTTGCCGAAGAAATCGTAGGCACGCAAGAACCATTCGCCGTCCCAGCCATGCTGCTTCACGGCTTCGCTCATCGCATCTACTGCCTGCTGCATGCGCTCGGCTTCTACCAGGTAATCTTCCTCGGCAAGTCCGGCAATCTCTCCTTCACGGCTGTTGGATGCCTCCTTGGCAAGCTGCTTGCACAGCGCCACGTAGTCCTTTCCAGTTACAACGAAGAGTCCGGCTATCATCAGACTTTCTGCCTTGCTGCCTTCGCCCTTGTTCTCGGTGGTCTGGAAACTCTCGTTCGGATCCCAGGAGAAGCAGTTCAGGTTCAGACAGTCGTTCCAGTCGGCTCTTCCGATGAGTGGAAGCTTATGCGGACCCAGGTTGTTGATGACGTGGTTCATCGAAATCTTCAAGTGTTCGAAGAGACTTACCTCGCTGCCTGGCTGGTTATCGAATGGTACCTGCTCGGAGAGGATGGAGAAGTCGCCCGTCTCCTTGATGTAGGCTACGGTTCCGAAAATGAGCCAGCAAGGGTCATCGTTGAAACCGCCACCTATGTCGTTGTTGCCACGCTTGGTGAGCGGCTGATACTGGTGATAGCAGCCGCCGTCTGGGAACTGGGTACTGGCGATGTCGATGATGCGCTGGCGGGCACGGGTAGGTATCTGATGAACGAAGCCTACAAGGTCCTGGTTGGAATCACGGAAGCCCATGCCTCTGCCGATGCCGCTCTCGAAGAAGCTTGCAGAACGCGACATGCAGAAGGTTATCATACACTGATACTGGTTCCAGATGTTCACCATGCGGTCGAGCTTATCGTTTCCGCTCTTCACGGTGAAGATGTTCAGCAAGTTATCCCAGTACTGGTTGAGTTCAGCAAAGGCTGCATCCACCTTTTCAGTGGTATCGAACTTGTTGATAAGCTGATGTGCCTTCTCCTTGTTGATCACCTTCTTGGCAGAGAACTTCTTATCCTGTTCGTTTTCTACGTATCCCAGGAGGAAGATGAGGTCGCGGCTTTCGCCCGGCTGCAGGGTTACCTCTATATAGTGTGATGCGATAGGGCTCCAGCCATGTGCAAAACTATTGCGTGGCTTGCCTTCGAGTACAGCTTCCGGTTCGGCAAACTCGTTGTAGAGTCCGATGAAGCTCTCACGGTCGGTATCGTAGCCCTGAATCTCTGTATTTACAGTATAGAAAGCGTAGTGGTTGCGGCGCTCACGGTATTCCGTCTTGTGATAGAGGGTAGAGCCTTCTACCTCCACTTCGCCTGTAGAGAAATTGCGCTGGAAGTTCTCCATATCGGTAGCGGCATTCCAGAGGCACCATTCTGCAAAGGAGAACACCTTGAGGGTCTTTGCTTCCTGCGACAGGTTCTTGAGCGTCATCTTCTGAACCTCTGCCCAGGTATGGAGTGGAACGAAGAAGAGAACGCTTGCCTCTACGCCGTTCTTGCTGCCCGTGATGCGGGTATAGTTCATGCCGTGGCGGCACTCATAGCTGTCGAGTGGCGTCTTGCATGGTTTCCAGCCTGGATTCCAGACGGTATCGCCATCCTTGATGTAGAAGTAGCGACCACCATTATCCATAGGTACCCCGTTGTAGCGATAGCGGGTGAGACGACGGAACTTGGCATCCTTATAGAAAGAATACCCACCTGCTGTGTTGGAGATAAGCGAGAAGAAATCCTCGTTACCCAAATAGTTGATCCAAGGCCATGGGGTCTTTGGGTCAGTAATCACGTACTCGCGATTGGCGTCATCAAAATGACCATACTTTTTCTCTACCATTGTTTTTTTAATGTTTATTTTTAGAATTTTTGCATGAATTTGGTGCAAAGATAATAAAAAGTTTCAGTTTATAGGTTAGAAAACAGATATTTTTTGTATTTTTGCATTGAAAAGTTAGATGTTTAACAATTTGCGATTAACATAACATACTATTGGCTTATGAAAAGAAACATTATAACACTCCTCATAACCGTGTTTGCCATGCTGCAAGCAACGGCTCAAACCTACGACAACTTGTGGAAGCAAGCTGATATCATCGCTCAGAAGGATCAGCCCAAGAGCGAGATTGGGGTGATGAAGAAAATCATCTCCAAGGCTACGGCGGCAAAAGACTACGGGCAGCTGCTAGCGGCTGAGATAAGGCAGGCGATACTCTGGAGAGAGATTTCGCCCGACTCGCTGACACCGAACGTGAAGCGGATGGAAACGGAAGCACTGAAAGCGAAAGATCCCGTGCTGAAGGCTGTGAGATATGCCGTGCTCGGCAAGGTGTATAGGGAGGTGAATGGGAAGAAGAGCGAGGAGTTCTTCAAGAAAGCCCTGGAGCAGCCTGAACTTCTTGCCAGAAATGCTTCTACCGGGTATGTGCCGCTGACGCTGAAGGGTGTGGATGGCAGTTCTTTCAAGAACGATCTGCTGCATCTCATCGGTTTCGAGGCTGACAGCAAGGAGGCGTATCTGCTGATGTACACCTATTATAATAAGGTGGAAAATCGGGGTGCAGCCTGTCTCTGTGCCTACAAGCTTATCGAGAAATACCGCCAGGATGACGTAAGAGAGGTCAGAAAGTCGAAGTATCTGAATACCATCGACTCGCTCATCCACGTCTATCAGGATATTCCGGAGGCAGGCGAACTTGCCGTGGAGCACTTCCGCTTCATGGAAGGTGCCACCGATGCCAAACCGCAGGATAAGCTCAACTATATCAACTATGCACTGAATAGATGGGGTGGATGGTCGAGAATGAATGTGCTGAGGAATGCGCAGAAGCGACTCACCGAACCGATGTTCCAGGTGCAGGATATGCCATTGGTACTTCGCCCTTCGGAAAAAAAGTGGGTGCATCTGAATGTGCGCAATCTCCAGAATCTGAATATTCGGCTTTCCCGTCTCAATATCACAGCGGATAATGAATATGATGCCCAGAATGAGGCTACCTATAAGATGCTCCTGAAGAAGACTACGAAGCTGCATCAGAAGGATTTCAGCCGCAACTACTATGGCCGCCCGGATTACGAAGAGGTAAAGGATTCCATCGAAATCGGTGGCAATCTGCCGCTGGGTGCCTATCTGATGGAGGTGACTTCGGATAATACCGGCATCGCTCCGCAGCGAGAACTCTTCTATGTCAGCAATCTGGCGGTGATGATCCAGCAGTTGCCTGATGACAGGCATCGCTATGTGGTGGTGAATGCTACCGACGGTCAACCTGTTCCAGGTGCGAAGATAGTGCTCTATGACAGAAACTATGACGACAAGACGGGCAAGTTCAAGAGAGTCATTCATGCCCGAATGACGACAGATGACCAGGGCGAGGCTTATTTCAAGAATGTGGATGGAAACGTCTTGATTTCCACCAGCAATGACAAGTTTACGCCTGCCAAGGATATCTACCTCTCCCGTGCCCGCTATTACGAGAAGAAGGATGATGAAACGAAATATCAGTTGTTTACCGACCGTGCCATCTATCGCCCGGGCCAGAAGGTGCATGCCACAGCCGTTTCCTATATCGTGAAGAAAGGCCTGGATGCCAGTGTGCCGGGAAAGAGCATGGAACTGAAGTTTATCCTGAGGGATGCCAACTGGAAGCAGGTGGCTGAGCAGAAGGCTACAACCGACGAATATGGTACGGCATCTGTGGATTTCGAATTGCCTCAAGGTGGACAGACAGGCATGTATCATGTATCCGTGAATAACCGAGCTAACAGTTCCTTCCGTGTGGAGGAATACAAGCGTCCAACCTTCGAGATTACCTTCCCGAAGGTGAACGAGAAATATAACTGGGGCGACACCGTAGTGGTGAAGGCTTCGGCAAAGACCTACGCCGGTGTACCAGTGCAGGGCGCCAAAGTGGAGTATCAGGTGACCCGCAGAAACCAGCTCTGGTGGTGGGGCGCAGGCTCTGCCGGACAGTTGGTGAAGACTGACAGTTGCGTGACTCGTGAGGACGGAACCTTCGACGTGGAGATTCCGCTGGAGGCTTCCTTGTCAGGAAAAGACGAGGCTGATAGGAGCGATTTCATGCGCATCGCCCGTTTCTTCAACTTCGAGGTCTCAGCCATCGTTACCGACATCAGCGGCGAGAGCCACGAGGGCGTGATGAGTCTGCCTTTGGGCACCAAGCCAACCATCCTCACGGTGAATCTTCCTAAGCGTATTGAGGCAGACAGTCTGAAGACGGTGACCTTTGCTTACCGCAATGCCAGCGGTATGGAGATATCCAGCAACCTGAAGTACCGCATCGACAAGGGCGAATGGAAGGATGCCGAGGCGAATGCGCCGATTTCTATGGCTGTATTGCCATCAGGAGTGCATGAGATGGAGGCAATCTGCGGACAGGACACCCTGCAGCAGAAGTTCACCCTCTTCAGCATCAAGGATACCCATCCGATGGAGCCAACCACCGAATGGTATTATCAGACAGCGAAGACCTTCCCGCATGATGGAAAGCCGGTATATGTGCAGGTGGGTTCTTCTGAAAACGGAGCGCACATCGTATATTCCATCATCGCTGGCAACAAACTGCTGGAGAAAGGCGCCTGGGAGTTGGGCGACAGCATCGTTACCCTGCCATTCACCTACAAGCCGGAATATGCTTCGGGTGTGGTGATTAATTATAGTTTCGTGAAGAACGGCGAATGCTATACCAGAAAAATCAGCATCGCCCGTCCTTTGCCGGAGAAGAAGTTGAACATCACCTGGAAGACTTTCCGCGACCGTCTCACTCCGGGACAGAAGGAGAAGTGGACCTTGCAGATTACGACTCCCGACGGCAAGCCAGCCAAGGCACAGCTGATGAGTGTACTTTATGATAAGTCGCTCGACCAGTTGGCTGACCACACCTGGAAGATGTCGCTGGGATTCAGCCAGTGGTTGCCAGACTGCTATTGGAAGAGCAATCTGAAGTATTATGAGATGGGATTGGCTGGTACTTATCCTACCAAGTATTATGATGAAAAGGAGTTGGATGTGGATCAGTTTGATGGCAAATACTTTAGCTATTATGGTTATATGCAAGCTGTGGAACTGAGCAAGTTGGAACGTTCTTCTGGCGGAACCGTTGAGTCTGTTCGTATACAGAAAGACGAGCTGGTACGAGAAGAAGCGAAAGTCATGAGAATTCGTGGTTCTAAGATGGCTCGTGTCGGTGCTTCTGCTCCATCTGTCAACAAGGTTTTTGATGTAGTAGAGGAGATGCCGCAGTTTGCTGGCGGTTCTGGCTCAGACGCAGGACAGTTCCTCGACAAGGTTCAGATTCGTGAAAACCTGAACGAGACAGCCTTCTTCTATCCTGCCTTGGAGAGCGACAACCAGGGCAATGTGGCTATCAATTTCACCCTGCCTGAGAGCGTGACTACCTGGAAGTTTATGGGCTTGGCGCACGACAAGGAGATGAGAAACGGATGTCTGGTAGATGAGGCTGTGGCTCAGAAAACCGTGATGGTGCAGCCTAACATGCCTCGCTTCCTGCGTGAAGGCGACAAGAGCTGCATCGTGGTGAAACTCTTCAACACCTCAGATAAGAAGGTGAGCGGCAATGCCCGCATGCAGATTCTGGATGCCGAAACCCAGAAGGTGGTTTGGCAGAAGACCCAGGGCTATCGTATCGATGCCGAGGGTTCTGCTACCGTCTCCTTTGATGTCCAGGGACTGAAAGAAGGCGTATATATTAATAAGGTGGTGGCTGCCGGTAATGGCTACAGCGATGGTGAACAGCACTATCTGCCGGTTTTGAGCAACCGTGAACTCGTGGTGAACACCCTGCCTATCACCCTGCACCAACAGGGTGAGCAGAGTTTCGACCTGAGCAAACTCTTCCTGAACAAGGAGGGCAAGCAGGCGAAGGGCGCAGAGGATGCAAAGGTGACCGTGGAATATACCAACAATCCAAGTTGGCTGATGGTCAAGGCGCTGCCTGCCATCAGCAATCCTACCGAGGAGGATGCACTCTCCTTGATGGCTGCCATCTATGCCAACACCCTCAGCCGCCATATCCAGAAGACCTTGAACGTGAATGCCAAGGACATCGACGATGCTTCGGGCTTGGCATCGGCTTCTGATACCTTGCAAAAGAAGGTGAACAAGTATGTCGCTCTCCTGAAGAAACTCCAAAACAAGGATGGTTCCTTCTCTTGGTGGAAGGGCATGAGCGGTAGCAGATATATGACCACGGCTGTGGCAGAGATGATGGTTCGTCTCAATGCCATCGTGGGCAGACAATCCTTTACCGCAAGTATGCTTTCGGGAGCAATCGACTATCTGCGTCAGCAAACGGCTCGTGAGGTGAAGGCGATGAAGGAGGATGAGGCAAAGGCTGCGCAGAAAGCCGCTCGGAATGGCAAGGCTTACCAGGCTACGCCAAGCGAGATGGCTTTGCATTATCTCTATATTGTCGCAATGGATGGGACTTGTGTGAAACTCAAAGCTCCTGCTTTGAATGACATGGATTATCTCCTCGGAAAACTGAAGAAGATGACGGGTTCGTTGACCATCTATGGCAAGGCGAAGGCTGCTGTGATACTCGTCCTAAACTACGATTACAAGACGGCTGCCGACTACTTGAAGAGCATGGAGGAATATTCCGTCTATCGTGAGGATATGGGCAGATATTATGATACTCGCAAGGCGTACTATAGTTGGAGAAACTATAAGATTCCAACGGAGGTGGCTGCCATCGAGGCTCTGCAGGCTTTGGATGCTCAGTCTATAGCTGCTATTTCATCAGCATCGTCTGCTATTAGCAAACAGCAGACCATCGAGGAGATGCAGCGCTGGCTCCTGATGTCGAAGCGTACCCAGGTTTGGGATACGCCAGTGAACACCGTGGATGCCGTCTATGCCTTTATGAAGGGTAATGAGAGCAACTGGAACAGAAAGGCTGAGAATGCCGTGCTGAAACTGGATGGCAAGCTGTTGCCAATGCCGCAGGATTCTACTACGCTGGGTTATGTCAGGACTGAAAAGGCGGGTAAGGCATCTACCCTGAGCATCAGCAAGAAGAGCGATTATACCAGTTGGGGTGCCGTGTATGCAGAGTTCAAGCAGCCGCTTAGCGAAATAGCTTCTCTGGAATCGGGCATCAAGGTTAGCCGTAAGGTTGAAAACCAGAAGAAGGCGAAGGTGGGTGATAAGATCAAGGTCATCATCACCATTACTGCCGACCGTGACTACGATTTCGTGAAGATCGTGGACAAACGGGCAGCCTGTCTGGAGCCTGTCAATCAGTTGAGCGGTTACCAGTGGGGAATGGAATGTTATGTTTCTCCTAAGGATAATACAACAAATTTCTATTTTGATCGTTTATCTAAAGGTAAGCATTTCGTAGAAATGGAATATTATGTTGACCGTAAGGGCGACTACCAGTCGGGATCCTGCACGGCAGAGTGTACCTACAGTCCGGAGTTTGGTGGTCGTACGGAGGCATATAAGATGACAGTTAATAATTAATATAAGGATTGATAATTACGAATAGAATAGTATGAAACGAATGAATATATTGATGCTTTCATCGCTGTTGGCGGTGTCTGCGTCGGCACAGAAAATAAGTACTCAGAACGAGATCGTGGATTGTGGACAGGTAGTATTCCGCAAGCCGGTGACCGCTGAGTTCCTGATGAAGAATGAGGGCAGCAAACCGCTGATCATCCATCAGGTGTATAAGAGTTGCGGATGTACAGAAGTGGTGTATCCGAAGAACAGTGTGGCTCCTGGCGACAGCTTCTTGGTCAAGGCGGTGTATGATGCGAAGCAGATGGGCACCTTCCACAAGCAGATATGCCTCTATAGCAATGCATCGGAGGAACCTTTTATCCTCTCTATGCGTGGTAGGGTAGTGAGCAATGTGGTAGATTTCGCAGGTCCGTATGATGAACTGCTTGGCGAACTCAAGTCGGATGTCCAGGAGGTGGAGTTTGATGACGTGAACCGTGGCGACCGTCCGGTACAGCGCATCCATATCTTCAATCCTACAGAGGAGATGATGGAACCTGTGGTCATGCATCTTCCTAACTATCTCCAGGCGACTGTTTCGCCTTCCAGGGTGGCTCCTCACCGTTCCGCAGAGATTACCTTCGTGCTGGATTCCAAGAAACTGCGTGATTTCGGCTTGAATCAGACTTCTGTTTATCTGGGTGAGCGTCCTGGTGACAAGATTGCTCCAGAGAAGGAAATCGTGGTTTCTGCCGTTCTCTTGCCAAGTTTCGACAAGTTGACTGCTGAGCAGAAGGAACAGGCACCGAAGGTGGAACTCTCTACCACCGATTTGAATCTGGGAAGCTTCAACGGCAAAAAGAAGCGCAAGGGTGAAATCCTGGTTACCAACAAGGGTAAGTCGGTTTTGGATATCCGAAGCATGCAGATGTTTACCATGGGCTTGCAGGTACAGTTGAAGAAGAGCAAGATTCAGCCGGGAGAGACCGTGAAGATGAAGGTGACAGCCGTGGCTGCCGATCTGAAGAAGTCGCGTGCCAAGCATCCTCGTATTCTCATGATTACCAATGATCCGGAGAATGCCAAAGTTGTAATTAGAATAAATGTAAAGTAATGCAGATAGAAATAGATCATGGTAGTGGTTTCTGCTTCGGCGTAACCACTGCCATCAAGAAAGCTGAAGAAGAGTTGGAAAAGGGCAGTACACTCTACTGCCTGGGTGATATTGTGCATAATGGTATGGAGGTGGAGCGCCTGCATGAGGCGGGACTCATCACCATCGACCATGAGGAGATGAAGGAGCTTCACGGTGTGAAGGTGCTGCTTCGTGCCCATGGTGAACCGCCTGAGACTTATGCGCTGGCAGAGAAGAACAATATTGAGATTATTGATGCTACCTGTCCGGTAGTACTCCAGTTGCAGCGCCGCATCAAGAAGCAGTATGTGAGCAATCCTGAGGCGCAGATTGTCATCTTCGGCAAGAAAGGTCATGCCGAGGTGTTGGGTCTGGTAGGACAGACCGAGAGTCATGCCCTCGTGGTAGAGAAGTTTGAGGATGTAGAGCATCTGAAGGAAGTAGGTAAGTTGGATTTCAACCGTGATATCTATCTCTATTCCCAGACCACCAAGAGTCTGGATGAGTTCCATCGCATCATCGAGTATTGCCAGGAGCATATCGTAGAGGGTGCAACTTTCAAGAGCTTTGATACCATCTGCCGCCAGGTGGCTAACAGAATGCCAAACATCGCATCCTTTGCCAGCAAGCATGATGTCATCCTCTTTGTCAGTGGCAGAAAGAGCAGCAATGGAAAGGTGCTCTTCAAGGAGTGCAAGAGTGTGAATCCTAACAGCTATCAGATAGAGAGTGCCGAGGAAATCAATATGGATTGGTTGAAGGGCGTGAATACCGTTGGCATCTGCGGTGCTACCAGTACTCCTAAATGGCTGATGGAAGAATGCAAGGAGAAAATCATCAAGGATACCTTATCATAAAGAGAAACAGGTAATCTGATGATTCATCTCATCAAATAAAAACAGGTGATAAATCTTCTCACGAGGACTTATCACCTTCAAAAAACAGTAATTAACTCAAAATTTATAATCTATATCATTACTACCTTGTCATTATGTCTGCAAAGATAAATAAAACAACGTTTTTTTGCAAAGCCAATTCTTTAAAATGGCAGTTTTTTTATATTAAACTGAAATTTTAATATATTTTTGCAGTCGTCTTTGGGTATTCTACGACAAAGTAGCTTTTTGTTACTTTTCTGCGGCTTTTTGATACTGTTTCATCAACCATTCCTTCTGTTCCGGAATTGTCATCTCACTGTTGTCGAGTGTGATGGCATCATCAGCCTTGCGCAAAGGAGAGGTCTCACGATGGGTGTCAATATAGTCACGCTCCTCTACGTTCTTCAGAATAGCCTCGAAGTCGGCAGGCATTCCTTTCTCCTTGAGCTCATCGAAACGGCGCTGTGCTCTTACCTGAGAGCTTGCCGTAACGAAGATCTTCAGTTCTGCGTTAGGGAAAACGGTGGTACCGATGTCACGGCCATCCATTACGATGCCCTTGTCTTCGCCCATCTTCTGCTGCTGGGCTACCAATGCCTCTCTTACGAATGGGATGGCTGCCACAGGACTTACGTGATTGGAAACCTCCAGCGAGCGGATTTCCTTCTCTACCAACTCACCGTTGAGGTAGCAGTCTGGGCGACCGGTTTCGGCATTGAACTTGAAAGAGATGTGGATGTTGGACATCTCAGCCTCTAACTCTGCTACCTTTACCTTGCCATCCTCATCGAAGAGCTGGTGGCGCAGGGCGTAGAGCGTAACTGAGCGATACATGGCACCTGTATCTACATACACATATCCGATTTCCTTGGCAAGATCCTTTGCCATGGTACTCTTTCCACAAGAAGAGTAACCGTCAATTGCTATTGTAATCTTCTTCATGTCTTTAAATCTGAAAAGTTTATCTGTTCTATAAATCTGTATTCTATAATCAGTATTCTATAATCTGTAGTCGATATTCAGCAGCAGACTATTGCTGCTGACATGGTATTTGCCGTAGGCGATGTTGAGATGGAAGCGCTCCAGATTGATACCGCCACCCAACGACCATCCGGCTCCATGGCTGCTGGTTTCATCTTCTCCGTTTACGATTTTCATCTCATCGTGGCGCCGGAAATTGTAGCCGGCTCCCACCCAGAGGCTTTCGCCCAAAAGCAGATCGGCACCTAATACCGCATGGTTTCTGAGTCCCTTATCCCAATGATTCAGATTCACCAAGGTGGCTGAAACGCGGAAGGGGGTATTGATGAAGTGCTTGCTGACACCCACCTGTAGGTCGATCGGCATCTTCTCGTATTCTTCATCATAAGCCTTGAGCTGTCCACCCAGGTTTCTGGCTACTGCGGAAACCGACCATTCTTCTTCCGAATCGTAGTAGTTGAGTCCCAGATCCACTCCCATGGCGATGGAGTTGTAATCACCGATATACGAGGTGATGAATTTGGCGGTGATACCACCCACGAGGCGTTCGCTGAGCAGGTAGGAGAAAGTACCCGCCAGACAGATATCCTTAGCCGAGAATTCCCCCATCTGGATGTTGTTCTCATCGGTCTGCTTCATCTTGCCATAATCCACATACTGCGCCGATACCGCCCACGAAGCCTTCTCTCCGGCGATGCGGTTGAATGAAGCTGATGCCATATTCACCCCCTTCATATAGTTCATGTAGTTGAAGTTGAGGGTACGGTCGTTCACCGACGCCAGCAGGGCTGGGTTATGGAAAGCAAGTGCCGCATCATCTTCTATCAAGGTGATGTTATCGCCTCCCAAGGCGGCAGCATGGGCACTGACGGGGAGTCGGAGGAAGTTATACCCCGTCTGACTCTCTTGAGCCCCCATTTTTGTCGCGAAAAGCGTCAATATAATGGAAAAAACAACTTTTTTCATTTAAAATATCTAATTCTTTGGCAAAGATACGGCTTTTTTGAGAAATAAGACGTAAATTTGCAATGTTTTCGTAGAAAATAACGAAAGAGAATGTAAAATATTGCAGTTTGGACCCCAAAAACGGGTGAACAAGTCTGCAAATAGTAGATAATAGATATTGTGGAAATAAAGAAATCAGATCGTGCACAGTTGGAGGACAAGCGGGTAACCTTTTTCCTGCTGGGACTCCTTATTGCCTTTACGCTTCTTTTTGTAGGATTGCAATATTCCAGAAATCCGCAGGGAGATGACGACTGGGCTGAGAACTTTGAAGATCTTTCGCAAGATATGGAAATGTCAACTCCGCCCGATCAGAAAGATATGGTGAGTGCGGAGGCTATGGCGAAGGCACCTGCCTCGCAGGCTATCACCCAGGAGGTGAAACCTACCGAGCAGCAAATGGTCAAGAAGACACCGGAAAAGATCAGTACTACTACCAGCGAGCTGGTAATCGGTGATGGTTCGGGCGTGGTAGAAGGGGCTGACGTGAAGGAGGCGGCTCCTGAGACAGCGGTGGATCCGGCAGATACACAGGCTGAGGCTCCTATCAAGTTTACCGTGGTGCAGAAGATTCCGGAGTTCCCGGGAGGCTGGTCGGCATTTATGCAATGGCTCACCAAGAACCTGAAGTATCCGCGGGTGGCGCAGAACAACAAGGTACAGGGCACGGTGGTGGTTACCTTCATCGTCAACAAGGATGGAAGCATCGCCAATACCAAGGTAAGTACCTCGGTGGATGCTGCCCTTGATGCTGAAGCGCTCCGCGTGATGAAAATGATGCCCAAATGGAAACCGGGTATGGATAAGAACAAGGTGTGCCGTACCATGATTGCCGTTCCGGTGGTATTCAAGTTATAAAAGACAAGTTATAAATCAGATATTATAAATTAGAAATATGATAGATATGAAGACATCAGAAGAATTATTGGTAATGGTGAATGATTTCCTGGCAAATCTCCCATACAATCGTAAACCATTGTCGCTTTACGAACCGGTGAAGTACGTACTCTCTTTAGGTGGAAAGCGTATTCGCCCTGTTTTAATGCTATTGGGATACAATCTCTTCAAGAATGATCCTGAGAAGATTCTGATGAATGCGATAGCTCTTGAGACTTATCACAACTATACTCTCTTGCACGACGACCTGATGGATAATGCTGACCTCCGTCGTGGTCATGAGACTGTACACAAGAAGTGGAATGCCAATACTGCTATCCTCTCTGGTGACAGTATGCTGGTGTTGGCTTACGAGAGAATGGCACAGTGCGACAATCAGCATCTTGCCAAGGTGATGAAGCTCTTTACTACTACAGCCCTTGAGATTGGAGAGGGACAGCAGTATGATATGGAGTTTGAGAACCGCAATGATGTGAAGGAAGAGGAGTATATCGAGATGATTCGCCTCAAGACCAGTGTGCTTCTGGCTTGTGCCCTGAAGATTGGTGCCATCCTGGCTGATGCTTCTGCTGAGGATGCTGACAATCTCTATAAGTTTGGCGAGCAGATCGGCTTGGCTTTCCAGCTGCAGGATGATTTCCTCGATGTATATGGTGATTCCAAGGTGTTTGGTAAGGCTATTGGTGGTGATATCACTTCCAACAAGAAGACTTTCATGCTCATCAATGCCTTCAACCATGCCAATGATGCCCAGCGTGCTGAACTCCAGAAATGGGTGGATGCCAAGGAATTCGACCGCAATGAGAAGGTGGCTGCTGTTACCCGTCTCTATAACGAGATCGGTATCGACAAGATGGCACAGGATAAGATTGCCTATTACTTCGAGCAGAGCAAGAAGTATCTTGATGCTGTGAATGTGCCTGCTGAGCGCAAGGAGGAGTTGGCAAAGTATGCACAGAAAATGATGAAGCGCCAGTACTAATCATCAAGTTTAAAGATCAAAGTTCAATGTTCAAAGTAATAGATACGCATACTCATCTCGATGCAGAAGAGTTTGATGAGGATAGAGCGGAAGCTTTCGCTCGTGCCAGGGAAGCGGGGGTAGGCAAGGTGTTCTTGCCTGCCATCGACGTGAAGACCACGCACGCTGTCCTGGCTCTGAGCCGGGAATATCCGGGCTATGCCTATCCGATGATCGGTTTGCATCCTGAAGAGGTGAAGGCAGATTGGAAGGATCAGCTGGCTGAACTCCGAAAGATATTGGATGCTCAACGCAATGACTTCATCGCTGTAGGAGAAGTGGGACTCGATTATTACTGGAGCCGTGAGTTTGAGCAGGAGCAGTTGGAGGCATTCGAGGAACAGGTGAAGTGGTCGATAGAAACCCGTCTCCCCCTGATGATTCATTGCCGCAAGGCACAGAACGAGATGGTGCACTTGCTCCGTCAGTATCAGAAGGACCTGCCTGGCGGCGTGTTCCACTGCTTCACGGGCAATCAGAAGGAGGCTGAAGAGCTTCTCTCTTTCGATAACTTCGTGCTGGGTATCGGCGGTGTTTCTACTTTCAAGAGCAGTCATCTCAGAGAAGACCTTCCGGCTGCGGTTCCGATGAATCGCATCATCCTGGAGACCGACTCTCCATACATGGCTCCTGTGCCTTATCGTGGCATGCGCAATGAAAGCGCTTTCGTGATAGAAGTGCTCAAGACTCTGGCAAAAGCCTACGGAGTGAGTGAGGAGGAATTCGCTGAACAGACGAATAAGAATGTAGAAAGCGTCTTTCAGCTGAATTAAATAAGGAAAGCGTCTTTCCCCTATGAAATAATAAAAATTATAAGCTTAATATTAAAACCAAACTATTCATTATGACTAGAAAAGTGATTTTGGCTGCTATGTTGATGGCAGCATTTGCACAGGGCACTCAGGCACAAGACCTGAGCGGCCAGCGTTCTGAAAAGCAGGACGTGCACATGATTCCTGGTAAGAAACTGGATCATCACGGACTCATCGTGAGTCCTACACCACATCTTCTGAATGTGGATGCTGCTAACCGACTCGACCTGCAGAAGGGTGTCAAGGTGATTGACAAGAAAGGTAAGTTTGCTGATGATGTGAAGTTTCTGACCGCTAACGCCAAGGGCATTCGCCTGACCATCGATTTCGGTGAGAAGCTTGCTGCTAAAGCAGGAGTAAAGCCTGTATCTGGAGCTTACGGCCTGAAGGCTGATGCCAAGGGTATCCAGATTGTGGGATACGATGAGCGTGGCGCTTTCTATGGCTTGCAGACCTTGCGCCAGATTGTAAACAGCGAGATGGCAAAGGGCCAGATGCCTTATACCACTTGCAACGACTACCCTGATCTTCCAAACCGTGGTGTGGTAGAGGGGTTCTATGGTGAGCCTTGGTCTCATCAGGTGCGTCTTTCTCTCATCGATTATTATGGAAAGAACAAGATGAACACCTATCTCTATGGTCCAAAGGATGATCCTTATCACAGCTGCCCTAACTGGCGCTTGCCTTATCCGGAGAAAGAGGCTAAGAACATCAGCGAACTCGTACAGGCTTGCCGTCGCAACCGTGTAGATTTCGTATGGGCTATCCATCCTGGACAGGATATCAAGTGGAACGAGGAAGACTATCAGAACCTGGTTCACAAGCTTGACTTGATGTACGACCTCGGTGTACGTTCTTTCGCTATCTTCTTTGATGATATTTCCGGCGAGGGTGCCAATCCTGTCAAGCAGTCTGAACTCTTGAACCGCCTGGCTAAGGAGTTTGTGAAGGCTAAGGGCGATGTTACACCGCTCGTGATGTGTCCTACCGATTATACCCGTCTCTGGGCGAATCCAAAACCAACCGGTTCTCTGGCTATCTTCGGTAATACCCTCGATCCATCCATCAATGTATTCTGGACAGGTGATGTGGTATGTAGCGACTTGACCCGCGAGACGCTCGACTGGGTGAACTCCCGTATCAAGCGTCCTGCTTACTACTGGTGGAACTTCCCTGTAACTGATTATGCACGCCATATCATCATGCAGGGTCCTACCTACGGTTTGCAGACCGACCTGACCAACAAGGATCTCTGTGGTTTCGTGAGCAACCCAATGGAGCATGGTGAGGCTTCCAAGCTGGCTCTCTACGGTGTAGCTGACTATGCATGGAATATCGCCAACTATAATCCGCTCGACAACTGGGAGCGTGGTCTGGTAGATCTGACTCCAGAGGCACACGATGCTTATCGTACCTTCGCCATGCACTCATGCGATACAGAGACCGGTTATCGCCGTATCGAATCATGGGAAACCAAGAGCTTCCGCATCGACAACTTTACAGATGCAGAGTTCAATGCCTTGCAGAAGGAATTTGAAAAGGTGAAGAATGCACCTGCTCAGATGGAGGCAAACTGCAAGAATGCTTTGCTGATGAAGGAACTCCGTCCTTGGTTGACTGAGTTTGGCAAGTTGGGTAACCGTGGCTTGAAGACCATGCAGCTCATCAAGGAGTACAAGGCTGGTAATGACCAGGCATTCTGGGATGGCTATGTCAACAACCGTATGAGCAAGGAAGATGTGGCTGCTTACGAGAAGCATAAGTCGGGAACCATGGTATTGCAGCCATTCTATGAGCAGTCTATGGATGATATGGCTTCTGGCTTCTTCAAGAAGTTGACTGGCAAGGTGCCTGCTTTCTATAAGGGTATCGGTACTTATGCAACCTTGAGAACTACCCAGAGCAAGGCGATGTTCGACAATGATTCTACCACCTATTATACATCAGGTAATGGTCAGAACACTGGCGACTGGATTGGTGCAGACTTAGGTTGTGTTCGTTCTGTTTCTGAGGTAAGAATCCTCCAGGGCCGTAACTCTGTAGATGATGTGGATTACTTCGACAACACCGTTTTGGAGTATTCTCTTGACAAGAAGGAGTGGAAGGCGCTGACCGGTGAGTTGAAGAAGCAGTATGTCATCAACTGGAAGACAGATTCTCCTGTTGAGGCTCGTTATATCCGCATTAAGAAGTTGAAGTCTGACAAGCGCAACTGGGCTGCAGTCCGTACTTTCGAGGTGAACCCAACTACTCCAGAGCGTTTGAGCTTCCCTGTTGAGGCAGGCAATCTGCAGGCAGCGATGTATGGTTTCGATGAGAACCCTTGCACCTCTTTTGCCAACGAAGGTATCCTTTCGTTTGGCGTAGAGAAGGATGTAAAGGGTTACACCCTGCTGTTGAAGTTGGCTCCAGGCAAATCATTGGTTTGTCGTCAGCTGAATGCCAAGGGCAAGGTTTTGGCAACCACCAACATCGATCAGTCATTCTGCAAGATAGAATTGGTGAAGAAGGCTGCCAAGCTTCAGCTGGATGGTTCAGCCGAAATCTTCGAGATTATTCCTGAAAAATAAGATTGGAATTTTATTCATACGCCCTGAAAGGGCAAAAGCTTTAAAATAGATGCTTTTGTCCTTTCAGGGCGCTTGTTTTATATGTTCTCTAGTTAAAGAAATGTAAAAAGCAAACGAATATGTGGATTTTCGAATAAAAAGTGATAATTTTGTACTTCGAAACTGGAAAGGTGCTCGAGTGGCTGAAGAGGCACGCCTGGAAAGCGTGTATTCCCCTAAAGGGAATCGGGGGTTCGAATCCCCCTCTTTCCGCTTTTTTATATATATAATAAGGTATATATGATTATGAAGAAAAATACAGCTATTGCGCGTTTCGCAATATTCATTTTCACAGTAATGTGTTCTCTGCCTGTCATGGCGCAAGACGAGAATATCGGATTTCATCAAGCTCTTAAGACGAAGTTCATAGAGGGTAATGCCGGCTTTATGTCGCTCGTTGCCATCGCTCTCATCGTGGGCCTGGCTTTCTGTATTGAGCGCATCATCTATCTCTGCCTTTCTGAAATCAATGCCAAGAAGCTGATGCAGGATATCGACCAGAAGGTAGAGGCTGGGGATGTGGAAGGTGCCAAGGAACTTTGCCGCAATACCCGCGGACCTGTAGCTTCTATCTGCTATCAGGGATTGATGCATATAGATGAGCATCTCGATGATATCGAGCGCTCTGTAAGTGGATATGGTACCGTGCAGGCTGCCAACCTGGAGAAGGGATGTTCCTGGATCAAGCTCTTCATCGCCATGGCTCCTTCCCTCGGATTCCTGGGTACGGTGATCGGTATGGTGATGGCTTTCGACCAGATTCAGCAGGCGGGAGATATCAGTCCTACTATCGTGGCTTCGGGTATGAAGGTGGCGCTGATTACTACCATCTTCGGTATCATTGTAGCCTTGATTCTGATGGTGTTCTATAACTATATCCTTTCCAAGGTAGAACATCTCACCAGTCAGATGGAAGAATCGGCTGTTACATTGATGGATATCATTGCCAAGAATAAGTGAAGAGTGAAGAAACAACGTTCAAAGTTGAAAGTTCCATGTTGAAAGTTCAAAGTTCAAAGTTCAAAGTTCAAAGTAACAAGTCTGCCGAACAGATATCTCAGAAGGTTTTCCGTCTGATGATAGGTTTGGCTGTGCTGGTTTTCGGTCTGTTCTATCTGATAGGTTATGATTTGCCTTTCGATGAGAACCCCGACTTCAATGCCCCTCTTTTTACCGATGTGCTCATCTTCCTGATGTGGCTTTTCCTGATAGGAGGAGTAGGCTTGGCGGTCTATTCGATGGTGAAGGATTACCGGAGCAGCAGGTCGGAGGCTGTGGTGAATGGCGTGCCGGTGCGTCGTATCTTCCGCATCACCTGGCTTACCTTGCTGGCAGTTCTGGTCTTGACTTTCCTCTTGGGAGGTTCCGATCCGATGCTCATCAATGGCGAGAACTACGCCGACTGGTTGTGGCTGAAACTTTCTGATATGTTTGTCATCACCTCGCTGCTGATGTTGCTGGCAGGCATTGGAGCCGTTTGCTTCGGTGCCACCCGATATATCCGAAAGAAGCAGTAACTGCCTGTAATTATCAATCAAAAAAAATAGTTAGTATCATATCATAAAGCAATGCTGATAAGAAGGAATCGTAACGAAACCCCGGGATTGAATACCACCTCAACAGCCGACATCTCGTTTATGCTGCTGATATTCTTCCTTGTAACCACATCCATGGATGTGGATAAGGGATTGTTGCGCCAGCTGCCTTCGCCTGAACCTCAGAAGAAGGAACAGCAGGAATCGGTAGTGGATAAGAACAGTCTGATGGCGATTCATCTTACGGCTGGAGATACGCTGCTGGTGAACAACCAGCCGATGAAGCTGGAAGATCTGAAGCATGAAACCGTCCGCTTTGTACATCGCCTGGGTAAGAAGCATCTGATTTCCATCGAGAGCGACCGTGATGCCAACTACAACCTCTATTTCCAGATGCAGAATGAGTTGATGGAAGCCTATGCGCAACTTCGCAATGAGGCAGCCCAGAAGAAATATCATAGAGACTTTGCGCTTTTGAACAATGATCAGAAGGAGCAGGTGCGTAAGCTCTGTCCTCAGCGCATTACGGAGTCGTATGCCAATGCAATGACTCATGAAGACAAGAGTGTAGATGCTGATGCGGAAGAGAAACAGGAAACCCAGTCAACCCAGGAGAAAGGAGGCGCCAAATGATGAATTTTCGTAAAAAATCGCATTCGGTTCCGGAATTGAATACGTCATCTTTGCCGGATCTGATTTTCTCGGTACTCTTTTTCTTTATGATCGTTACCCACATGCGACAGGTTACCTTAAAGGTGGAATGCCGTATGCCGGAAGGAAAGAATCTCACACGCCTGACCAAGAAGTCGGCTGTAAGTCATATTTATATAGGTAAGCCAACCAGGGATCTGCAGGGCAAATACGGATCAGGTACCCAGATACAGATGAATGACAAGTTTGCCAGTGCTTCTGATGTGCAGGATTATATCTCTGCTGAGAAGAAGCGGATGTCGCCTGAAGACCAGAAACTGATGACCGTTTCCATCAAGGCAGACCAGGACACCAAGATGGGAGTGATTACCGATGTGAAGCAGGCACTGCGCCAGGCAAAAGCATTGAAAATAAGCTATTCTGCTGTAGAAAATAGGAAATAATATGCTCTAAAAGGAAAAATAATATTAATTTATTAT
>ERZ1034949.109-NODE-109-length-52413-cov-11.662191_pt1 | contig 52413 bp, 44 predicted proteins | sample MGYA00520590_ERZ1034949 | MGnify/ENA primary metagenome ERZ1034949 (study PRJEB33766, sample SAMN09781752) | gut metagenome | biome: gut microbiome | host: Homo sapiens | place: Madagascar | study: EMG produced TPA metagenomics assembly of the PRJNA485056 data...
GAGTCTTATATCCCTGTTCAGGATCCATGTCACCAAAATTAGTAACTACCCAGAAGTATGAGTCGTTAGCATGTGATACTGTCATGGCACCAGCACCTATAGCCATTACACAAAGCACTGTCTTAACAGGTGAACCAAGTCCAAGAGCTCCAAGCAATGGAGCAATGATACCTGCTGTAGTTGTAATTGCAACTGTCGAAGATCCCTGTGCTGTTTTTAATATTGCTGCAAGAAGGAATGGGAAGAATATTCCAACTGCTGAAAGCACTTCTGCATGCTGTGTAATAAATGCCACCATTGAACTTGATGAAATAACCTTTCCTAATACGCCACCAGCTGCTGTTACAAAAAGTATAGGACCAACTGTCTTTAATGTCTCATTGGTAATATTGTAAAAATCGGACATCTTATGTGCTGTTGCAAGCTGTATTATTGCAAATATTGTACCAACAGCAAGTGCTATAATTGGTTTTCCAAGGAACTGGCATGCTATGTCAAGTGCACCAGTCCAGCCTGCCATTGATGATATTGAGCCAAGTGCCATAAGAATGATTGGTACAAGAATTGGAGCTAATGCATTAAATCCATTAGGAAGCTTTCCATACTCTGCAACTAATTCTTCATATGTCTTGGTAACCTCTCCATTGTCTGTTACTTCATCAGCACTCTTTACTCTCTTTCCAATAAACTTAGCATATACAAGACCTGCTATAAGAGGAAATATTGAACATACAACACCAAGTCCCATTACAAGTAAAAGATTATCTCCAACTCCAAGTGTATTAGCAGCTGCTATCGGACCAGGTGTTGGCGGAATAAAAACATGAGAAATATAAAGTCCTGCTGAAAGTGCTACTGTCATTGCTACACTTGAAACTGCTGTTCTTTTTACAAGTGCTTTTCTTATTGGATTAAGAATTACAAAACCACTGTCACAGAACACAGGAATTGAAACAACCCAGCCCATAAGTTCTATTGCAAGTTCTGGTCTTTTCTTTCCTACTACCTTAATTACCATATCTGCCAGCTTCAATGCTGCTCCTGTTTTTTCAAGTACCGATCCAATCAATGCACCTAATATAATAACAATACCGATGCTGCTGAATGTACCTGAGAATCCAGCTCCTATAACTGTTGGAATTCCAGACACCTTCGTTCCGTCTGGTTTTACAGTATCAACAAATGGAATCCCTGCCAACATTGCAAGAATAAGTGATACCGCCATAATTGCTAAGAAAGGATGAACCTTAAACTTAGAAATTGCAACTATCATCACAATGATAGCCAAGACAAATGCAATTATCAATGCTACTCCTGTCATAAAAACACCTCATTTCTATTTTATTGTTGTACGGTTTGCACAAACCTTTGTGCTTTGTATGACACAATAATAGCATCTAAAGTTTAATAGCAAAATGTTACACAGCACATAATATCATTTTTATTTTGTATTATGTAACAATAATGGTAAATCATATTTTTCATTAATTAATTCATCAGTAATTATGTATGCCAGATACAATGCTGGACTTTCTGTTGGTTTTCTGACATCAAGTCCTGTTATTTCTTTCAGTTTTGATATTCTGTATTGTAATGTATTCTTATGAATATACAGATTGTCTGCGGCTTTCTGTATTGATCCCTGTGCATTAAAATACGCTTTCAGCAAAGCAATAATTTCACATATATCATTATAATCCATATCTTTGAATACCTTCTTTAAATATTCAAGCTTAATCTCTGTCGGTACATTGCTTATTAAAAGTTCAAGACTAATATCCTCATAACATATAATCTGTTCATGTTTTTCAGCTGCAGCCGTCCATGCCCTATGTGCTTCAACATAAGCTTCATGCATATCATAGCTTTGGGCTGAATCTATACCAATATTCAGTTCAAACTTATCTTTTTCCCACACATATCCTGCCAGATTTTCTGCAAATTTAACTACATTTTCCGTATCCATATTATCTATGATTATTATCTGTCTTGAAGCATTTCTGAAATGCATTTTATAATTATTTCTCTTTAAAAATGCATCAACATCAGTCTCAAATTTTGCAATCTGAGACTGTCCCTGCTGTGAATCTTTAAGGTTGTCCAGCTCATCTATACTAGCAATAAATACTCTTCTTGGCTTATTAATATCTATTCCCAAGGCCATTCCACGGTCTTCTAAATCAGCATTCTTATATCCTCCATTTATAAGCCATTCTTCATAAAAAGCATTCTTTACACGCTTATTCATAAGCTGTCTATAGTTTGCACGACTCTCCATCAAAAGAATTTCCGTCATCTTTTTTAACAGTTTTCCAGACGTTATAACCTCTTCATATCCACCTGTCATTCCTATCACTCCTACTATTCCGCCATCAAGTTCAAGTGGAAGATTGATTCCTTTTTTTATGCCTTTTGATAAATCATCTTCATCAATATAATATTCCTCAAGATTTTCAGATATAATCTTATACGCACCATAATGAAAATCCCCTATTCTGGATTTATCACAACTTGCAATTATATGTCCTGTCTCATCCATAAGATTAATATTCTGTTTAACAAGTTTTGAAATTTCTTCAACAATCTGAGTTGCAGAATTCTTTGATATATGCATAACACGTACCTCCTCTTTGATAAGGATGTGACGGAATCCGTCACATATTCTTTCTATATAATATTGTACCATACATTTTATATCATTAAATTGTCATATCATACAAATTTATGAATAAATCAGATATTCAGGATTCATAATATTAATTAATAATTATGAATCAAAAAGGAGTATTATATGAGTAATAATATGGATCTTGGATACGATATGTTCTGCTATCAATGTGAACAGACAGCCGGCGGAAAAGGCTGCACTAAACTCGGCGTATGCGGAAAGACGCCAGAAATAGCCAATCTTCAGGATTTGCTTATCTATCAGCTGAAAGGTATCAGCTTCTATGCCAGACATATTCTGGATTCAGGACTTAACGTTGACAAATCTGTTGTCAGCTTTATTGAAAATTGTCTTTTTACCACTCTTACCAATGTTAATTTCAATGTAGATGACCATGTCCATCTTCTTAAACAATCCCAGGACATCAAGAATAATCTGAAAAATATAGTAGGAACAACTGATTATATTACCCCATCTGCTGCATACGAACTGCCTGAAACTAAAGCTGATATGCTGCGTGACGCGCCAATGGCAGGCATTATGTACGACAAAACTCTGGATCCTGATATCCGCTCATTAAGGCAGACAATTCTTTATGGTCTTAAAGGCATCAGCGCTTATGGGCATCAGGCAAGAGAACTTTCATATTACAGTGATAATGTTGATAATTTCTATATCACTGCACTTGAAGCAATCACTGATAATACTCTCACCGTTGAGGAGCTTATCCGCCTGACACTTAAAACAGGTGATATGGCTATCGAGATTATGAAAAAACTTGATGAGGCAAACACTACCATTTACGGTAATCCATCGCCTCACGCAGTTAATGTACACATTAAGAAAGGTCCATTTATAATTGTTTCAGGACATGACCTTAAAGACCTTGAAATGCTTTTAAAACAGACAGAAGGACTCGGCATTAATATATACACACATGGTGAAATGCTTCCTTCACACGGTTATGAAGGGCTTAAGAAATACAAGCATCTTGTTGGTAACTTCGGCGGTGCATGGCAGGATCAGCAGAAGCAGTTTGACAATCTTCCGGGCTGTATCCTTATGACAACCAACTGCCTTATGCGTCCAAGAGACACCTATAAAGACCGCATATATTCTACTAATGTCGTAGGATGGGACGGAATAAAATATATTGAAAAGAAACCTGACGGCGAAAAGGATTTTTCTGAAATAATAAAACAGTCTCTTGAACTTGGAGGCTTTACCGAAGACCAGGATGTTAAAGAGATTATTGTAGGCTTCGGACATGAAGCAGCACTTTCACATGCTGGAGAACTTGTGGAAGCTGTCAAATCCAAGCAGATAAGACATTTCTTCCTTATTGGTGGCTGTGACGGTGCAAGACCGGGAAGAAGCTATTTTACTGATTTTGCAACAATGGTTCCTGATGACTGCATGATTCTTACCCTTGCATGCGGCAAATACCGCTTCAACAAGCTTGACTTCGGCACTGTTGCAGGACTTCCAAGGCTTCTTGATATCGGACAGTGTAATGATGTATATTCTGCTATTCTTATTGCCAATGCCCTTGCAGATGCATTTGGAACAGATGTCAACGGTCTGCCATTATCTTTGATTGTCTCATGGTATGAACAGAAAGCTGTAGCTGACCTGCTTGCACTGTTAAGTCTTGGCATTAAGAACATCTATCTTGGACCTACGCTTCCTGCTTTCTTAAGTCCTAATGTCTTACAGTATCTTGTAGATACTTTCCAGTTAAGACTTATAAGCAATCCTGAAGACGACATTAAAACATGCCTTGGTCAGGCTATATAAACGTTTCACTCACAAAAAGGCTGCCACATAATGTGACAGCCTTACATATCTTCGTTACTACTTATCCGTGTTTTATATTTTTACAACTCCGCAAGTCCGGCAAGTGCAACATATTTTTCCGACACTGTAAACCATGTTGGAAAATCCGTTATTCCTGACTGTGGCAGATTGAATATCCGCTGGAACTCCTTAACCGCTGCTGCCGTCTGCTCACCATATATTCCATCAGTACTCAGAACCGGAATGGAATTATAATACTCTCCTATAAGGTTAAGCTGTTCCTGAAGCTGTCTTACCTTCTGCCCTGATGAACCTATATCAAGATTAGTTCCCGGCCATGAATAAGGAATTCCGCTTATCTGTTCTGCCGCATTAATATACACATCCTGACCATAATAATATCTTAATATATCAATTGATGAATAATTCTGATCTCCCAGATACTTGCTTCCCCACTGAGAAAGCCTGTTAGGACATGTCACTCTCTTTCCATCACAGTACTGTGTAAGTATCGGCTGCTTTACATTAGGTCTTGATATGTAATTGTCAAATATATCATCTACTACCTGTGATATACTTTCGAACACATTTCTTCCATTAACCCATTTCTGGTCATATGCAGTTGATGAAGTTATTGTAAAATCATAAAATTTATTCCTGTACCATTCTGTATATACGCGGTTTAGTGTAAAAGACATAATAGCAAGCACATTTGCCTCAATTGTCTGTCTCGGCCATGTTGAATATATCTCAGAACTTGCCACATTCTTAATATAATCCTTATAAGTAACATAATAATTATCTGCCTCAGTATCTTTAGGTGGTCCGTCATGTACAACTACAATTTCAGGAACAACAACTCTGTCAAGCACAATTTCACCCGACTGTCCCATAGGCTTAATCTCTTCTTCATCAATCTTAGGTGGGTAATCTCCATATAATGTGTTAACAGGTATGACTATATTATTCTGTGAATTATCCCTTGCAGACATCCTTACATTCTGAATGCTTAGTTCCCCCGAAAACATATCGCTCCCTGATATATTTACATTATCAAATCCTGGCGCACTTACAGCTATGTCATACTCTGAAAATGGCTGCCTGTTCCCCGGTTCCATGCTATATTCAATTGGAGGCGTTCTTAAGTCATTAAATATACTTATCCCATCTCCATCTGTACCACTTTCTCCTATTATATTATCAGGATTTCCTGTATACGACAGTCTTACAGCCGCTCCTTTAATTGGCACATTTTCTTCATTAACAACACTTACCTTCAGTCGGCCTTTATCAATATTATTTTCTGGCACTTCAAATGTATGTACATATCCAACGTTCATAATCTGTCCTCTTTCTCATCTTAAGATAAATATATGTGACAGGTACGCTTATTATGTCTTTTGCATACAATAATATGATTAATGTTATCGGAGATATTATGGCTCAATATAAGATTGCTGTAGATGCCGGACACGGCGGAAGCGACTATGGTGCAACATATAATGGCAGAGCTGAGAAAGATGACAACTTAAAGCTGGCTCTCGCCGTAGGTGATATATTAGAAAAAAATGGTATTGATGTTGTGTACACCCGTACTACTGATGAATATGAGACACCTTTTAAAAAGGCTACTGATGCCAATGATGCTAAGGCTGATTATTTTGTATCAATCCACAGAAATTCATCTCCTATGCCTAACCAGTACACAGGCGTAGAAACTCTTGTTTACAATAATTCCGGTATTAAATCACAGATGGCTGCCAATATCAATTCTGAACTGGAAAAGGCTGGCTTTAAAAATCTTGGAATTACCGAACGGCCTAACCTTGTTGTACTTAAACGTACAAAAATGCCTGCCGTTCTTGTAGAAGCCGGCTTTATTAACAATGATAAAGATAATGAAACATTTGACAAAAACTTTAACCAGATTGCAAATGGAATCGCAGATGGTATTCTTAAGACCCTTGGAATTAAGCCAAAGACTGATAATGCTACTACACAGGCTGCCTCAGACAAAGTCCCACAAGTGAAATCAGATTCTGCCAAATCCACTGAAATCATGCCTGCAGCATGCGAAAAAAAGCCTGCACCTCCTGCTAAACCATCATGTAACTGTGATGATGACCTCTCTCCTGAGCCACTTTATCGTGTTCAGGTTGGTGCCTACCGCAATAAAAATAATGCAGACCGCATGCTTAATTCCCTGCTTATTGAAGGCTTCCCAGCTTTTATCATATATGAGAATGACTATTATAAAGTTCAGGTTGGTGCTTTCAGACAGCTTTCAAACGCTATTAAAATGGAGCAGAAGCTGCGTAAATTCCGATACAACACATATATTGTATACTCTTAAATATACTCTGCCCCATTGAATTATTTAACGCTGTATATTATGCTCTGTACTTCATCATCCTTCATAACGAATGAAAGCTTAGTGTTACCTGATTCATACAGAAGCTGTCCGTCAGCTTCTGTATAATCACTTCCATATGCTGATACAACCTTATCCTTCTTATCGCCAATACGGACACCCTCTTTAGTCTTAACAGCATCATCCATAAGTGTTATAGAATATAGCTTATCATTTCCGTCCTTCTGATATCCCTGTAGTGTTACACTATCGTAGTAATAGAATTTGTCCATTCCTTCAAATGCACAGCTTTTAGCCTCATAGTAACCACCAGAAGGCTCTCCAAGCTTAGATGTATATTCTGTAAGATCGCCATCTGTCTTTAACTCTACGCCCTTTAATTCAAATGAATACTTACTTTCAGTCTGCTGTGATGCAACCGGCTTGTCCTGACTGTTATCCTGCAGTGTTGATGCATTGCCACATGCTGCCATCATAACCCCTGCTGCAAGTACTGCAGCTAACATTAAACTCTTCTTTCTCATAATTAATCTCCCTGTTTTTCTTCGTAATACTTATTAACTATTGTCTTCCATACATTCTTATATGATTCATCCTGTCTGTGGTCGGTAAGCCCAAAATTCTTAACAAGCTCTTTTCCCAGATATAATGACAATTTCTCAGCTCCTTCAACATTAAGATGCTGTCCATAGTCAAATGTATCGGTAGTATAGTCTATACCTATATTCCCAGTCTCATTAATTGTATTAAGATATAGTATTCCATGCTCATCAGCATAATCACTCACCTGCCTGTCCCACTCATCATACCAGTGAGGATATACACTCGGTGCTTTCATAAGAACAAGATTAATACCATTATCTTTACAAAGTGAATACATCTTATCAAGATATTCCATGTTCCTGCTACTGAATGTATAATTAGCAAGCGGTGCAGCTTTGGGTATAGTAGTAACTGGTCTTACACCCTTCTGCATAAGATAACCATTAGTCGTAACAGATGGTGTTTTCCACATATATCTGAAATCCTCTGATGACAATTCACTCCATCTTGAGTGATATCTAAGCAGTGGGAATATATAACTGACCATACTTTCATCTTCTGTCATTGACTCCCTTATAGAAGCTATCTTATACTTTGAAAGCTTCATGCCATCCAGTGTCATTCTGTTATAAGCCTCGCTTTTGGCATCACTTTGTGTCATTGCAAGTACATTTACAATAACGACCTGCGGTTTCTCATACTTTAGTGTATCTTCTAAAAGATAATACGACTGCCATATAAGCTGTTCAGCACTTCCACGGATATAACTTGATATTCCGTAATTTTCCCACATTGTAACCGGGGATATATTCTCATATACTTCACAGTCACCAAGAATAAGCACATCATGATTCTTTTCACTGTTATAATATTCCTTAATCATTGCACCTTCTTTAATATCTGATGCATATTTAGGAACTAACAGACACTGTAAAAGATACAGACATACTATCGGTATTATGACAACTGCAATACCTGTACATATCTTCTTTCTCAAAACTATCTCCATTCCTTAGAAAATGTTTTCTAAAACTGATTATATATAAACTGGCTTGATTCATATCCGGTTCCATAGATTCCAAATACAGCTATAAGCAGAAAAATCACAAGAAAAACCGTATATCTTATAATATAATTCTTCTTCGCTAACTGGTCTCTTACCGGACATTTCCTCTCAAGCAGGCTTACTGCAAACATTATAACCACGCCTGCAAAAATAACTATATAATCAGCTGCTGATAATCCTATACTCCACATTCCCTTAGTGAACACAGCCGCATAATTGCCACTGGTAAACATCGAGAAAAACATACGGAATGCCTCTGCAATATCTCTGTAATAATCAAGCATCTGCAGGCAGCATACTATAGCAGTAGTTCTTATTATCTCAAATACTTTGTAATACTTTAACTTTCTATAACCTAACCTGTTATCTGCCTTCTCATATAACGGCTTAAGTTCCTGTGAAATAAGCATAATTATGCTGTTCAAAAGTCCCCACACTACGAAGTTCCAGCTTCACCATGCCATATACCTGTCACAAACCACACTGTAAGACTTGAAAAATACACTGGAAATCTTGAACCTGCCGGCTTTCCTGCGTGCTTCTTAAGCCACCTTGATACCTTGTTCATCCATTTAGACATTGATAATGGATAGAAAAGATAATCCTTAAACCATGCACACAACGTAATATGCCATCTTCTCCAATACTCCGCAATGCTCTTTGAAAAGAATGGTCTTCTGAAATTCTCTGGCAGAGTAATCCCAAACATCTGTGCAACACCAATTGTAATATCTATCCCACCTGTGAAATCTGCGTACAGATCAATTGCATACAGCAACATTCCTACAAATGCATATGCACCATAATACACTGAAACATCCGACTGTATTGTTGCAAGTCCAATGGCTGCCCTGTCTGCAATTACCATCTTCTTAAAATATCCCCACAGAATTCTCTCAAAGCCATACTGTATATTAATCCATGAGAAAGCATGGCTTTCAAGCAGATTTTTCTTCAGATCATTCCACCTGCTTATAGGTCCTTGTACCAGTTGTGGGAAAAATGACACAAACAATGCATATCTGAATGGATTCTTCTCTGCATCTGCAACACCACGATAAACATCAATCATGTATCCCGTAGACTGGAATGTATAAAATGATATTCCCATAGGAAGTATGAAATCAATCGTGTTAAATGTTGTAAATGTAACTATAAACATGTTGGTGTATTTAAGTACAGCAAGTATTCCAAAATTAATAAACAGAACAATAGCAAGAAACATTTTCTGTTTTCTTACAGAAAGTGCCTTAAACCTTTTCTTTTCATCCTTAGATATATCGCCTTTATGTTTCTCTATATATTGTACAGAAATATCCTTCTCTCTGCTTATAAACATCGCGCCTGCATATGTTGTCACAATAGTTGTAACTATGAATATTACTCCGCTTAATCCTGAATAAACATAAAACAACATATTCATGCATAACAGTACTATCCACTGTATGCCCCTTGGTACAACATAATATAAAACAAGTGCAATCAGAACAAATAAAATAAACTGATAAGATGTAAATAACATTTATCTTACTCCTCCCTAATATGAAAACTCTTCTGAAGGAGTTGCCGGATACGCGGACATATCTCTTCTATATATTGAATTTCCTCTGTTAATATAATCCTGCACCTGTGAATCTGTCAGCATGAAACATTCAAATCCATCATACATTCTAGTTGAATCAAAATGATACCAGCCTGTTCCAAGATTGCATAAAATCCAGCTATGATCTCCAGACCTTGCGCCCTGATTATCAACCCATATACACTCTGCCCCTATTCCATCCAGAAGTGCTCTGTCAACAGAAGCGTATGTGAAACAGTCACCAGCTACGTATCCATTCTTCTTAATCACTTTTAATGCCTCAAATGCTTCATCCTGCCATTCTGAACTTTTCGTATAACTGTTCCCTGTATATCCAATCTTAGAATGTGCGTACTTATATATTGCCCTTGCTTTCTGTCCTTTAGACATATAACTGTCTGTAATATCCTGAAGAACTGCAGCTACAACTTCATCAAGAGTTGAATAACTGCTGCCTGCTTTAACCTCCTGTGTCTCCTCTTCAATAAATGTAAATGTAACCTCTTCTACAGTCTCATTACCATATGAATCTACTGCTTTATAATAAACAATATAACTTCCCGGCTGTGAAGTATCAACCTGTGATTTATCAACCTCAACATCAATTTCCTGTCCAAAGAAATCTGTTGCATACACATCTGTCATATATGAAACTTTACTGCCTATATAATATGTCTTATCTGATATACCATGAATTACCGGCGGCTCAATATGAATATCTGACGGCAGGTCATTAACATCTGACTCACTACCCTCTTCTGACTGATTATTTCCTTCTGGCTGGACAGTTTCTGTCTTAATACTTTCTTCTGAAATATTATTCTTGTTGTTACATCCTGTCACTGCTGCAGATAACATGACTGTAACACTTATCAATCCATATATAAGAACTCTTCCTGCAAAATATCTGTGTTTAATCATTATTCACATGCACTTGTATAATTCAAATGCTATTCTCCTTCAATTCAAATAACAAAATTATAACTCACAACAATTTATAAAGTCAACTTGTAAAACCGGCTCTTACTATAAAAATGCTGATACCAGATATAATTCCCCATATCTGATACCAGCATATACACTTTACGTTTAGATTTTAATTAATCAGAATCATTCTGTTTTACCATCATTTTCTGGCTCTTTAGCTGCTGCACTCATCTCTTCTGGAAGACCTGTGAAATTAACATTCTTAGTAGTCTTGGCATCATATGTATTAGCCTTCATGACTTCTGTCAGATCAAAACCTGTAGTTTCCTTGATACTCTCAATTGTCTTAGCAAGAACTGACGGTACATTACCACTGAAAGTTCCTACTCCGTTCTCACCTGAACCCCCATCAATAATAGTAACCTTGTCAATGCTTTCAAGAGGCTTTGCAATTGCTTCTGCCATCTGTGGAAGGACTTTAATAATCATCTCTGTCATGGCAGCCTTACCATACTTAGCCATTGCCTCTGCTTTCTTTTCCATAGCCTCAGCCTCAGCAAGACCTCTTGCCTTAATACTTTCTGCATCTGCAAGACCTTTTGCCTTAATGCTTTCTGCTTCAGCAATTCCCTGTGCCTTAACAGCCTCAGCTTCCTGCTCTTTCGCAAATCTGTCTGCTTCTGCCTGTGCCTTCTTAGCCTCTGCTTGTTTCTGAATTTCAAACTGCTTTGCTTCTGCTTCCTTCTGTCTCTGGTAAAGTTGTGCATCAGCCTTCTGCTGTGTTGCGTATTTCTCTGCTTCTGCCTGTTTACGGATATCTGCATCAAGTGTTTTTTCTTTAACAGCAATTTCTTTTTCTCTTAACTCAATCTCTTTCTCCTGCTTTGCAATATTAGCATTAGCAGTAGTAATTTCAATTGTTTTTCTCTGTTCCTGCTGCTGGATTTCGTATGCAGCATCAGCCTCAGCTTTCTTAACATCTGCTGCTCTCTTTAATTCCTGTTTCTTAATCTCAAGTTCGTTATTTCTTTCTGCAATAGCAGTCTCGGCTTCAATTCTTGCATCATTTGCCTGCTTTGTTGCATTAGCCTTGGCAACTGCAATATCCCTTTCTGATTCTGCTCTTGATATCTGTGCTGATTTACTGATGCTTACAACCCTGTCAATACCAAGGTTCTCAATAACATTTCCTTCGTCTGTAACATTCTGGACATTAAAGCTTACTATTTCAAGACCCATTCTCGCCATATCCGGAGCAGCATTTTCCTGTACCTTCTCAGCAAACATCTTTCTGTCCTGAACAATATCTTCCAGCCTCATCTGTCCTATAATCTCACGAACATTACCCTCTAATACATCTCCTACTGAGTTTCTGATATAATCTTCGTTCTTGTTAAGGAAATTGCTTGCTGCTTTCTCAAGCATTTCCTTAGAAGAACCAACCTTAATCTTTACAGCAGAATCAATGTTGACATTAATATATTCATTGGTTGGAACTGATTCCTTTGTCTTGACATCAACAGAAATCATCTTAAGTTCAAGTTTATCAACTCTCTGTAAGAATGGAATTCTTAATGCTGACTTACCAATAACAAACTTTGGATTCTTTCTTAAACCAGAAACAATCAATGCCCTGTCTGTTGGTGCTTTAATATAACTTGCAAGAATAAAAACGATAAATAAAATTACAACTACCCCAATAATAATTGCTAATTCCATAAAATATACCCTCATCTTTCTAAATACTCATTAGTTAAAATCGGCCATTAAAATCCAAGTCTTGCACTACCAGAGGAACTCTTCCCATTAAACAATTCATTATATAGCTCATCACTGAACACATTAGATAAAACATTTAAATTCTTCATAAGCTCATATGCCAGTGTTGTGCTCTGTGTCTCAGTAAGATTAGCAAGGTTATAAGCTCCCGAATAATCTGATGCGGAATATTTTAACTTGCTGAATTCCTTCTGTGTTGCTTCACCTGAAAGCTTCATATCAATATTGCTGTCATCAATATTACTATTCACATAAAGATTATCAATCTTTACTGTTGTTCCTGATACACTAAGCTCTGCTCCTGCTTTGATATACTCTTTATCCTGAGACATCTCTAATGCCAGTGCAGCCTTATTATCCTGTGTCTTTACTGTATACTTCATATTAATATCATCAACATCAGCTTCGATAACAACATATTCAAATGGATTGTCATTGCCAAGAAATGAAATTGCAATAAATCCTTTTTCGCTTGTATTATAATCTGACGCATCAATTGCAAGCCTTACAATCTCATCCTTCTTATTAATGTACATTGATATTGTAACTGGCTGCATGTCACTCAATGAACTCTCAATACTGCTCTTGATAGTTGTCTGTGAAACGCCTGCCATTGTAAGAATTGTCATGTAAGAAGAAAGATCTTTACTTGCATATAATTCATCAATAACTGTTTCGCATGCCTTAATAACAGCATCCTTAGTTATTGTTATGCTATATTCAGAAACCTTGATGTCTCCGTTATCAGAATTATATGTAAGCTTATCGCCCTTCTTGTATTCACATTCTTCTGCAAATGTGTTAATACCTTTAACTACACATTTAACTGCAGCATTAACAGGTTCTCTGTACAATTCAATATTGCTTGTATCAATTGATGAGAAATACTTTGAAATACTGCCCATACTTCCATAAGAAAAGCCCGAATCAATTTCATCCTCTAACTGTGCCAGTGAAATCACGAATGACTCTGAGAATAACTCAGGCACTTTGAAATACATGTTATTACCATCTGAATAAAATGTAGCTGTAAGTGCTGTAGCTGAACCATTCTGTAACTTAATCTCTCCTGCCATCTTCTCTGTAGAAGCATCCATCTGAATATCATATGTAACTGTATCAGCCTTGATATAATCTGAATACTTCTCGCCATCAATTGTGGCAGTATCAATCTTTAATGTACCTGTTATCTGACTCTTATCTGATACAGATGTAAATGACATATTATCAAATGCGCTGCCTGCTGTATCCTCAAGACCTGTTCCAAGCTTCTTAATAGCTGCTTTTGCATGCTTATCTGGTGATAACACATTAGGAAGTACTACAAATCCAATTACTGCTGCCGCAGCCGCAATAACTGCTATTATAGCAACAACAATTGGCCATTTCTTCTTTTTCTTCTTAGGCTGTGGCTGCATAGGAGGTGCTTCCTGATATCTTGGTACATCTGTATTCACTGGAGGAACTGCCCCTGACTGTGGCTGTGTTCCAAACTGCTGCTGTACTGTTTCATTAAACTGTGGCTGTGTTCCAAACTGCTGTACAACCGGCTCACTCTGTACCGTCTGTACAACCGGTTCGTTCTGTACAGGTGTTTCCTGTACTGACTGTGGATTCAAAGGATTTCCACACTTTGGACAAAATTTTGCTGTCCCTGCATTATATCCGCATTTTGTGCAAAACATAATTTTCTCCCCTCTCTTGTTTTTTTATTATAGTATCAAATAAAATGTATATTTTCAATGAAAAAAATATGTCAGAAACTTTTCTATCATATCCGTTTCTGCACGATTCAAATCATAATTTACATTTTACAGTACTTTTTAAATTCGTAGCACAAATCAAAGTATGTATGTTCGTCACTCATCTGTGTAACTTTCCATTCTGGTATCTTATCCAGATTAGGAAAATGTGCATCTGCATCATATTTATAATCAACACTCGTTATATGTGCCACATCGCAATATGGAAGAAACTGTTCAAATACAGATTCTCCGCCAATCACATATACATCCTCTGACTTATATGATGCAACCTTTTCAAGTGCCTCCTCTACTGAATGTACCACAACAACTCCGTCCTTATTATATGACAAATCATTAGTAAGAATAACATTATATCTGTCTATAAGTGCTGTTCTGTCTGTAATCTGTTCATAAGTCTTTCTTCCCATTATTGCAGCTTTTCCCGCTGTTTCCATTCGGAAAAGCTTAATATCTTCTGGAATATTAACAAGAAGATGTCCCTGTTTTCCTATTGCCCAGTTCTTATCTACCGTTGCTATCAGATTCATAATTACAACTTCCCTTCTATCTCCTTAGGAACATAGGCAAGCACCTTAATTCCATCTTCTGTGTACTCTTCACTTTCAAGCTGTCCAAACTGTCTTATAAGCTGTATCTTGCCTGCTTCACTGTAAGGAAATACTCTTTCAATTCTTATTCTGCTCTTAAGAATAATTTCCTGTAAGCACTCTTTAAATGCTTCAAGGCCATTGCCTCTTATGGCAGATATATTGTATGTGTAGTCTGCATGTAAATCTTTAGCTGCCGGTTTCTCCGGTAAAACATCACATTTATTAAATAATGTAATAACAGGCTTTCCTTCAACACCTAACTGCTTAAGTGTTGCATATACTGTTGACATCTGCTGTTCATAGTCCGGGTTGGATACATCAACAACATGCACTATAATGTCTGCATACTTTGCCTCTTCAAGAGTACTTTTGAATGCTTCAATAAGATTATGTGGAAGCTTTCTTATAAATCCGACTGTATCAGTAAGCAGCACTTTCTCTCCATTAGGAAGTTCCATACTTCTTGTTGTAGGGTCAAGTGTTGCAAAAAGCTTGTCCTCCGACAACACACCTGCATCAGTAAGCTTGTTAAGAAGTGTTGATTTGCCGGCATTAGTATATCCAACTATAGCCGCAACAGGTGTTGAGGTCTTAGCTCTTTTGCTTCTCTGGACATCTCTGTGCTCCTTCATATCCTTAAGGTCTGCTGAGAGCTTTGATATTCTGTCCCTTATAAGTCGTCTGTCTGTCTCAATCTTTTTCTCACCGGGGCCTCTTGTTCCTATTCCGCCACCAAGTCTTGACATTGATGTTCCGAAGCCCGCAAGTCTTATTGAACGGTACTTTAACTGTGCCATCTCAACCTGAATCTTACCTTCACTTGATGTAGCTCTTGCCGCAAATATGTCAAGAATAACCATTGTTCTGTCCATAACTTTAACGTCAAGTTCATCCTCAAGATTCTTAAACTGGGCAGGACTTAATTCGTCATCACATATAATTCCCGTAGCATCAAGCTCATCAATCATAAGTCTTAATTCTTCAATCTTTCCCTTGCCAATATATGTTGCAGGGTGAAAATTATCTCTTGTCTGAATCATCCTTCCAACTGTCTGTGCGCCTGCTGTCTTGGCTAGCTCTCTAAGCTCATCCAGAGAGCGTTCTGTATCATCATCTGTATCAAATGCTACTCCAACCAGAATAACTTTCTCGATAATCTCATCTGTTTCATAAACTGCCATATATATATTTCCTTTTATTTTTTATTTCTTTCTGATAAATAGTCACTAAGATAGTCTGTTACTTCCTTCTCAGTTGCCATTGACATAACCTTATCTGTTACAAGTCCGGCTTCTTTAAGTGACCAGTCTGCAATTGTCTTTCTTGTCTCTAATACCTTTCCTGTTGAAACAGAGAATTCATCCAGACCAAATGATAACAATATCGGTGCCATTAAAGCATTTGCAGCTGCCTCACCACACATTCCGGCTTCAATACCTGCATTATGGGCACATTCTATTATCCTTCTTATAAGTCTTAATACTGCCGGATTAAATGCAGAATACAGATATGCTACATTTTCATTGCATCTGTCTACTGCAATAGTATATTGTGTGAGGTCGTTAGTGCCTATTGAAAAGAAATCAACCTCTTGTGCTATAACATCTGCCATAACAGCAGCAGCAGGAGTCTCAATCATAACGCCTATATGGATATTCTTGTCATAACTAATTCCATTACGTTCAAGATTACTGCATATCTTCTTAATAAGCTCCTTGACCTGTCTGATTTCATTAACTGATGTAATCATAGGTATCATAATTCTTATAGAACCATATGCACTGGCTCTTAATATCGCACGGAGCTGTGTCGTGAATATATCAACTCTGTCAAGACAGAATCTTATTGCACGGTATCCTAAAAATGGATTAGCTTCTTTCGTAAGTCCCATATAAGGAATATCCTTATCACCACCAATATCAAGTGTTCTTATTGTAAGTGGCATACCTTTTGTCAGCACTGCTGCCTTCTTATATTCCTCAAACTGCTCTTCCTCTGTAGGCAGCGCACTTTTGTTAAGAAACAGAAATTCAGTCCTGAAAAGTCCCACACCTTCAGCTCCAGCTTTAACTGCCTTGGCAGCCTCTTCAGCTCCTCCGATATTGGCAGCAAGCATAACTTTTTTGCCATCAGCTGTCTCTGTGCTTTTATTTATAAATGTCTTTAATTCTTCAATATGTTCTTCGTATTTCTTTTTTTTCTTCTCATAGATAGAAAGAGTCCTCTGTGTAGGGTTAATAAATACTTCTCCATACGCTCCATCTATTATTATAGAATCACCATTGTTCACCTTTTCAAGAATACCTTTTACGCTAAGTACTGCCGGAATCTCAAGTGCCCTGGCAAGAATAGAAGCATGTGCTGTATCGCCGCCTTTTTCTGCAACAATACCTGCAACATGTGCTATATCCATTGAAGCTGTCATAGATGGTTTAATCTCATCTGCCACAATAACAGTATTATCAGGAAGATTAGTAAGGTCAAATGCTTTCTCTCCTTGCAATATCTGTATCATGCGCTCTTTCATATCCTGAATATCAGTAACACGCTGCTGCATATCAGGATTATCCATTGAAGAAAACAATTCAATAAGCTTATTGCACACATCTTCAAATGCTGCCTCTGCACAGATGTTATTATTTTCAATTGCAGCGACAACCTCACTTTCTGTTGTAATATCCTTCACAAGATATATCTGGTTCTTAAGTACAAGTGCATCCTTATCTGACTCTCCCAGCTTCTTTTCAAGGTCAGTTAACAGGCTCTCTGTCTGCTCCATAAATATTTTCCTTGCCTCAAAAAACCTTGTCTTCTCTTCATTGGCATTATAATGTGTTCCTCTGTTTACAACAGCATTATTATTAGACACAACAAGTACATGCCCAATGCCTATTCCTCTGGAAGTTCCTATTCCTCTTTCCATACGTATGCCCCCATTCTACTGATTAAACACATATCTGATCATATTAATAATTGTTTCAGAAGTATCTCTTGAATATATTGTTTCCCTTGCAAGAACCGGATTATCTGTGATAACACCGTCGACTCCTTTATTAGTCAGGTTCTTGATAGAATCCTTATTATTAACAGTCCATGCATACACCTGTTTACCTGAATTATGAATTGCATCTATAGTTCTCTTTGATAGATATGCTGCATTAACACTAAAGAAATCTATATTCTTCATATCATAATAATCGCCATACGCCGCTGATAATATATATCCGACTCTAATATTTTCATCACATGATTTTGCTGCCGATAAAGCTGAACTGCTAAATGATGTTATTACGCAATCATTCTCCATATTATATTTTTCAATGAGAGCGACTGTTTTCCTTGCAAGTTCTTCTCCATTACCAGCAGGCTTTAATTCAATATTAAGCTTTATCTTTCCCTGTGCAAGTTCAAGTACTTCTCTAAGTCCTGGTACTTTCTCACCTTTATATTCATCTGAATACCATGAACCTGCATCCAGCCTTCTAACCTCTTTGTATGTCATATTTGCAATGTTTTCATCCACACCTGTTGTACGATATGCATTAGAATCATGCATCACTATAACTTCTCCATCACTTGTAAGCTGTACATCAAGTTCAATATAATCCGCCATATCATCTATAGCTTTCTGAAATGCTGCCATTGTATTCTCAGGTGTCTCTGTTGAAGCCCCCCTGTGAGCCATAACCTTAGTCTCATGAAAGATAGCTACATTTTCAAATGGATTATCATTAAATGTCATTATAAGATAAAATACATCTGCAACAACAGCAGCTGTTAAAACAATACTATATATTATCTTTCTTCTTTTTGCAGGTCCTTCCTGTATATCTGTGAACTCAAACGTAATATCGTCCACATCAGTATATTTGTAATACATATGAGAAATAGCCGAAAAAGACAGCGGTATTGCAACACATACAAGAATACATTTTATAATTAGTCTTTCTGTCCTTAATGCAGACAGAAATATAGCATTACCAAGATATGCCATATTAAGAATCTTAACACCTGCAACAAGAAATACTGATATAAGCATATAAGTTATTCCAATAATTGCAAGCATAACCAGATTATACACAACAAGTGCTGATATTGTTCCCATTGGATGCTTCTTAACCATACGGGCACTTTTCTTATATGCTTCCCTGAATCCCAATCCTTCCATCATACATATATTCATTGCATATATTCCCGGAATAACAATTGCGTATATAATAACAAACACAAATATAACTTCTGCTTTAATATACCAGTGATTCCTAATGATATACATTTTAATTAAGTTAGTATTAGTCTCACTGTATAAGACATTAAACCATACAGTTACATTAGAAGCCAGAATTGATATAAAGTAAAAGATACTCAGACCAACATGCCTTGGCTTAAAAACTTTTTTAAAAACTTTATAAGAATTATAAAATATATCAACAATAGATGCATTACATGATGTTCTCTTTGTCTCAAAACAGACTGAAAGATATGTCATCTCATAAGTACAATAGAATACAAATATACCCATAGCAAGAAAAATTGCAAATATGACTACAGGGTGTGTCATTGCTCTCTGGATATATTCATTAGTAAGATAGTTCACTCCTGCTATCTTCATAAGAAAATTAATCGCGAATAAAATGATGGGGAATATAACAGCAAAAGCAACAAGCTTGTATGCCAGTTCAAATGTCCATACATGCCTGCTGCTGTCAATTAAAAGACTAAAATTGTTTCGTAACTTTTTAAAAATCATATAATTATCCCCGAATCAATTGTCAATAAGATGCTGCTTATCTGTGAAACATCTTAATAAACTTTCTCATCTCCGCTCTGATATCCATATTCTGCATATTAAGACTTTCCGAAAAACTCTGCATAAAATCCGCAGTATATGAAAAGACAAGAATCATTGCCATAACGCTGGCAATCCTGTAATCGATTGAGAATACAAAACGCTCCACAAATTTATTCAAAAATCCGAATATAAATACGGCAACAAAGCCCCAGGCAAGTGTTGACTGTAAGCATATGATGCCTTTGTAATTAAACTTAAGATGGTCATAATTCCACCACACTTCACCAAACAGCTTTAACATAACCTGTGCTGTAAGGTACTCAAATGCTGTAGCACATATACATCCAAAAATATACAGTGCAATATAATTATGCTCTATCGGCTTAAAAATATTAAAAGCAATCAGTGTTCCGAAACCATATATTACACAGAACGGCAGCTTGGCAAACCCTCTGTTTTCCCAGTAACCAAGCTGCTTTCTGATAACTACACATTCCATACACCATCCAAGAAAGCTGTATATAAAAAACCATATAACCAGCTGGCTTATATTCATGCTTCTAAATGTTATACCCATTATATGTGACATATGTCCCTCCATCATCAAATGGAAACCCCTGAACTCCTAAATTAAAGGAGTTCCTCAAGAGTCTCTCTTATTGCACTGATGAAATCCTGTGTATTAAGTGTTACAGGATTCTCCATTGTTGTAATAAGTGCAAGATCCTTTGTCATCTTTCCATCTTCAATAGTCTTAATGCATGCACGCTCAAGAGTATCAGCAAATTTTCCAAGCTCAGGAATATTATCCAGCTCTCCTCTTTTTCTTAACGCGCCTGTCCATGCAAATATAGTAGCAATAGGGTTAGTAGATGTTTCTTCACCCTTAAGATGCTTATAATAATGTCTCTGTACTGTTCCGTGTGCAGCTTCATACTCATAGTATCCATTAGGTGATACAAGAACAGAAGTCATCATTGAAAGTGAACCAAATGCTGTGGCTACCATATCACTCATAACATCTCCATCATAGTTCTTGCATGCCCAGATATATCCACCCTCTGAACGGATAACTCTTGCTACTGCATCATCAATAAGTGTGTAGAAGTATGTTATACCAGCTTCTTCAAACTTAGTCTTATACTCTGCATCGAATATCTCCTGGAAAATATCCTTGAAAGTATGGTCATACTTCTTAGAAATTGTATCCTTAGTTGCAAACCAGAGATCCTGCTTTGTCTCAAGTGCAAAGTTAAAGCAGCTTCTTGCAAAGCTTTCAATAGAATCATTAAGGTTGTGCATTCCCTGAAGAACACCAGCACCCTTAAAGTTATGAATAAGCTCTCTTGTCTCTTCACCAGCCTCATTAGTAAATACAAGCTCTGCCTTACCAGCTTCAGAGACCTTCAACTCAGATGCCTTATATACATCACCATATGCATGTCTTGCAATTGTGATAGGCTTCTTCCAAGTCTTAACATATGGCTCAATACCCTTAACGATAATAGGAGCTCTGAATACTGTACCATCAAGCATGGCTCTTATTGTTCCGTTAGGACTCTTATACATCTCTTTAAGATTATATTCTGTCATTCTTGCCGCATTAGGTGTGATTGTTGCACACTTTACTGCAACACCATACTTCTTGGTAGCTTCTGCTGAATCTATAGTTACCTGATCATCAGTCTCATTTCTATGTACAAGACCTAAATCATAGTATTCTGTGTTAAGGTCAATAAAAGGAGTGAGCAGCTCGTCCTTGATAAGCTTCCACAATACTCTTGTCATCTCATCTCCGTCCATCTCTACAAGTGGAGTTGTCATCTTAATTTTGTCCATAATATAAAGAACCTCTCTTTCTTTTTCTTACCTGATTAATTATTATAATTTATTTCAAATGTTTTGTAAACAGAAACTGACTTGTATTAGCCTCATTACTTTGTTATAATTCATAAGTAATTTTTACACACTACATTTAACAATGCACAGATTGTGCAGTCATAATTATGGAGGTACAGATACATGTGTGGATTCGCAGGTTTTACTGGATACTTGGCTGATGGTGATGCTGTTCTTGAACGTATGATGAACAAAATTATTCACAGAGGCCCTGACAGTGCTGGTAAATACATTGATGATAAAGCGTACATGGGCTTTAGAAGACTTTCTATCATTGACCTTGATAACGGAAGCCAGCCTATGTTTAACGAGAATAAGAAGATAGTAATAACATTTAACGGTGAGATATATAACTATCAGGATTTAAGAAAAGACCTTATTGAGAAAGGTCACGTATTTGCTAACAATTCAGATACTGAAGTTCTCATTCACTCATATGAGGAGTATGGCAAGGATATGCTTAACAAGCTTCGTGGAATGTTTGCTTTCGTAATCTGGGACAGCGAGAAAGAAACTCTTTTCGGAGCAAGAGACTTCTTCGGAATCAAGCCTTTCTACTACACAGTTGCAGACGGCAACATGATATATGGTTCAGAGATTAAGAGTATCTTAGAGCATCCTGCTTATAAGAAAGAGGTTAATCCTGTTGCACTTGAGAATTATCTCACATTCCAGTACTCAGTACTTGATGAAACATTCTTCAAAGGAATATTCAAGTTGATGCCTGGTCACTGCTTTACATTCCACAAGGGTGAGCTTAACATTGAAAGATACTGGGAGCCTACATTTGATGCTGATGAGAACAAGTCTTTAGATGAATTTGTTGATGAAATCGACGATGTTATGCATGATTCAGTTGAACACCATAAGATTAGTGATGTTGAGGTTGGTTCATTCCTCTCAAGTGGTGTTGATTCAAGCTATGTTGCTGCTACATTTAATGGTGACAAAACATTTACTGTTGGATTTGATTATGAAAAATACAATGAGATTGACTATGCCAAAGCTTTATCAGACAAGATTAAGATTGACAATTATTCAAAGCTTGTTTCAAGTGAAGAATACTGGGCTGCAATCCCTAAAATCCAGTATCATATGGACGAACCTTTAGCTGATCCTGCTGCCATTGCACTTTACTTTGTAAGCCAGACAGCAGCCAAGCACGTAAAGGTTGCCATGTCAGGTGAAGGTGCTGACGAGTTCTTCGGTGGATATAACATTTACAGAGAACCACTTGACCTTGCCCAATTCCAGAAGCTTCCTAAGGGCTTAAGAAAGGGACTTGCCAATATTGCTAATGCTGTTCCATTCAAATTCAAGGGGAAAAGCTTCTTAAACAGAGCAAGCAAGACGGTTGAAGAAAGATTCATCGGTAATGCTTTCATGTTCAACGAAAAAGAGCGTGCCAGAATATTAAAGAATCCTACCGGCAAGTATGACCATAAGGAACTCACAAAGCCTTTCTATGATAAGGTTGCTGATAAGGATGATGTTACTAAGATGCAGTATATAGATATTAATTTCTGGCTGATAGGCGATATCTTGCTTAAGGCTGATAAGATGAGTATGGCTCATTCTCTTGAGGTAAGAGTTCCATTCCTCGATAAGGAAGTATTCAATGTTGCCCGTACCATTCCAACTAAGTACAAGGTTAATAAGAGCAATACCAAGTATGCTATGAGACAGGCTGCTCACAGACATCTTCCAGACATGGTTGCTGAGAAGAAGAAGCTTGGATTCCCTGTTCCTATCAGAATCTGGCTCAAGGATGAGAAGTATTACAATATGATTAAAAAGGCTTTCACAAGTGAAGCTGCTGAAAAGTATTTTAACACTGATGAGATTGTTAAATATCTTGATGACCACAAAGAAGGTAAAGCAGATAATTCACGTAAGATATGGACAATTTACATGTTCCTTGTATGGTATGAAGATTTCTTCGGTAACGGAGTAAAGGAAGCTGCTTAATTTTTTATAATTATAATAACAATTAACCCCTGCCGCTAATGCGACAGGGGTTTTGTTATACTTAACACATATTCTGTTAATTACTTATTAGTCTCTTCTATAAATCTTTCAAGCTGCTTCTTGGCTGCACCACTCTTAATGATTTCTCTTGCTTTCTCTATACCTTCTTTCATTGTGATACCATCTGAAGCAAGATATATAGCTGCTCCTGCATTAAGAAGAACTACATCTGTCTTAGGACCTTCTGCACCTTCAAGAATATCTCTTGCAATCTGTGCATTAACTGCTGGCTCACCACCGACAAGATCTTCCTTCTTGCATCTTGTTAATCCAAATTCTTCAGGCTTAATAGTATATGTCTTAAATTCATCTCCCTTAAACTCACATACCTTAGTATCAGCACTAAGTGATATCTCATCAATACTGTCCATTCCATATATTGTCATAGCTCTCTTGCATCCCAGGTTATGTAATACATGTGCAAGTGGCTCAACAAGTTCCTCACTGTACACACCAAAAAGCTGCATAGAAGCTCCTGCAGGGTTAGCTAATGGTCCAAGTACATTGAATAATGTACGGATTCCAATTTCCTTTCTTACACTTCCTACGAATCTCATAGCTGGATGATATTTCTGTGCAAAAAGGAAACATATATTAATATCTTTAAGAATCTGTGCCATTCTTGCTGGTGCTGCATCTATCTTAACACCAAGTGCTTCTAAGCAGTCTGCTGTACCACATTTACTTGAAGCTGCTCTGTTACCGTGCTTGGCAACTGGGATTCCTGCTGCTGATACTACGATAGAAGCTAAAGTTGATATATTGATTGAGTTAGAGCCATCGCCACCTGTTCCAACTATTTCGAGCACATCCATATCGTTAAGGAATCTCTCACAGTGTGACCTTAAAACCTTGGCTGCTGCTGTAATCTCATCAATAGTCTCTCCTTTTGCTGCCAGTGCTGTAAGAAACGCTGCTTTCTGTGCATCAGTGGCTTCTCCTGTCATAATCTCTTCCATTACATAGTTCATCTGCTCTGCTGTCAAATCTTCTTTCTTAACAAGCCTTGCAATAGCTTCTTTAATCATCTTTTTAGCCTCCTATAAACATATCTAAATGATAGCTTTAGTGTATTACTATAACGCCGTGCTGTCAATCCATATCAACTTACAAAGGTTATCAGTCTCAAACACCTCATCAAACAGAAATGACTCATAAAGGGCTTCCATATTATCCTCTGAATACTCTACCTGTCTTGAGAATATATGCACTGTATCTATTCTGTCATCAAATGTGAACCTCTTATTCTTTTTATACCACACAAGCATATCCATCTGACGAAGTATAATATAATTGGTTATAAACATCTTAGCTTTACCCACAACATCATAATCATACACCGACTTGGCAAAATATCTGAACACAAGATATGTTATAAAATTCCTGTACTCATATTCTCTTTCAAGCATTGCTGTCATGAATTCATCTTCTGTTTCCTGATATGTTTCGTTGTCCATATTGTCATGGAACATCTCAACAATATCCGAAAGCATATCTTCCCATCTTGTATTAAGGACTTCCATATCCTCATATGAATACATAATGCTTCTTATGCTGTCCTGTATATCAACATCCTCGAATTTTCCACTGTCCGACTCTTCATTCATCTCCATAAGAATATGTTCAATATCACTTCTTCCAAATGTATTAACATACTCCTTAAGTCCGTCAAAGTCATCATCATTAATATATTCCTGCATTGCTGCACAGTATTTTAATATAACAACCAGTTTTTCATTAATTGACATCTCTGTCATATCAAGTATCCTGAATATCTCATCTCTTGCTTTAAATATCTTAACTGCATAAGAACTATCAAACTCATCATCTTCCAGATACTGTTCATCGCATGGCTTTAACACTGTTGTAAATATTTTATTCTCTGAAAATATTATTTTCTCAGCCGCTTCACAGGCAAGTCCTATACCACTTTCCTTAATTTCTCCATAATATTCAGAATATCTTGGAAACTGGTCACACACAACAGACAAATGCTCTGCGCCAAGCTCTTTATGTATTGTACATAAACCACAATCATCTAAAAGTCCACAATGTCCATCTATAAGCTTAAAACAGTTAGAACCATCTTCACTCTTGGTAATATTAGCTCTTATTCTGTCGCCAAGTTCTCCTTCAAGGCTCATATAATAATCATAAGTATCGTCATCAATATCTATTTCCCAGCCGCCAACGCAACAGTTATCCTTACATTCTGATGTTATACAGTGAAACTGGTCATAATAGAATGGAACTCTGAGTTTCATAATTCTTATCTTCTCCTTAGTCTGTAACAATATCAGCAACCTGATATCTTATAACTTTATCTACGTCGGACAGCTTTACTTCTACCTGATGTCCGATTTTACCTGCACTAAACATTATAGTCTCGAAATCTCTGGCAGTTTCGTGGAATGTTGTAGGAAAGAACTTTTTCATTCCTATAGGTGAACAGCCACCATGCACATATCCTGTAAGAGGCAGCAGTTCTTTTGATTTAATCATCTCTATTGATTTCTCTCCAACCGCCTTCGCTGCTTTCTTTAAATCCAGTTCCTTATTAACAGGCACAACAAACACATAATTCTTACCTGTCTTACCAACTGTGACAAGTGTCTTAAAAGCCTGTGCCGGATTCTCATTAAGAACGGCAGCTATCTCGTCACCGCTTAACCCATCTGCATCAGGACACACATGTGTCTTATAAGGCACCTTCTTCTGGTCTAGAACTCTGCATACATTAGTCTTATCATCTGATTTTCCCATAATTACTTCCCTCTGGCAATTCTATATCTTTCTCATTCTTTCAAGGCGGTCATGAAGCCTTCTTATATGCTCCATCTCTGCCGGACTCTCCATCTTTCTGTCAGAATAATAATATTCCACGCTGCCCTTCTTGTTACTATCAGCTTCCGTAAATATACCATTCTTAATAACAATATTCTTAAGATTATTGGATACCCCTGTATTACCGTCAACCATCTCTAAATCATCAGGAAACAGCTTTGCAAATGAATCTTTAAAATAGTTAAAATGTGTACAACCAAGAACCAGTTCTGAATAATTCTCAAGATTGTATGGTGCAAATTCACATTTTAAATATGCAATTACATCTGATGAATCAAAATCATCATCCTGTGCGAATCTTACAAGTCTTGGCAATGCCACTACATCTACAACATGCATGGCATCATACTTCTCTATAAGACGCTTTAACTTATCTCCTTTAGCTGTTACTGGTGTTGATACAACCATAACTCTTCTGCCTGATTCATGTATATGCTCAACTGCCGGTTTAACGGCAGGCTCAATACCTATAATTGGCAGCTTATACTTCTCTCTAAGATATGATATTGCTGCACTTGTCGCAGTATTACAGGCAAGTACAATTGCCTGACATCCTTTTTCCACAAGAAACCCAACTGCATGATCAACCAGATTTCTTACTTCTTCTCTTGTTTTCTCCCCATATGGAACATTATCCACATCAGCATAAAATATGTAATCAGCCTCTGGCAGTGTAATCATTGCCTGATGCAGCACTGACAGACCGCCTATACCTGAGTCAAATATTCCTATCTTCATATTGCTACAAACCTCTATGTTCTAATCATTATATACTTTACAATAAACGATCATCTTGTCCTTTAAAATTTTAACCCTGCTCGGACGTATCTCCCCTGCAAATATTTTATCTGCAAAATCAGCAAAAAGATACTTCTGTAATAACACCTTAAGCTGCTTATTGCCTGATCTTCTTATAGCAGATATAATCCACACAACAATGAATAATACTGGCCATACCCACACAGGAACATACTCCATAATTCCAAGTGCATACTTTCCGGCAAGTACGAATCCTACTGCACAGAATATAACCACATATACAACAGCCCATATATATGCTTTTACCCATCCGATTGCTCCAAGTATTTTCAGTCTGTTCGTAATCTTTCTGTAATTCTCTGATTCCTCTATAGTTATTGGTAATTCAATTTTCTCCATAACAAGCCTTACCTTTCTTAGCATTTAACAATGATTATAAGCCTTGAAGTGAAAGTATTCAAGTTTACTTCCAATTCAAGGCTTATTAATTAATAATCGCTCAGAACTTCTTCTACGTGCTTTATGGAAATCTCCAGAAAGTTAGAGATTTCATAATCTGGAACACCATTATCATGAAGTATGAATATTAATTCATCAATACTTGTACCCTTTCTTCGTTCCATCATAATAAAATGTTTAACCTGAGTCTCGTCCATACCACACCTCACATATCACATATTATTCAATTATTCCGTATCGAAACTTTTGAATATTATATCAAAAACATTTCTAATCCGTCAAGCATTAAGAATCTTTTCTAACATATGCACTCTGTTAAATGGAAATGAAAAATAATATCCATCAACAAAATCTTCTGTCTTTGCAATTATCTCTCTGGCAATCTGTATACCAGTCTCCTCGCCCTCTTCTTTAGTCATATCTGCACGATATCTTGCAAGTATCTCATCAGTAACATTAATACCTGTCATCTCATTTTTCATAAATGTAGCATTACGAAGACTTACAAATGGCATTATTCCGCAAAGAATCCTTGCACCTGTCTCTTCTTTAATCTGACGTAGCCTGCTTATATCTTCATCAGAAAATACAGGCTGCGTCATGAAAAATGTAGCACCAGCCTCAATTTTCTTCTTCACACGGGCGAGTTCCACCTTGAAATTAACTCTTCCCTGATTGATTGCACCACCATATATAACCGGTTTATCTGCAAACTGGTCCTGATTCATATCACTTATTATGTTCATAAGTCCGACTGAATCAAAATTAAACACACTCTTAACACTGGATCTTACCATTGAAGGAATAGGATCTCCTGTGATAACAAGGAAATTATTAATATTGTTGATATGAGCTCCAAGAAGCTGCGAACGCATGGCAATAGCATTCTTGTCGCGGCAGCATATATGCGGCATAACACACATTCCTGTCTCTCTTGAAACCTTTTCCGCCATAAGTATCGAATCTGCTCTTGTTCTTCCTGATGGTGAATCAGGAAATGTCAGCACATCAACCCCACTTTTCTTCATCAAAAATGCTGCATCCATAATCTTCTCATCATCCACACCAAGAGGTGGTGCAAGCTCTACAGCAATAAGCTTTCTTCCTTCTTTTCCTTTATAAAACGCGCAATCTATAAAAGCTCTATTTCCCTGCTCTTCATTGTCATGCCTGACATCATGAAAATGAGGAACTTCTGCCGTTAAAGCAGTCATCTGTCTTATATATTCAGGAGTTGTTCCACAGCAGCCGCCAATAATATCAGCGCCTTCTTCTGCCATATCTTTCATAATCTGTGCAAAGTAACCTGCATTATTGTCTGCAAATACCATTCTTCCGCTTACAACCTGAGGATAACCTGCATTAGGAAGTACTGCAAAATACTTGTCATTCCTTTTTATCAGATTCTGGACAAGCTTCTTCATATGTCCTGGTCCTACACCACAGTTAAATCCGCAGGCATCTATATACTGATTCTTTGCAGCCTCGTCTATCAGTTTTCTTGCACTGTATCCTGAACTGCTGTATCCAAACTGATTAATCGCAAACTGTGTGATAACAAAGCATTTATCGCCTGCTGCTTCAATAGCTTTATTAATAAAACTAAGCTCAGGGAATGTCTCAAACACAAATATATCAACTCCATGCTCTTTGAATGTGTTAACTATATCAACATACTCATTCTCTATATGTTCTTTATCAAACATATTCTCACCAGGTATCGGACCTATATCTGCTGCAATAAGAACACCCGTCCCCTCGCATGCTTCCCGTGCTATCTTCACAGCGCATCTTATATTGTTTCGTACATCATCTATATCCTGTCCAAGACTTACTGTATTACTTGCAAATGTATTAGTTCTTATAATCTGTGCACCGGCCTCAATATATGCCCTGTGAATAGCAAGAACCCTGTCTGGTGCAGATACATTGGCCATCTCAGGAAGGCTTCCTTCATCATATATCTTCGCATAATATGTACCAAACGCACCATCAGCATTAATTCTTGAACTCTTTAATCTTTCTTCGAGCAATCCTGCTGCATTAGAATATTTCATAATCAGTCCCCTGTTCTTATCGTTTAACTTAAAAAGGAGTCACTGCTAAAGCAGCGACTCCAAAATTGTATCATTATTAAGTTGAATTTGCACTAAAAATTAAAGGAAAATATACTTCAATATGAAAAGTACTGCAAGTACATACATAAGTGGAGTAATCTTCTTTACCTTTCCAGCAATAAGATTAATAACAACATATGAGATAACACCAACTGCGATTCCCTCTGAAATGCTGTACATAAGCGGCATACAGATAAGGCAGAGGTAAGCCGGAATACTCTCTGTTAAATCGTTGAAATCGATTTCGACAACAACACTTATCATAAGAAATCCTACAAAGATAAGAGCCGGAGCTGTTGCAAATCCAGGAATTGTTGTAAATACAGGTGCGAATACAATTGCTATAAGGAATAAGAAACCTGTTACAACTGAAGAAAGTCCTGTTCTACCACCTTCAGCAACGCCTGATGAACTCTCAACAAATGTTGTTGTTGTAGAAGTACCAAGTATAGCACCTGCACTTGTTGCGATAGCATCAGCTAAAAGAGCCTGCTTAATTCTAGGAAGTCTTCCGTTCTCATCAAGCATCTTAGCCTTATTAGCTACACCAATAAGTGTTCCAAGTGTATCGAACATATCTACAAAAAGGAAAGCACACATAATAACGATAAAGTCTAATATGTTAATATTAAGTCCTTTAATGTTAAAGCACTGACCAAATGTCTGGCTGATAGCTGTGATATCAAAGCTTCTCCATGATGGAATAAGCGAATAGAATCCTGCTGCCGCATCAACCTTATACAGACCTATAAGCTGACAGATAATACCAAGCACCCATGTTGCAACGATACCGATAAGAATGGAACCTTTAACCTGCTTTACATAAAGAATAGCAATAATAAATGTACCGATAACTGCAAGTAAAGCGCCAATTCCTACTGTATTAAAATCTGTTCTGAAATTAACAACAGTAACCTTAGTTGACGCACTTGCAACAACAAGGTTAGCACCCTGAAGTCCGATAAATGCTACAAAAAGGCCGATACCTACTGATACTCCCTTCTTTAATGTTGTAGGAATTGCATTAAATATGGCTTCACGAACATTAGTAAGTGAAAGCACAATAAATACAAGACCTTCTACAAATACAGCAAAAAGTGCTACCTTCCAGCTATATCCCATGCTTCCGCATACTGTATATGCGAAGTAAGCATTAAGTCCAAGTCCTGGAGCAAGTGCAAAAGGATAATTAGCAAGGAAAGCCATTGCAAAACAACCTATAGCAGATGCAATTGCAGTTGCCATAAGAATTGCATTAGAATCCATCCCTGATTCTGACAGGATAGATGGATTAACAGCCAGAATATAAGCCATTGTCATAAATGTTGTAATTCCGGCTACAACCTCAGTTCTAACACTGGTGTTGTTTTCCTTTAGTTTGAACAATTTGTCCATTTCAACCTCCATATTTTTATAAAAATTTAAAAAACACTTAATAATATTAACATATTTTTATCAATCTTACGACAACTTCTTTATTAGACATATATATTTTCTAATAAAATCCCCCACTAAAAGGGGGAAGCACATTCAATAGTAAAATAGTACTATATCATAGTACTTTAGTTACACACCTGTGAATTGGACGTGAACACAGGTTTTGTGATACATGCATTTATGAAAAACATGAATAAAGCCATATATGCAGTTGGGAGACCTGCATATATGGCTTTATTTTATTTCTTATCTACTAATTCTGTTGTACAGAAAGGACATCTTGTTGCCTTTACAGATATCTTGCTAAAGCAGTATGGACAATCCTTTGTTGTTGGAGCCGGTTCTTCTTTTTTCTTACCTAAGCTCATCATCTTGTTCATTGCTTTAACTAAAAGAAACAGAACAAATGCCATAATAAGGAAATTAATAACTGCTGTTATGAATGAACCATAATCAAACACAACTCCTCTTATTGTAAATGTACCACCAACAGTAACACCCTCACCATTAGTACCACCTGTAACTACGGCAATAAGCGGATTAATAAAGCTGCTTGTAAGTGCTGTTACGATACTCTGGAATGCAGCACCAATAATAACGCCGACTGCCAGGTTCATAACATTTCCTTTTAATGCAAATTCTTTGAATTCCTGAATGAATTTTTTCATTATGTTTTCCTCCCGTACATTAATGATTAATCTTTGGAACAATTATAATGTCTTTAGTTTTTCCGTTATATCCTCTACTGTTTCAACAATATAATCTGCTCCTGCTATCTCAAGCTCCTGTTCTTCTGCAAAACCATATCTTACTCCCATAGATTCAATTCCAGAAGCTTTAGCGCCCAGTATATCATCCTTTCTGTCACCTATCATTATAGCCTTTGATTTAGCCATAGTGATATCATCATCTCCTGTTAACCCTGCTTCAGAAAGTCTTACAAATACTTCATTAATAACCTGATTCTTATGACGGCGTTCTCCGCCTTCTAATTCACTTCCTACTGCAACATCAAAATATCCATCTATATTAAAATGCTTCAGTATTCTTGGAACATATATCTCCGGTTTACATGTTGCAAGAGCAACAATATATCCGTCATTCTTTAAGTCTGCAAGCAGCTTGTCTATTCCGTCAAATAACACATTCTCATAGATACCTGTGTCAGAATATCTCTCACGGTAATAGTCAACTGCCTTAAGTGCAGTTTCTTTATCAAAGCCATAAAACTTTTCAAAGCTTTCATCAAGTGGTGGTCCTATAAATCTTCTCAACATAGCCTGGTCATTCTCCTTAATTCCAAGCCTGTTCAATGCATGCTGCACACATTTAGTAATTCCTTCGCTTGAATCTGTAAGTGTTCCATCCAGATCAAACAATATATACTTCTTAGTCATATCTGCTCCATTATCTCATTAGTTCACTATAATTCTTAATATTATAATCTGCCACATCACATATTAAATCCCAGTCATCTGCAGAGGCCTCATCATACACTGCAACAACTGTAAATCCACCGCTTTTAGCTCCCATCGCTGCTGAAAGAACATCTTCAAATACAATACAGTCCTTTATATCATATCCAGCTTTTCCAGCCGCCTTAATATAGACATCAGGAAATTTCTTTCCCCTCATGACCTCATTAGTCTGTGTAAATGCATCAAAGAAACCATATATTCCGTTACGTCTTAAGCACGGCTCAAAAAGTGCCCTGTCTGATGATGTTGCCGAAACAATCTTAAGACCATTGTTATGCATTTTCTCTATGAATTCTTTCACATACGGCTTTAATATAACTTTATCTGTATACGCTTCAAGAGCCGCTTCATACCATTCCTTCATAATCTCATCTGTTGATTCCGAAAGGTTATATTTCTGTTTTGTGTATATTGAACCGGATTCGAATGTATGTGTCTTGATTTCCTGCATGTATTCTTTGGTAACAGGAATTCCTCTTTTCCCAAGGAAATCCATGTCAACCTTAGCCCATACCTGCGTAGAATCAAGTATCGTTCCGTCCAGATCGAATATAATACACTGATAATTGCTAAGATTCAACATGGATATATCCTCCAAAATTATCTATAAGTAAATCTTTTCTCAACATCTACAGTATATTCATCTGTATACTTCTTGATATACTCTGAATACTTCTGATTAAGGAGTGTTGACTTAATTGTATCATCATCTGAACCATCATATGATCTGCTTATGTAATATACAATATAGAAGCATGAATTGTCATCATCTTCAATAACTGTAAGGTCGCCCTCTTTTCTTTCCGAAGAAGCAATCCAGTCTGCACAAGCTTCCTCAATATTGCTCTTCTTAGTCTCTGAAACTAGAGAAGCTGCATCATCCGCATATGTATCATCTCCAGCTTCTGCATATACTCTGCACTGGCTGATGAAATCTAATTCTGTGCTTACACCTGCGGCAAATGCATTAGCTTTTTCCTTAGCAGCTGTCATATCATCTGTATCAGAACTGTTAGCTTTTACTGTAAAGGTTCTGTACTCGAATTTATCGTATGTATCCTTATTGTCCTCATAATATGCACTTACTTCAGAATCTGTTGCTGCAAGAGTTTCTGTTAACTGCTTCTGATATGCTGTGCTCTTAAGATAATCTTTTAAGAACTCCTTAACTCTCTTTTCTGTAGCTCTCTTACCAAACATCTGCTTAAGGTAATCTGAATATGATGTATCAGCTTCATTAGCCGCATCCTTAATCTTACCTATAAACTCATCATAGTCTGCATCTGCATTATCATATGTGAATCCGTTAGCATCTGCGTCTTCTAATAAAGCTTTAGTTTCTTTAATAGTTGATACTGCAGTATTAGCAAAGAAATCATACCATGTATAATCAGTTGAATATTCCTGGCTCTTATCTGACTGGCTTGTTTTATATCCCATATAAGATGAATAATAATCGCCATATGTCATAGTTCCATATAAAGTAGTATTAAGATTGTTAGTCTTGGCAATTCCATAATAGAAATCAAACTCAATCTGACTTATCTTGTCATCATTAACTTCAATATAATTATTATAAATGCTGTTAATCTTAATTCCTGCTGCTGTACCACATCCAAGTATTATTCCTGCTACAACTGCAATACACACCCATTTAGTAATAAATCTTCTCTTAGCTTCTTTTCTTTCTTCTTCTTTTCTTCTCTGCATCTTACGGTCGTATTTAGTAACAACCTTCTCTGATGCTGCATTATTATCAGCCATAATGTCCTCCCTATTCATATCCATTAATTTCTTTAATTCTGTCTAACTGCTTCATCCACTCATGTGAACTTGCATCACTTGGCATTCTTAAATCACCTCTTGGTGATACTGCAACTGAACCAACCTTAGGTCCGTCAGGCAGACACGAGCGCTTAAACTGCTGTGCAAAGAATCTCCATGTAAATGTCCTCAACCACTTATAGATAGTCTTGTCATCATATTCCCCTGCAAATGCGTACTTTGCAATTCTGAATATCTTCTCAGGCTCTGCACCGAATCTTAATATATGATACATAAAGAAATCGTGCAGCTCATAAGGTCCAACCAGATCTTCTGTTTTCTGTGCAATAGTACCATCATCCTTAGGTGGTAACAGTTCCGGACTTACCGGAGTATCAAGTACATCATTAAGTACTGCTGACAAATCTTCATTGCCACATGTATCTGCAAAAAACTGTACCAGATGTCTTACAAGTGTCTTAGGAACTGATGCATTAACTCCATACATAGACATATGGTCACCATTATAAGTTGCCCATCCCAATGCAAGCTCTGACATATCACCTGTTCCTATTACCATTCCGTTAGTCTGGTTGGCAATATCCATAAGTATCTGCGTTCTCTCTCTTGCCTGTCCATTCTCATAGGTTACATTATGAACATTCTCATCATGTCCGATATCTTCAAAATGCTGTCTTACAGCCTTCATGATATTGATTTCCCTGAGTGAACAGCCAAGCTGCTTCGTAAGCTTGACAGCATTATTATATGTTCTGTCTGTTGTACCAAAGCATGGCATTGTAATACAATGTATTCCGCTTCTGTCAAACCCGCACAGGTCAAATGCCCTTACAGTTACAAGAAGTGCCAGTGTAGAATCAAGTCCTCCTGATATTCCGATTACTGCATTCTTGCAGTTAGTATGTTCCAGTCTCTTCTTAAGTCCGTATGACTGGATATTAAGAATCTCCTCGCATCTTGAATCTCTTTCCTTCTTATCAGAAGGTACGAAAGGAGCTTTATCAAAATATCTTATAAGCTCTAACTCTTTATTAATAAGTCCCTGTGCCTGCACCTCTGTATATGTGCTGTTCTCATCAACTGCATATGTACTCATTCTTCTTCGCTCAGAGCATATTCTCTGGACATCAATATCCGCATATACAGACTCATCAGCAAATTTATGTGCTTCTGCAAGAACTGTACCATTCTCACATATAAGATTATGTGCTGAGAATACAATATCCTGAGTGGACTCTCCTCCTCCTGCACTTGAGTACACATATCCGCATACAAGTCTTGCAGACTGTCCGGAAACAAGCTGCTTTCTGTAATTGTCCTTACCGATTGTCTCATTGCTTGCAGATGCATTAACAATAATTGTTGCCCCATTCATTGCATGCTTTATACTTGGTGGCTGTGGTGTCCACAAATCCTCGCATATCTCAACACCAATCTTAACTTTTCTGTTATTATCAAATGTAAATAATAATTCACTTCCAAAAGGAACCTCTTCACCATCAACATCCACATATACACATTCGTTAAATCCAGGTGTAAACTGTCTTCTTTCATAGAATTCCCCATAATTAGGAAGATATATCTTAGGAACCATACCAAGTATCTGTCCGTTCATAACTCCTGCAACGACATTGTACAGCTTTCCATTCATCTCATATGGAAGTCCTACAAAGCTTATCATTCCTTTTACGTTTTCCGAAAAGTACTTTAATGCAACAAGACCTTCTAATGCTGAATCTAACAATCTGTCATGTAAGAATAAATCATTACATGTATAACCTGTTATACACATTTCTGGAAAAACAGCTATCGCAGTATCTTTCTTATGAGCTTCACTCATAAGTCTCTTAATATTCTCTATATTATACTCACAGTCGGCCACTTTAATCTTCGGAGTCATGGCTGCTGCTCTTATATATCCGTCTTTCAATTTTCCCTCTCTTTCAATATATGTTCTTTCTGTCAAACATTAAAATTATATCAGACAAGGTCTATATTTACAATAAAGGTCACAAAAAAGTCACTTTTCATTATCCGTTTGATACACAAGTGTCACGCCGCTTTCCTGCTCTTTGGGTTCATTGCATCCTGCCAGCGTTGTTATCATGCTTATAATAACCACCAATACCAATAATATTGCTGTCACCTTTTTCTTTATTTCATATTCCAACATAAAAAACCTCCACCATTCATAAATCTATTATGAACCGGCAGAGGTCTTATTATTCTTTATATGTGCTTATTCAATTACAGCTGCACTAACCTTTATTACTCTGTGTCCAGCTAAGAGCTTGTTCTCAATCTTGTAGAATGCAACTACCTTAAGAGGCTTGCCATCTTTAGCAACAAACTCCTGAACATAGCTTACATATCTCTTATCTATAAACTTTTCTCTCAACTCTGTTATTACTTCCTCATACTCAACGCTTGGTACGAACTGCTTAAACACAATTCCTGCCTGAAAATCATCTTCTGTGTATCCAAGAAGCTCTGTAAATCCATCATCAATATCAATAATCTTACCGCTTCTCATCTCCATAGAAAACTGTGTAAAAGGAATTGCTTTCATTACTTCTGCCATAATTATTCTCCTTATCCGTAAAAACTACTTGGAAAGTGTTGCAAGACGCTCAGTTACCTGTTCAAGCATCTGTGTATATTTTACCAGCTTTGCCTTCTCTTCGTCAATCTTTGCCTGAGGGGCTTTTGATGTAAACTTCTCATTGTTAAGCATTCCGTTACATCTCTTGATTTCACCCTGTAATCTGCCTTCCTCTTTCTTAAGTCTCTCGATTTCCTTGTCGATATCAACAAGTTCTGCGAAAGGAATATAGATAACAGCATCAGGTATAACTGTTGAAACAGCATCATCCGGAATTCCAGCCTTGTCAGCCTGAACCTTAACCTCGCTTGCATATGCAAGTGTTCCAAAGAAGCCAAGTGAATTGTTAAATATGTTCTTAACATCTTCACTTGCTGTAACAACATATACAAGTGCCTTTCGGCTAGGTGCAACATTCATATCTGCACGAAGATTTCTTATGTTACGTACAGCTTCCTTAATTGTCTCAATAGCCTTCTCCTCTGCTGCGAAGTTGTTAGCTTCATCATATACAGGCCATGAAGAAATCATGATTGACTCTTCCTCATCCTGAATATTGCAGAATATTTCTTCAGTAATGAATGGCATATATGGATGGAGTAACTTAAGGGCATCAATAAGAACAGTCTTTAATGTCCAGATAGCTGCTGTCTTTGTCTCGTCTGCATCATTGTAAAGTCTTGGCTTAACCATCTCAATATACCAGTCACAGAATTCTTCCCAGATAAAGTCGTTAAGCTTGGCAACAGCAATACCAAGTTCGTACTTCTCCATATTATCTGTAACTTCTTTGATAAGTCCATTCATCTTAGAAAGAATCCACTTATCAGCATCTGTTAAGTTCGCAGGTCTTGCATCTGTAACCTTTATCTTATTGTCAGGATCATTCATCATAATGAATCTTGAAGCATTCCATACCTTATTAGCAAAGTTACGGCTAGCCTCAACTCTTGACCAGTAGAAACGCATGTCGTTACCAGGTGCATTTCCTGTGATAAGAGTGTATCTTAATGCATCAGCACCATATTTATCAATAACCTCAAGTGGATCAATACCATTTCCTAATGACTTACTCATCTTTCTTCCCTGGTCATCTCTTACAAGACCGTGGAATAATACCTTGCCAAATGGCTTCTTGCCCATATGCTCATATCCAGAGAATATCATTCTGATTACCCAGAAGAATATAATATCATATCCAGTTACAAGCACATCTGTAGGATAGAAATAATCAAGCTCAGGTGTCTTGTCTGGCCAGCCAAGTGTTGAGAATGGCCATAATGCTGATGAGAACCATGTATCAAGTGTATCAGGATCCTGTTCAACATTAGTACTTCCACACTTAGGGCATGTGCATACAGTCTCTCTTGAAACTGTCATTTCTCCACAATCCTTGCAGTAATATGCAGGAATTCTGTGTCCCCACCAGAGCTGTCTTGAAATACACCAGTCTCTGATATTATCTGTCCAGTTGTAATATGTCTTATCCATAGAAGCTGGAATAAGCTCAATATCACCATTCTTAACGCCTTCAACTGCAGGCTTTATAAGCTCATCCATCTTAACAAACCACTGCTGCTTAATCATTGGTTCAACAGTTGTCTTACATCTGTCATGAGTACCAACGTTATGTGTATGGTCTTCAACTCTCACTAAAAGTCCAAGTGCATCAAGATCTGCAACCATAGCCTTTCTTGCTTCATATCTGTCCATACCGGCATACTTTCCGCCAAGATTATTGATTGTAGCATCATCATTTAAAATGTTAATCTCTGGTAAGTTATGTCTCTTACCAACCTCGAAATCGTTAGGGTCATGTGCAGGAGTAATCTTAACTACACCTGTACCGAATTCCTTGTCAACATAAGGATCAGCAATGATAGGTATTGTTCTGTCTGTAAGTGGAAGTTCAACTTCCTTTCCTACAAGGTCTGTGTATCTTTCATCATCCGGATTAACAGCTAAAGCTGAATCTCCAAGTAATGTTTCTGGTCTTGTTGTTGCAATCTCAACAAATCTTCCCGGCTCACCAGCTACAGGGTAGTTAATATGCCAGAAATGTCCTGCCTGCTCCTCATGCTCAACTTCTGCGTCTGATATAGAAGTGTTGCAGACCGGACACCAGTTAACAATTCTTGAGCCCTTATATATAAGGCCTTTCTCATAAAGCTTGATAAATACTTCCTGAACAGCCTTAGAACAGCCTTCATCCATAGTGAATCTTTCTCTGTCCCAGTCACATGAAGAACCAATCTTCTTTAACTGGCTTGTGATAGTTCCACCATATTCTTTCTTCCATTCCCATGTTCTCTTTAAGAAGCCCTCTCTTCCAAGTTCATGCTTGTCAATTCCTTCTTCCTTAAGAGCATTAGTAACCTTAACCTCTGTTGAGATTGAAGCATGGTCAGTTCCAGGAATCCAGAGAGCTTCATAGCCCTGCATTCTCTTGAATCTGATAATAATATCCTGCATAGTGTTATCAAGTGCATGACCCATATGCAGCTTACCTGTAATATTAGGTGGTGGCATAACAATAGTAAATGGTTTCTTGTCTCTGTTTACTTCTGCGTGAAAATACTTTTTCTCAAGCCACTTGTGATATAATCTGTCTTCGATTTCAGACGGATTATAATTCTTTTCCAATTCCTTGCTCATCATTAATCTCCTTTTTCACCGATATTCCAGAGCTACGCTCTGTCATTGTCGCGGCGCTCCTCGAGAACCCATACAAAGTTCTCTCATCGCTGCTCGCGCAAAAAAGCCCTTTGCAGGGCATATACTCTGCAAAGGGCGTAAATAAACTTATTAACGCGGTACCACCTTTGTTTAATTATCTTGTGATAATCCTCATTCCTCCTTAACGCGGAAAACGTCACAGCCTACTGATATTCAGCCATGCAGCTCCAAAGCTACCTTCCATATCATTATTACCTGAACCATCTTCCAGCCAGTGAATGATTCTCTCTGTCGGATAAGGATATGTACTCCTCTTCTTCATTGCCTTTGAATATACAATTCTTTTCTATCTTAATATCTGACAGAAAAAAATGCAAGCACTTTATTCAGGAACTTCTATCTGCTTAATACTAAATTCATTTCCCTGAACAAGATATGTATGCTTACTGCCACAATACGGGCAGACCTTTGCATATTTCACAGTCTCATAAGTTTCCTTGCAGTCCTCACAGTAAGTTATCCCCGGAATTGTCTCTATCTGCATCTCACAGTCCTTAACAAGCTCTTCCCTGCGGCATGCCCAGTTCCAGCAGTCTGTAAGATATTCTTTTACGACACCAGACACCTCTCCAAGTTCAATTATAACTTTGGAAATGCTTGTCACATCATTCTCCTGTGCAACAGCCTTAAGGTCATCTATTATGTGAAATACAACGCCTAACTCATGCATACACTACTTATCCTTTTTCTTGGTAAATTTAATCTTAACAGCCTGCTTTGCTCCATATGGAAGTATGTATTTCAGCTTATCTTCACTCTTTCTCATATTAGAGCACTCTGGAAGGTCTCTGCGAAGATGTATAGCATCAAATTCACATTTAGTTGTACATATACCGCAGCCTATACACTGGTTATAATCAACAATAGAAGCTCCACAGCCTAAGCATCTTGCAGTTTCTTTCTTGACCTGTTCCTCAGTAAATGTAAGCTTATAATCCCTGAACGACTTCTTATCAGCTCCCGGCTTCATTCCCGGATTCTGTCTTCCTGTATTATCATAATTTTCAACAAGGATATCATCCTTATCAAGTTCCTTATAATAATTAGGATCTCGTCCAATTGTCAGACTACTGTGCGGCTGTACATATCTGTGAATTGATATAGCACCCTGCTTACCTGCTGCAATAGCATCAATAGCAAACTTAGGTCCTGTATATACATCACCACCAACAAATATATCAGGTTCTGCTGTCTGGTAAGTAACAGGATCTGCCACCGGGCCATTACCTCTTCCAAGCTCAACCTTAGTTCCTTCAAGAAGGCTTCCCCACTCAATGGACTGGCCTACTGAAAGAATTACATTCTTGCAAGGAATTGTCATAGTCTCGTTCTCATCATATTCAGGATTAAACTTACCAGTCTCATCCTTAACAGCAATACACCTCTTAAATACAATACCGGTAACCTTACCATCTTCACTTAAGATTTCCTTAGGTCCCCAGCCACCTTTAACAATAATTCCTTCAGACTCAGCGAGCTCGATTTCTTCTGGTGAAGCAGGCATAATATCTCTTGTTTCAAGAGAAACCTGTGTGACTTTACCATCACCACATCTCTCGGCAGTTCTTGATACATCAATAGCAACATTTCCTCCACCGATAACTACGGTATCTCCATCTAATTTATAATTCTCATCATCCGTTGTTATATGAAGGAATTCAACACCAGTCATAACGCCCTTAGAATCTTCACCAGGAACTCCTGTTTTTCTTCCGCCCTGACATCCGATTCCAATATAAAATGCTTTATAACCCTGTTCTCTTAACTGTTTAATTGTAACATCCCTGCCAACTTCAACATTACATCTGATTTCAACACTCATCTCGCGAAGGACATCAATCTCTGCTGCAACAATATCTTTCTCGAGAACAAATGAAGGAATACCATATACAACCATTCCACCCGGCTTATCATTCTTCTCGAAAATAGTTGGCTTATATCCTTTCTCAGCAAGATAGAATGCACATGAAATACCAGCAGGACCGCCACCGATAATTGCAACCTTCTCCTCAAAATACCCCTTAGTAGCTGGAACTACTTTAGGTGGAATATAACGTGTTGCTGAATCTAAATCCTTCTTGGCAATAAATTTCTTAACTTCATCGATTGCTATTGCTTCATCAATCTTTCCTCTTGTACATGCGTCTTCACAACGCTTATTACAGACATGACCACATATAGCAGGAAGCGGATTGTTCTTCTTGATAAGTGCTAGTGCGTCTGTATATCTTCCCTGTGCTGCAAGCTTTAAGTAACCCTGAACAGCTATATGAGCCGGACATGCTGTCTTACATGGTGCAGTACCAGTCTCATGTGTGTTAATTCTGTTCACATCTCTGTAATCTTCTGTCCAGTCAGCACTTGTCCACTTCTTATCTGAAGGAAGTGGCTTAACAGGATATTTAACCTCTGTACCGTCTTTCTTACATAACTTCTGGCCAAGTGTAACAGCTCCGGCAGGACAATACTCAACGCATCTTCCACATGCAACACAGTTAGCCTTGTCAACATGTGCAACATATGCTGATCTTGACATATTAGGTGTATTGAAAAGTTGGGATGTTCTGAGTGCATAACAGACATTGACATTACAGTTGCATATAGCAAATATCTTATCTTCACCATCAATATTAGTAATCTGATGTACGAATCCGTTGTCTTCTGCTTTCTGTAATATCTCTAATGCTTCTTCCTTAGTTATGTATCTTCCACCTTTATTAGTCTCAACAACATAATCTGCCATATCGCCAACCGCTATACACCAGTCAGCAGGATCATCTGCACAGCCCTCGTCAAATGTTTTTCTTGACTTACGGCATGAACATGGGCTGGCAGCATATCTGCCATTATATTTGTCAAGCCAGTGAGATATATGCTCAATGGAAACAGAATTATTCTCCATTGAAATAGCTTTCTCAACAGGTATTACATGCATACCGATTCCTGCTCCTCCTGGTGGCACCATCGGAGTTACCTTCTCAAGTGGAAGACGGCTCATTCTCTCGAAGAATCTTCCAAGCTCAGGATTCTTCTCAAGCATATCAGAATTCATATTGGAAAACTCCGCACTTCCCGGAACGAACATAGGAAGCACATACTGCTTCTCATGCTGCGGATTCTCCCAGTTATACTCTACAACACCATTAACAGACATCTTCTGTAGGATATCCTCAAGATAAGCTTCATCCTTACCTGTAAGCTTAACCATATCCTTTAAAGTTCTCGGCTTTCTTACGCCCATCTTAAGGGCAATCTCTGCCATCTCATCTGTACACATTGCCGCAAGACCCCAATATTCAGGGTCATCAGCAGTAAGCTTTTCAACCCCAAGCTTAATAGGAATTCTGTCAGTAATCATCTTTCCAAGCTTAAGAATCGGTTCTCTTACAGGAAGCTCAGGATGCGGATTCTTAAATTCAACATTCTTAGTGTTCTCTGCCATAAATCATCCTCCGTTATTCTTTCCTCTGGCAAATGCCGGATTCTTTATTAACTGCACAATAAGCGGAATAACCATCAGAACCCATACTATAGGCTCTGAAACAATAACACCCCAGTATCCCATAAATGGAACAAGTGTAAATGTTATAACAACCTTTCCTGCAAGCTCAATCCCACTTGATATGATAGGAGTAAGCCTGTCGCCTATTCCCTGCAGTGAGTTTCTTATGATAGTTATCATCGCTGTCACAAAATAAAGCAGCGAATCCACTCTTAAATATAGCGTTGCTGTATCTATTACTTTTCTATTATCCGAACTTATAAGCATTTTAACAAATGAAGGAACTACCGTATAAGATGTGATTACACATAACACACACCATACCCATCCCATAAGAATAGATGTTAATATGCCCTTTCTTATTCTTTCATACTTTCCTGCTCCAAGATTCTGTCCACAGAAGGTTGCCATAGTAGTTCCAAGCACACCGAACATCATCATAAACAGTTCTGAAATTCTTCTTGCCGTTGTATGGGCAAGTATTATATCCTGTCCAAACGAATTGATTGCACTCTGCAATGTAACAGAACCTATTGATACAAGACTGCTCATAAATCCCATAGAACAGCCTGTAGACATAAGTTTTCCACACAGACTGGCATCAGTCTTAAAATCTTTCCTGCTAATCCACAATATGTCATATCTCTTAAGTGAATACACAAGACAGGCTATAAGTGCAATAAACTGTGAAAGCACCGTTGCAACCGCTGCGCCCCTTACTCCCATAGGTATGACCTTAAGGAAAAATAAATCTCCCCCAATGTTAAGCACTACTGATATTCCTAAAAAAATAAGCGGAGTAAATGAATCTCCTATCGACCTTAACAGGGCTGCACAGACATTGTAAAGCATAAGTATTGTCATGCCTGCAAATATTATAAATATATAATCATAGGCTTCCTTTAACAAATCCTCTGGTGTATTAAGTACTTTCAGAAGAGGTCGTAAAAATATCAGCACAACCACTGTCAGACCTGCTGATATCATAATTCCATATTTGAACGAACCTGCAACTGTCCTCTTAAAATTAGCTGTATCTCCTGCCCCAAAAAACTGTGCAGCAATAACAGCAAATCCATTAGTCAGTCCCTGTAAAAAGCCTATAACAAGGGTGTTCACTGAGTTAGTAGACCCTACAGCCGCCAGTGAACTTTCTCCTAAAACATAGCCTATAATCTTAGTATCCACAAGATTATAAGTCATCTGAAGCAGCGAACCTATAAACACCGGTAATGCAAACCAGAATATAAGTTTCGTTATACTTCCCTTAGTTAAATCTTTCATACAAATATTCCTATATAATTCTTAATTCAGTCCAGTTAATCCACTGATAAAAATGCATCCATCTCTTCAGCAACTTCATCAAAAGTCTGGTTATAAACAGCTGCAAATTCACCATACAAAAGCTTCCTTGCCGCAAGCAGCATCCTGCTGTCTGCTGATTTCATCTTTCTTAAATCCTTAGCTCTTTCATTCTTAATGACATATAATGCACGAATCAGATGCATAAGCTTTAAAGCATCCTGAGATTTCATATATTCATCATACTGCATAGGTGTAACCTTTTCTGAAAGTTCTCCATCTTTCTTACAATTTCTGGCTCTTTCCTTTAACTTGTCACATTCCTTAACGGTCATAATGCCTCTTATCATAACCTTATTGCTGTCTACAGGTGAATATATAATTCCCTTGCTGTCAAATACCGGCTGAAGAAAATAATAATCCCCTGATATTCCCTTAATAGGTGGTGTATCAATATTTTCAACCTCGCACACTCCAACAACTCCGTATACTACCTTATCACCAATCTCAAACATGCTCTCCGTACTTCCTTCCAATTCTTCGTTAAATCCGTATCAATTATTAATATTATATTACATTTCTAAGATTTTTTCAAAGTATATTTTTACTGGAAATTCGAAACAAAATCTATCTGTCATATGACATAATAAATAAAAAACGTCGTTTCAATGAATTCTCATCAAAACGACGTTCCAAAATCAATCTGGTTATTAATTAGAATAAATCTACTCTTCCTGCAACCTTTCCATCAGCAACATAATAGCATGCTCCATCCTGTGGCTTTATGTATAACTTAATATCCTTAGCTGCTACCTTCTGTGCCTTAAGATCAGCTTCAACTCTCTTTAATACAGCATCCATATCTGTCTGCTCATCGTTGTACTGAATAAATGTCTCAGTCTTAACTTCTTTCTTGGCAACAGCCTTCTTAGCTGTAGTCTTAACTGCTGTCTTCTTTGCTGCCACCTTCTTTGTTGTAGCTTTAGCTGCTTCCTTAACAGTCTCTTTAGCCTCTTCAACTTTAGCTTCAACCTTAGCCTCAGCCTTAACCGCTGCTGTCTCAACAGCCTTCTTGGCTGTCTCTGTCTTAGCTGCTGCTTTCTTAGCTGCTGTCTTAGTAGTTTTCTTAACAGCTGTCTTAGCTTCTGCAGGCTTTACCTCTGCTGTCTTTACAGCATCACCAAATACGATGTTTTCCTTCTTCTCAATGTTTGCCATGTTTCCATCCTCCTTAATAAAAATACTATTCCCCAATAAGAAACTTCTTGATTGTTTCTACAGCTTTATCTGCGTCATTGCCTTCAGCTGAAATAGTAACAGACATTCCGTCCCTTAATCCAAATGCCATAATTCCCATTAAACTTTTAGCATTAATATTCTTGCCTTCTGATGAAATATCAATATGGCTTTCGAACTGACATGCTGTCTGTACAAGCTCAGCAATTGGATTCTTATGTACTTTATCAATGTTAGCAACGTTGATTGTCTCAGTCATTACAAATTACACCTTACTTTCGTTAAATTTCAGTTACTTTTGTAAATATACTCTAATAGTAAATATAAGTCAACATCTGCATTTAGATTTTATTTAATATTCCTTTATTATCAGACCGTCAGATTAATACTTTTGTCTGCATAACCATCGTTATATAATTCCATCATCTGCTCATCAAAGATATCGGAAGGTTCATAATCACACAGTAAAAGAACAAGCTTTTTTATCTGCTCATTATTCGAAGACAGCTTTTTATACTGTGGTTCTATTTTGTTTTTTAGTTCCACAAGATTAGTAACATTTTCCTCCTTAGGAATTGCCAGTGCCCCTGACACAACTCCAAGGGCATAGGCACATTCATAATTACCAGTCATCTTCGCATTAGAAAATTCACATTTGCGCGCAAGCGCCTGCTTAGCTAATATCGGTACCATTAGGCATTAAGCTCCTTCTTAAATGTTGCAACATAATCTGTGGCAGCTTCCTCTGAATAATTATTAGCTTCAAGAAGCTTGATAAAATGTGAACCAACGATTGCACCATCAATAATATCTTCAAGTGGGGCAACATCTGCTGCTGTTCTTATTCCGAATCCCATCATAACAGGAATCTTAGATTCTTTCTTAACTTCTGTAAGATATTCTCTTATCTGCGAATGGAAGTTAGCCCCCTTACCTGTAACACCCATCTGTGAAACGCAGTATACGAAACCTCTTGCATTTTCTAAAAGCATTGGAATCCTGCCCTTAGATACCGGAGATACAAGCTGGATAAGAATTGGCGAATTCTCGTTCTTTGCAAGAACTCCCTTAATCTCGCCCTGCTCCTCAAATGGAAGGTCAGGTATGATAAGTCCGTCTACACCATTTTCTATACATTTATTCACGAAGTTCTCAACTCCATAATGATATACGGTATTGTAGTAAAGCATGAATACAACAGGGCTGTTAAGACCAGCTTTTCTTACCTCACCCATCATTGTAAATGTACCTTCAAGTGAAGCACCATTCTGGATAGCCTTGTATGAAGCATCCTGAATCACAGGACCATCTGCAATAGGATCTGAGAATGGAACACCAATTTCCATAATATCAATCCCTGCCTTCTCCTGTGCAAACATAAGCTTCTTAGTTGTATCGTAATCTGGAAGTCCTGCTGTTGTATATGTAATAAATGCTTTCTTTCCCTCTTCTTTAAGTGCTGCAAGTCTTTCTTCTATTCTATTCATTACTTGTTAGTCTCCTCTCCGTTAAGATATTTCTGAACTGTATTAACATCCTTATCACCACGGCCTGAAAGACACATGATAATTGTCTTCCCTTTATATTCACCCTGTGCCATCTTGAACACATGTGCAAGTGCATGTGCACTTTCAATTGCCGGGATAATTCCTTCCATTCTGCAAAGTTCCATAAGTGCATCCATACATTCCTTATCTGTTACTGAAACATATTTTGCTCTTCCAGAATCTCTTAAGTAAGCATGTTCTGGTCCTACTCCCGGATAATCAAGTCCTGCTGAGATTGAATGTGCAAGCTGGATATTACCGATTTCATCCTGTAAAAGATATGTCTTCATTCCGTGAAGTACACCAACCTGTCCAAGTGCCATTGCTGATGCATGCTTTCCTGTCTCAATACCAAGTCCTCCTGCCTCAACACCAATAAGGTCTACATCTTTATCATTGATGAAATCTGCAAACATTCCGATTGAATTAGAGCCACCACCGACACAGGCAACAACTGCATCAGGAAGCTTTCCTGTCTTTTCAAGAATCTGCTTTCTTGCCTCAGTGCTGATAATTCTCTGGAACTCTTTAACCATCTTAGGATAAGGATGTGGTCCTACAGCAGAACCAATAATGTAAAATGTATCCTCTGCCCTTTCAGCCCATGTTCTGATAGCCTCGTTAGTTGCATCCTTTAATGTTGCGCTTCCTGTTGTTACAGGCTGAACCTTTGCTCCAAGCATTTCCATTCTGAATACATTAAGCTTCTGTCTTTCAATATCCTCAGCACCCATGAAAACTGTACACTCCATATTGAAAAGTGCTGCACCTGTAGCTGTTGCAACACCGTGCTGTCCTGCACCTGTCTCTGCAATAACCTTAGTCTTACCCATTCTCTTGGCAAGAAGAATCTGTCCGATAACATTATTAATCTTATGGGCACCTGTATGGTTAAGATCTTCTCTCTTAAGATATATTTCAGCACCATATTTTTCGCTTATTCTTTCAGCATAGTAAAGAGGTGTTTCCCTTCCAACATACTCTTTAAGATAGTACATATAATCTTTAATAAACTGTGGATCATTAATTGCCTCTTCAAATGCTTTCTCAAGCTCTGCCAGTGTATTCATAAGTGATTCTGATACATACTGTCCTCCGAACTGTCCATAATACTTGCTTTCTGCCATTTTCTCTTTACCTCTTTTTCTTAATATTTTGCATTCTGAATAAATGTTTTTACCTTATTCTCATCTTTTCCCTTAACAGTTAAATCATCATACTCAACGCCTGAGCTTATATCCACAACATCCGGCCTTACAGCCTCTATTGCAGTTCTGACATTATCAGGTGTAAGCCCTCCTGCAAGGAATAACTTTTTATTACCACAATCCACTTTTTTCAGACTGTTCCAGTCAAATGTTTTACCACTTCCCGGAACTCCTGCATCAAAAAGCAGACCTTTAACTTTATATAAGCTTCGCCATCGCTTAGTCTCCAGATATATATCTTCCTCAGACTGATTATTTATATTAACAGCCCTTATAATATCAATATTGCATCTGTCATACACATCATCACTTAATTCACCATGAATCTGTATATAATCAAATCCCGCATTCTGTATTGCTTCAAGCTGTGATACATCAGGCGATACAACAACTGCAACCATTTTGATGTCCGATTTCTTCAATTGTGCAACTAGCATTTCTGCCAGAGTAATGTCAATATTGCGTCTGCTTTTTGGATAATATAGTACCATCCCTGCATAATCTGCACCATATTTTTCTATAATGTGTACATCATCCATACTTGTAAGTCCGCATATCTTAACCTGTACTAAAGAATCAATTTCTTTCAGCATTATATACCTCTTTAAACTCTGATATTAATTCTTCCGGCTCCGGTGCTTCCATAAGCACTGTTCCTATAAGAAGTGCATCTGCTCCACTCTTTGCCAGCACCTTAATATCGTCTGTATCCGCAACTCCACTTTCTGATACAAGCAGTTTTCCAGCTTTTCTCATCTCTGGTGTAACCATATCTGCAAGCTTTTTCGTAGTATCAAGGTCAACCTCAAATGTCTTAAGATTACGGTTGTTAATTCCTATAATCTTCACATCAAGATTCAGCATTCTCTGCATTTCATCTTCGTTATGAACCTCACATAAAACATCAAGTCCAAGACTGTAAGCAAGGTCATATAACTTCTTAAACTGTTCATCATCAAGAATAGCTGCTATAAGAAGAATTGCATCAGCTCCTATAACCTTTGCTTCATACACCTGATATGGATCAATTATGAAGTCTTTTCTGATAATCGGAAGGTCTGTCATCTTTCTTATCTGCTTAAGATATTCCGTACTTCCTTTAAAATGGTCTTCCTCTGTAAGGCATGAAATAGCATCTGCGCTTTCTCCATACTGTTTTATTCTTTCTTCCAGAGTAATCTTATTGTTCATATTACCATGACTTGGTGATGCTTTCTTAAACTCACTTATAATTGAAAGACCATCCTTTGCAAGTGCATCATAGAAGCTGTGTGACACTCTCTGGCTCTCAATCGCAAGTCTTGTCATCTCTTCTTCGCTAATTCTTTTCTTGTGCTCTGGAAGTCTTTTTAACTTATCCTCTACAATAACATCTAATATCATTAAATCACCCCGTTAACGAAATTCTCAATCATTCTCTTTCCATGTTCTGTATATATTGACTCCGGATGGAACTGCAATCCTACTACTGGATAATCTTTATGTCTTACCGCCATAATCTCTCCATCATCAGTCTTTGCAATAACCTTTAAGCAGTCTGGCATAGTCTCTTCAATTATAGCGAGTGAGTGATATCTTGCAACCTTTACAGGTGAATCAAGTCCGGTAAATATTCCTGTACCATCATGGTATATCTCGGACTGCTTTCCATGCATAATATTCTTGGCATATGAAACAGTTGCTCCAAACGCTTCACCTATGCACTGATGTCCTAAGCATATACCAAGTATTGGCTTCTTTCCCGTAAAATGTTTTATTACATCAACACATATTCCAGCCTCTTTAGGGCTCTTAGGACCAGGAGATACAACTATTGATTCAGGATTAAGCTCCTCTATCTCCTCAATTGTTATCTTATCGTTTCTTACAACCTTGATATCACTGTTAAATATTCCAATAAACTGATACAGGTTATATGTAAATGAGTCATAATTATCAATCAGCAGAATCATAAATTTTCCTCCTTAACAAGTGTCTTGGCAAGTGCCATTACTTTATTGCAGCACTCCTGATATTCCATCTCAGGCTTTGAATCAGCAACAATTCCTGCACCTGCCTGAAGATATACCTTATCGCCCTTCTTAATCATAGTTCTGATTGTAATGCAGAAGTTCATATTACCGCCAAAATCAAGGTATCCTGTAGCTCCTCCATACAGACCTCTTCTTACTGTCTCAAGCTCATCTATAATTTCCATTGCTCTTATCTTAGGTGCGCCGCTTAATGTGCCCGCTGGAAGAAATGATGATACGAGGTCAAGTGGATGATATTCTCCATTCTTTCTTCCCTCAACAAGTGAAACAATATGCATAACATGTGAATATCTCTGGATATTCATGAACTGGTCAACCTTGACTGTTCCTATCTCACTTATCCTACCCATATCGTTACGTGCAAGGTCAACTAACATTACATGCTCTGCTCTCTCTTTCTCATCTGCAAGAAGTTCTTCCTCTAAAGCAATATCCTGTTCCTTTGTTGCTCCTCTTTTTCTTGTGCCCGCTATAGGACATGTATATACTTTATTGTCTGACTGCTTTACAATCATTTCCGGTGAACTTCCGATTATCTCAAAATCTCCGAAATTAAAATAATACATATATGGTGAAGGATTAAGTTCTCTTAATTTTTCATAGAGATTAAAACCGCTCTGTCCCGTCTTTATTGTCCATCTCTGCGAAAGAACTGTCTGAAATATATGACCTTCTTTTATGTAATTCTTAATCTTATTAACCTTCTCACCATATTCTTCAAGAGTGTCCGATTTTTTCAATATCACACCATCAAGTGACATATCAGGCTTATCATTCTTAAACTTATCAACGCCCTCTCTTGCAGTCTTTATAAGCTCCTCCGCTTCCTTTAAAGCCTTAATCCTGCCTTCCTCTGAATCCTCTCCAAGCACAACTGCTGTGAATGTTTCTGCTGTATGATTGATAGCAATGAACTTGTCTGCAAGCATAAGCTGTATTGTCTCAATTCCTATCTCATCAGGATTATCATCAGGAAGGACTTCTGTGTATCTTATATAATCATATCCAAGGCTTCCAACAAGACCTCCGAGGAAATCAAGTTCTCCCGGATCCTTTACTATCTCGAATTCATCAAAATACTCTTTAAGTCTTATAAGAGGATTGCCCTCTCTTACCTCTCTGCTGCCATCTTTTCTTGTAATAACAAGGCTGTTCTTATCTGACTGGATTATCTCATTCGGTTCAACTCCCATAAAAGTATACTGTCCGCTTTCCTTGTCAGTTCCTTCAAGAAGAAATCCCTTCTTTTCAATTCCAAGTCCTTTGTATAGTTCAATAGCTTTCTCATTAACAATACTTACCGTCTTCTTATAAGCTCTTAATCTTCGTTTCATAGTTCCTCCCTATCCTTCGTTGTTCATTACTGGCGCTCGTCATATGAACAAGAATTAAAGCAAGCTTTATTCTTGTTCGCAGACTTTCTGCTTACATACTTTTTTGTAAGCCAGGTCTTTCCGTGCCTTCGGCACTCCCAAGCCCTGGTAATTCACAACTCACGGACTTCGTCCTTCGTTGTTCATTACTGGCGCTCGTCATATGAACAAGAATTAAAGCAAGCTT